>JAABUU010000154.1_pt1 | contig 167872 bp, 171 predicted proteins | sample 5559301 | NCBI WGS metagenome assembly JAABUU01 (sample SAMN10711884, study PRJNA513360) | rock metagenome | isolation source: Antarctica rocks | place: Antarctica: Victoria Land, Richard Nunatak white
TTTCCCCACATATTCCCCCCCCCCCCCCCCCCAAAAAAAAAGAAAAAAGGGGGAAACCTCTTACCCTTCGCCCTCAAGCTTCGACTGCAGCACCTGCCGGTGGTATTCCATTGTTTTGGCTTCGGTGGGTTTTTCGGATGCGGGTTTGGTGGGGGAGGTGGTGGTGTTGAGGGAGCGGGTGGAGAGGGGGGTTGTGGGGCTGGTGGGGGGGGACATTGTTTGTTGTGTGTGTGTGTGTGTAGCTTGGAGGATGCAAGATGTTGGGTTGTGAGAAGAGGTTTCGCTGTGGTAGTTGTTCAGGAGGTTGGGAATGGGGGTGTGTGGGTCTTGGGGTTTTGGGGTTTTGGGGTTTTGGTGTGGAGAGGGATGTTTGTTTGGGAACGAGCGTTGTTGGGGGCAACGCATGGGATGTGTTTCAATCTTCGGTGACAAGTTACAACATGCGATGGTTAAGACGCACAGCAGATTCGTGATGGAATTAATATCTCCATGGATATGTTCGCTTTGCTATACAACTATTAACAGACAAACATCCTCCAAGTTCATATACCTATAACCGCGACTTCTGCTGAACCCCGTGCTGTTTCAACAACCTCTGCCCCGCTTCTTTCTGCCAATTCAGTTTGGCCGTGACTTCCTTGCCCCGCTTGTTCTCATTCTTCCCCATCTGCTGCAAATGTACCTCATCTGGCCCGTCCGCGATTCTCAGAGTCCTAATCTGCGCCCACATGTTCGCCAACGGCGTATCCTGGCAAACACCGGCACCGCCATAGCTCTGTACCGCCCGGTCAATTACCGTTAACGCCATTTGTGGCACCATGACTTTGGCCTCGGCGATTTCTTTCAAGGCGCCCTTGGCATTGGATTCGTCGATTTTGATAGCGGCGTTGAGGACAATGAGGCGGGCGGAATCGATTTCGAGCCTGGATTTCGCGATCCATTCGAGGATAACTCCATGCTCATTCAACATCTTCCCAAACGGCTTCTTAGTCTCATCGTTAACCCGGGCCAACATCCAATCCATAGCCTTCTCCGCCGCCCCAATACTCCGCATTGCGTGATGGATTCTTCCGGGCCCAAGTCTCCCTTGTATAATCTCGAACCCGCGACCTTCTCCCAAGACCATGTTCGAAGCCGGCACGCGCACGTTTTCGAACTTTATTTGGGCGTGGCCATGAGGAGCATCGTCGTAGCCGTAGACGGAGAGGACACGCTGGACGGTAACACCGGGCGTGCCGGCGGCGACGAGCATGACCGACTGTTGATTGTAGACGTCAGGGTTGTTGGGGGAGGATTTGCCCATGACGATGTAGATTCTACACCGGGGGTCACCGGCACCGGAGCTCCACCATTTCTGTAAGTTTGTAAATATTTGCATGCTATGCTTGGGAAGAGTTGGCACTCACTGAACCATTGAGGATGTATTCGTTGCCCTCCTTTTTCATGGTCATGGTGATGTTTGTTGCATCACTTGATGCAACGTCCGGTTCTGTCATGAGGAAAGCAGACCTGATCTTACCGTCCAGTAATGGAGCCAACCATTCTCTCTTCTGAGCGTCGTTCCCGTACTTTGCTAATACCTCCATGTTGCCAGTATCCGGTGCCGCACAGTTCGTCGCCTGTATCTCTCATCAGTCCTTAACTACTTATATATGCATCAAATGAATTATTATCACCTCTGAAGCAGTCCTCGACTTCCCCATGTACTCTGCCATCAACCCATATTCAAGATTTGAAAAACCAGCACCCTCCTTGAAGTGGTTTTTCGGCAGAAACAAATTCCAGAGCCCCAGCTTCTTCGCTCTGTCCTTCAGGTGATCGATAATGGGAGGGTATGTGCTCCATCTCTTCTCGCCTTCACCGAGTTGGGAGTGAAAGAGAGTATCTGCTGGAATACATTCTTCTTCGACAAACTTCTCGACCTACACATGACAAGTTAGTCGGATACCTGAAGACCAGGAAATTGATGAAGCATTACTAAGTTGAGTGTCTCCTTTGCTCGATCACTGACTGCAAAACGGGCGATTATGGGGATCTTGTCAACGGCGGTTTGAGGTGTCTTGCTGCTAGCTAGCAGGTTCTGGCTAAAGTCGCTTTTAGACATGGCAGCTGTGAGATGAAGGGATTGAACGATCTTAGATGTTATTATAGTAATTCTCAGTTGGTAGTTGACGGAAAACCCGACAGTTATTTTTCTATTGAACCATTGCTTATATCTACTTTAGTTTACCCCACAGTGTCAAACGTGCCTCGGCTGTCAACCTTCGGAGAAGCTGATTATTAAGTCCACACTGCCACGGTCCACGATGAGCACGAGAGATAACGACTTCGCACAGTAAACTGATTGAGGCTGAATTCTACAATGGTATCGCGTGCTCAGAGTAAGTAATGCCGACGCTCTAGAGATATAAAAGGCCCGTATATCACTATATTTCTTCCAGCGTCGACTTTGTCTTCTGCCGTCCACCCTTAAAGTGCTTCTTTCCATTCCCCAGCCTCACCTCACTCGGATCAACATCCTTTTCCAAAGCTATCATTGCTCTCTGCTTCCTGCCTGTCAATTGCCTTCGCGAAGCCATTCCCTGCTCGCTGTATTGATAGTTGAAGGGCATTTTCAGGTGACCATTGGATTGTCCCGGCCCAAAAAACCTCCGGTCGAGTCTCGTGGATTTTTCTCCTTGCACATGCGGTACGGGCAGCAAGTCCGGGTCGTCGATTAATGAAGGGTCTTCCGAGCCGCTGATGGATGCTTCGGCTTGTGCTGCAAGTACCGCTCGTCGCTTTTGCGGGAGGTGATCTATGTCATAAAGCTCACGATTGAACTCACGAGAGTCGATAAGGGGATCACTTGGAGGCGGATGGCTGAAGAGCAGTTTGCCGCTCACGTAATCCTTTAGTATATATCTGGCTGCCCTCGATTCATCAGGCTGCCCCTGTCCTGTCTTTGTAAAACCTCTGGCCACAGCGTAGGCAATTAATATTTCCTCCGCGGTTGGTATCCCAGTGCCGCCTTCTTCCAATGGCCGTGTATGCACTTTGATACCGTACATCGCTTCGAAAAACGATTGCGGGATACGATGAGCTACAAGACCTGCAGGACCAGTAAACTCTCGGAGCTGATCAATCGGTAGGATACCGTTGCAGACGAGCTCTGCCTTTGTAGTTGCGAAGTTGGGGAAGACAAGTCCAGGACAATCACAGAGTATAACTTCGGGACTGAGGTGAATAGTCTGGAAATGCTTTGTCTTGCCTGGTGTGGATGACACGGAGACTTTCTTGGCGCCTATTAGAGCGTTGATAGTCGAGGATTTACCGACGTTGGGATATCCGACTAAGCCGATTTGTGTTTTGCGTGGGTGATCGGGATCTACATTTTCAACTTCGGGTGCGTTTTCGAGGAAGAGAGCTTCGAGCTCATCAACGGTTAGGATCCGCGTCCGTTGGTCAACCTCACCGTCCAGTTCCTCTTCACTTGCCCATTGCTCCTCGTTTCGTTCCTCATCTTGAACTTGGAGCATCTCAGCTTCCTCTGCAAGCTTGTCTTCACCTTGGTCTACAACCAGTTCCACGTTTTCCTGTGCCATGAGAGAGCCATCTTCATGAGGTGCTTCTAAGTCCATGGCTTCGTTCATGGCTTTCGCAAGTGACGCTGAGAAGAACTTATAATTTATTCCTGCTCTTTCGAAGTAACCCGCCCATGCCTCTCTTTGCCGTAAAGTCATCATATCCGCCTTATTTACCAGAAGTAAGTTGTTCTTTTTTGGATTAACCTCCTTGACGTATTTCTCGAGATCCTCCGACCGGAATAGTAAAGGATTCCTTGCATCCACGATTTGTACCACCAAATCGGATCTTTCGATGACTCTCCACAGTTGCCTCCACACCTCTAGGTTTCTCTCGAATGGTGTCATTAGCAGGTCATCAGTCTCTTGCAACTCGGCCAGGCCCCTCCGCCAGTCCAGCAAACTGGCTCTTTCCTTTTTATCCAGCTCCTGAGGTGTAGTTGTTTCATCCCAATGGGGCCGCCTTGGAACAGTCAGGCGGTTCTTGTTCGCAGCCTGTTTTCTGAACGCCGATCTCTCTTCTGCTGCTGATAGGAGGTAAGGGTTGCGCTGATCGGTGTGAATGACCTTGACATTGTTCAGCTTCTCCGCTGTGAAATCCGTCCCGGCTAGCTCTGCAGTACTGAGAAACTCGTCGAGAGCGGGCTGCTCGGTGACACTGCGCATTTTGACCCATGCCGCTTCTTTCGGGGCGTTCGTGACATACTGAATACGTGTCAGCAAGGAAGCATGGCCAGATTCAGGAGCGACTTACGGTAGAGCCATCAGGGTCAGTCCTATGTATTCCTGCGGAAACCTTTTTGCGGTCTGCACCTTTGCCCCTCCCAAAGCGGTCGTTCATAAGACTATTCCCTAGTCCCACCGCATTTTTCGACTTTGCTAGAACCATAGTTGCGATTTAAGTGAAATAGCCAGCGGATATTGGCGGATGTTGTTGGGAGTCGAAATGCTTTGGTTCTAGCTGGTAGTTCCGCACTACGGAGACCGCTTATGCTTCCATCACTTTTGCAAACTAGTGGTGATGCACATTGAAGCATATTCTAAGCGGTCAAGCATAACCGAGGCATCCCTCCAAAAACACCAGATTTGGCCTGTACACTGGAATATCTCCACAAATTCGACTTGATAGATATGCCACCAATTAAACTAGGTAAGTAGGTACGTGAGTAGATAGGTAATTAGGTAGGCAGGTGGACAAACACGATAGGTAAGAGGGAAATTAGCTGGCTCAGCGTGTTTGGTGGGGCCGCTTATGCTTCAATGACTTCTCGCACCCTCCCGTTAGGGAGCGAATAAAACCGTTTCTTCTACAATAAACGTGTTTAAAACTCACTAGCGGTTTCTTCATGTATGTTTATTGGTTTTATATTATATAAGCAAGCTAAACCCAGCTGGTTTAGCTCAGGGGGTTTGACCTCGCTGCCGTCACCATTGATCTATACTCGTATGGAGTAGATCTATCTTCCTACCACCAGTCATGCCTATTCAACGCGGTGGCAAACCTCGCAATCAGGCTATTATTAATACCTTTCAGAGCATAATCCTACCAAACCGAATCGTCTCTACAGTAGAGTGCTTATACTGTCACCGTCAATTGACGTCCGAGACTACTCGTCAGCAGACTCTACACAGGGCATTGAAATCGATGAGGAGAAGCTTTTGAATATGGAAGATAGACTGCTGCAGGAGGAAGTTGCTATGGCTAGGCTAAATCCTTCAAACGATGAGGTGCTGAAGGAGTTTCTGAATAGCATCGTCGACGGTGAGGTGGCAATGAAGCATTCAAATAATTGATGCTATTTATATATACCCCTGTGTTTAAAACATGCTTCAATAAACATGTTTAAAACACGTTTTTGACTAACCTAATTTGGTTAGGCAATAAACATGTTTAATACATTTCGCACCCTACAGGCTCCCGTGCACTCGAAAGCACCAATCCTGCGAACTGAAGATCATATAATATGACATCTACCTTAGCTTTTGAACTCTCTAGACCGTACATGTACAGATAGTTTCTCCAACTATGGAACTCGGGTCTGCTCAAACATGTTCATTGTCATGCTTCATGCTACGTTAACTAGCTATTTACGTTCCAACGTGACGTTAAAGTGAACACATGTGATTCATAACAGCTCCTCGTTATCGGGTAACAATCATCTCAACTTTTGCGCCGAGCCCGAGCCATGAGAACATTGCATGGCAGCGCTCTTCCTACTTGGGAACATCGGTCAAGTTTTGACCACACTAACAGTACCCGCACAAGGTCCTGAACCACCCAATCCATCCGGATACTTTGCCAAATTTTGGAAGATCGCTCCATTCAGAGGGCCATTCGGGCAACGCGTGCCTTTGTATATAGTCGGTCCTTCAAGAAGAGTGCAACTGACCCCGGGGACATTTGCCCAAGCGACGCAACCACCAAGGATTTGGATGAGACAGTCTACGCAGCACGTATATGGATCGTAGGGTCCTCGGTTTAAAATTGTCTCGGAGGGAGCCGCCTGCGTAACAGAGTAGGCGCCTGCGTGTGTTGGTTGGGTTGCGCATGGGCCAGTAAGGGTCTCGCTGAAGGTCGAAGTGATGGTTGTAGTCTGTGGGAAGAGAATTAGTTTGAGGCATCTCAAGGGTACCTAGTAGACCGCTCATACCATTGTTGGAATGGCAGTCTCGGTTGAGGTGTCGGAAGTGACGAGACAGGAGCAGGCGCTGGAGACACGAGTGGCTGAATAGCCGGTAATGTAAGTTGGTAGAGCAATAGATTCGAGATATCGACCGTTAGGATAATAGCTCTTGTACAAGTACGTCGTTGTGGTTGAACTCCAATCCACCAACGAGGTCAGCAAGATTGATTAACATCATGAAAGATGTCGAGTACAAGACTCAAGCTTACACTGTGGGTGTGACCTTGTACACGGGAATAGTGACTGTTGGAATCGGAATATGGCCGAAGTTGACGCAGAAAGGAGTCGCCGATGCGCTGTTTTGAATAAGGGCTTTGAGTAAACCATCCGTAGTGCAGACGGCTCTTTTTTCAAGTAATCCTTCCTGAGGCTGACCAGGCTCCTCGAAGCTTGCTGTTGCATGCTTCGCAAGGAGAACAAACAATATATTCAAAGCGAAAGGTGAGAAATGCATGGTGGAGCTTCTTTTGCTTATAGGTTTTCCACGTATAGAGGAAACAGTGTATGTTTTTGATTATAAGACTTATAACCTACAGCAGGTGTACGCATTCTCAGTGCTTTTATAGACATCAACGAATTTCAGACAGACGTCACACGCCGAAGGGAGCTGAAAGCTAAAGTTACATGCAGCTTTGCTCGCATGATGCCAAGCAAGAGAAGCCCATAGAGGAGCAATGATTCGAACGTCAAAGAGAGATGGCGTTCATGCCAAGTATTCGAGCTTCACCGACGGAGCCTTCCATTGATGTGGGACCGTTCAGATTTTTGAACAGATATCATGCCATCCAGGTGTGATCACAAGTCTTATGACTCCCAGCTACACCTTCAGCTTGTACGCCAAGGAGTTGAATGGAGGTGGTGAGAAAAGATTCGATCGAGCCCTGAGGTGGCTTGTCTGTGGGTTATTGACTTGCAGCTTCATTTGGAGAAGTTTGTAGCGAGATGTAAGCGACGGTCCATGGGTGACCCAATGAGAATGGACGCTTTCTATGTTGGCCTGCAGCCAAACGCCTTGTACTTTCACTTAAGAGCAGATATTCCAGAGAGACAAGTCGCATGGTGAAACAAAAGACACCATAGCATACTTCAACGTTTTCCTGAGAATAAGGTAGCAATGAAAGACAATGGACAGGCGTTGTGTTCACCGTTTCTGCCAGCTCGCACTCCTACTTAGAGTGATGGGCAAACATGCTTCTCACTTTTGCTTGACAAATCCCAACCATCCTATGCAAGCCTTCGTCTGGTTTCGCCTTTTCCTGCTTCTGCCCGCTCCGTCTGCGAACACGAGAAGAAGATGCCCTTAATGGCACTGCTCCCGGTCAGCCTCGACCTCCGTGCTGTATGTCCTGCATCTGCGATGGATGATCCAACTGTCCTATCACTAAAGGCAAAGCATTTTCGGACTCTCTGGATTTGTTCTCCAGCTTCAATTACTGCCAGTTGATTACCCATTATGCTGCTTTCTCTCCTTGGTATAAGCCCTAATGCAAATGCTTTTATAATTCAGCCCATAGCCTGCCAAGAGATTGATATGCAACCAAGATACTTCGAGCACTTCTGCATTCCAGTACCTCTGCTAGTACCTCTACTCTCCTCCTCACGACCGCAATCAGCTATATTCATCTGACACCCACGATAACACCAACACAGTGGGTCACTCACCTTAGTCATAAAAGTTACACCATGGCTGATGTACCATGGTAAACGGTAGTGTAACCGTTACCGCCACTGACTTCTATACCACGAATCCAAGTGGCCGGCATCTCCAATCTACTGGCCTACCATGATAGCTTCCAACCTGTCCGGCAACTACAGTCGCCTGCTCCTGCTTACCACTTGCTCAACCCACCGCTACCGTCACCATCTCACATAGTCCCTAGGTATGGAACATTCTGATTTTGGCCTACAAGTGATTGAGCTGGAGAAGCGACGACCAGAATATAACCGAAAGGACGACCTTTACCGGCAGTCTTGCCCTACACAGACTTGGTAGCCCTATGCTGTCATATACCTTATACCAGTCCATATGGTGATCCGTGAATGGAACAGCCCTTTTCAGCATTAGGACTGCCTACGCATCCGGCATCGAGTGTCAGCCAAAAATGTACAGCCCCGCTTGTATCGCTTAGCTCGGTAGCCCAGGATACTGTGAGACTCTCTGTACATCACCGAGCCCAACAGCTGCGGCATGTGTGGACGGTGATCCAATTGTTTTCAGGGACCAAATACTTGCGCCAGACGACCTCGGTGGTCTGAACATCGTCTGAAGACCGGATCGTTTTTTCATGCGTCTGATCTCAGAATGCTTACAAAAAGTTGTCTCGGAAATTTCCCAGTGAAAAATGGTTTTATGGCAGCAAAGCTAGCTGAGGCCGTCGTCAGAAAGAGAGTATATCGTAAGGTATATCAAGGCTTTTATATATGGCGTAATTTAGCTTGTACATACTGTATCGATGACTCCTTGCAACAACTCCAGTGTTTTGAATCTTCTTTATGCCAATGGAATGTCCTGGAAGTGAGGAAGTCCGTACCTAGGTAGGTCCTCACGCTACTGTACGGAATAGGTCCTCCAAATACGAATACTCAAGACGAGAAATTTGATGCTAAGGTGCCGTGGTGCCTTAGCGTCCCCTGAGAGGTTTACCTTATTAGCGTGTGCAGAAAGGTATCGAATCCTTGGCATCGCAATTGTCGCGCCCCCCCCCCAAATTTACTATTGAATTCAGACATTCTTGACATTCTCAAACCTTCAACGCTCTATTGGAAAATCAATAGAAAAATCCAACCGGTAAATTTGAAGCTGTTCAAATCTTTCACAGTGCTGACATCCTTTCAGCCCCCCCCCGACCCCCGAAGCCATCATGCCGTCGTCACGCCGAAGTCAGAAACTACCTCTAGAGGATTCACTCATCTCCTCAAGCAATTAGGAAGGATTCGTTTGGAATGAGGAGTTCTTCTATTCGACGATTGCAATGAACGCTCGCGTTATTCATGATGATTACACTCGAGGCCGAAAAGAAACTGCATAGAGATAGCAATTCATCTACTAGTCATCGAAAGAAAGCCTCGCCGTTGAACCAGCCTTCACGAATACCGGTACAGGGTAGATAGCCATCGATTGTATACGCCGGAAGAACGCTCCAGGAATGCTCTCTCTTTCTAGAGGCTTGATAGCGAGCTGGCTCATCAACCGGTGCATAGGCTTGATGACGCCACCCCGTAGTCTCGTTGAATAGAGTCTCATCGACGAAGACAAGCTGTTCAGCCGTCAGCTGCAACAGGTCGGCAATCCAGTTTAATCGCAGCTCATCATTCTGTCTGATGCCGACACGCTGTCCCCTCTTTTCACTTCAGTGTCTCTTCTTCAGGATTCTGGATATGGTGGATCTATGAACATGTATACCCCACTCCTCCCATAGGAACCACACCATCTCTTTCTGCATGGCCCATGGCTGTTGCTCTAGATATGTAATAAGAGAGTCTTCAGCGGCTGGAAAGACCTTACGGGGGGCCCCCTTGGGTCGAAACTGAGGCCTGCACGGCGAATGATATATAAACAGGTTCTCTTGTATATTATAAACGGTATCAAAATGACAGTGAACCTCTTCGGCGATAGCTAGGGGGCGTCAGTGTAGTAGTAGAAGACGTACTATTTTGGAGCGAATGGATGGGTCCAGTGAGCGAGGCATAGCTATTTGACAGGTCAGTAAGTGCTTTTGAATAGAGGTCAGTAAGTGCTTTTGAACAGCTTCAAATTTACCGGTTGGATTTTTCTATTGATTTTCCAAGAGCGTTGAAGGTTTGAGAATGTCAAGAATGTCTGAATTCAATAATAAATTTGGGGGGGGGCGCGACAATTGCGATGCCAAGGATTCGATACCTTTCTGCACACGCTAATAGCGTATTACCTATTGTTGTGCTTTGCGTCGCCTAAATCTGGCTACTACAGACTTGCCCACGAACTTTCACGGTCATAGATTCTTGTTAACCCGCATCAGATATAACCATCAGCGTTGTAACCTTCAAGGAAGTCGACTATGCCGCGCAAGAAGTGGATGTAAGCTGTATCACTCCACCAAAATTGCTCCCTATTAACACCAGATTAGCGACAAATCCACCTCTACAACCTACGCCTTAGTCCACCGCCCTCAAAATGACCCAAAAATCCACGATGCCTCCTCAAGCTCTATGGTTTTCCAAGAGCTCGGCCCTTCACAACCCTACAAAGTCAAAAATATAAACAAACTTGAGTCAGAGCTGTTTAATGAACTGGATGGAGATGTACTACCTGGGGTTAGAGAGAACGAGGGAGAAGCGGCAGAGTACGGCATCTATTACGATGACACAGAGTATGACTATATGCAGCATATGCGAGATCTGAATGGGGAAAGCTATTTTGTGGAAGCGCCTACGAGGAAACAAGGAAAGACAATAGAAAAGGTGAAGCTGGAGGATGCGCTGAGGGATGCTTCGCTAGAAGATGCGAAGCTTGGGAGAGGAAAAGCACCAGCGCTAATAGATGAGAAATTTCTTCCCTCGAAGAATCTAAAGAAGAGCACATATCAGGATCAGCAGGATGTGCCAGACGCACTATCAGGGTTCCAACCGGATATGGATCCCAGGTTACGAGAGGTTCTCGAAGCATTAGACGACGAAGCATACGTTGACGACGAGGAAGATCTCTTCGGCGAACTCGCCCAAGATGGGCAGGAAGTTAGCCTGGAGGAATTCGAAGAGCTAGGCTTCGCTGAGGAAGACGATGGCTGGGAATCAGACGACACTGCCAAACCCCGCAATGAACACAAGAACTCCTTTATAATACCAGCCCCAGGCTCCGCAGGTCTCTCCATGGAAGATGGTCTTGACCACGGGGATGGCGACTGGATGAAGGAATTCAGCAAGTTCAAGAAAGCAGAAAAATCCCAGAAAAACAAACAGCCTCAAGGGCCCAGTCTTGAACTTCAATCCTCCATCATAACCGGCACTTCCATGACCAGCGGCCGGCGGAAAAAGCGGAAAGGAGCCATGACCTCCAGTACGGGGTACTCAATGACTAGCTCCTCGCTGGCTCGCACAGAAGGGCTGACCCTCCTGGACGCCCGCTTTGACAAAATCGAGGAAGAATACGCAGAGGATGGTGACGACGGGATGGATGACGGTGCATCAATGATATCAGGAGCAACTGGTATGAGTAAAATGTCTAATATGAGCAAAGTATCTGGTATCTCGGGGATATCTGGAACGTCGAACCAAGCGCCGCCTTTAAGGTCAGATTTCGATAGCATCATGGATGACTTCTTAGGGGGCTATTCTATGAGCGGGAAGAAAAGGGTGAAGAAAGGGGGTTATCAAAGTGGATTAGAACAGCTCGATGAGGTTAGGAAGGGGCTAGGGCCGGCGAGGGTCAAGACACAGAAGGCGTTGTGAAGATGAGATGCATGAGTAGGGGCGTAAGGACATGGTTTGTTTAAGATATACCCAGGTGCAATAGTTTAGAACAGATGACATGAAACGCGGCTGTTGAGCCATTTCTATTTCAAGTTCGTGCTAGTCGCTCGTTCAGAGCACTGGTTGAACTTTGATGGGCACGTATTTCAGCTATTTCTCTCCTTGGAACAGTCACTGGAAGACTTCTCTTAAGTAGCCAGGAGCAAGGTAAGCGACTGCCGACTTGGCTTCCTGCACACCCCTTTGGCAACCATTACTGCTATATTCTGATCGAGCAACATACGAGGATCTGTGCGATACAACCTTTTGAGCCCCATATTTGGTACATCGAACCTCTATAGTCAAACCTAGACTTGAGTAAACATGTGCAGATACGGAGCTTGAAATCTCTCCGTTCCGCTCTGACAATGTCTGGATATGCGGGGGCTTCACATGCTGTGGTCTCACAGATACTGGCTCCAATGTACTGGCTTCATCAGCGAATCCATTTTCACATGGGTTTTCGTATCGAAAGAATCCCAGGTCACCTGGCCGAGGGTTTGTGGTAGAGACTGAGGGGAGTTTATCAACCCACGAGTGCTAAACCTGAAACTGTTCGTCCTAAAATCTCATTTCGGTGATGCTCATGAACGGCTGAAGCCGCCTCTTCGCCCTCCGCGGCCAAATCGTACACTAGGCGGTACAAACTTGAGGGCTGACATGCCGGATGTGAGGTCGTCAATGTCAGCTATGGGTGGATGTTGCGGCTTAGAAGAAGCATTTTGAGAACGAGTTGCACCGGGTATCCTTGCTTCTGGGCTAGAGACTGGTGACTCTCGTACATCGGGTGCGCTTTCCACAAGCGTGGGGCTGGGCAGTTTTTTGGTTTGCTGCTCTCGGTACAAAGCCCTGGATGCAGCAGAACTTCCTCTACGGTGACGCGTACGGAGCATGGAGCTGCGCTTGTCGATACCAGTATTCACAATCTGGAAGTCGTAGTTCTTGGGGAACATGTGTTTATCAGTCAGGTGCATGCGGCGTTTTTGCGGGGTGGAGCAAATCTTGTCGCAGCCTTCGACAAAACATTGGTACTGAGAGACGATCAGCCTCCTCTCTTCACCAATTTTAGTCTTCGGAGCCAACCGTTTTCTCTTCCTTTGCCCTCCTTGCCTCCACTAGTGGGTCATGGTTTTCGCTGATGTGTAGCCCTAAGAAATGCTCCGTAGGGAAATTCTTGCGGCACTCCGAGCAGCGGTTCGCATGGACCTTCGCATAGTGGATCTCAAACTCCTCGAACGTTGGGAATGCCAAGGTCTCATAGTGGGGTGGAAGGGAGCATTTCATTGTTGCTCTAGCTCTAGGAAGCTCTTCGGAGGTTTGGATGTACTTGTTCGAATGGATGGGTGGTTCTGTGGACGCTCTGGAAGATTGGGGGAGTGTATCGATAGAGGCGGGCGAGGAGGGGTAGGATTCGGAGTGGGGTGCTGCGTTTGACGGGGGCGGCGGGGTGGGAGAGTCTTCTCGTGAGCGCTTGGGCATGATGTGCGGTGTAGCGGTGAAGAGAATACTTGCTAGGATTTCAATTCATCTTCTCAATTGCATACGTCTAACCGCCTAGCATTCCGGTTCCTTTCCATTACACACTGGATGTTAGCTGTTGGAACCGATGTATCAAGAAGATGTGCCCTTCATGCGGTCTGAATGCGGTCAGACAGACCTTCACTTGGCGATGTTCCGGTCAAATCCTTCAACACCCCTCCAAGATGTGATATGATGCCAACAAAGCCCTAAGAGACATCACACGTATCACAACACTGGGAATTCTTCAATTAGAGTTGTCTGAGTCAGAGTTTTACATTTACAACACATTTGTAGCGAACAAGCGTTGACCTGCGCCAAATGGACCGGCTCAGCGCAGACAGTCCTCTGGAGCTTCATCCACATATCTAGCCGTTAGGTCGACCGTGGGGTCTACTGAAGAAACAATAACACCTCTGGAGGTCATGGCAGATTTGAATGAGCGAAGCTGGAAGTCAGTCTCCCCAAATTGTCAGGTTCCTGGAGGGCAAATATTCATGGCGCATAGGTTGGCTCAACGAGCAGAGAAAGAGCTTCAGGCCACTTTGACAGAGAAGGACCCTACATTCCGGAATATCGATCATCAAATTGATCAGTACGTTCCCAAATGCTCTGGCTTTGGAAAATTCCTAACTTCTGCAAGATATCGCGCGAAATGCGAGAGCCTTATGCTGCAAGACTTCAATTTCGCCCTTGGCAAGGATGTGGAGAACAGGCTTTGGAATGCTCATATCAGGATCAACAGTCGATTTCGCAAGCAGCTGAGTACAGTGCGTCCGTCTGCAGAGAGTGCTTTGGGTGCTCTTGAAGCTTATATGTTCACGTTGTAGTTCCGTGAGGGATTGGGCAAGAAGAAGCTAGTTGAGCACCGCAAAATAATGAAGCATTATCTGGATTTCATCAAGTCAAGCCAACGTTTCTACCGTGGGTACATCCAAAGATTGGACTCGCAGTTTAATGGCATCATGGAATTGAGAGCAGTTGCCCGCCGACTAAACTTGAACAGTATGTTGCTTAAAACGGACAATAGAACGGGCAAGCTGCTGAATTTGAATAGCTTCGTCCACTGATAGCCAATTTATAGCCTCCGAAAACCTCCGTCATGAAGTTCTTGTATCCTGCCACCAGACATTGGTGCGCCTGGGTGACCTCTCAAGGTACCGCGAGTCCGAGCCAGTAGGTAAGGAGCATAACTGGGGCCCGGCCATAGGGTATTATGTCCTCGCTGAAGCCATATATCCTGCCTCTGGAGCTTCTCAGAACCAGCTAGCGGTCATTGCACGGACAGATGCTAATCACTTGCGTGCAACGTACCATCTGTACCGTGCGCTGGCCGTCGAAGAACCGCATCCGGCCGCAAGGGGCAATCTTGAACTTGAGTTTAAGAAAATCCACGAAGCTTGGAACAAGGGAGAAATTATTTCCAATGGCCTGCAACGTGATGGGGAAGGACCTGGAAAAGCCTTGGTGGGCTGGTTCATGCGTCTACATGCTCGCTGCTACAATGGCGTTGAATTTGTTGAACACGACGAGCTCGAGGACGAGGTACTGACCCAGCTCGCGGTCGACTTGAAAGAGCGATCGCTGGAGGGTACTCTCAACAAATTCATTCTTATCAACATAGCTGCTGAATACTTTGCTATTGTTCGAATTTCGAGTAAGTGTTTGGACTTCCTGAGGTCAAAACTAATACTAATAAACAGCTTTAGATTCTCCAGAGTCCGAGGAGATCAAGCAATCAGTCCTCTTTTTCCTGCAGCTGAATATAAGAACGTTCTCCACTCTTCTCCAAGTCCTTCAGCCAGAGCTCGAGCGTTTTTCTGGTGAAGAAGCCGTATCCGGAGCGGATGGCTTGCCCTCCAATGGATCAGAAAAAACCACCGCTGTAGCGCGTCGTGTTCTCCCTGGTCTTCGCCACTACAGCTCCTGGTTAACTATTCACGCCAAGCAACTCATCGCCGAAGCCGGCAACGATTCGCTCAATGTGCAAATCAAAGAAATGTGGAAAAGCTACGCCAATACTCTGACTTTACTTGCTTCGACGTTCCCTGTCGATGCTCTGCCGGAGATTAGATACCTGCTTGAAGAAGATGAAGACACTTTGGGGTTCAAACCGTTAGAACATGAGAGTACACTGAGGAGGTATTACAGCCAGGAATCTGGCATCAGAAAACCAAAGTATCATGATCACGGTATAGAGAGATATCATTCCAATATAGAGATGCTTGGGAGAATCCGGGACCTTTTGCTAGATGGACTAGAGCTGCAATTGCAGGAGGTGAGCTTGAAACCGAGCTATCATATAATAGGGCTTACTTTGTTCCTCAGGATAACCCAATCAAACTTGTGGAAGGCGCTATGTTTGCTTACCACGAGGAAGGTCTTACAGAATTCATCGGAAGCCCGGAATGCCACCAAGCAACAATATCTTCCGCGGGTATAGAACACGAAGAAATATCGTACGTCAACGAAATCATTCCGCCTAACGCAGCATGCGCGTTTGGCGAAGGCGTTTCCGAAGCAGCATCCGTCTCCGTATCCACAAATACTCATCGCTGGGTAGACAACCTCGTCGGCTCCGAAACTGCAGACAATGACACAAACAGAGAAGGTCCGCACAACGAGTTCGCAGACCGCATACCGCCAACACCCCCCGGCTATTCCTTTGACGATTCCCCAACCAAGGAAGCAGGCAATGACACCAGCTACAGCGTCATCGGCACCCTAACCGCCCGTGACCTCGTCCGAGATTTAGGGTCCTACTCCCCGCAGGCCCAGCACCAGAGCACCCCTCGACCGACACTTCCAAGTATCCTTAATTCCCCTTTCGCACCACAGCCCGGAGAAGAAACTCCGCACTCACGGCCAAGCACCGCGAAATACATGCCGACCCATTCTCCGCGGAACTCCCAAAATGGCTTCTTAATGCCACAGCAGTATCAGCCGACTAGCTACTCTGTCGACTCGAGCATTAGCAGCATACCTGACCCCAGCGGTGCTACGTTTCAGCTCCCGCAAAACCAACCGTTTGGCAATTTTGGCGTCATTGCAAGGCCCTCTACTGTCAGCAAGCACCATGGAAGGACGGCCATGTTTGACGACACGGCCTTCCACAGCTCCAGCGTCTTCCATGGAAGTTCTTGGGAGGGTCCCCGCTTGAGCGGTCGCGAGGGGATGGCGGTGCAAACGCCACCGAATGGTCAAGGCGGGGGATAAAACAATTTCACGTAGAGGTCAAGCAACTCTGCACCATCAGTTCAATCCCAGGAAACAGCGAACGGACACCAGAAAAAGGAGCAATAATTCCCTGCCCGTCTATGTTCTAAATCCCCAACCCCCAAACACATGGAGGATGAAATTTCCCATCGGGGTATCTACCGTCCTCATACCCGCAATCCCAGAAGAAAGCACCAGGCGCGCTTTTAGTTGTTGAAACCTAGTTGTTGAAACCCTGAACGCCCTATTTCCCGCTATGCCTTGTCGCTAAGACCCTTAGGGTTTTGAGGTTGGCTGGTAGGTTTGCTTGGGGGAGGGGTATCTGTGGGTTGGGATTTCGAAGATCAGCCTGCGGAAGAAGGAGAGGAAGAAGGAACGAATTTGAGTTGATCTGAGGGAAGGTGGACGGGAAGAAGTGAATAGATTGTGTTGGTATTTTTCGAGCGTTTTTCGTGTAAATTCTTAATGCGGTTGCGGACAGGAAGGGAGGTCATTTAGGGGAGTTGGTATTACGTACTGCGGTCCTAGTTCCTTGATGCTCAGGCTTGCTAGCCAGTGTCCCATATCCACGCACTCGTCTAGGGATTTGCCCTGGACGATTCCGGCGACGAAGCCGCCGGCAAAGGCGTCCCTAAGTAGTTGATGAGGTTAGCAGAGGTACTCTTAAGTTCATGAACTTGCGCTCCAAATCTGATTCCATCTCTTCCATGCTTCTCCACTCCTCCCCTCTCCCACTCAACCGCAAATAAAAAGAAACCAAAAAACTCACCCGGCCCCATTAGTATCGCAAATCTCCCCCTCCCCTACCGCCCTAACCCCAAACTCCCTAACCGCCTCCTCCCCCTGCACCTTCACCACCGTCGCCTCCGTCCCCTGCGTCACAACCACCACCCTCTTCCGCTTCCCATTAACTTTCTCCAGCCCGGCGAGGTGTCCTGCAATCTCCTTGACATCCTCCGTCTTCAGATCCTGCGACGCCGCCCACGCCCGCGCCTCCGTCTCGTTGCCAATCACATAGTCCCAGTACGGCGCCGTCTTGGCCAACGGTTCTTTGAAGAACTGGGGTATAAAGGGCGCGCTGAGCGAAAGCACAAATATCTTGTTCTTCTCGGCAGCCTCCTGCGCCAGCGCCATCGCCGCGTCCGGACACACGGTTAGATGATACCCGCCGACGTAATAGACCTGTGCTTGTTCGACGAGCTTCCAGATCTCAGGGCTCTTCAGATGGCTGAGCTTGTACTCATTGGCGGCCTCGAGGGCCGTGACCATGCTGCGGTTGTGGCCGGTGATGATGACGCCGCAGCGGCCGGTTGGGTGCGTGCTGTCGACGAGGTATTCGGTGCGGAGGCCGGCGGTGGCGCAGGCGTCGCGGAGGGTTTGGGCGTATTTGTCTTGGCCGACGCACCCGATGTAGAGGACGGAGTTGGGGGGGAGGATGTACTGGGGTGGTGGTCAGTAAAAAGTGGAGGAGGGACGGATTGGGAGGGGAATGGTGGGGGATAGAGGGTATGAAGGGGTACCTGAGCGCCTCGAGCAGTGTTCTGCGCAGCACCGCCGGCGATGAGCTTGGCGTTGTGGTTCTGGGAAAGGTCTTCGTAGAGGGGCATGTGTTTCTCCTCGGCGAGAATGGCGTCGTTGGCCTTGACGTCGTACTTCTTGAGTAGGGCTTCATCTCTGCAGAAATGGATTAATGATAGGTTCGAGATCGAAGTATGAAAAAAAATGGTTTGTTGGTTTTTCTGCTTACCCTTGGCCTTGGATGTCTTGGTGGGGACTAGGGTTAGCAACTGATATCAACGGCGAGTATGAAGAACTCACCAAGGAGAGGATTCTCCAAGCAGAGGAGTGCGTATTCTCCTTGAGGTGCCATGATGCTGGGTTATGCTGTTATGGTACTTTGGTGGGGGTGGTGGTGGGGTTAGATGAGGAATTTTTTTGACGTCCGCTTTAGGTTTCTTCGGCGGATATAATTTGTACCACCAGCTTTGATCCTATGGATTACGAACAGCATGCATACTGGTGAGTAGCTGTAATCATGAAGGCTCCGTGCCTTTGGTGGTTTGGTCGTTTGAAGCGTCAAGTACAGGTGACTTGGAAGTCACATACATTAACAATTCAATGTCAAGAAAAAGAGTAGAATATTTAGAGTGGGTAAATGCGTGTATTCTCTCGCTAGTTACCTAGCAATCCAAAACACAACATGCGTAGCCTGCGCTTCCTTTCTCTCCCAGCAGCACCTGGATGCTACAGCTCAAGTCCAGATCGCCCAAACCTACAAATGGAGGTCATGCCAGCCCCCAACCCACTCATGGTCGCCGGAGTCCTCCACGATACGCTCTGTCGAACGCATCTTCTGGGTATCCCGGCGCCAATCCTGCACCTTATTGCCCGCGTTCTCTTTCTTATCCCACGCTCCAAAACCAATATTCCCCGACCACACCCTCAACCCTAACCCCCCACGCCAATTTCCAGGATTTGCTCGTTTCTTGTTCGGAGTGTCCGGAGAGCCTTCTGCGCTTTGGTGGAAAGCGCGACGGCGGTTGCCCAAGGCTGCCCATTTGTCCATGATTGTTCGCTTCGAGGGGGGTGAGTAGCGAGGCGTTGGCGGTGCGATATCCTCGAAAACGAAATGGCCGCTGTCAACAACGTCGTTCGCGCCGTCCAGGGAATTGCCGGCCTCTTCATGCCGAGGACTGTTCGTCCGTGAATTGGTAGCTGATAAGGATTTGAGCTCGGAAAGCGGAGCACGGCGGAGAGTTGGGTCACTGTCTTTGCTTTCCATGCTCCAGCTTCGGCTATTGTACTCGCGGCGTTGTTCAAGTGCTTTCTCATGCTCCATGAATTCCTCTTCGTCTTCATCCCATAGATCGGTCCAACTCTTGGATACGGAGTTGTCCTTCTTTCCGAACACAGAAGATAAGGCGGGTAGAGGTTTGGAAGACTTGATTGGCAGTGAGGCAGTGACAGGTAGCGAATCCGTACGTATAGCATTTCGAGGTACTGGCTGATGCAACGCCATCGACTTGACAGAAGCTGCAAAGGTCGAATCCAAGCCGGACGCAAGAGATGAATTATGCTCAGCCAGAGAGTACCACGAGTCTCGGTCTCTTTCGGAAGCAGGGAACAAATCTTCTGTATAGCTCTCGTTGTCTGGAATGACAGATAATTGACGACGATGTGGGCTCATGTGAAGTGCCTTCGCCCATGGGAACGCAGCACCCTGATCGACTTGGGGGCTTTGGATCGACGGGGTTCGGAGCGGCTCGCGGTTGGCGCTTGCTGGCACGACCTCGCGGTCCTCGTTGCAGAAATCATCCAGTACTTCCTCATCAGTGGTGAAGCTGATGACTTGCTGGAGTTTTTCACGGACGGCAGTAAGGGAACGCTTAGCTGGATCGATGGACATGGCGTGGACAAGCACTTCGAAAGTATCTTGAGACATGTTGGGGAAAATGTCGAAAAGAGATTGGTTGTCTCGAGCGAAGTCGGCGAAGAGGACATCAGACTCGGTTGGCGTTAAGAAGGGATTGCGGGAGAAGAGGATGTTTAGAAGACAAATTCCGACAGCCCACGTATCGGCCTTGGCGGGCGAGTAACCGTTCTCCGCTGGGTCGTACTGCTCTGGAGACATGTACCGGTCACTCCCAACGGAAATATCGTAGCACCAAGCTTCGGTAGTAGCGAGTCCGAAATCACCGAGTTTCATCGAACCATCTTGAGTTAGGAAGACGTTTTCGGGCTTAATATCACGGTGATAGAGTCCTTTGGAGTGCATGTATTCCACCGCACCGACCAGTTGTAGCATAAACTCTCGAACGTTCTCGGTCTCTAACGGGCCTTGACCGAGGCGAATCGCTTCATACAAATCACCCTTTGAGCAGAATTCCAAGACCAAGTATACGTGTGCATCAGTCTCGAAGGAATGGATGAGATTGACAATGTTTGGATGAGACCCAAGTCGGTTATGGCAAGCAAGCTCGACCAGATGGGCATCACCTGATGCGGCCGGACAATTGGCGGAATTTGCTGACTTGCTCGAGCATTTGATCGCAACGAGACCACTGGTGATTAGGTCCTTCGCCAGGAAGACCATGCCGAAAGATCCATGATTCAAAGGAGAGATTGACTGAAAACGCCCATCTAGAACCAGACCCTCAATGAAGCTGTCTTTCATACAATCCATAGCGTTCCGGAAACCGAAAGACCAAAGAACTTGGCGTAGGAAGGCCGAAGTAGTACAAAATTAATCAATCAAGCAATATACAAAAGACAGCTCTTAGCGCTGAGGTACACAACGAGGCGTCAGGATGTCAAGCTCTGTGAGATAATCTGCAAGCGTAGCGCGAAGGTAGGGTAGACCTCCACTCTGCTGGCCGAAAAGCCGACAATGTTCGAAGATGCTTGAGTTTGTTGGACGATGAGACAAAGTGGCGAAGGCGGAGGATGGTGTTAAGAAATGTCGAACGGTCGTGACGGTCGGTACTGTGTAGAGCAAAAAAGTATTATAACTGGAAACACAAACGCTGGATACAAACCCTCCACCCTTCGCTCATGGAGACCAGGAAACTCCTCGTCGTATTTTCAGAGGCTCATGTGCAAATAAGAATGGTTTTTTGTTTTCGACGCAAAGGAAATAAATTGGCCGAGATTGATCGGCTTAAGGGGCTCTATCGCTATACTGACAAGGAAAACAACCGAACTGGAGCCGGGATTGATTATAGAAGACTAGTTGTGACTGGCGTAAATGAGGGCGGAGAACAGGATTGGTCTAGGACCGAAGGAGGGGACGCCGATGGAAATCGACAACGGATGTTGCCAGGTTGGTGTAGAGTAGTTCGCTGCGTAGAGTCGTGAGAAGGACGGAAGAAGTCTGAGACAAGAAAAATGGCGGATAATGGTAATCGAGGTCGAAAAGGACGTTTATCGGAAGCTGATGTAGGCCGGAGCGAGAATCGAAGTGTAGCAGAGAGCGGTAGATGAATCTTCGACGTGCGAGCGTCAAGCTAGATCAATTGCTTTCGGCTCCCGCCTCTCGTTCGAGTCACAGCGAGAATGCCGTCGAGATCATAGAAGGCAACCAAGAACTTGAGCTGATTCCTCGAATCCACAGTAGCTCACGCACCGAAGGTTTGGTAGATAGGTTTGAACTAAAGATGAGAGGTAGGCTTCGACTTGACTGAAGGTTGGAGACGCAGAGTGATGATGGCGGAGGTAGCACCGAGAGTGTTGCTGTAGGCGACAGCTGAGGAATGCGGAAGGAGGGTTGATGACGACAACGGGAAACAAAAGAGATGGGTGTTGAAGGAGGATAGCAACGACAACGAACGACCGATGGGTGAGTTGGAGGTGACTATTGTCCGGTCATGATTGGGGTTGTAGTAGGATCATGTTGTTGCTGTTGATGATGAGGAGTGGCCTTTGATGGGGGGTATGGGTAGGTAAAGGGAGCTTTGGGTTGGCATAACAAGAAACGGAAAGACGCTTTAGCGCTGCCAAGCCAACATGGATCATCAATATTCCACGACTTTCTTCTCGAGCCAAGTGTCGCACACTTACCTACGGCATACTACCAGTCTACTCTACTGTACCAGGCACTTTGCACCTGCATGACGGAGTACATGGGGGTGACAGCCTTTAGTTGCTCTCGAATGCCAGACTCGGACACATTATCTGATCGGCAACTCGATTTCTCCTTGGGACAAATCTCTGGGATCCAGATTGGGACATCCATTATGATGGACAATGACGAATCTATGGTACCGAGTCCCCTTGTACTCGTGAGCGTCAAACGAGCCATTAACCAGGCAAATAGAATGGTGACAGGTACGGAGTACAGCTGACGGAGTATCCTTTACTCATCCACGTTATCCACGCATTCTCCCGCACTCGAGCCAATGGCTTGGAATGGCGTCTACAGCCTACCGGTAGACTCGGCTGCTTTACGGAATACTCCTACACAAATCATTTTGTTTGTTCATCATGCGAACGGACTGCGGATAGAAATTAAAAAGCTTGAATGGCGTCTCAAACCTATGGCACCCCATGATCTCGATGATCAACCGACTAGAGTAAACTTGGATGGCTGCGGAGTATTATTATTACGAGGATTTCTAGCCGCGCACGTCAGGTCAGACCCCATGGCCCTTTCAAAAAAGGTCTGGCCACGTTGCGACCAACAGCATTCATCCATGGCTTTGCCACACCCTTTTCGTCGCCAACTTCCGGACGCGCCCCTCTCAACGCCTGCAACCAAAACTATCATGTATTATTCTTACACACTTATGCAACCAACAGCGCATTAAGAGCATTGGCCCTTTTCATAGGTTAGCCTGAGGCACTCTTGTAACGAGTCGGCATTGTTGCCATGACAAAGCCCGGGCGGATTGGCATTTGGCAAACGCTGTCAAGTCGCCCCTAAGATGTTTCGTGTGCTGTATGATTAGCTTGATTCGCTTCGAGATGCAGCTTTTATTGCTGGAAGCATGGCTAACTGATATAGCGTTGACAGTAAGCCTCTCATATCATCATATGGTTTGCTGGCTCCTCACTGTCACACAAGCATCGCAAGAAGATCATAATAATAATACTGCAGCTGCACCCAGCCCGTTTGTAGCCGTTATTACTGCAGCTTTCCACGAATCGAGAACATGGCACGAGTGTCACGAGTATGCCGTCAAGTACCGGTAGTCATGTACTCCTATGGCCCGCAGGGACATGTACGAGTACCCGCCTCGACATTGCTAGAGCATTCTTTTGTTGTAATGTCACGCTGTTGCTGTCTTATCGTATTATTTGCCTCTCGTCTGACACGAAGAGTCTTACTACTTTCATCCGCCTTTCCAAGTCATTTCAGCCCGGGGCTCAGCGGAGTAAAGGCCGCACTGTGATTCATTGGACGTTCATATATATAATTCATTAATTTGTACAGTATCAGTTCGATACCTATCTAATAATCTACACCTTATTACATTGAATTCAATACACGAGTTATTGCTTGATCCTCCTGCCGTGGTCATCAATCTTCATATGTTCTGAAGGATTCCGGGCTGGATGTTCTCGAGCTTCCGTGATAGCTCTGACCACACTCTCCTCTGTGTCTCTGTTCCTTCTTTGCTCAACACGAAGGGTGACTCACTAACGAGGAAATACTGTCAGCTGCTACTCTTTAGGCACCAGTCATACACAACGAACCTTGAGACATGGCAATCAGCCATGTATTTCCCATGCGTTTCGTTCCCTGCAGCGGCAGCAGCCACCAGCGTCCTGCTCCCCGCCTCTGTCGACCGAGCAATGAGAAATTTTGCTATCTCCATCACATAATGTTGAAGAGTGCCAGTAATCTCTCGTGCAAAGTCAGAGTAACAGGCTCCAGGGGTAAGACAGTTTATGATCACATGAGGTTTCGAGGAATTGTCGATGAGTTTCCCTAGCTCCCGGACTGTGAAAACTTCAAGAAGCTTGGAAACGCCATACCTGCCAGGTGTTAGCGTCAGAGTTTCTGTCTCGTTGAAGGACAGGCTCACCTATTACCCATGTTCGCCGTTTTCTTATTGCTCAATTCCTCAAAAATATTGGGGCTGTTCTTCTCTTCAAGAGAGGCCATAAAATGCAGATCTGACGAGACAATGACTAGTCGAGGAAGGACGTTGAATTTCGAATTCGTCTCCTGTAGCTTCGGAAGAAGAAGAAGGCCTAGCAAGAATGTGCTGACGACGTTGGTCGTGATTGTCAATTCGTCCCGCTCCGCCACCGAGAACTTGCTGGTCATCATGCCCGCATTCTCCAACAAAACATCCAATCGCTTCAGACCTTCCGCCCTTTTGGCAAAGTGCTTGACCGATTCATAGCTTGTGAGGTCTAGGGGCCACACCTCTACCACGTCATGACGATTCGTGCTTGCTTCTATTGAAGTTTTGGCTGCTTTTCCCTTCTCGACATTTCGCACCGCAAGGATGATTTTCTCCGCGTTCAGCCGGCTAAAGTGCTTTGCGGCTTCGAGACCCAGGCCGGTATTGGAGCCTGTCACGATGATTGTTTGCCCGGTGAATTGTTCCTTGGGTTTTGGGAGGGAGACGAGGAGTTGAGAGTAAAAGAAGCCGAGGAGGTACGATAATGACATGTTGAGGATTATAGAGTCGACTTTTGCAGATGGACTCGAACGACCACTTCTACACTACATCACACGTACATATATAACCATCGCTCATTACTAATTGCGAATCCACTATTAACAATCATCCAGCGACGAAAAAATTCCATTTCTCAATCATCTCCACTTCGTCCACCAACCGACGGAAACCCCGTCGTCCGGACGGCGGAGGAAATTCCCCCTAAGCGCACAAAGATCACGGACGAACCGCCTTTCCCCAACCGGATACCTACAGTACTACGGAATACCACAACCTTAGGCCACAACTCTGGACACCACTGCCCTACGAATTGTATAAATATAACATTCGTCAATAAAGTAATCTGCCCACCTACTGACTACTCTTAGCCACACCCTCTCCGCGCAATCTCCGACAATCCTTAGCAGAGGATAAACCTCGCAGGGCAATCTCGCACCCACCGAACGCTAGCGTGCCGCATGCAGCTTGACTTTTTTTGGTCTTTGTGCCTGGACCCCGAATTCCGAATAATAAAGCAGTCGTGGATCTACTACTGCTATATCTCCGACACGCCGTCGAGGTAGGGTGGTTTGTTGATGGACACTAAGATAGGGTGCGTTGTGGGGTGCCAGCACTTGACCTCTACGAGACTCATCTGATAGGCTAAAGGACCTCGTCCTCGATGTACCATTGTACCTGCCAACCATCAAGGGTCTGTGCAGCGTGCTTCTAGAACTTTTTACTTCATGACTTTCTGTTAGCTTCATCTTGTCAAACCAACGTTTTTCGTCTTCACCGCTCTTGTTCGAGAGATGTTTTTTCTTGCTTGTGCATCCAACATATGGTGCTAGAAAGTGGGGAGGTCATGGGGAAGTAAGGAGCTATGTCGCCAGCAAATGAGATTCTTCAAACATCTTCTTGTGTTCCGTGAATTAGTCAATCAAAATCCCTTGTTCTTCACCGCTTATCCCTCGCAATTCAAATCACCACTGGCACCTCACACTACCAAACAAACTTGACGTGATCCATACCCTACTACGGAAGTACCTATTACCAAACACCAGAAGCATGTACCCAAAACCGCCAGAGACCAACCCGAGTCGATCATGACCTCCCACGGTACCTCTCCCTCCAGTCTCATCAATGATTGCAGCGTGCTCCAAATCCTCTTATTCTGGTATCATCTACTCCGCAGCTCCTCCATCTCCTTTAGAAATTTTCAAATCCCCCCCAAATCCATCATCCATCGATCATTCCAAAAAAAAAACCCCTTCTCTTGATCAAACTCCCATCTTAATAGCTACCTAGTGAGGCTGAAACGGCTTGATAAAGTTTTGTTTCTACGAATGTGAAAGAGTAGAGGTTTTGCAATACTAGCATTAACACTTCTGAAGGGCGGGTTCCTGAAAAGTGCGGGTTGAGCCCCCCCCTCAAAAAAAAACAAGAGTCGAGGAGCTTTATGGGCAGCTTTCGTATGCTTGCTTCGCGTGCTTTAACCATCTTTCTCCAAAGGTGTATTATCTACCAGCGAAGAGGCTAGGTCTTTGCTTTGCTTTGCTTTGCTTTGCTTTACTATATTATTCACTTACTATATGATATTATTCACATACTATACGGTTTAAAAAAATCCCCAAAATCCCAAAATCCCACCCGAACCATCCATCCCCCCCCCTGCATTGATTACTCCGTAGAGTAATATACAGTACCAGGCGGAAGTGCAGCATCGAGGCAGTGCGGGTTGTATGGGGAAAATGTAGAGAGAAGAAAAAAGCTATTACTGTATGCCGGTTGTATGTATGTATGTATATACACGGCAAAAAAACAGCAAAAACCGGGTAAAACCCACAGCCCGTGTTGGATGCGCTTTTGGGGCGGCGGGCCTCTTTTTTTGGCTAAATTCTTGGTCGCTGTGTTGTGTGTCGAGACCTTCCATGCCGCTCCTAACCAACAGCCTTCGCACCCTCGCGCTCAAGCAGCAGGCACAGCGCTTCTCGTACCGCGCGTATGGAAATGATTGCGTATTTCCTTGAATTTACCACTGATGCGCTACTACTAGCACTAGCACTGCCACTGCCACTGCCACTACCATACCTCCTCCTCCTCCTCCTCCTCCTCCTCCTCCTCCTCCTCCCTCCCTCCCTCCCTCTAACCATCCAATCCAATCCAATCCAATCCAATCCAACCCAACCCAAAGCGCCAACCGATGGTTCCGTATCGCACAACGTAACGCGCACGTATCCATCCCATCCATTCCTTCACCAAACATCCACACGTGTCGAAAGAAAAGAAAACATGCTTGTTTACCATCTCGCAGGGTGAAAAGCTTCATTTCGCTACCTTGCACTGTCTCTCTCTGTTCCTGCGCACTCGCATTATTCTCTCTCGGTGGCGCGTGGGTGGGATCTTGGAGCTGCGAGCGGGTTGGTTGGTTGAGGGGGGAGGAAGGGCAGGCATGCTGATGAAAGGGGTTTTTAGCGGGGAGGTGTGGGGGGCGGGGTTTGGTTTTCGTGCTGTGGTTTTGAAGGGGTGGGGGATGTGGGTTAGGTAGGGGGATTAATGAAGGAGGTTTGCAGGAGTATTGAGAGTTACTGTAGTCAATTATCTTGAGCACTTTGGCCTTTAAACGATGGCTTCTCTAGTCTCTGCGTCGACAGAAGTCTTTTCGGACCATCTTCTTTTCTAAACCGCTTCTCATTCTCATTCTCGTCTTCACTCTCACTTCCTCATCAGCTCCAACCCCCCCCTTCTTCTTCCCTCCCCGCCGCCCCTGCCCCTCCCCAACCCCCTCAGCCCCTTAAATCCAGCCATTCCTCTCAACGAAACTAGTGGACGGGCCCGGGCAACTCTTGTTGTTCGAACACTGCGCGAATGAATGGTTTGAGAGGAGGGTTGAGATAGAGATACCACGGGGGGGGGGGGTTGTTTGGGGTTGAGGGATGGTTGGGCCAGGAGGGGTGAGTAGTGTTAGGGTAGGGGAAAAGACGGGTTGGACAGTGAGGAAGTTGAAAAATCCAAAAAAAAAATCCGCCAACCTTGACGAAAACAGAAAACCGGGCATTTTCGCAGCAGCGCACAAAACGATTGAGATTACAACTGGTCAAACACTTCCCGTAAGCTGCAACAGAATATTAAATAGAGGGATGGTGGTAGCATGAGCCTTGCCAGGACACGGGTTTGACGGGTGCGTGATAAGAGAGGGATATAGAATGGAAAGAATGGAAAAGGGGGTTGAGCGAGAGAATTTGACAAGATAAAACATAGACATGATTGTAAAATCTCATGTCGAGGACCGGACGCTCGCAAGTATACGGTTCCCTTCAAAGATCACGAGAGGGGTGGGCGGACTAAGCGACTGGGTATTTAGCAATTTGTTTAAATAACCCTTATGATCGTCTTGGCGAAAGCAGCTGAATCGCCTCGTCGGATATCCGATAGTGAGGGCGAACCTCACAAAGCCCACTCGTCCACATCATCGGTCTCTGATACGAACGGCTCATCAATGAGTTTGATGGCGAATTCGCCGCATAGAATACTGTGGTTCACCAGCAACGTCAGCACATCCGTACCCTGAATTCAAACTGTGACAGTAATGCGGGTAGGAAAAAGACGAGACTCACCACTCCCTCCCCACCAACCCATCCAATTCCTTCGCTTCCCTCTCCCTCCTTCCTCCCCTCCCTAGACTCGCCTGCAATTCCCTAATCCTCCCCCTGACCGTCACCCCGGCGCCTTCCATCACCTTGCGCCCCAGACACTCGCTATGGAAACCATGCTGGCACGACGGAAACACGAAAAACTGCTTGCTCAACAGCGGCAGCTCACACACCCTGCACTTTTCGCCGGGCTCCACAATCGCGTAGCGGTGATTCAAAGATTTGATATCGGTTTTGATGGCTTCGGCGGTGGTTTGCGAGGCGTCCATTTCTTGGTCGAGGGCGCTGATGGAGCGGGAATATGATTCTAGGGCCTGGCAGATTTCGTCTTTGAAATCATCAATGACAACAAAATCCGGGAAGAACGGGATGAGATCTTCGATGCGCAAGAGATCGCAGCGTTTAAGAAAGTCGATGGCGGTTTTAATACTACCCACCCCTTGCTTACTGATCACTTTCTTCGCGACCGCCAGCCACAATTTCTTGCGCAAAGCGGGATCGCTGTCAGCAGGTCTGTCGGCAACAAGGGACGCGAGGTCGATTTGGTCGTGCTTGAGTGCCAAGTCAACGGCCGAGGCGTACTGGCCCATGGAGGAGTATATGTGGACAGCGGATTGAACTCGGGCATGCTGGATACAGAGGCGGAAGGCGAAGTCGGCGTCATACGCTGGGCTTTGGGAGAGGGATTGAGTGGAGAGGTAGGATAGGAGGGCGGACTCGGAAGGAGAGGGGTGGGAAGCGTAGATGGAGATGAGGGTGTTGTGGATGGCGGCGTCGGTGGAGTGGAGGGTAGTGATGCAGAAGTTCAAGTAACGGACGGCTTGATTTTGGGTGACGGGAATGGGGTTGTCTTTGTTGTAATTAAGGAGTGCGGGGATGAGGTTGCGAGGATTAAGGTCTGGATGGCGCATCAGGATATCGACCAGTTCAGTAGCCGCATGAGCCATGAGGACGGAGCTATATCTGTAAAAAGTGGCTGGGTCCGTTTGCTGTTTCAGCACGTCGAGAGTTTCCTGCCATCGCTCTCGTTGTACCCAGTATTCGAGCACATAATTGTAGTCATTAATCGCTGTGGCATAAGAAAGCAATTCTTGCTCTCGTCCATGGCTGCTGATGATCTCATATGTTGTTTTTCGATCAAGATCAGCTTTATACTTGACGACAAAGTCTTGAAACTCCTTGCGGATAATAGCGAGCTCGTCCTTTGTCTCTGCAGTATTCGTGTTCTCTGCTAGCTGTGCCTTGGTAGTGATGGTATCATCGAGTGAGTTCAATTTTGACATGAATATTTCAGTGAGCCAGCTTGCAATCATCACTCTTTGCATGATGGACGACTTTTTATATGTTGCTAACTTGGTCAAAAGATATTTTCGAAGCGCATCATGCTCGCCATGATCGATGAAAGTTAGAGCAACTTGCTCAAAGGGTCTGCTGCTCTTTCCATATACACTTGCTGCCTCGAGGTATTGCCCTTTGCTGATCAGGTAATCTCCGGAAGCAGATGCAACAGCGTCTTTCTGAGAGGGTGACCTTGCATATTGCGAAGCTAGATCATATTTCTGCTCTTTAAGCATTATCTTCCATATATCGCGATCTTCGTCTGTTATTACGATTTCAAATATTTCTTGGGTGGTAAAGAGCCAATAGGTATTCTTCTTTTGATCTGCTAGGAGGCATAGCACACTTTCTCCACGCTCAAGTACGGCTTGATCATACACGACATGTTCATCCAGTCTCTGCATCGCCACTATTCTACCTTCGACGGAGCATATTATGTGCCACTGAGAGAGAGCAACGCCGTATATGGACTCTGAAGTGGCTTTCTTTCGGCCACTCGTACCCACAGAAGCAGGTATCTGAGATCTCGATAACATTTTAGAGTTGTTGAATATGTTGGTACCAAGACTAGGTAACACTGTCGACGTCTGCAATTTCCCATGCAATATTCCTTGCGCGTTAAGCCAGGCATACAAACGCTCTCCATCGACATTCTCAACAGAGGACATGTCTGGCGAGTCGGGAGAAATATTCAAGGATGAAGGAGCATCTTTGGCGTTGGGAGATACTTCGTGGAAGGTAGGAGTTTCTGTTTCGAATAGCTTCGTAAAAATCGACCCTGATCCCTCTTGTCCAGGACGTCCTATACGTCCCAGAAAGTGCAGTAATTTACTCGGCGTCGCGACCATCACCCTTCGAGTATCATATCGCCCTTGGACCAAGTCCACTAGCAAACCCGTCACCGGTCCATCGGTCGTTTTGTAGACTGCTTTCAGATATTTATCTTCTCGTCGAGCAAACCCGCTTGATGGCTCCATGTACACCTCGTAGACGTTACCATCTGATGAACCGACCAGGATTTCCCGTGTCGAAGCTGTAGGCAAAGATGGGTTCCAAGCTATGCTTTCAATGACCACGCCCTTCAACCGTGATAGCGCCTTTGGCTGCCTGGATTGCGTATGAAGATAGTAGTTCTCGCCAGAGGTGGTGGTAATTATCAGGTGTGAAGCCGAAGGGTCAAGGAACATGCGGCGGATTAGACCGACCTCTGATGTCTTCTTGGGCAAGTCGATATCTGGAAAGAAGTGGCAACTTAGGTTGACAGCGGTTGAAGCATTAGGAAGCGGACGAACCGTCTATATCCCCGGGACTGTCAAGGTCAATCCGTAAGATGCGCCCGGTGGATAACGCAAGTACCAGGACATTATTAGCTACCTGCGCCGCGACGAAATCCGAGGATATGGAGAATTGGAGCTGGACTCGTTCGACTTTGAAGATGGGTAGAGACGTTTCTGTGAAGTCCTGCAGAGTATTGGAAGCTCCGAGACCGTCAGACACAGTAGCCATGACTGCCAGTAGCTCTCTACTCACAAAAGCCTCTTCTGAGGCTGATTTAGTCGTCCATGTCTAAATTCCATAGGCAGCCAGAGCAGAGTACCTGCGTGGAATACATGCTGTCATAGGGCTGGAATTTTTGGCTAGCGAGCCACTAACGCTTGACCTACGTCTATCTTGCAAGGGGCATCTCAACACAGACTTACGGAGCCAGGGCAGGTGAGAGCCAGGGGAGCTATTGACAGGAGATCACAATGTTGGCGGTGACGAGATGCTCATGGTAGTTTTGATCAAAGTCACTATACTATCAATAATATCCCGAAACGGAAGCTAGAAGGAGGTCATCTATTCTAGAGAAAGCGATTAAATAGTTCCCCGTGGTAAGACTATCGCTATGTACCGACGAGCTGAAAACGGTTTCTTGATTGGACTCCTCTCTGGGGGGTTACTCAGCCGATTACCAAACGTTTCACATATCTCAGGTTGACCATCAGAGCGGCTATCAAACCATTAACGTCTCTTTAAAGAAAGAATGAGATCACATGCTCGTTGTTTGAAGATAAAGAATATTTAACCGGTTGCGGAACGGGATTGATCAAAGTACGACCAGAAACTTATGCAACAAAGAGGTTGATATATCGACTGTTTTGAAGATGCATGTTCAAAGTTTCAAACGATCGCCATGATTCGACCGGCGACAGCTTAGAAGGGCTCCGGGTTCGGCAGATGAAAAGGCAGAGAAACGCAACTCTGAATAAGAATAATCCCAGCATGTAGAAACAGAGTATCACCGCCGAAATCTGGCATGCTGCACATGAATATGACCTACCATCGATGATCTCCATGAGATTTGCGTGGAGCGTAGGATCTAGGCCCATCTTCTTCCGCAGAAAGAAAACACCCCATGGTTTCCGAACCACGGGCATGGAGGAGTTCCTCCCGAATCTCGGAAACAGAGATGTCAAATCTTTGATACCGACGCATTCGGAAAGCGATGAGGGTTTCAAGTACACGAGACTCGGAATCCAGCCCAATCTTTGTTTGATACTCGCTCCATCTTGCCGTTATCGGTCAGTAACACGAAGGATGATGTCAGAGCAATCACATGAACTGGGTGAATGTAAAAGATTGGTCAAGGTTAAAGTAGCAATATGGAAAATGAAGTTTCTGACTTTGGGCAAGTGAAAGAAAGAGAAGAATTGTCAACCTTACTAGGCCCGAAACCGACATGGTCGTTTTCAATGAGCAAGGCAGATGTTCTCATTCTTTAGGAATTTCTATCAATATACACTTCGAATGAGGATATACAGATTGGCATCTGTGAGGTTGAGAAAGCCTTCAGAATCTGAGCATGTGATCAAATGACTTCGATGCTTTAACTTTTACTTGTAACTTGTAAGATACCGTAGTCGGCTAGTGCTGCTGAATCGGAAGATTTCCCCGAGTATGCAGCTCGAACACGAGCTCGAAACGCCTTCCGCCCCTGTCTCTCTCTCTTCAAGCAGAATTTTTTTTGGTCAAGCTGACGCATTTCCCAGTCTTTTGGCGCTTCTAGCCATGGTCCTACTGTTTCGCTGATATATATATCCTAAGTTTGACGCTCCGAAAAAAGTTTCAGGTTTCTGTCAGAATCCTTCCCGCTCTCAAGAAATCTGTCAGCTCAACTGACCGCCGCATAATTCGTCCCAGAATGGCCAGCCAAATGTTCAAACGCTTCATCTTCTACGTCGGCAAGGTCAAGCTCACAGACCTGCCTGAAATTTGGCAAAAGCCCGCGAACGAGGTGCTGACAGCTGCTGAGAACACTGTACGTTTCATCTACTGGGTTGTGCTATCATTGCGAATTTAGTGATCTAACAGACACCTGTGGCCAGAATCTAATAATCAAGCAAGCGGAGATCAAGTATGCCGTACTAGCTAAGAAAGGGAGAAAATTGGTTTTGTTGACCGTAACTCGCAGAGGCGCTCAGCCACATAAATCCCACAAGGATCCCAGTGATCCGAAGGAAGTAATTTCGGTCCGTTTGCTCAAGGAGAGCGGCTCGCGCGTGGATACGATCCACGTTCACCAAGATGGCACCAGCAAGCGCAAGTAGATGCGGCAATGTTTACCATGCATTATTTTCCCCTCCTTATCAGGACTTGCTAAGGGTGTGGTGTGCATACTATTGGGATTTGGGAGCCCAGATGGGTATATCAACGCTACCTAGCAAAGAGTAGAGCTATGAAATGTGGCGTGTCTTTTATTCTCCCTCTTATCGAAGCACTATCTTTCACTCTCATCCTAATTTATGACTCTTTGCTCAAACTTCAAATTCTCCCTTCATATGTCCTGTACGAACGGCAATATATATTGTACATCTACCTCTCGGCCAAAAGGCTAAGCCAATTGACACAGCAGTAGATTTTGTATATTCCTAACAATATAGACTAATTCTCTTCAAGACGCCTAGGGAGAGAAACAACTGGTCACTGGTGGCGAATGAGTGTGTCCACAACTTTACAAACAGAACTGTGAAGGTTTGAGCATGCTGAGCAGAAGTCATCTCAAGCTGCTAAGAGAGAATCATGATTGATGATTTCTGATCAGCCACGACAGCCATACCTCAGGACGATATATAGCGTTCATGCAACAAAGTGCGTTGACTTGCTCAATATAGCAATTTAAGTGAACTATCACAGCGCCCTCAGGCTGCTCATACTGCTAACTAAGAATGAACGTACATAAGAAAATGGCTTGTAAATTCATGTGCTAGTTGACTGGTAGTCTATAAGGTAGGTACCTAAGGTAGGTCGGGCTGTGAAGCCTGTGATATTGGGCAGAGCAATAACGGGACTCAGAGCCTAGATTGCCTCAGTTCTCAGACGTTGACCTTACAAGCCCGGGTTTGACTCAGACGTGTGAGCACAAGCCTGCGTAGTAAGCGAAACGTCAACCCGAAGGGGCTTGTAAGGTCAACGTCTGAGAACTGAGGCAAAGCCTAGAGGTAAGCTCGACCTTGATTACCTAAGCTTACTGCATATGCATGACTGATGAAGGCTCTTGCCTACCTATTCTCAGACGTGTCACACTAATCTTTAACGAGGTTAGTCGATGCTTACTATGCGTGCACACGATGCAGGTGAAATTTGTTAACTCCGCATGCGTAGACTCCTTCATTCATAACTCTGTAAGTCCGTTTATGGAAACCTCATATCCTCATTATGGCTACTATAGGTCGCTGGGTCAGAAATTATTTTACACGTTCTGCTTCGCCACCTAGGAGATTTCTAAACAGCGGCTTCAAAGTCCTCAGCGGCGCTGAGCAGATAGAGGAGGAGAACTGGGACTGGTATGAACCGGGCCTTTTCTACCCTGTTCATATTGGTGAAGTCTTCCGATCGCAGTACCAAGTATTGGGCAAACTTGGCTACGGTTCGCGGTCGACTGCATGGCTCTGTCGCGATCTCAGGTGGGAGCATCGCCATCAGGCTCGCACAACACTGACTGCCGATACCAGAGGGCACAAATACGTTACTTTGAAAGTGTGTGAGCAGGATTCTCCAACCGTTCGCCGCGAGCTTGCGGCCTACAACCATCTTGGCACAATTACGACGAGCAATCCCGGCGCGTTACTCGTTCGGCAGCTTCTTGATTCTTTCAAAGCTACGGGGCCAGCTGGTGAACATCAATGCCTGGTTCACGAGCCTCTGGGCATGAGCATGGAGACGCTGAGACAGCTGAGTCCCGGACGAAAGCTCCCCGAGAATCTTCTTAAAGTCTTCCTAGCCCATTTACTCCGTGCTCTTGACTTCTTGCACACAGATGCCGAAATGATTCACGCAGGTAATAAGAGTTTTGCTTGAGCTTTTGGCCTTTCATCCCGCCATGCTCTGCTGGGATCGTGCTAACTCCGTCTCTGCCAGATTTGCAAGCGAGAAACGTCCATCTCAGGATCGAAGAGGACTCAATCCTCGAGGATTTCGAAGCGGCCGAGCTAAGCAACCCAAGTCCTCGTAAAGTCGATGGAGACCGGGTGATCTATGAGTCTCGGGGACTAAAGCGGCCCAAAAAGCCCGGTCGTCCTGTACTTTGCGACTTTGGCGAAGCCCGCTTTGGCAAGGAGACGTACAACGACGACATTCAACCGTACGTCTACCGAGCACCGGAAATCATACTTGATATTCCGTGGACCTATAGTGTTGATATATGGAACGTTGGTGTCATGGTGAGTGTGTCCAATGCAAACGTTTGGTGTTTCCCTGCACAACATTTTCGTACAGTTCTAATTGGCCTGCATTAATAGATCTGGGACGTGTTCGAGAACAAGCACCTATTCAACGCTCAGGATGGCAACGGCGAAGGCTCCAGCCTCCACCACATGGCTGAAATGGTTGCCGTGCTGGGACTGCCTCCGCTGGATTACCTTCAGCGTACTGAAACATCGTGGCAGTACTTTGATAATACTGGCAGCTGGAAAGGCGCAGTCGAGGTTCCGGATATCTCCTTGGAGGACTCCGAAGAACAGCTAAGTGGTGAGAACAAAGCTTTGTTCTTAGATTTTATGAGGAAGATGTTGCATTGGGTTCCGGAGAAGAGACAGACAGCAAAACAGCTGCTTGATGACCCATGGCTTAGCAACTGAAGCGGAAATCCGATAACGCTAGTGGACTTTAATGCCGGCTGTGGTTCATCGCCTAAGTAGGAAAGGTAGGAAAGAAGATAGTCCCCCTGAACTACCAGAAGGCGCGCCTCTAGGATCGGAGTGGTATTCTTCCTTCTTAGATTTGGTCGCGCAGGATAAGCAACCTTTCAATTCTTCCACATCCGTCGCTGGAGTTTTCACCTTGGTCAAAGGTCGCTCGAAAAGCGAAAATTACCTCCAAAGATCATTTTGGCCGTGGCCTTTTAAGATCGGTCTACCACGGTCCATACCTGGTTCTCAGCCTGGTTGGCATGGTTCACTTTCTATTCATTCCATAAACAGGACGGATGGACATATCTTCCACATATACACTATCACTTAGTCCTCTTCTCTCCACCTAATTCTCGACTCCAACGACCCCTGTGAACCACCTGCAATGATTTCTAGCAGACCCATGAGAAGCCCAGCATGACAGCACCGAGAATCCCAACCTCCACCCATGCCGCCGCTCCAAAATTCGAGGCTAGTACAGAGACGGTCTGCACAAGTGATACATTTCTTGAAGGCTGTAGATGATAAAACAAAGTCTCTAGCCAAAAGAGGCTATTACAATCCAAATTTACCCGGTCGAAAGGATTAGTACTCACCTTTGTGCCTTCTTCGGCAGAGCAAGCCCAAAATACTCCTAAGCAGGGGAGCAAAGCCGGTATCTGCCCCATTGAAATACGGAGCGAGTCGGCCGGGTTTGACGCTGGTATTTTGGCGTACTCGTACTGTTTACTCCTCGAGTTGGACGGAACTATAAACTTGAGCAATATAATACAGCTTTATAGCGAAAATTGCCCAATTCAACGCTTCGACGTCGGTCTCACCTGGCAAGGGCTCGTACGGCCCGAAGGTTTCTTCGACATTAGTAAGTTCGTGAACGAAAGATGATGTTTCATCTGGGAAGCAGACGGATAAAAGCGTAAGATGAACTATACAGGTGCAGGCGGTATGGTATCTGGGAGTCTGAATGGTTGGGGGAAAACTTAAGACGAAGAGTCGGATTCAATTCAGTCCTGTCGGGGGGGGTGAAATTAGCAGAGTACATAGTGTGAGCCCCAAAACCAATTTTAGACGGGAAATGGCGCAGAAGGAATAAGGAGGATATAAGGTCGGTTCTACAGTAAGTCAACCAATAAGCCTGGACAGAAGGGCCCCAGAGGGCACGCGATCTACCTTATGTACTCGGCTCGTATATATATCTTTGAAAATCTTCAGACAGGAAACCTTGACGTGATCCTACCCTCCTCCATGCCGCACCAAAGCCGGTTTTTTGTTATTCTGCTCCCTCCCCCCCATGCTCCCTCCCTCCCTCCCTGCTGCTTCTCTCCCTCCCTCTTTGCTCCCCCATGCTCCCCCATGTTCCCCACATGCTTCCCCCATGCTCCCTCCCTCTCTGCTGCTCTCCCATGCTCCCTCCCTCCCTCCCTCCCTCTCTCCCTCCCTCTCTCCCTCCCATGTCCTCTCTGCTTCTACTCCCTCCCTCCCTCCCTCTCTCCCATGCTCCCCCATGCTCCCTCACCGCTCTCTTCCCGAATCAAACTAAAACGGCACTTCTCGAATCCTACAATCATACAATCCTGAGTTTGGGTGGGGTGGGGGGGGGGTGTACTGTGTAGAGAGCTGGGTGGGTCATGGATGTTGTGGGGATGTTGTGGTTTAAGGTAGGGGTTTAGGGGGTTAGAGGTTTAGTGAGGGGTTTAGGGGGTTAGGGGTTTAGTGAAGGGGGGGGGGAAGGGTGGGTGTGGATGTGGATGTGGATGTGTGAGAGGGGTGGGGTGGGATGGGATGGTGGGAGGCGGTTGGGGTCATTTTGTCGAATCGCTTTTATAATACAAGCATTCAGAATGGAGGAGGACTTGTGAGGGACTGCAAAATTTTCTACCAATTTTGCATGTATCTAGGATGGCCATCTCACGTAAGCACCATAGGTCTCATATAAAAATACAACTGTTGATGGTCTGTGTCCAAGACATTAGACGAATTGCTCCACTCGCTCCGCTTCGGTTTCCCGCAGCACCGACTTCATTCTTGCCCCCTTATCAAACAATCTGCTTCAAAAACGGATGCAACAACAACTCATCCGCACTCGGCCTCTTCTCATGATCAATCTCAAACGTCTTGCTCAGGAATGATTTCCCCTCCTCACTCACATACTCGGGGATCTTTGGTTTCGCGCTGGAATTCCCAATCTGGAAGATGGCTTGCAGCTGCGAACAATCCGGGAACGGGTGGTTGCCCGTGAACATTTCGATGATGAGGCAGCCCAGGGACCAAATGTCTGCTTTGCGGGTGTACGATGTTTGTTTGACGACCTCGGGGGCCATCCAGAAGACGGAGCCCTGTAGCGAAGGACGATGGATGTGGCCGCCATTTTTGGCAGGTTGGAGGATGGCTGACGCTTCGACGCGTTTGGAGATGCCAAAATCGGAGATTTTGATGTTGCCTTTGTTGTCAACCAGAATGTTGGCGCCCTTGATGTCCCGGTGGATGATGTCTCTGCCATGCAGATACGACAGACCGGCGAGGATCTGGCGGACGAAGTTGCGAATGAGAGGTTCCTGGAGTTGGCCATACGAGGTCAACATAGCCGCCACCGAACCACCGGTGATGTATTCGAGGAAAATATTAAAGTGCTCGTTGTCAGAGTTGGAGCCCAGATATTGCACAATGTTTTCGTGCTGGAGATCTCGAAGCAGATCAATCTCGCGTTTGAGAGCGGCGACCATGCTCTCCTTTCGCTTATCCATGGTGCTATTGCTGTTTGACGGGACTTCGACCTGTTTGACTGCCATCAACTCGCCGGTAACGGAGTGCAGAGCGAGGAAGACACTGCCGAACGAGCCTTGGCCGATAAGAGCACCTCGAATCCACTTGACGTCGCCCCAAGAGTCGCCTTTGAGGAATTGGTCGAGCTCTTCGTCGAGCTCCTCACCATCTTCGGCGAGGGCGTGGCTAAGGTGATCGTTGAGAGAGCCACCTGCCTCTGTGGTTGGGCCGCTGCTCTCTGATTCATCGAAATAACTCTGTAAGGATGACTGGCCCTCTGAAAGGGCAACGTCACCATTGGTGGGTTGTGAGTCACTTTCGAACGATACGTAAGACTTCCTGTTAGGCTCGACTGGCGATTCTTCTTGCAACGGCTGTAGAGAACTCGAAGCGATGGAGTCGCGGTACGCTGTCTGTGGTAGTGCAAACTTTGATACGGAAAGAGGACGTGGACCTCCACGGGCCGGACCTCCAGCGAGCCATGCATCCGCAATATTGGGTAGCGGAGGAGCATCTTTGAGGCTTGGTGTAAAGCTGATATTGCTGGCAACGCTGATTCGGCTGGCGGCTCTGCTCAGCCGAGCTGATCGCCGCATCGACATTCGCACAGCCTTCTCAATTTTCTCTTTCTCGTGATCCGGAAAATACGTTGTCAGTTCTTGGCTAATCATCTCGCTTGGTGGACGACCGCCCGACCAGAACTCTTTGATCTTTGGTTTTGTATCTCGGCGAGAATCCGCCCGCTCAGGATGATTCCAATCTTGAACTGTGGTGCTATTGGTTCGCGGCCGCGCAGCCGGCACGGTCGCGCCAAAATTGCGTGATGGCTGGAATGATGCTGGGGATAGTGGGTAGCTCAATTCTCCCCAGTTCTCGCCAGTCAACTTTTGCACCTTGAGTTTGCTTTGAGGGTTATTATTGGAAATTGTCTTTACATGCACATCGTTGTGCTCCTCGAATGATATAGAAGCAGCTTTGCGCAGGTCATCGTCATCAGGTTCGCCGGCATGGATTTTCCTCAATATTAGTCGACCTCGTTCACTTCCTTTCAGATCCGTACAAATTCGCACAAGCTCCGAATCAGGGATACGGCGACAGTTATTGGGATCCGGATAGATGCCTTCCAAAAGGTAGAAACAGTAATTCTTCGAGTGGTGCTCCGGGAGGTTGAGCTTCCGCAATACGTTGAGAATGATCTGCTCTACCGTCTTGCAGTTCTTGATATCGAGTACTTTGGTCTGCCCACTGTTGTATATCACTCGTATATGAGGCGAGCCTGGCGCGAGTGTGCCAACAGTAGAGTCCATACCTGGGTTCTGACGGCTAGGTGTCGCCGGTCGACGCCCCGAAGCGGTGTTTGCGGATCCAGGATTGCTGGTGATGCCTTGTTGCGGGTCTCTGCGTGAACTTTCTACAGGGCTCATGCCACCGTACCGTCGAGGCCGCAAGCCTCTTCCATCGGGCTCAGCAAAAGGTGAGCCAGGTCTATTGAGACTAGAGATGTGATGATTGTCTACCGCTGATGGATCACCTTGACGTGATCGTTGGTTAGCCGGAGGTGGTAAATATGTCCGCTCTTTGGTGTTGTTGAAGTGGCGTGGAGATCCGGAGGATGAGGGTGTGTAGGGTGTATGAAGCTGGCGGCTATCCAAGGCAGCGATGGAGTCCCTGGTACGTTTCTTGTGGTTCCCCACAGCTTTGGTCCTAAGCTGCTTGATGGCAACGAATATTCGCACCCGATCACCAATTTTCTTGATGCCCATCTCCTTCAGCACACTCTGGTCGCATTCGATCAGGTTACTTCCGGTGACATTATTTTCTGAGTTGTAGTGTCAGGTTTCGCAGGACTTCCAACCGGATGTAGCAAAACAGGATGATATATAAGGCCTGGCAAGCTTACCTTTGAAGAGTCGCTCGTATTGAGCACAATTTATCACGCGCAGCCATTCTCCAACACGTTTCTCATCCCAGTTCCTGCGTGCCGGGTCTTTGGTTAATCGTAGCTCGTGATACAAGGACCTAATGTTTGCCATGAGGAGCTTACCGAACAGAATCAGGGCCATCTAATGCTTCTGAGAACTCCGACTCGGTCGGACTAGCGAACGGAGCGTTGTGCGTAGCCCCGACGACCGACGTGCTATGATTCGACAAACCAGCAGAGTACTGGCCTGCTGAATTCGTCTGACTGGAGCCCATTCCCATTGACGACGGGTATGGGGCCTTGGGGGCAAGCATCGCCATGGCTCAGGCCTCCCACCTCTTCCTCCTTAGTACCCCAGACCAACCATTCGAGAGGAGCCGTCCAAGGATTCCGCGACGGAGACAGATCCGGTGAGGGTGATGAGAGGGAGAGTTGGTCGGGCTCACGAGTGGGATGTGGAGAGGTTGAAGCAGCAAGACACGGGGGATGCGTCAGAAATGATGGGGATTAAATTCGACCTGCGAATAGATATGATGACTGGTGAGGTGTAAGGAGGTCAGAAGATGCACGGAAGATTGTGTGTAATGATTAGAACTATTGTCGTTCAATGAATTGCTGAGGGAAATGTGTCCGGGTGAATGTTCCTTGTTTCGAAGTTTGGGCGGGGCGGGGGGTCCTTGGGGTGTTTCAGGTGGGGTAGTAGTTCTAGGCTCAAAGCGAGTACTTCGCTGCGGGTCAACGGCCCTGCCTAAGGTAGGTAGCGAGTGGGATAGTGACCGAATCAAGACTGCAATAGCACTTAGGGAAACAGTTGCGCTGGATGGGGATATTCGGTTCTATCGCAAGTGATGATCATGGGATGGTATCAAGCCGGCAGATAAATGAATCCTAATTTAGTAGTAGAATAGACAGATCCAGCTGAGGGGAAGATGCGATGGTCTTTGTCTTGCTCGCGACAAGAAGAGTATAAGACTGGCAGGTACCGCAAGCATGGGCTTCTGATTGGGCGAGGCACAGAGTTTCAGCCCTTACGGAAGTCCTTCTCATGCAAACGATCCAACGATCCAACGATCCAACGTTCACACCCTCTTTTCTCTTCCCTCTTCCGTCTCGTACTGGTGTGTTCAGCCAAGCACAGCGCTGATGCGATGCTACAAGATCGTTGCCATTCACCGTCACTAAACACAGTTTACCCATAGACTGATTCCGTGAGATGTCAGATTGCTTCTCTACTTGAGTTCTTTCCGTCTCGGATGACGAGATGCCGATGGTGACTGGAGACAATAGCCAATAGGGCGGCTGCTCTCTTGGTGACATACGGAGTATTCCGTACAGTACTGACAGTCATCATTCATCAATCAATGCATCATCGCATCATGGCATCATCCACCAATCAACCTCAAGGTATGAAACGCTGGCCGATAGGCTATGTAAGCACGTAAGGTAGTAGGTACTGTAAGAGGTACAGTACCTCATCATCTTAATAATGGTACTGCCGTCCTGTGATTGTAGAGAGAGAGAGAGAGAGACAGGGGCGTTTTGGGCTCGTGTTCGAGCTGCAGACTCGGGGAAATCTTCCGATCCAGCAGCACTAACCGACTAGAATACGGTATCTTACAAGTTACACGTAAAAGTTAAAGCACGCAAAGTCATTTGATCACATGCTCAGATCCTGAGCGACTTTCTCAACCTCACAGATGCCAATCTGTATATCCTCATTCGAAGGGTTTATTGATAGAAAAAACACCTAGAACTAAAGAATTAAAACATCTGCGTTGCTCATTGAAAACGGCAATGTCGGTTTCGAGCCTAGCAAGGATTCTTCTCTTTCTTTCACTTGCAGAAACTTCATTTTCATATTGCTACTGTAACCTTGATCGATCTTTTACATTCACTCAGTTCATGTGATTGCTCTGACATCATCCTTCGTGTTACTGAGCGATAACGGCAAGATGAAGCGAGTATCAAACAAAGATTGAGCTGCATTCCGAGTCTCGTGTACTTGAAATCCTCATCGCTTTTCAAATGCGTCGATATCAAAAGATTTGACGTCTCTGTTTTCGAGATTGGGGAGGGACTCCTCCATGCCCGTTGTTCGGAAACCACGGGGTGTTTTCTTTCTGCGGAAGAAGATGGGCCTAGATCCTACGCCCCACGCAAATTTCATGAAGGTCATCGATGGTATTCTACGTGGTGCTGGCGACGAACCTTCTTTCTAGTTACAGAAGAGCCTAGAGGTTACCAAACAGACAAATCGACACGTCGATTGAGATCGAGGCTCACAAACAACAAGTTCACATGGCTAGATGACCATGTGACCAAACAGCGAACGGAAGCTCATGTCGAAGTGATCAGCTTGCACATACATAGACCTAAGATAACGCGAAGCTCGTGATCTGTTACTCGCATGATCAGCTAGCAACCTCAAGCATAACTCTTCATCGTTCATTTTATCGATGTGATTGCACAATGTACAACTGATCTACAAGATATACTGTTTAGAATTTTGAGTTGATACGGTTGAATCACTTTCGAGTCGAATTTGCAGCTCTTCACCTCTGTCGCCTCTTCTCAAAACCCGAAGAAACCTGATACTTTCACAGCTAGAATCAAATTCTTAATAACCCTTCTTGATAGCATCGTTGAGAGCGGTGGGAATCGAACCCACGACTTTAGCGTTCCTCAACGATGATCGTCTTCCCCTAGCGCTTGAGTAATTATCGTAGTCTTTCATGAAGGCCAACTAGTAGGGATCGGTAATGACAGTCATTTCGATGGTATGACAAGTCATGTGACGTCAAGTCTTGACATCTGACCTGACAAATGACATGATAGCAGTCTAGCCCGATCGGATTTCATGCTAACCCTTTCTAGATATAGACTAGCTCGTTTCGATAGAACATCTTGCAATTTTCGAACAACTTCCGAAACCTTCTTTTCCCCAACCTTTCTACATCAACCACCATCTCTATTGATTGTTATTCCTACTCGATACAAGCACTATGCTATCTGATTCAGCTGTACGCGTTGCGTTTACCGAGTCAACCGTTCCAGGAAGAAGAGAAAGAGTAGTGAAATGCCGCGAGCGTACACTACGAAAGATAGCCCAAACAATGCCTACTGAAGAGGAGCTCATAGGGGTAGAAGATCAGTGGTTGGAGGAACAAAGTTCGATGTTGGGAGCTCGAGAAAGAGATGCTCTGTTTTCTCTATTTTCTCCGGATTCTCAGGCGTCTGCGGCTCCGGAATTTTTAGAACGCTCAGCCCTATGGTCGATTTCTGGGCCCTGATTGGTCAAAAGTTTTAGTAATGTATATAAGCTGTCTTATTGGCTGTCAAGTAGAAACATGTGACGTCCGCATGACCGAGTCTCGTTCAAACTTCACCCTCTAAATCCTGAAGTAGAGCGTGAAGGAACCCCAAGAAATCGACGGCAGACATCTAGTAAAGCTGAATCCAATGATGTCGCTCTCTGACAACGAAATCAGAGCTATGCATGCTGAGATCCAACAAGTGTCAACCACAAAGAAGCTGCTGGCTAGACCTGCTTTGCAAGCCATGCTGGACCTCATCAACCCCACGTTCAGTATCTCGCCGTTGGATTATCTCCGCCAGTATCTTGCTCGTGTCACGGCAGCCGAAGGCTTGGTAAAGGTATTGTACTCTATCTTCATTATTCGAAGCTCTGCCTCTTTCTATTGGAACCTGTTCTAATAACTGAAATATTCTAGATTACTGCGAGTGATACAACCATCCCTCAGATTATCGAAATTTTTGGCCTTAATTTCGATATGCTGTCTATGGATGATCGGTGGACGCTGGCAGAAGACAGTATACTTAATGAGCCTAAAATACTACGTACGTCTGGATGTTATCTCATTTACTAGTGATCAATTGTTAATTAAGCTGGTTTATAGGACGAAACCTGAATGACCTCCGTGACGCCTTTTATGAGGAGCAATCCGAGGCTACTTGCCGTATTGCGATTGATATCATCCTTATCCAATGTCGAAAATATTTACGACTCAAATACAATCCCGCCAAAGCCGAAACCGCTGCTCTTACCACACCGTCGACTCCTCTGAAAGGTGCCCTCAACGTGCCCACTGAAACACCAAAAAAGCCTGCCAAGTTATACCCTGAATCCACCATATCTGTGGAGGTTCCCAATCGATCGGTTCCAAAGAGCAGATTTCTCGTTAGTGGTCGCGCTGATTGGGCAATAGGATACGGCTCAAAGGACGAGGATGGAGCCTTACTTGTTGCCGTGGAGGCAAAACAGAGATCAGTATTCGGTGCCGGAGAGTCGCAACTCATCACCTACCTTGCCATTCTCCGGGAGAACCGCCGTAGAGCAGGCAAAACAAACATCATCACCCAAGGCTTTTATAGTGATGGTACTCGTTTCGGATTTGTCTGCATCAAGGATAGTGGAGCCATTATGCAGTCTCCAACCTGGGATACTAAAGCTGGGGGAGGTTTGAGGATGGTTTTTAGCTTCATTGTTGCTATGCTAGAAACAGCACTGAAAAGTACCCCAACCGCCACACCTACAAAGCCCGGTGTGCTGCAGGATAAAGAAATCCACAACTTCGATGATGAGGTCTGGTCAAAGGTCTACGCATTAATGGACGAGAGCCTGGTAGTAGGCGACGATAGCGACGATGACATGAACGATGTGGTTGACTTGTCATGATTATCCCGACCAAGCTACTTCAGTACCAGAAAGGACGGTGTGCCACTTACAGCTCCTGTACCAATACTTTACGGCAATATCTTGTACTAAAGCTTGTAGCTAGAATGGCTCCTGTCTACAAGGGGAATTTTGAAAATCGAAACAGGGTTGAACGCCAACCTTAACCCCAAGCACTACCAGCCAAGGGTCAAAAGGTATGCTTGGGGGTTTTAGAGTCACCGTGGTTAAGGGGCGTCGAAAGCTTCCCGTACTTTATTCAAGATCGAGCTTCAACGATTACTTGCGGTCTGAAACCTATACGACATAGAAGCTAGGCAATCATAGCCGAAGTACAAGGAGCTGGAACTGACTGCTTCCCTTGCTGCTCCCTCGCCGCTCCCTCGTTGCTCTCCCATGCTCCCTCAAGGCTCGCTCGCTGCTCCCCCTTGCTGCCCTGCTGCTCCCTCTAAAGCGGCCCTGCTCGCTTTCCCGAACCGAAACTGCAATCTCAAATCCCAAGTTCGGGGTGTATATAATATATATATACATACATACACACAACACAACCATCTTCTCCCCATTCGAGACCGCAGTAGGCGTAACAGAAATACTGTTTGCGAGGAGCCGAGGAAAAGCGAGCATGCGAGGAAGGCCGATGGAAGGCAGGCGTGGAGTGGAAGAGGAAGGAAAGAGAAAGGCAGGGAGATGTGAAAAACTTGGAAAATGGGACATGGGCTCTAGAACTGCGAACGATAAATGGAGGGTTAGAAAATACGCAGAGCTTTCATCTCCCCCCCGACTAATCCGGTCTGTTGTGGAACGGTTACGACCTTCGAGTATTATACTAACAGTAGAGAAGCGGCACCATGCCCAAATTTAGCAGTGACGTGCAATTACTAGTATTCTCATTGATTTATTGCGCAGTACTAGAGTTGTACAATCCGCTTTCTAAACCTGGCTGTACATACTTGTTGTTTGGATCTATATCGTACCTTGATCCCCTTTTTTTTCTATAAGAAAGTACGTAGGATCACGAGGGCCTAATTTACATGTTTCCCCTGAAATGGCACTCCCATCGAGCTCAACAGCAGCCTGGCGTCTTTGTCGTTGGTCGCGGAGGTGCAGACCATAATGTCGACGCCTGGGAGCATTCTGTGGGGGTAGCTGTCATGGAAATCAGCCTCAAAACCCCAGTGCAATGGATCAACAATGAAGAAGGAAAAAGAAAAGAGAAAACTCACGCATCATAATTCACCTCCACCTCCGGGAACATGCCCACAACCTCCTTCCCAAACCCCCACGCCAGATTCCCACTCCCATCCCCACTGCCCCCACTCACCCCTGAAAAGTCCTTCATCCGCGGCATCACCAGCTCCACCACCTTGCTCAGGAAATGCCACGCGTCCTCGCCCGTCAGCTCGCAGCTCACGGCCATTGCCTTGCCCTTGCGCAGGTTGAACTCGGCAATGGATCGTTTGGCACCGTGCACCTGACACCTCACGTTCGTAATGGCCTGCAGCACCATCCCCGCAACATGCAGGTACGCACTGTTGGTACCAGCGCTGCGAACGAAGGTGTGGACGGTGATCTTCTCCAGCGTGGGCAAGTTGCGAAACGTGATAGGCCGGTTGAGGAGGGCGAGGGTTGCGGCGCCGCGGGGGGGCCGCAGGGGGCGATTTTTATGGTAGGGGGAGGAGTCGTCCCAGGAGCGGAGGCGCTGGGGGGAGGGGCCAGGGAGAGTACCGGGGGGGTGGTGGGTGTAGTAGAGGGAGAGGAGGTCGGGGGCGAGGGTGGAGTGGTAGGTTTGTTCGAGGCGGGGGATGGAGAAGGGGCCAGGGATAAAGAGGCGGGAGGAGGGATTGGAGGGGCGGGGGGGTTGGTGGGGGTGGAGGGGGCCGCGGTAGTATTTTGGGGGGCGGAATTTGTAGCTGTGAGGAGAGAGTTAGTTGCGCGTGGTGGTATCTTGGTTATAGAGAGGCGGATAGGAAGCTTGTAAAAGTGGAAGCAGGGAGCTTGAAAACGCAAAAGTGCACGTACCGACTGGGAGGTAATTGCGTCTTCCGGCTTCTGCTTCGAGCTACAGGGTTGAACGACTTGACAACTTCCTCTGAAGGTCCTGGTGCTTGATGTGACGATGATGGGACGACATCTTCAGAACGTTCTATGGCGCTAACAAAGGTCGAAGCCTTTCGTCGGCCTATGCGCGGATTCAGCGGTCTTGAATCTCTACAAAGAAAGTAAGACAGCTTAGAAGGTAGCCTTTGACCGGCCATTGCAAAGTTGTTGGTACCTGCGTGTGCTGTGATACAGTTCGCAAAGGCTTGCCTCAATCCTCAAAACCTCAGACGTGTGAAATGCAACTAAACCCCTTCGGGTGAACGACGGCGGCTAAGCCCTTTTGGGTTAGCTGCCTTGCTTAACCCGAAGGGGCTTAGCTACGGAAACACGTCTGTCCTGAATCCTGAGTCCTGAGGCAAGTATTGTTGCGGCGCAGATAGATTTGAGGAGCGGAAAGGACTTGGTTGCATGTCATGCGAGGAAACCGCTTACATGAACGTCTCCTGCTTTGATAAACTATATCTATCTATGTTTGCGTTCTATCAAAGAACGAAAACCTCAAACACGCCATTGCTATGCATGTGGTATCTTCAATGCTCCACCCAAACCATGCTCCAAACACTGGAAAGCCAAGATGTCGTCCATCCGTACTGGAAAGATTCCCATAAAAACACCGCCAACTACATAACCGAGCATTCCCTATCCGGCTTTTCCGCTTTTATTCTTCCCTTTCCTGCATGCTGGTGGGTCCCATAGCTGTTCTTGTTCTTCTCCCTCTTCTCCCTCTTTGATGTTGATTTCTCGACCGCTTTCGTGTTTTCGGGTCCAGTCATCTCGGGAACCTTCGGTACTGGTTCGTCGGCGCCATCCATGTTTGATGGAGGACCTTCCGGTTTCTCTTTGGTCAAGCGACCAGCTAATCGAGAGAGCGAGGTACTTAGTCTTGTTTCTCCCGTCTGACTACTAGGTCTACTTCTTGAACTCGCTTTCGTGGCTTTAGAACCACGGCGCGAACCTAGTAGGGAACCCGGCCCGTTGAGGCCGACGTCTGTCGCAGGAGTAAGCAGATTTGTACTGACAGCGCTGGCGTCTGTAAAAGCAACGCTCTGCCGCCTATTGCTTGTGGAACTCGTTCGCCCCCGTGAGTCATCTAGGGAAACGGCTCCGTCAAAGCTGGGTCTCCCCAAGTCTATAGCTTCCTCATTCGACGCACCACTGTCTCTAATAATTTCTGAATGTCGGCTTTCGGACTCGGTGTAGGAGGGAGGGTGTTCGCCGTCTGCAATATTTCCGGGATCACCCTCAATAGGAGTAACTTGGTAGAAAAGGAGATATGGGGATTCCTTAGCCAGAAATTCTTCAATGTCCACAAAGGTGACTCTATCTTTTGCGAGATCGTCGAGCCGGATCCACTTGTCCTGCTCTTTGATATCTGGGATGTGATCACTTGAGGCAGTAGAACCGGTAGTTTTTCGTGTGTTTGGCCTTTGGCTGCGCACCGAGCTGATGTAGTGTCCTGAGTCTACCGAAACTCCTCGGTGGCATACAATTGACTGTAATGAGAGCTTAAAGTTGCCGAAGACAGGACCATGCTCTGACATCGCGTCATCCTGTATGAAATGAGGAAGGCCAATTTCTAAAGGGATATCGATATGGGTATTGCGCCGTACAGCTCTTCCGTTTGGGAGCATTGAGTACCTTTTAAGGCAGATACCAAGGATGGGCCTTGTCGAGGAGAAGTGGGCCGCAACTTGACTGTCGTTCTTGGGCACGTTGTCGGTATACCATGGAATCAAGCTAAAGAACTGCCATGCGGGCATCATCACTTCTTTTTTTAGAGTGCCTGCTCTTTTTCTCCCTGGTTGGCCACTTTCCTTCTCGAGGGGAGCAGATGAATCCAATAGCTCGCCCTTTTCTGACACATAATGTTCACGGATGATACTTGGCGCTCTGTGCCGGGTTTGACTTGCCGATTTCAGGGGCCCAGCATTTTGTGGTGAAAGAGACACAGGCGTGGAAGGTTGCGAGTCTTCGTACTCTGCAACCTCCACATGCGACGCGCTGCCTTTAGTCAAATCGACTGATGACCGCGGGCGTCCGGAATTCAGGGTCCCCCTTCTCTCAAGATATCTTTTCACCTCTATACGGTTATTGAAGTACGTCTCCAGGCAGTCCTCAAGAGCGATGACAGTCCCATCTTTGGGTTCCTCCGGTATAGCTACCTCTAAAAGGCGTTCGTTGACAAATTTATGATCGTCGCTTACATCCTCTTTTCCAGTGTGAAAGATGTCCATTTTCAGGGTCAGCAAGGGCAATGCGAGTTTCTCAGTGATGAATGAGAAAGCTTCCGAGACATCTTGCTGGCGTACAGCGGCAGCATCCTTCCACCCACAGGCAGAAAGCTGGAGCTGCAATTGCTTAGTCTGAGTCCAGGGTCAGTATGTCAAAATTCCACGACGTGCAGTAAATGGACCTACAATATCTGTGGTGACTAGCCTTCCCACTCTGAGAGTATTCACCCACAACCTCAATAAAGTTGCCAAACGCTTCCTCCGCTCATCTTCGAAGTTGTTGTAAAGCATGGCCTCGAAACTACCAAGTCTGGCAAACATTGCAAACAGCAGCGCGTCCAGATAACATGTAACCCCATCTCTATTGACCGCCCCAAGTAGCTTTATGTTTGGGTCGAATTCCTTAATGATGCCCTGTTCAGATTCCTCGAAAAGTACCAACAAATCGAATGCTTTCTCTGTATCCCCGTTTGCATATGGAGCGTTCAAGGCGTAGGCTATATCCGGCTCTTTGATACTCGTGATACCGACCTTAGCTAGACGTTGAGTAAGAGCTTTGATCTATGTCCGTCAGCGTAGGCCTCTTCCGACGCACAAGCTTAGCTCCATACCTTCTTCTCCTCGTCCTTCTCGGGTACAGTCTTGTCTTCGTCAGGAAACAGGCCATGTAGCAGGCCAGCTGTTTGTTTGGGCTGCAGAAGCAAATCCTCAGACGAGTTAGCAGTTGACGCGTGAACTGTACCCTCCGTCATCTGCGAGTGTGGGGATCTCTTTGGTGCCTGTACGGGGAATGCTAACGACAAGGACGACAGAGACGAAGAAGATGTATGTCTGTAGAATGAGGAGAGAGGTGCGAAAGTACCAGTAGAGGTGGAGAAAGAGGAAGTAGACGAGGAGTCGGACGCCGGCAAAGGTGTAGGTGGTGGTGGAGACATTACTTTTTTCTGATGGTTTCCATCACCGTTCTTATCCCGTCGGCTTAGAAACCTATTAATACTGCTCATGGTGGAGCAATTGAGTATTCACGGGATAGATTGGTAAGGGCGCCGTTCCGCGGCTGCCTAGCAGCCTGGAAGTCGGAGGATATGATGCCGATGGGGAGGATGGTTGTTGCATGAGTACGGTTACCATAGCTAAAGTTCAAGTATTCGAGATCTCTGTACGTGCAGCAGCACAACGAGCGTGCTTTGAACACACTCGAGAGTCGAGGAGGGCCAGCAGTCCACGAATCCATCATGATCTGGTCCCCTAAGCGAAGTCTTGGTGGGGCCTTTGGATCTTACAAGTTTCAAGCGCGCAGTCTCGGCCACTAACGACGCGTCAAAGATCTCTAGTAGCATGATAATAAGATACGATCACGCGGTGGTGTCTCGAGTCTCGAGGAGCGAAACTCAGGGTAGCGGGCTGAAGTCAGACGAGCATTTGAACAGATTTGCATAAGTTGCTATGGCCTATGGGTTGGTACGACAGAAGCCTAGCATCTGAATCCGAACGAAAGAGGAATTGTCCGAGGAGCTAAGATGGACTTGCTGCTTGCAACCGGGCATTCAGTCCCTCCATTTCATTACTCCAAGCTCCTTTCAGTAGGTATGCTACCTGCGCAGTAGTAGTCATAGACTCATAGTACGAAGTAGGCCTCTTGGCCGCGTAGTCTGTGTGCAGGTGAATGACTTCTTCCGGCAAGGCGCGCGGCATCCGGCTAATTGCCTCTCGCCACCCTCCGCTTCCTGCTGCCCTTCCCTCGGGCCTTGGGTTTTGGCTGCTATTATAACATTTAGATGTTTTCTCTCTATTAGAGTCATTTGGCAGTTGGCACAAACGACTGAGCATATTCTCGCTAAAGGTCTTGCCTCGGAACCTCCGACGTGCGGGGCTAAGCCCCTTCGGGTTAGCTCTGCTTACTTGGCGAGCTCAGTGCAGCACCTACGGACTACGGAGTACCTACCTACACACAAACAATCCGTGCGTACACTACGACACGAGGTGTAGTAGGATGATACTGTATCGATCAGTCAAACTTTTTCAGTGTCTTCCCCACAATCGTTCAAATAGCCTTCATTTGCTAGGCTCTTTGCCGCGGTATTCTCTATCACGCATCATGGCATTATGCGACTCTTCCTTTGTGAGACGAGGTTATGACCACCCTCACTGCTGTCATCCAACGCTCCTCCTGAGATGCTTAAGAAAAGTGTGGACAGCGTGCGATTGTGGTTGGGCGTAGCATTTGGGTCGGATCCTTTCGACGCACCTTCCGGTTTCGTATACTCTCTACTCGTACGTGTGGTTACTCCATTTTCAGACTGTCATCTGTCTACCCACGCACAGCATTATGCTTTGCGCCGGCTCTATTGCCTGACTTGATACGCTTGAGCTGGTGGTTCTCGGCAGAGCAGGGCTCTAAGCCACTGAATCCGATCGTGGATGATACCTGGTCTTACTGTAGCATTCATCCTCTGCTGCGGGGCTGTATATCCACATAAGCTGCCATATATTATATTTATGAACATGTTTTTCCCATGATGTTCCCTTTCTGTTGAACAAACTGCTGCTCAATCGACCAGCTCCTGAAAAAGTCATGGGGCATTTCAATTCATTGAAGGTGTCAACGGCACTATTACTGGCAGCATTCACCACAACAAATGCCCAGAAGACACCATATGAGTATGTTGATCCGCTTATTGGCACTGTCAATGGAGGCCATGTCTTCCCTGGAGCTACATTGCCCTTTGGGATGGCGAAAGCGGTTGCAGATGTCAATGGGGAGGATCAAGGTGGCTTTGCTTCAGACAACTCTGGTATTACAGGTGAGCGTGTCATCCTATCGTTGTTTCGCTGCTAACGAAGAGACAAATTAGGCTTTAGTCATATGCATGACAGTGGTACTGGAGGGGCAAGTATTCTCTTGTCTCCTACTATCCAGTTGTGAAGCCGTATCCTTTCCCATAATCGGTACCTTAGCGATAGCATCCGGTGGACCTCTGCAAGCTCTAGACATCGTGTGCACATCATCGTATCATCTGTGTTCCCAGTTAGGCTGTCGACTATGTCATCTATTGAGCTTTTCAACTCCCTATCTTATTTCTATGGGTTTTCCAGTTATCCATCCTATCACTTAGCTCGTTGGCAATGGCGTTTGACAAACTCTCAAATGCTTCATGTTATTTCTGCGACTGTTGAAGTTGTCGTTCTATTACACAACTAACCCATGCTCAGTCACCTTCACTTGGTAATTTTCCATTGTTTCCGCAGGCTGGATGCCCGAACGACGATCTGAACCAGTGCAAATTCTCGAAGACGGCTCGAGCAACGCCGCGGATGCCCAATACCACGGATGCACGTCCTGGATTCTTTGCTATAACGTTGAATAATTCCATCCACTCAGAGATGACTGTGTCGAATCACACAGCTCTCTACCGTTTCACTTTCCCCAAACCACAAGCCGCAGGTTCTAATTCCACCAATAGCCCTCTTATCATCGTTGATTTGACAGATCTTCCAAACTCTCGTCAACAGGGAACAGCATCTGTAGATCCTAAAACTGGTCGGCTCACAGGAAATGGTACGTATCACGGGGCTCGCTACTAAGAGAGTAAGTTGATCAGGTCACAGGTACTTTCCAGCCCAGTTTCGGAGAGGGACAGTACAGCCTTTTCTTCTGCGCCGACTTCAATGGTGCATCGATCCGTGATACCGGAACTTGGACCAACGAACAAGCCAGGAGCCAGCCCAAGAGCGTGTCAGTAGGTACAAGTCCGCCCGCAGGAGCATATACTCGGTTCAATGCTCCTACAAGCAACAATCAGATCCTTGCACGTGTGGGTGTCAGCTTTATCGGTGTTGATCAGGCGTGTTCGAATGCTCAGAAAGAGGTAATTGTCTCTGCGACTGAACTCATATGGCCACATATTGACCGCTCTTGAATTCAGATTCCCACGTTTAACTTCAATAGTACACTGAAGTCTGCTCAGAGTGCTTGGCAAAGGAAGCTGGGAGTCATCTCAATCAATGCTAAAGGCGTTAGTGATGAGCTGCAAACGGTGTTTTGGAGTGGTGTCTACCGCGCGAACATAAGTCCTCAGGACTATACAGGGGAAAATCCATTGTGGAAAAGCAGCGAACCATACTACGACTCGTACTACTGGTATGCTCACTGCAGTATTTGAACTTGTAACTTCCGGCTGATGAACACAGCATCTGGGATTCGTTCCGCAGCATTCACCCCTTTATCGCGCTTACAGATCCTGTCTCCCAGAGTTTGATGGTACGAAGTCTCATCGATATTTACCGACATGAAGGCAAGTTACCCGACTGTAGGATGTCTCTTTGCAAAGGCTTCACCCAAGGCGGATCGAACGCCGATGTGGTACTTGTTGATAGCTATCTAAAAGGCATCAATCAAGGCGTGGATTGGAACACCGGGTATGAAGCGATCGTCTCCGATGCGGAAATTGAACCTCCGAACTGGGACATTGAAGGTCGTGGTGGCCTTGCCAGTTGGAAGAATTTGCACTACATCCCAATCGCCGATATTGACAATCTCGGTTTTGGAACCCACACCAGAAGTATTTCTCGCACTGTTGAGTATGCCTATGACGACTTTTGCATCGCGGAAATGGCGCAACGTTTGAACAAAACGGCAGACTACCAAAAATATACCGGTCGCTCGGAAAACTGGCGCAACGTCTTCAAAACCGACCAGAAATCTTCGATCAACGGTATTGATACAGGATTTACCGGATTTCTTCAACCTAAGTATCCCAACGGTACCTGGGCTTCTCAAGATCCAATTCTTTGTTCGCCGCTCTTGGACTTCACCGGCTGCTACCTCAACCCCCAAGGTCATGAAACCTACGAGGGCAGCTGTTGGTTATATACATTCTTCGTTCCCGGCGATATGGCGTCCTTGATTACAATCCTAGGGGGACCGCAGAAGTTCATCGATCGCCTCGAATATTTGCACGACTCGGGCTTACTCTACATTGGTGACGAACAAGGATTCCTGCCGGTCTACCAATATCACTACGGCGGGCGGCCTGCTTTGTCTGCTAAGCGCGCCCACTTTTACATCCCTTCGCAGTTTAATGATACCTTGGTTGGTATAGCGGGAAATGATGACAGCGGTGGTAAGAATCTTCTCATATTCAATCTCTCCTATCTGGATTTTAAGTGTAAATCCACTTGATATGAGAGAAATACTAATCACCAAATCCACCCAGCTATGGGCTCCTTCGTCGCCCTCGCAATGATTGGTCTCTTCCCCAACGCCGGCCAAGACGTCTACCTCATTACCCCACCCTTCTTCCCCGAAGTCAGCATCAAAAACGGGCAAACAGGCAAAACCGCCACCATCCGCAACGAAAACTTTGATCCGGCGTACAAGAATATCTATATCCAGAGCGCGACGCTGAATGGAGAAATTTATACGAAGAATTGGATCGATCATGGGTTTTTCTTGAATGGAGGCGTGCTGACGTTGGTGCTGGGGGCGGAGGAGAGTAGGTGGGGAACGGGGACGGCGGATTTGCCGCCAAGTTTGAGTACGATGGGAGGGAGGGAGTATAAGTAGTTTGCTATCATAATTGATAGCTGTCGTCAAAAATATTCCAGTACTATGAACCCCTTACTTGGCAGCACTTCGACCGTCTATATACCACGATAGTTAACGGTCTTTGCCATTTCCATCCCAACCAAATGAAAAGTCTTAACAACCAGTAAAATCCCAGCTATGTACAAGCTCTCTCTCAACATCGTCCGTTCCCCTCTTTTTTAAAAAAAAAAAGTGCAGAGACTGAAGTGTTTTTGGGAATCTTTGACCTCAATGGTTTTTTTCCCGAGGTCCAAAGTGGGGAGGATGTTGTGTGTGATATTTCTGGAGAAGGGTGGTTGGATGGGATGAGAGAAGGGAGGGTTGAATGGACGAATGGGGATGGGGTGGTTTACTTGGGATAACTGTCCCAAACTTCCACTTCTGACTTCCTCCCCCACCCCCCCCCTTTTTCTTCCCCTCTCACTTCAACACCCACCTTCTGCCAGCACGGTCCCTGTGTGAAAAAGCCTCATGCCAGATTCAATATCCCCAGGAAACGCATTGGTGCATGACATGACTGATCTTTCAAGTTTTTTTTTAGCAAGTGGGAATAGTTGTTGCTGAGGGATGGAAGGAGGGAGGGGAAGAGGTACATAGGTAGGGGTGACTTCAAGTGAGGGAGATGGTTGGATATATATCTTGACAGAAGTAACGGACGGGTGCAGCCACAAACGTTCGTCACTCTTCTTCCTTTTCTTTTCTGCAACTCGCCTCATATCTTAGTGATAGCCCAATTGATCCCCACCAATTAAACCATCAAAACAAAAGCATCAAAAGCATCCATCGTTATCATATGCGGTTCATATGGTAGCTAGGTAGTCTCAATCTAGGTCTAAATCCTCAAGCCTCAAGACAATTCACCTCCCCCACTCCATGAAGAAGCAGCCGCTCGAAACGCCCAGTCAAGAACAATCTTCAGTCGTCCTCCAAACACCAATGCAAGAAGAACCGCTGAGTTTCCTCCGATCCCTAAAATTTTACATCATAGAAAGCATAACCAGCACTACCACAACCTTCTCACGTACGTTCCCAATCATTGATCAGTCAATCATCATCGCTTACCGCCCCACTTCCACCCCCGTTCGCATACCCATCCCTCCCGCCATTAAACGTCAATTTCAGCTTCTGCTGCTGCCCATATCCTACCCCAGAAGAAGCCATCGGGGTACCTACGCTGCTCACAGCGGCTGTGGAGCGTCCATCTACAGGTGTGGAGTTGGGGTCTTCAAAGTCCTGGAGGTCGGGGTGGGATTCAGTTTCTTCTTTGAGTTTGGAGATACAGGCGGCCTATGGAAATTCGTTAATATTGGAGGCGGTCTGGGGTTATGTAGAATATTAAACAAGAAAATACATACCTCAATATCATTTGCATCTTGGAACAGCAGGCTGCCGTCTTCGTTGTAGGTACGAGCGTTATTGCAGAGCAAGCGGACGTCATCTCTGAACTCTTTGAGGCTTTGGTACTCCTCTTTGTTGATCTTTTTCTTGATGTGGTCCATTGAGACGGGATTAGTGATGATGATGTAGTAGTCCGGATATTGTGCTCTGGGGACAAGCTTGATGAAAGGATCGATAATGCCTCTAGTTGGAGGCCCGTCCTCGTCATCGGAAGAATCACCTGGGATTTCTGCCTCGAGATCCATAAGATGCTGGTAGACATGGTTCAGAATCTTTTGTAGGAGGTTGCGTTCGCTGTTGCTCAGACTATCGACCTTCTTCGATTGCCGCCCGCCACGACTCCGCTTCGATGCTGGTATATCGTCAACCTCATCTTCTGCTTTCCGCTTGGTGCCATTGAATTTGCGTCCTCGTTTCCTTGGCGTTGGCTCTTCAGTGGTTTCTCTTGACGGCTCTGGCGAGCTGTCCATGCCAGATGCCTTTCCGGCTCTCTTAGCTTTGTTGATGTTGCGTTTATCGATTTTCGCCATCTTTCGCGCTGCAGCAGCCTCGATAGTGTCTTCATCGTCGTCTACTGCCATCAACCATTGCTCTTCAGTGAGCCCATCATCGTACTTGACACGAGTTCTTTCTCTTGCTCCACGGCCGGCGATCTCCTCGATTTCTTCGGTCACAGGGTTATCCTCCTGCAAGTAGATGTCAGGAAGCTCGTTCTCAGCCATTAGCCGAGGGAGTTTCTTGTCGGGTCCGTAATCAGGGTCTTTTGCTCGTTCAGCGTCCATTTGCTGGAAAAGTGTCAACTCGTCATTCGATCTAGCCATAATCTCATTCAGCCAATCATCGTCCATTTCCTCCTGTTCATGAAGCTGCTCGACAGCTTCAGCGCTGTCGAGCAAAGTCCGTAGTAGTGCATCTCGCTCCTCGTTTGTGGACTTGTTGTCAAACTTTCCAGCCTGAATAACTTTGCCATCCATATCCAGCTTGTAGTTAGCTCGCTCGAGAATTTTTTCTTCGACAGAATTCGAGCTGATCAATCGCAGGATACGAACTTCGTTCTTCTGGCCAATTCGATGAGCACGATCCTGAGCCTGCAAATCTTGATGAGGATTCCAATCAGAGTCATAAATGATGACAGTATCGGCCGTCTGAAGATTCAGACCGAGGCCTCCAGCACGAGTTGACAACAAGAAACAAAAGTAAGGTGAGTTTGGAGCGTTGAACAGACGCAGCAATTCCGACCGATCGTCAGACTTGGTGGACCCGTCAAGGCGGAGGTATTGCAGGCCGCGCAGTCGCAGAAAATCCTCCATGATGTTCATTATCTGAGTCATCTGAAAGAACATTAAGACGCGATGACCCGACTTGAACAATTTCGGTAATATGCGATCAAGAAGCTCGAACTTGCCCGCGGTACGCCACAGCAGATCATTGGTGCTTTTGTCGGGATTCATCTGCTCTTCAACCTGTTCGAAGACAAACGGATGATTGCAAAGCTTGCGCAATTGCATGAGCATGTTACTCAGACCACGCATGCCGGTCTTTCCACCTTTTCCATCACTAACTGACATCTTGTTGTACGTAACCAACTGCTTGTAGAGCTTAGCCTGTAATGATGAGAATCTGCACTTGATAACCCGTTCTTGCTTATCTGGTAGATCTTTCTCCACATCTTTCTTAAGACGACGTAGCAAGAATGGTCGAAGGACCTTATGCAACCGACGAATGACTAGAAGCTGCTCCTCTTCCGTAAGCTCCATCTTGTCTTGACCCCCGGTATTTGCAAAAGGTGTGTTGAACCATTCGTCAAACGATTTTACGGATTTGAAGATTGCAGGTAGAACAAAGTTCAAGAGAGCCCACAATTCTGGTAAGTTGTTTTGCAACGGGGTCCCAGTCAAGATTAGGCGGAAGCGCGTGTGATAGTACTGAGTTAGAGTAAGGGTCAGCTTCGATTGGGCGTTCTTCATGCGATGACCCTCATCGACTATCATGTGGACCCATTTGATCTTACTTAGGACCGGACGATCTCTGATGATGTACTCGTAGGTTGTCAGGAGAACTTGGAAGTTACCCCAACGAATCTGTTGCTGTTGTTGTTTACGCGCGTTTGGCGCACCTTTATAAACGACCCTCGACACCTGTGGCGCCCACTTTTCAAACTCGAGGTTCCAATTCGTGAGTGTGCTGAGAGGGACGATGACAAGAAAGGGCCCGTTCTGCTTCTTCTTCTCGATGAGGTAGGCGATCAGACTGATCGTCTGGATCGTCTTCCCCAGGCCCATCTCATCTGCGAGAATACCGTTGAGATTATTATTGTAGAGTGATATCATCCATTGTAAACCTTTGATCTGATACTCTTTCAATGTCCCGCCTACGAGAAGGTTTGGTTGCACCTTGACCTCTTCCTTGACACGATGAGCAACCTCGTAGTAATCTATCTTGGGACCGCCCTCTACTTCGTCTTCACTCTCACTTGTGTCATCTGCAGGGGGTGGGTTCTCATCGCCATAATGCTCTGCTGCAGTTCGCTGTTGCTGCTTCACGGATGCCGAAAGCTGACCTAAGAAACCATCTGTCTGCTTGAGCAAATGCGATATTCGTGAGTCTTTGGCCTGCCCAAGGAGCTTCAAGTAGGTCTCTTCGTCGTTGGCCTTCAATGCTTGGAGACGCTGCTTCGCTGTTCTTTCAACGCGTTTCTGCTCCTCCCGCTCTATGTTCTGGTGATGTTGTAGCATCATCCGACCAAGCTTCTGAACCCTTTGCTTTTGCGTAACCGCATTTTGCTGTATCTCCAAACCATGCTTCGTGATGGAATTGATATGCTCGCGTTGCTTTGCTTCCTCCTTTTTGTTCCTCGCATCCCTCTGCTCTTTCTCCAGCTTTTCGGTAATGCGAGCCTCACGGAATGATTGTTTCTTCATTCGTCGGTACATGGAGCGATTGGCTGTTTGGGCAAGATTGTCGTAGTATATCATGTCTCTGCTGATTTGATGACGAAGTTGCCGTTGTTTGGGTAGCAAGGAAATCATTTTGAGCTCAATCTGGGCTTTTAGTTTCAGCGTTTCGTCGGGTCTGGGTGTCTCGCTTTTGGTTACGTCCCACGAATCAACATTTGCTGTCAGGTCCATCAACTCAAATTTCCGATACATAATACGATTATACGCTATTCGTTCTCTTTCTTCCCGAACACGGTCCACATCCACACCGGAGGGCATGATACTCGGAATCATCAATCTCCGTGCTCTATGAGTATGGTCCGCATAGCTGGTAGAAGAGCTCATTCCATCGTACGGCGACTTGAAGGCGTTGTAGTAGTGCCGCACAAAGGGCGACTTTGCTGTGTTATGATGAGTCGGTTGGACGGCCGGAGCGGGAGATGCTTCTTCCAGAACCTGCTCGGCAGTAGCTATTGCTTGTTCCGTCGTAATGGGTTGCTTGCTTTGTTGTGACGGGAACAGCTGTTGTTGTACCGTCGGAGGAATTGCCAAGTTCTTTGATAACAGCTTGAACGCTAAGATCTGGTTGCGGAGGGTTGCCATCTGTTCCTGGGTGAAACTATTGGGTGGAGGGCGTTGCTGTTCTTGTGATGAGGCAGGTGCCATTCCAGCGATGGCTGTTGACTGAGGTTCAGAAGAGGTAGGGAGAGAAGTTGAAGGGGCTGTCGATGAAAGGGCACCCGTGATGTTAGGATTAGATGCTTGGCCTAAGGATTCATTATTAGAGATTAGTACTCGATATATTGGTAAGAGACTATACCATTGACACCATTTGTAGTGCCCGGCGCATTTGCGACATTCTGTTGCTGTTGGCGTTGTTGTGCCTGGTGTTGTGTTTGTTGTTGCTGATAGACTTGCCGTTGCTTTGCGTAGGCTTTCTGTTGTTGAACAGCCGAGAGGATATTGTAGGCTTTAAGGTATTCCGGGTCGTCTTGGCGGACTCCACTATCTTTCATCTGCTTAAATTTCTGGACGATATTAGCGAGGGTGAATGTGTGGTGTATTTACGTTGCGGGTGGAGTGAATGTGATTCAGGTTCGGGGTTGCAAGACTTACTTGATAAATCTCCTGTAGTTGTGGATGCGTAAGGCCTGGCGGTATGATGCCAGGGCCCTGAGGGAAAGTGGGAGCATTCTGTACAGTTGCCATAGTGTTATCCACCGAAGTCAGAGTGGCAGCAGTCACCCTAGTCGAGAGCTGCCGCGCTCATCGGGATTATGAGACGCGGCGCAAGCGAGCTGCAATGAATGTCGATAATGACAGGCGCTGAGTAGAGCAATGAAGGCTGAGTGGAAGCGGGGGCGGCAAAGTCGCCTGATAGACCCTACAGCTTACGCAACGCGTCCCGGACGACGTGTTGAAGATTTTGAGGAGGGTGAGGCAGGTTACTAATGGTGGGGCGCTGGCCAAAAGTCGCTTTCTTCGATGAACGGGGCGATGCGGTGTCGTTGGTGAGAGCCTAAGGGATGTCCATTTAGGTTTTCTGCTAGGGGCCCGGTTGGTCTCGGCTAGTGATAAGTTACGCCAGATCTGGCTAGATCTATGGTGACCAGAATAGACTGTATCATAAGTTCATAACGTACTGCTCAATAATGGGAAGATCTCTAGATTAATGTATGCCCTCCTGCATGTTTCTCATACCTAGCCATAAATAAGGTATTCAGTAACTCAACCTTTGGTCTTTTGGGCTTTTGGGCTTTTGGGCAAAGCATCTGTGACACGCTTCTGCTGCCGAGCGCCATCAAAGCTTACTGCCCAACCTGCCAACACCAAATGGTACAATACGAGCCGGCTGATACCATTGTGTGATACTCTCATGATGCTGCCAAACGCTAGAGTAGCCACCAAGTCAGTAAGACCATCACATCTTCCGATGTGGCAAGATAGAACACGGCCCAAGTACAAATACACAGTCAACCTAGGCTCTCAGGCACCCCACCTTCCATTATCAATCCCAGCTGCAAGATATCTAGTCTGACTTCAATTCATCGAAGCACGCTTTCAAGTAATGGCAGCAGAGCAACAACTCAAGTATATGACATATTGGTGGTACTGAGAGCACTCCTCTTCATTGGCGGCGGCGGCGGTGGCTTCTTTGCCCGGGACGGCGGAGGAGGTGGTGCTTGCTTTTTACCAACAGCAGCAGGTGCATTCAGTGTCGAGTAGCTTGCGGATCTCGATGGTCCACTGCCGTGTGACGTGGCTGGAGACGCCGACCTCTGTGATCTCTCTTCGTAAGACCTATCAGGGCTGCTGGTGAAAGTTGAGTCGTCTGATGGGTCGCTAAAGAGATCATTGCCGGTGTTGATCCGGGTTATCGAACGCAGTTGTGATCGTTGTGTACGAACAGTAAAATTGTCACTAGGAACTCTAGACATTCTTGTCGCCGATACTGGAGAACAGTCACGGTGAATCTGAGTGGGACCTTCGAAAGTCATGGATCTATTGACGGTTGGTCGCCCTGAGTTGAACTCATAGCCTTGCAGCTCCTTACGAGGCGATTCCGGTAGGTTGTACGCCGACGTAGCACGGTTCGAGCGGATGGAAGGACGGGCCTCTAGCGCTGGAGGCTCATCCTCCACTTGGTACGAGCGATCTGCATAGGAGTGTGCAGTATTCGAGCGCGAACGCGGGTTTCTGCGGTTGTCCCGACCGTTGGGGTCGTTTTGCCTAGGGGCTAGATTAGATTAAAGCCATAGATATTTGAAGTGCTAATAGTCACCCTGCAGGCCAGTCTCGTTTCAACTGTAGAAGGACATCACGACAACGGTCATAATAGTTTAGTTCTGCGTCTAGAAACTCTCCCAGATCATTGACACTGTCAACTTCTGCCTCCTTGATCTGTGATGACTATTAGCATCCACAGCAGCTGGATAGACTGCTGGCACTGACGTCCTGCATCCGGCGGTACACATCCTCACTGCTTTCTTCATATTTGGCCTTCTGTGCGCGTAACTCTTCTTCAACCTTGAAGTCTTCTTTCTTTGCTTTTTGCATTTTTGCAAGGGAGGCGTCATAGGCTAGACGGCGGTTCTCTAGTTTCTTTCGTGCAGCCTAACTTAACTGTTAGGGCTTGGCGTTACCAAGGAAAAGGCAGACTTACTTGGTACTCCTTCATCTGTGCAAGTGATCTTTCTAGCGACTCAAGCCAGCTTGTGGTCGCATTCGCAACATAAGATTCCTGAACCCGTCCAATTCGTTCATTTGTCCTACCCATGCCTAGCTCAAAAACGTCAGTCCCAATCTGCAAGGCATCCATTGTCAGACATACTAATAAGACACTGGCCGAACTCAGAGTCATTCTCAAAGTCTTCGCCGTGGTTGAGCATAGTGGAACCCAAATATGTCACCGGCAATATCTTCTCTTTATCGTCACCTTCGTTTCGTTTCGACAAGGTCTTGACATAGGCTGTCATGGACTTCTGGAGCTTCTCCATGCCTGAAATAGACTGGTGTTAGTTGAATTACACAGTGCTACTTGCTGACGTGGTGCTACCTTCATGCCTAAGGGTCATCTCCACCTCCAAGGACTTGAAGTCGTCGGAGACGCTCGTCTTGGCCTCTTGTCCCATCCTCTCGCCTGCCCATTGCTTGAACCGACCAAGCTTCTTGTTGACGTTCATGATGCCTTATTCGGATCTGTGTTAAAATATTGGTGGAACAAGAGGTCTTAGTCGATTGTTGAAGGGTCACTGAGAAGTGTTCTTAAATTCTCAATTGATCTTGAAGATCTGGAATAATGCACGAAACCGATAGTAAAGAATGCCTAAAGAGAATGTGGACAGTTCTCAAAAGAAACGAGCGTGAATGACTTGGAATGACGATCCAATTGATAGGTTGCGGCCAATTGGGGAAAGTACCTTAAGGTATCTATTATTTGCGGGGCTTAGCGCCCCCCAATGGGCTACGCGGGTGGACATCGGAAGCCCCTTGGGCAGTGACGATGGGTGTGCCAGGTATAGCAAGCATCACAATCAAGTTCATTCGTCTTCAGTTGAAGCATCAAGAATACGACGATCGGTCTTGGTTGGCGCATGTTGTTACAATGAAAGTCCCCCGTGTTTTCTATCTGTATCACATTGCCTTGCCTGAAAGTCTGGATCATGGATCGCTCTAGTGAGGCTCAGTTGTTTCCCGAATATAGGCTCCGTGTGCAGGATCATTAGTGTCTACACGTACACAAAAACCATCGGATGTGCGATACACCTGAATCTTCGTCTCAAGATCTGAATTGCTTGACCATTTCAGCCCATAAGGTGTGATCGAAATCTGATCCTTCGGCAGGTCATTTGATGGCATTTGTAATTCAATAGGTGCACCAGCCACTGCACTCGCGGACACACAGCGGAATAGAGAAAGGGGAATAGATTTTCGAGCAAGCTACACAACCCCTCAAGCCAGCTCCATAACAAAGACATGCTATGTTTCCGTATGAAAACTCTACATGACACCTAGTCCTTCGTTTTCTGTGTACCGCGGAGCAGACCAGTTCTCCGAGCAGCAATAAGACCTGCCTTTTGACCTTGTGCTGCGTAACGAGAGATAGTCGAAGCTTTACCGATATGTTGGTGGTTACCACCACCGTGGGGCTAGTGATGAAAGTCAGTCATACGCACTAAAACAAGGGAAGGGGAAAGTATCTTACATGATCAACGGGGTTCATCGCAACACCACGGGTCTTAGGCCACGAGTTGCGCTTGACAGCAAACTTATGCTTCGCACGAGATGCCTCTGTACATGTCGTTAGCCTCTAGCAGTCTCAAGACATTGTCTTTAGGGTACACGTACTTAGCAATGGCTTGTCTGTACGTCCACCTCCAGCAACAATTCCAATCATTCCCCTAGCAGTACTCCTGATGACCTTCTTCGCGCCACTCGGTAGCTTCACTCTAGTCTTGCCTTCATCTGGGTTGTGGCCAATGACCGTGACGTAGTTCCCTGACGTCCTTCCCAATACTCCACGATCTCCAGCTTTCTCCTCCACATTGGTCACCACAGTACCTTCAGGCACCACCCCCAACGGTAAAACATTGCCAACGGTGAGTGTTGCGTTCTTGCCAGCGTAGATGAATTGACCAGTGTACATGCCCTCATTGGCGATGAAAGTCTCTGTACGCAGCTTGAAGCGGTATGGATCCCGGAAAACTATCTTTGCCAATGGTGCACCTCGTCCTGGGTCGTGGATAATGTCTTTAACAACGCCGCGAATGTAGCCATGTCTCTCCGCGAAGTCGAGTGTTCTGAATTGCGCAGGCGCTTTGTTCAAACGAGTATGTGCCGCTGGAACACGACATTAGTACATTACGCTGGGGTCTTATTCTACGGACTTGGTGCTTGAAACGTACTGAAAATAGATCCACGACCCTTCCTCTGGTTGCGAATCACCCTACCCATCGTGGTCTATCGAAAAGATTGTGTTAGTGAAGGTGCATCTATAACGATATACACAGATTTCAGTACTGGGGGTTGGCTTACCAGATTAACAAGGCTTGGGGGTATTATGTTTTCCAAGTTCGTGGGTTGAGGGTTTAGCACGTTCGCTTAGCGAAATTAGCATGACGCTAAAAATGAGCCGCATCTCACCAGCTCCATCATCACTCCATGTCGCGACAAGCATTCAAACTTCGACTACTACCTCCAGCGAGTAACATCAGTACTAAAATATGGATACTATGATTTGTCTAGAAGGGCATTGCTGTTCACGCATTCTTCATTAACAACGTGGCCTGGTTGTAAGCAAGGTGAGTTCGCAACACACTATGCTTAGAACACCTCAGACTGGATGTTTCAGAGAGCAATCTAAGCAAATAATCACTCATACGAAAGGTTCAAACTTGCAATGCGCTCATTTCATTTGGTATATCTCGAGTATCTTTAGCGTGCTTTGCAATCCGAAATGATTGTGAAACAGCAGACGCGATGAATGATAAAATGGTTGATTACCGCGTTCCAGTTTCGAGTATATTGACTAGAAGTACCCTTTTCAAATACGCCCTTCATCTTATGTTGCTTGCGTTTGTTTCGAACGAGCTTGGTCCGATTGACCAGAGATTGGAATTAGGTTGCTGTTGAATTTCACAATTCAACGCCTAAGAGCATGCTTGATGTTTTTCGACCGAAGCCACAGTTTACTCTCCATCTTGTTTTACTAACCAGAATATGTACACACGCCCGTTATGATATTCCATCATTGCCAATGCCAAAGAGACTGTGGGCCCACAGGAACCGGAGGGGTAAATACATCTTTTGCAGATTTATGGTACACTGAAGACGTTACGCCACAAAAGCCATCAAAAAATGATGAGTTATCCGAGTTGGCATCACAGGCTGAGAATGGTTCAAACCCCATTTTCCGGTCATGTTGCCGAGTGGCAGCTAGTAAGATCCAGTCAACACGATCCGTCGCAAGAATATCAAACCTGGAGAAAAGAGGACGCTACCATCCACAGCCGAACACGAATGGCATCATAAAATATTCAACCCTAAGACGAGGAGGATTTTGCGTTCCCAGCACCCCGAGATGGTCAATCATACTTGTTAGTGGGCTTCTGGATGATTGCTAGGTTGTTATTCTTGGACCTTTGCTCGCAACCGACCGGTACAAAGATTCTCGACGAGTACATCTTCATGGAGCTTGTTCGAGGACGGTGACTCTCCATCTCACAGGTCCGAAATCGCACCCAGAATTTGTATTCCACTTCACAAGGGTGCTGAGAGGCATGGACTGTTGGCAATCTGGTGTGAAGAGTGAGCATCTAGGATAGCTATTTCACTCTAAAAAGGACAAGGTCCTGCGCTTGACGCGGCGCCCGTAGTACTCGTAGTTTCGACGCTGCTAGTCTCGCTCTCTTCCGAAATCTCAACTTCCGCAGCCAATATCAAACCTCTGCAACCTTCCTTATGTGACATGTCTTCTTCGGATCTCTCCCCACTCTCATCCGCACTCTCCTCAGATGACGAAACCGCATCAGAGCCAATACATGTAGGAAACCTTGAGCGATACTTCAAAGGTGCATCCAGCGCCGCAAAACAGGCCTCCCCCCCAGCCAAAAGAAAACGGCCCCCTTCACCACCACACGAGTATGTTCTGGCCGATAATCCAGACATCGCCGTAAGTTAGCAAGTTTTCAATGACTTGCGCGACCCGAATCGCCCGTTAAACCCTCAAGAATCGCGTCGCTAACGTATCGTACGCGCAGTTTATTTGCATATTTCGCTCGCGATTCAGTGACGCTTTTCCAAAATCATTACCCCATCTAGGACCACAGGATATAGAACACGGCGTAGTGGAACCAGTCCCTGGAGAGCAAATCGAAAGACTACTGTGTGCCCAACTCGGCCTTGTCCTGAATCGGAAGAAAGAAGTTGAGTAGGTGATCCAGCTGCTCGTCTCTACGTGCTCCTGTTTTATTATCGGGGTTGCTCTGGTTAATGGTAGTCATAAGTTATAAGCTGACCTCTTGTCAGAAGAGGACACTTCCAGCGGGCGCTCGAAGAAGCTATCCAGACCCATGCTAACCAGTGGCCGCTGGCATGGAATGGCAAGAATCCTTTACATGGGGGCGGAAGCTGGCTCAAGATGGACCCGACAGAGCGCGTATGTTTCCAGAGGCTATGTTGATTTTCTATCCAGGTACTGATCAAGGTGAACCTAGCTTACCCTCCTAAAAGCACTCATCATATGGAGCCTTGGATCCTCGGAAGCTGTCCAAGCTACTATCAAGGAATCATATAAGCAACAACGTCATGATGATGACCTAAACCAGCCTCTTTCGGTACAACCATGGGGCCGCGATGGTGAAAAGCGCAGGTTCTGGCTCATCGAGGGTCAAGACGACACACACTTTAGACTATATCGGGAGAGCAACCCAGCTTTGAAACACAATACATGGCGAAGCGTTGCGGGAACAATTGATGAACTCAAAGAGGTCGCCGATCGTCTTGGTGAGGATGGTACACAGGCTTCCCGGCGACTACGTGACCGCATAATGCTGGCGGTTCCGCGGTTCGAGGCATCTGAAGAGGTTTACCGTCCCCAACACAACAGCGTTGCATCACTAGGATCTCAAACTAACTCTATGCGCAGAAACGGAAACGCAGAGACTACCGTAATGCTCGTAAATCCCAATTTACCCGTCCAGAACCAGGGTTTTCCCTTTACGAAGGCCGCACCCGTGGGAAGCGGATCCGATATACTTATTCCGATGAAGAGGATGGTACCTCTGATGCTCCGTCGACAAGACGCTCACACCGGCAGTCAGGCCTAACAACGCCAGCTGAACCCGCTGGACCTACCTTTACTGCCAGTGGTCGGCAAGTCAGATCTAGAGTTGGAGGAGCATATGGAGAGACAATGCATAGTGGGCAGCACGATGATAAGGAACAGCCTGCAACTGGTGGTATGGACGGTACTGGAGCGACCGAAGAACAACCGATATCTACAGCCCGGCCTCGAAGGTCAGCATATAAGAATGGGATTAGCCAGAAGTCTCGAGGACGGCAACATATTGAAGGCTACAATTCGGTGGACGACATGGAAGGTGAGAGTGATGCTACTTCGAGCGGTGGGGAATGGGAGGGTGGTGACGACGACGACGTTGACGACAACATCGTCGACGGCGAAGATGATGCGGATGTTGACATGAGCGACGATGATGCCAGTATCGCGGAGGACGAAGAGGATGGGGAGGGATACGGTCGTAGACGTAGCCTCGTGGTGTCTTTAAGATACCAAAAAACCCACGCGCCCTCCGTCGACAGTGCCATTCATACTGGAGAAGGGCCACCAGATGACATCAGCGCCGCAAAACCGGCTTCGCTTCTTGGACATGATTCTTACGAGTCCAAATCCTACGCTGCCGTGCATACCGGAAGTCCTGCGCCTCCAATCACCAATATACACGCAGCTGTTACAGAAACCTCTGCGAATCCCCTTTCCCAGACGGGTCCTATTTTGAACGGAAATTCCCTGGACCACAAAACATTTGCCCAGCCTAATCAAGACAACCCTCCAACCGTATCGTGACCGATGAGCCACCTCGAGAACTCACTTCTTCAGCCCGCTTCGGGGATTCTGTCATATATCTACAATTGCTAGGAAAATCCATGGCAAGCTCGAGATGCCATGCTTAGCTGACGTGCTCTGAGCTTTTGATGCAAAAGGGGACGGTCCTACAGCTGTACAGATAGATATCGAAGTGTCTGGCAATATATTTGCTGTCAATCTACCAAAGACATACTTAATCATGTAACATGTGGACGTTCATGAAAAGGGAAAACGCCGTCCGCTATGCCTTTGACAACCCCCCGTGATCCTCAGCCTAGATCCTCAGTCTCCTCCTGCACTACCAAACTGCCCCGTATAAAACTGCTTTCCTCATTAGCCATCGATCCCCCCTCATCACCACCGTCAAGAACTCACCTCCCCCACCTTCTCCGCCATCCCCTCGCCTTTGTTCACGCTAGGGATCTCCCAATTATTGACCCCATACCACCATCTCCTCACCCTGCTCCCCACACTCGCCCCCGAGAACTCCGCACTCTTATTCCAATACCGCCACCCCGACAGCGCCAGCGTCCATAACATCCCCTGCACAAGCGGCAGCAGAACCTAACAACGACCATCTCAATCAGCCCACATTCCCCATTACCTCTCCCCCCAACACCCCAATAACCCAAAGCAGAAACAAAAACAAAAACAAAAAACCCACCTGATCCCTCACCGTCACACCCAGCACCCCCCAACCCCCCTGACACCCCCTCAAACTCGCCAAATAACTGTGCTCGAACCTCAGATCCGGCAGCGGCGGCAGCGCCGTGCTCCGCGGCACGGGTTTCAGCGCCTCGAGCGGGATGCTGGAGCGGGAGCTCGAGGCGGAGTGGGAGCGCGAGGTGGGGCCGGGGCGGATGACGGGGCGTTTTTGCGAGGCAGAGGTGGAGGGGTTGAGGTCGTGGAGGGGGGAGGGGTGGCGGTTTAGGGAGGCGGATTGGAGGGTTGAGGCGAGGGTGAGGGCGGGGGAGGAGGCGGACATTGTTTGGGGGGTGGGAGTGGGAGTGGGACCCGGGGGGTGAGGTTTGGTGGGGAATGGGATTGTGGGGAGGTTGGTTATCGGTGGAGTTGTGGATGTGAGTGGTACCTAGATGGAGCTGTTGCTGTGGACCTCTGATGGGGCTTGGTGATTCGAGATGCTAGGGTCTCACGTGATCGCTTAAATTGATATGGTAATGCATAACCCTAGTTCGAGCTTGTTACATATCACTCAAATATTCAATGAAAAGCCTAGGTACCTAATTATTCATATCGTTATTTGTTTCTCTATCAGTACAATATATGATCGAACTGGGCCTGAGCGCCTGGACCACTAACAAGCGGCGATTTAACTACGGTACTATCTATCGCTTTGACCGCTGATTATCCTCCTGTAAAAACTTAAGACACGGGACGGCAACTTGCTGGGCTAAAGCGACCAGGGTCAGTCCGAGGAGTATGTCTGCAGCTGCTAACGAGGGCGATGGGTGGAAGCTTTTGTTGTTCTCGGAGAAAAGGATTCTGCAGTCAAGACTTTACCGAATTTCGGAGGCCGGCTTGACAATCGAGTGATTCGATTTTGAAATAAACTCAAAGAATTGGAATCATGCATCATGCTGAACGTCGAAGAGACAAAAGTAGCGAAAGAGCGTTGGAGGTTTGGTGAGGGCTTGAGTTTGGTATTCGTTGGGAGTAAGGGTTCGTGGGTTATGTTCTTGTATGTTCCCACATTCGGATATTAGATACTATAATGGGGTTTGCGGCCTGCCGGGTTTTGGCAGAGTCTTGAATTTAGGATGTGGGGGGAAGGAGAGGGTAGGGGCGATGACGGGTTGGGAGGTTGGGGATAGCATATGAGGATTCTTCCAAAGGTCGCGTGAGGGTTTATGGTGCGGATCGGTAGGTCACGTAGCAATGGCTCTTCCTTATAAAGAATACCTTCGTACTAATAAGACAGACAACAGGCACATTGCACTATATTATAGCAGCTAATCGCTAAGAATGATCCTGAACGTCATGGCATCCCAATACCGGAAACAAGCTATTGTGCGCTGCGCTTTTACGTGCCTCATTCCACGAATCATCACACGTAAGGGTTGAGCACTCTGTCCGAGTACGGTCCAGGAGCAGCACAACACTGGCCGTCGATGCTATTGCCTGGAATAAACGTACGAACGTCAGCAATCGTTCAAAAGAGGATAGTCTACTCACACAGACATGCAAGGACTTACCACCAGCATCGTACAGACAATTGTCGGCTCCGAAGAAGATGTCTTGGTAACACGACGGCCAAGAAGCGTCGAGCGTGCAGCCAGGCGCCACTATTGAAGTCTTGTCATTGCCATTGAAGCGCGCGCGGAACCTCGCCATTCCTCCATCGATCACGGCGACGGTTTGTTTGTAGTTTTGGCAGACAGGTTCGTCGTTGATCAGGATGCAGCCTCTGTTGACATGCTGCGAGAAATTGTTAGCGGCGATAGAAGATGACTTCGGAAAAGGCAGCTCGAACTGACGATTGTGGTCGCTGAGGTTATAGCTGCCAGGCCAGCGAAAACGAGGACGGTGAGCTTCATGGCCGCGATCATTCTTCGTTTTCTTGTAGCAAAGGGAATTGGAATAACGATCCATATATACTCGATAGCCAAGTATCAACATCGCTTCATATACGCGCACTGAATATGCCTTGCACACCAAAGCTTCCCCCTTATACGCGCCCCGAATAGGCGCAACACGGGCAGCGGGACAGGTACGCGATCCTCCATCCCAAATCAATTGTGACGGAAGGTTATTTAGGTTGCGCTAATGACGGGGAGCTTGGACTTCCCCACAATGCAAAGAGTAATTGTCCCGAAAATGAGAAGTGTCTTCGAGACCGAAAGAGCCAAAATGAGAGGTAATGGGTGATACTGAGGAAATTATTAGCAGAGAGATCCGGAAACTTATAGCTGGAGAGTCTGCTGAGGAACCAAGACACATCAGATTAGAACCTTTGGCTTCCGGAGACATTGTATTCAAGAATGAGAGGCTCGGTTTACTAAAAAAGTGTATATGCGGTGTAGGAACTAGGGTGCCGATGGTTCTGTGCGGAACGGAAATGATTGGCTTTCTGGTGCGAGAGATGGTTCAGTTTCAGGACGTACGCATGACTTTCGTTCCTATAAGGAAGGCTTAGGTACAACAATAAATAGAATTCAGGGCATAGTAACAGTATGATACGACAGCTGATCCCAAAAAGAACAGATATGAACGTCAATGCATGCCAACGCCCGAAAACAAGACAAGGAGCGTCGGATGTTGCAATTTCTCCTAGAACCTCGCTCAGATAATGAGTTCCTGTGCCGTTTTCCTTGAGGTTCAGGCGATGATGTAAGGGTTTTGAACAGTGCCTGGGGCTGATGTCCCGGGAACGCAGCATTGGCCGCCGATATTGTTGCCTTGAGCGAGTAACCGAAAGTCAGTAAAGTCTTCTCGAGACTTGTTGGGGAACAATGGCCCGTCCATAGGGACTTCAGGCTGGGACATACCAGTAGCATCGTACAGGCAGGCGTCATTGCCATAGTAAATGTCTCCATAATTCGTGGGCCAAGAAGCCTGGAGTGTGCAGCCAGGCGGCACTTGTCTTTGACTAAGTTCGTTGCTATCAAAACGTCCGTAGATGTTTGCGAAGCCGGCATCAACGTTGACAGTAGTTCGTCCGTCGGTTTGGCATATGGGTGTTTCGTCGACGACGATGCAGCCATGATTGACATGCTGCATAGAAATGTTTAGCGGTGATAGAAAATGGGCCTCAGCTAGACTAAGAGGCTGCTGAGGTTTGGAGGCGAGACTGACAATTGTGGTTGCTGAGGCCATGGCTGCAAAGCCGGCGGAAGCGAGGATGGCTAGCTTCATGGCGGAAATCATGATTGTTTTTATGTAAGGTCTATGATGCTGGGGAGCTGAACTGTGGGATTGCTAAAAATGTAAAAGAGATGGTTGTTGGTGAATGTTCGAGTGATACTGATGAGATATCTCGAGAGAAAGTCGGATACTTATACCTGAGAAGTCCCCTAAGGAGCCAAAGAGCCTTATGCTCAAATTTGATCGATCCCTGTTCCAGCAACCGTTCAATGATCTATCAGGTTACTATTTAAAAGACACAAGACGACAGACAAATCAGATGCATGCTCTTGATCTACTCATGCAGGCCACAAAGCCTTCAAAGAGCTGAGTTTGATCCTCATGACGCGGCCAACGCCAAATGCAGTATATCACCCATGAGATGAATTGATCTTTGTTTCAGTGGATATGGGAAATCCTTAGCTGGGCTTGAAGGATTCGATGAAGGATCTAAAACAGAGATCAGCCATATCAATTTCCTCCAGAGCTGGTTCGAATTAGAAAACAACAAGAAGAACCGGAATAGTCAGCATATTCTGGACCGTTAGTCCATCCATGGCCCCAAACTTGTGTCTTGCTTACTTTGCTGTGCCACCAGAGGATTCAAATCAAAGTGAAACCGTTAGTCGGGTATGCTGTCGTTGAGGCTGCTATGTCCATATCGTTAATTGAGTATTCCCAAGAACTCTTCCATAACCAGCCCACAGATTTCCCTAGATCACTAAGTTGTCGTTTCAGGAGCACTGCAAAGTGTGTCAGCATTACTGGATTAGCATATGTTGAGGATTTAACACATGTGGCAGGGAAAAGACCGTAATGCCAAAAGGTAGGCTGTGAATATGATTTGAAACAAATCAAAAGGCTCTTCTTCTGCTAGTAAGCCGAATGAGGTCGATTTGCGGGTGCACAGAGATGGTTTAGCTGCATGTGTAAGGTAAGTCTCAATTCTTCGTTACTTTACAGTAATTCAACAGCAAAAGTCCCATCCTTGTGCTCAATCGAAGGTAGGCGGCATCAAGCGAACACCTTGTCAAAGTCTCATAGATCCGCTCGCTCATCTTATGTCCCATTAGCTTGCACGTTGTCGTGTAGAAGAAAAAACTCTAGAATTCTGCAGGATTGTGTAGGGATTGTGTAGGATTTTTGACTGACGAAGGAATGCTGACTCGTACCTGATCTACCGCTCAGCCACAATATACTTTGTTTTACCCTAACCCTCCACCAGCTCCAAAAATTGCACTCTCTTCGAGTACGATGCGCGGTTCAGCCGATTACATGGTATCTACGAGTAAGCATGTACCTTTTTCAAAGTCCGAAGGGTCGAAAGGATCCGGCCCCATGAAACAGCTTCTTCCTCGTTCGCGAGCGATTCTCGCGGGTTCCATGCCTGCGATGATCCTGTGTGAAATATTGGCCCAAAGCTAACACTAGCAGGTGGTATACTTGCGAAGATGACGAGGACTTGGGGCATACCAACAGTTTAGTGGAAAGACTGAAAGGTGTTTCATAGACACGCAACGGGACCGAGCACTTTAGAAACATCTGCAAGGCACAGCCGCACCGCCTCTTCTGCAGACAGCACATCAAGGAGGCTGGGGAGAATATTACCTTTCGCATTGTAAATAGCAACCCAGTTGGGGTACTTCAGTCTAACAGAAAGCCACAGAAACTGGTCTATTACCGGAAAAGCACTTGGCATTTTCGAGTTTCGAGATTTTATGTTTGCATCGTTCCTTGCGGCTCCAAATTTTGGAGTCGGAAGTGAGAAGGAGGGATGTGACGCAGCCGATAGTACGATAGAATCGCAGCCAGCGTTGGCTGGTTTCTCACGACTGGAACTAGATTTTCGTAAAAAAAGCGTTATATGGGTTTATTATAGAGCATGAATGGGGAAGGGAAAGCACCAGTGGGGAAGCAAATCTGGAGATCAATTAGAATGCCTCGGGTCCACACACAATCCGCTTTCTTTCCTACTCAGACCGAGGGGTCCATGATAATTAAAAGCTCTTGCAGGTCACTTGATGAGCAAAATCATGCATGTCACGAATATTTTGTGATAAGCACCCTCAGATTCTATCTTTGCCCGAGAGAGTAACGTTTTGAGCTGCGTGATCAGTAGCTTAGAGTTGCCGTAAGAACAAAGCGAGTCCTGACCATTCCCAATGCTCTCTTGGAACTGTCATTCGTCGCCCGTGATACGCCCTGTATTCAACACTAGCCCCGAATTCTTGCCGTTCATGCCCGGGCGATAAGATGAAAGATCACGTTTTACCAATTAGTCATATCGAATTGCTCGTTGGCGTGATCCCGTCGAGCTTGTTGGTCTTGCCGCCAGCGGGCAAGCACAACTTCATGTTGTTGTAGCCAGTGAGCGTATTCAGCCTGTTGCTGTTGCTGACGGGTGGATACAGCATCGTCTTGTTGTTGTAGTTGTAGTTGCAAGGGGGCGAATACAACCTGCTGCTGTTGTTGACCGGCGAATTCTGCTCCAGGTTCTTCTTGCTGGCGGGTCCGTCCAGCTTGCTGCTGTTGCCTGTCTCGTCCTTTATTCTCAGCCTGTTGCTGTTGCAGGCGGGCCCGTTCAGCTTGCTGCTGTTGCTCGTCTTGTTGTTTGTTGTCTGCTTGGATTACTCGGATTTCGTGTTTGAGTTCCTTATGTCTGGCCATGAATAGTTCTCTCGCATCCAGAACATCCATAAGCTCGTCTCTGAGCTCGTCGATTGTAATGTTGTTTTCCGTAGTAGAGCGTACCGAAGTGTTACCGAGTCGCCATGGTACTCGGACTGTAAAGCCCACACTACGGGCCAATAAACCTCGATCTATAGGATTATTCCCACAAGGCGGCTGGTTGCGTAATGCACGTTGAAGGAGTTCGTGAGCTTCCTCATGACGTTTCGCCGTTGATTCCCATAGACTAACAGCATTTCTAAAGGCGGCATAAAGCTTCTTTTTTGTGGCGTTGCCAATGACAGCCCTCCGTGTTTGCGCATCCGGAACTTCGGCTACGAAGGTACTAAGGCTTTGCAACTCGCGGTTGACTATCCAGTACTCGGCATTCTTAAGAATTTAGTACGCGTTGTTGCTAAGACCTGAAGAGCCGCAAAGACACAAAGACATACCTTAACTTCGGGTTGTAAAGTTGCTTGATTGCTCCCACCGTCAGGAGGAATCGTTGATGAACTACCCGCTGTACCTGCCATCTTCGTAGTTTTAGTATGATGCTGTTCCTGTAACATAGGAGAGTAGTACCTTGTGCTTTCCTCTATCGAGTGCTTTTTGAAGGTTGAAGTTGTGTGCAGTTGCAAGGAATCGACACTCTACAATGCGGCTGTTTTCTGTTTGACAGGTAAATCACCGTGAAAGTGTTGATCCCAGTTGCTTAGTCGGCGTAAACCCACCGTCGCGTCAATCCCGAAAATGAAATGGACTATACCCTCACCGGCGCCCCGAGGTGAACCCAGGGGCAAACCCGCTACCCAATTCACGGCATTCCGTCCTTGAACACTCTCCTTACAAGAATCATGAGCACTCTTCTACACCCCTGTACCAGTACTGGCTGCTCACGTTTGTTGACGTAGATGTGGGTATAATATTGACATAAGAGAACAAGTTCGCACGGACCGCAGCATAAAGCAGTGGCGGCTGTTGCAACAGAATATTCTCTTAACTATCACACCTTGCAGTCTAAACAGATCAAGCTATGAGAGATTAAGCAGAACATAAGAGAGTAAACTATAACAGAGCTACTGTCAAGGCCTTGACGGGGCTGCTTTCTGCTTCCAAGACCCAAATATTGAGATGTCTCGCTAAGCACAGGCTAGACGAACATATTATCTTACACAATGATAGAACAGCAGATTAATCAACACCGAGAGCCGCAGGGATTTCAGAAAAGACTTCGGCATTGTAAGAAGAATCTCCATAACAGAGGTGAGCTCAGGGTGACCGCTCAACAGTGTCGTGACGACGAGAGTGTTTGCATCAGAGGACCGAGGAGCCAATTGCTACGACGAGACTGCGTTTGCAGAGGACTTGTACTCACCTTAAAATCCCCCTAACCCTCATAAGTTTTCCTGACAAGGTTCATCCGGTACGGTTCTCCAAGCGGAGTTTCGTATCGATCAACGTGCACCCTCAAAGTCGAATGTATTACTTTTTCCACTTGCACATGTAGCCTCACAGTCATGATTTTGCATGACTGCCACGCAGTGTGATAGGTGATTTGGGGGGAAACAATTCATGTGTAGGGAATTTCTTCGAATGATCACGACGCAATCATTAAAGCGATGCATAATAGCAACTTGGCTTCACGTCTCACGTCTCAAGTCTTTTTTCCCCCGAAACCTTCTTCCAATATCATGGAGCAGAGACAGCTATCGTGGGTTTACTATCGGGCGACCAGGTCTGACAAGACTGACATCCTCCTGCGCCGGTGAAGAAGGCACCGTTACCAGTTTGTGACAGTCTCAAGTCTGGTTTTGTGCGCCATCATAAGCGAAAGGGAGAGTCTTATACCGGTAGTTGGTATTGAGTCCGGGGGCGTGATCAAGATGAGGAAGGAGCCGCGAGTGAAAGGAGCAGGAGGCAGGAGGCAGAAGGCAGGCACGCAGGTTGCACTGAGGGGACGTTGAGCCATTAGCGCCGGGATCTGCCATCGCTCCGGCGCTAATCAAGGGGTTAAGGGCTTAAGGTAGGTCTTCGGGGCAGCTTCTATCTGCTCTTCGGTCGTCACCACCACTACCGTCAATATATCTACTCAGGTACACCCCGTCTTAGAGGCAAGGCTTCCCAATCATCCAACGGCGGACGACATAGATGTATGGACTCCACCCTTACACACGGTTGTTCTGGCAAGGGGGAGATCAGTCGATTACTACAAGCATGAACCCTTCTTGACGCCCTCCAGTCAAAGCCAGAACACTTTATGGCATAGCATCTACCCTGTTCCTCTGCAGACCGTGAGATGAGAACCGTAGAGATCATGCTTCCGTCGCTAACCCAAGAGCCTATCATCTGATGGACATTTAGAAAGGTTGCACTATCTATGTGATCGGCTGACCTTTCCCAATGAGGATGCTGGAAACTCCGTTCCCTCATTTTCGCCGGAGCAACACTGGTCCCTTGTGGGCATGATTCGTTCGCCGTCAAAAAATCCCTCTTCATCGTTAGACAAATGATATGATGGTCTTTCCGAAATCATACCATATAGAGACAATGTACTACTCCCTGTCCTCCACCTACTGCCTCGGTATGCAAGTACTCGGAGCGACCAAGATAGCTCCTTGTCTTTCAGACCTCGTGCTTGCCTATATAAAATGCTATTCCTCACTATGGAGGTTGGGCATCGCGACCAACCTTCCTCTGTCTTCTCGGTAATTATTCAATATGTTTTTCTCCAGTCTTGTCGCAGGGCTTGCCCTTAGCAGTCTTGCTCTTGCATCTCCTATTGCTAGTGACTCTGCCCCAAAGGATAAGCGCTCCTTTGTTGAGCGTGATGGCACAAATTACACTGTCTTTGAGCATGCAGCCACTGGTGCCAAGATGGAGTTTGTCACGAACTCCGGGATCTGCGAGACCACCAAAGGCGTCAACCAGTACTCAGGATACCTCTCGGTTGGGACGAATATGAACATGTGGTTCTGGTTCTTTGAAGCGCGATCAAACCCAACCACGGCCCCTCTCGCCACTTGGTTCAACGGGGGCCCAGGATGCTCAAGCATGATTGGACTGTTCCAGGAAAATGGACCATGTAGCTTCGTCAACGGCGCCTCAACCCCGTCTCTCAACCCTTACAGCTGGAATAATTACGCCAACATGCTTTACATCGACCAGCCAATTGGAGTCGGTTTCTCATATGGTAGCGACCCGGTTGATAGTACTGCGACTGCAGCTCCCTACGTCTGGAAATTAATCCAAGCTTTCTATGCGCAATTTCCACAATACGAGAACCGAGACTTTGGCGTGTTCACCGAATCCTACGGTGGGCATTATGGCCCTGAATTCGCCGACTACTTTGAGCAACAAAACGCCGCCATTACCGCTGGCACCGTCAAAGGCCAGAACATGAAGCTTGTCGCTCTCGGCATCAACAACGGCTGGTTCGATGCCACACTCCAAGAAAAGGTGACAAACCCCCACAATAGCCCTATACCACATATAACCAACTAATGCCAACCAGGCCTATATCGATTTCTCTTACAACAACACCTACCGCCCGCTCATCAATGCCGCTGACCACCAATCCTATCTCGACACCTACAACCAGCAATGCGCTCCCGCTCTCGACCAATGCCACTCTTCCCTGACAAACGCAGACTGCTCGAATTCCGACAACGTCTGTTATCAAAACATTGAAGGGCCCTTGAGCAGCGTCGCGGACTTTGATGTCTACGATATCCGGGCTCCCAGCAACGACCCGAACCCGCCAAAGACGTACAGTACCTATATTTCGCAAGCCAGTGTGAAGAAGGCGATTGGAGCTAAAAGCACCTACCAAGAATGCTCCAACGCAGCCGGCCGTGGCTTCTCGAACACGGGTGACAGTACGTTCCCTTTCTCCCCTCCTCCCCCCTCCAACCCCACGACTAATCTTTCTCAACTAGACTCCCGCTCCTTCCTCTCCGAGCTCTCTACCGTCGTCCAATCTGGCGTCACGACCCTGGTCTGGGCTGGGGACGCGGACTGGATCTGCAACTGGTACGGTGGTCTCGCAGCCGCAAACGCCATTTCCTACTCGGGCCAATCCACCTTCAAAAAGTTACCCGTGAAATCATACACGGTCAATGGCACCGCGGGAGGGACGTTCAAGACGCAGGGGAATTTGAGCTGGATGAGGGTGTTTGGCGCTGGGCATGAGGTGCCGTTTTATACGCCCGCGTTGGCGTTGCAGGCATTTGTTCAGACGATGCAAGGGAAGGCTATCAGTTCGACGTAGGCAGTGGTGGGGGGGGTAAATGTGTGTGTACCGCTCTTTTTCCGTTTTGGTTGGGAAGGGTATTGGGGTTACAGTAGCTGGTATTAATACACGATAATAATGTGGATGATGCATGGTTCGATGATAACTTTCCAATACCTGTCGTATCGCGTTTGCTATGATGGAATTTAGTCCTTCGGAAATATCATCACACTACTCCGCATAGCTTTCCACATCTTCTCGACTATCACCGTAAACTTGAAAAACTGAGCAGGCGAGGATGAGGAAAAGGGGGGGAAAGGTTGGGGGGTAACCAAATTAATTGTATCAGTCTACCTCACGTCGCTCTAAAGACAAAAAAATTCCACTCAAGCCGCCGGTTCTTCGCAACTGGGGGGAATCTCCAAGTGCAGCAGTCCACCTACCGTTCTATACCAAAAAGGTGCGGCCCCTTGCACACCGCTCGTCTAGTGACCAACGCTCGACTCCCACTCCCCCATCAAACATCCCCATCATGATCTTCCTCCCCGTCCTTCCCTCCCTCCTCGCCAACCCTCATCGTCATAAACGCCGCCACCAGCGCGGCCACGCCTCCAAACCTCAACACCCACCCCACACTATCGTCCCCAGGGACGCCGCGCTCCTTCTGCGCCAGCTTGAAAATCGCACTGCTGACCAACGTCGCGATAATCTGCGGAGAAGCAATAGCAACGTTGTGCAACCCTAGTATCACACCCGCCTGATCGCCTTCCTCCTCGCTTCTCCTCCCGTTTCTACGCACGGCGGTATCACGCTTGCTAATCTCGGCGCTGATAAGGGCGAATGGAGCCCATAAGCTCAGAGCCCAGGCGAGGCCGACGAAGCCGACGAGGACGGTGGCGGTAGTGGGGGTGTTGATGAAGAAGGTTAAGCCCATGCAGAGGGCAAAGAGGATGTGAGAGAGGAGCCAGGCGCGGCGGAGGGTGAGCCAGGGGATTTGACAGGCGGAGAGGAGGCGCGTAAGGCGTGAGTGGGAGTCTGGGGAGGGCGTGGGTGGGAAAAAGGACGTCATGCTTGCGGAGAGGGTACCTGGAGTTCCGGGGGTAGGGGGATTTTGATAATGATGATGGGAGATGTCTGAATGGAAGGACTGAGATGTGTTGAGTTTGTCTAGTAGGGGAGGGCGATAGGTGGGCACGATGATAAAAGGGAGAAGGAGATTCGAGGTGAAGGAGGTGATGGCAAAGATAAGAAGGGCAAAAGTGCCGACGCGGGTTGCGGATTCCCAAGCTTGATCGACTTCCTTGGGAGTGAGGTTCGGATTTGCTGCGAAGATGGGGTTCACGTGGAGTTGACCGATGTAAGTCGTGATGTAGAAAAGGAACGGGAACCTTGGAGAACTGTTAATGATATAGTTCTAATACCAAAGAAGAGGAACGGGAACCGACCAGCCCATCCAGTTGAAAAATTGGACTTCGCAGACCTTGCGGATTTGGGGTGGAAGACGTTTTAGGGATCTGAAAACTTGGCTGAAGAAGGAGATGACGCCGATTTTCGCTGCTGGTGGAGGGCCTTCGAGACGAGGGTCCCGTTCCCGGATGTAAAGGCAGGAGAGTAGGACTGTGCTGCATAGAGCAAAGGCAGCAATGACACACAAAACCTTGAATTGCGTGTCACCAAAGATGCCTCCGGTAAGCTTTGGAAGATTCGCATAGCCAGAAAGGTATCCGAGAACGTTTCCAAAACCTGTGATCCTGCCTGCCCAAGCGTTGGCATCTTCTTGTTGATGGGTTGGCGCATTGTCTACAATGAAGGCTCTGATGCCTGCTTGGACTATGTGATCGAGCTGTTAGTTGTATTCTCTGCGATAAGGAGATTTCTGATATACCAGTGTTGATAGCAAAATCGAGGATGTAGACCAAAGCAATCGCAAAGACAATGGATGCAACCTTGACTCCGTGCGATGCCGGATCTGCACCAAATATGCCCAGGAAAGCGTGGACTATCTCGCGCGTCCAGGCGAGAACCAGAAGAGAAAACGCAGTAGCAGCCGCACCTGCCAGCATGAATGGCTTCCGCTTACCCCATGGTATGCGGCAATTGTCACTGCGAATCCCAATATAAGGCTGAACGAGTGTGCCAGATAGAGGTCCTGCTATCCATACAAATGCCAGCAAGGATTTACTCATACCAAGTGAAAGGAGGTATGGCTATAATCACTCCATGAGCTAATGATTACACAGAGTGTTAACTCAATACGTACTGATCCATTTGACAATTCCACCGCCCAAGCTATTTGCAGTCTAACCCCAAAGTCAGCTATTCCGTCTGCCAATTTCTATTAAACAAAATGGTTCGGGTAGAGTACGCATGCTTTCTCACCCTCCTATGCTTAAGGTAAGCAAGAAGAGGTACCACACGCTCTTCGATTGTTCCTCGTCTCCTTCGTTCCAGTCTAGCACTCCGGAAGGCGGACTGCTTCCGCCTCCTGTGAGACACTCATTGTCCGATGGTTCTGGTGACAGTAGAGGCGAGCTCTCGTTCAGAGAACTTTCTGACTCGCTTCCGCGGGTCTCGACTTTGTTCCGAGGTCGTACCGGTCGAGGGTGGGACTGAGTTGTCTTGTGATTGGCTTCAAAGTCTTTCGACGGTCTAAAGGCTGGCCGCGGATCCAATACAATATGTGCCATGAAGCAGTAAGGTTGGTCTATCTGATCGAAAAGCGGCCCCTTCAAGTATAGAGGTGGCGAGAGTTGTAGCTCGTAAGAAGCGATGTGAAATCGATTTGGTCCTGAGAGCTATATTCACAATCCATAAGATGTAAGTCCTCTAATCATATTATCTTTTCCAACAACGGAAGTGTGACTGCTATCAGGTGACGGTTGGCTGCAGACTGTCACAGTCAAAGTTGGCGGATCTTGATCAGCAGTCAGAGAGTGCAGACTCAAGGATAGTAAACGGGTTTGCTCTAGAGTAAGTTTTGTGAGACTTTGCGTTGCGGACGATAAGGACTGTTTGATTATCGAGTCACACTGGCAAAGTAGAATCCTCCAACACCCAACCTATGACGTTCCAAACAATTGCGGGACAGGCAGAGGCCATGCAATGCAAGGGCTGCCGAGCCGGGAGTATCCATCGCTCTAGCGTTCTTCTTCTCGCCGCTGCTTGACTATGTACCACAGTAATGTAGATAGCCACTTCGCAGTTGAACTCTGTAGATGAGAATCAGATGTGTAACTCAGAAGGCGGAGGAAGCTGGATGGAAGTTTTGTGGTGGTTCACATTGCAGATCATTCAAACAATATCACGTTCATGATGCACGAGTACCAGGTACTTCATGCGGCTGCTTCTAGAATGACCTAGTTTGGTTTAGGTTTAATACGGTACGAGTCTACTGTAATTTACAGAACTGTCCTCAACCGTGAGGTAGTTGACTTGGCCCGTCGAGATGGCTGAATAACGCTGTCTTGAGTAAAGTAAAGGCAAAAAGACGAATCCTTTCCATCGCAAAGGAAGCCCTATCAACAAGCTTCGACCGCCCATGGAGACCCTCAGGCGCTCACGTCGATGATACCGGCTGTTTCCTGTGTTGCCTCGGAACCATGGCTTCGAAATTTGGGAACGCCATTTACGAACTTTTGAGTAAGGGGATCCTTTGGTTGCTCCCCTAAACCTTAGTTCTCGCTGACTCGCAGCAATTGCAGAAAGGACGACAGAAGATGCTGATCCCGAAGATGGCAAGCAACCCTTCCGCCTCCAATTGACGCTGAACAGCAAGAGAATGCGACTAACATGAAGAGATATAGAGCCGGAGGCGGGTCAGAAGGAGATCTTCTCCTCCTGGGCCTTGTTCATCTTGATTATGCTGTTAATCGTTGCCCTCTTCGCCAGCTATATGCTACAACATAAGAAGATTCAGGCGGTACATGAGACGGTTCTGTCCATTTTCGCAGGTTGGACTCCTCAGGACAGCATCACCAGTGTCAGATGATTTGATGCTGACAATAAGACAGGTATGGTCGCTGGACTGGTCATAAAGCTGACCGAGGGTACATTCATCCAAAATACAGTCAGCTTTGACTACCAATTCTTTTTCAACCTTTTGCTCCCCCCAATCATCCTGGCGTCTGGGTATGAGCTTCATCAAGTAAGCTGTCCACAAGTGGATGTGTCGGCCAAGAAGTGCTGATGGGATTCTTAGGCCAACTTCTTTCGTAACATTGGCACTATCCTGACGTTCGCGTTCGCGGGGACTTTCATATCCGCCGTTGTCCTCGGCTTGTTCTTATGGGTATGGACTCGAATACCGCTCGATGGGTTCAAAATCTCCTTCGTCGAGGCTATTTCGGTTGGTGCAACACTCTCGGCAACGGATCCTGTTACCATCCTCGCTATATTCAATACGTACAAGGTGGATCCAAAGCTCTATACCGTAATATTTGGGGAGTCCATACTCAATGATGCAATTGCAATCGTCATCTTTGACACCGCGCAAAGATACAAGCCTGATGGTCCCAGGGGCGGGTCCTTGACCATCGTCAGTCTTTTCGAGGCTATCGGCATCTTCTTTCTGGTCTTCTTCGGCAGTCTACTCATCGGGGTTGCTGTTGGCATTGCAACGGCTCTACTACTGAAGTTCACCTTGGTTCGCCGCTTCCCCAAAATTGAAAGCTGTCTGATCATTCTTATTGCCTATGCAAGCTACTATTTCGCGAATGGAGCGCTTATGTCCGGTCAGTACAGCGCGGCTTATGTTGGCTGAGCGTGATACTTACTATTCTAATAGGCATTGTCAGCTTGTTATTTTGTGGAATCACCCTTAAACATTACGCTTACTACAATATGTCACGGCGGACCCAGCTCACTACCAAATACATGTTTCAGGTCCTGGCCCAGCTATCTGAGAATTTTATCTTCATTTATTTGGGTCTCACACTCTTTACCGACACAACATTGTACTTCAAGCCACTTTTTATTCTGATCACTGTAATTGGCATTTGCGCTGCAAGATGGGCCGCAGTATTTCCTTTATCCAAGGCGATTAATTGGTTCATCCGATATCGAGCGAAGCGGCGAGGCAAAGATGTAGCAGACGAGCTTCCTCATTCCTACCAGGTAATGCTATTCTGGGCAGGGCTGCGTGGTGCTGTCGGCGTTGCACTTGCAGCCGGCTTGACTGGCGCAAACGGTCCTGCTTTACAAGCCACTGTACTCGTTGTGGTTGTGCTGACAGTAATTATATTCGGCGGCACCACTGCGCGCATGCTGGAAATCATGGGCATTAGGACTGGCGTGGTGGAAGAAATTGACTCGGATGATGAGTTCGACATCGAGACCGCTACGAACGGGACGTATTACAAAAGTGCTGGAAGTGCGCTTGGCCATTTGCCAAAGAGAAATGCGGTCAACGTTCGTACAAATGGTGGCAATGATTCTGTCTACAGTAGTGGCAACAATAGCCAAAGCCCTCCTGTGAGACCCACGTCAAGGAACTCCATCGCTGGGCAGAAGGATAGGGAGGCGGCGGCGCAACAAGCGGCATTACTGAGCAGAGAGGCCAGCACTCCCAGTGACGAGGAGGAGCTGTACTCAGATAGCGGTCTCCCCCCTGCAGTAAAGACAAGACCCAAAAGAAACCCATCTCTACCAACGGGTGACTCGGCTGTTGCAGGATCTTCGACGTATCCACGACCTGGGGCTGAGGATCACGCAACCACTAATGATACCCACCTCAGCGCCAGTGCTGCGATCGGCCAATTCTTCTCTGGTACAGCAGATGAACACGCAGCGTGGTTTACACAGCTGGATGAAGGATTCATAAAACCTAAGCTATTGTTAGACCAAAACAGAAAAGGGGCTAACGGAGGTAGCGGTCATGGTGGCGGCGTATAGGTTTTTTCTGAAAGGCATATGATACCATATAAGTCTTTATTGCAAGTAACAAGCTCAACCATTCGCGTTGCGCTGTGCGAAGTGGAGTAGTAAGGCTATCGCTTTCAATAATCTACAGCTTCATGCACAGGTTTGTCCTGACGTCCGAATCAGAATCGCCTAGGGCGCAGTATCACCGAAGCGGCCAGAAATGGAGAAAGACCCGATGTGCAGCTTCTGCTACAGACAATCTCAGACTTCACCTCTCTCCATACTTGTCATGTCACGTTAATGGCTAATTAGTTTCCATCAAACAAAAAGATCAACCACTGAGACTCTGGCTGACATATCGGAAGGTTGCGATGGGGATCTCTTCATGGGTTTCTGTCTCACCTCTTGCACATTCTACTTTGTTCGAATTTTCTTTCGATCCACGTGTTTCATCTCGTCACCGTTTTTGCTTGTCATGTTACGGGTTCATGGGAAGCCAGAGAAGACCAGATGTGGTACTTAAGTTATCCACGGCCCACTTGACTGAGTAGTATCTTCTCCCACCACAGCATCTAGGTCTAGCAACAGTCGATTTCTCGGATCAAGTCGCAACCAAGTTGAAACCACAGGCCCCTTGTAATTTGCTATTTGAACCCGAAAAGAGACCAGCATGTCTGCCACGGAGAACCTCCTCGGGAGTTTACGCATCCTACTACATACAGACGATGCAACACCAGACTTGGCCGCCACAATCGAAAACCTAACGGCACACAGAACCCTTGTTCACGACATGACTCAAGAACACGCCGAAAGGATTGCGAGGCTCGACGTCAGAGAGAGAGGTTCTCAGGTTAGGAGGTCCAAGAAGAAGGATAGAATGCGGGCAAAGCTGCAGGCAGAGGAGCATTCAGAACAGACCGCAATGAGAGTAATTTGGCCCGTCCATCAGGAATCTTTGTCTGGGAGATTGGCTAATACTTTGTAGGACACGATTCGACAGGCGATCATGAGGCTACAGGCGACTCTGGAGACGTGGCATGCGTTGCAAATCCATGCGCAATACCGAGTACTGGAGAAGTGTAATCTGTGAAAGGATGTAGAATAGTGATGGGGCTTGGGGGCCCACATTATTCATGAGCGCATAACTTTGATCGGCGTTGGGGACTGGGTGCTTGAATTTCGAATTCCATGTTGTATGGCAGATAAGGTAGACACATAGTCAAATCGGTAGCAAGCACATGAACGATTGGATAGACGCAGAGTGAATTAAGTCGAATAGTCCAAATCTTCTCTTCTTCTTTTGAATCATGAACAGCTATCCTTCGAACCGATTACCCGGCAATGGTATGCCGTAATCCAGAAACCATGGCATTGAAGCGGAGATGAGGGTTTAGATATCCGACCGGGGTGATCGTCTTCTTGGAAGGACAGCTGTTTACCTCCTTCGGAGGATGAGCCGCTCGACAGATAAGAACACATGACCAAGCTCGCAAGGTGTATGAGAATCAGGATAGAGTAATCCCCACCTTTGGCTTCTGATGATTCGATCCGATGTCGATGTGGTAGGCGAGGTAATACGGCGGCACAGAGCAGGAATGGATGAAGGAGATCAGCCGTGGTTCGGTTGGTTGGAGGGGGGATGATGGAAGGCGCTAGAGTAGGGCAAGATTAGAAAAATCCGAATGGAATGGATTGTCCAGGCAAAGTACCTTAAGGTAGTCAGTCAGCCTTGAAACATGCGATGGGCTAAAGTAAAGGTGGTAAAATAATAACAATAGAACTAACAACAATAATAATAATGCAAGAGAACCAGCAATGAGTACCCGGGAAGAAAACATAATAATAATTAATATGACCTGGGACAATTACATCAACGAACAGAGTAGAGAGCTAGATATTCTATGGAGAGCTCTTGTTAATGAGGACGTTTTCAGTCGGGTTTTCAAATCGTAAACTCCGACAGAGACCACGAAAATTGAAATTCACACCCACGGCAATCTTCGCGTTTGGTGGAAGAACCTTACTGGGACTAAGCATAATCAAAACCAAATCACCATCATTATTACCATGAAGGCCAACAATGCGAGCCAAAACCACTCATCCACCCAACCTGCAACCCACATCGTCGCCGTCGAAATCCCTCACCACCCACACCCACACCCACGTCGCCGACTTGGTGTCCACTACAAAGAGATCCGTAGTTCCACATCCTCGCCGCTGTGCCTACCGCCAGCTCTCTGTCACGCGTGTCAAAGTGCCACGAGTGGATCTGCACCGAACCTGATTCCATCCTACCTCCACCACGCCAGAGCCGCCCTTCACAAACACCATCACCACCAATACGGGTGCTATCCACCTGATCCAGATGTCTTAGATTATCCTATAATTGTTCTTGATGAAAGCGGTTTTACGCTATTCACAATAAAAGGAACTTGTTGCCAGATGGCTTGACGGGAACTTAGCAATCGGAAATATGTATCACGGTCCTGCACCACCACTGCAGAGGTCTCCGAAAGAAGACGATCGAATACGACGGGATAGCAAAGTTACCGTCACCACCCAACATCTTCCACAATACAATGCGCGGTCACCGACCCATTTCGTACCTTATTCACCTACCAATGGAACCCATCCCAAGTCGCCGTACAATCAACCCTCATCACGACCATCAACCTCGGCAGCTATATCGATACCATCGGGTATAAGCCCGCGCTTGGGGCCACCGCCCTCACCCAAGTCGAATGGTCTGCCACCGAGTAATCCTGCGTACACCCAGAGAGACTCCAGCAGCTCCACATATTACGATCCCACATCAGAACACCGTGAAGGATCGCAGAGTCGAGGTCAGTCACAGTACAACATGCGGTCACCTGTTCAGGTATGTCAAACCGCAACAGGCCTCCAGAACCTCTCCTTTACTGCCATCTATAGCAGAAGTTACTAATCAGAACTATTCAGCAGAGTCGCGATTCTGCCACATTTTCCAATTTCCATGCAGAACCGAAAACTTCGCCAACATCGTACCACTCCCCGGTCGGGGCTCCTTTTCCGCAACATTCGCCGGCCTATCCGACCGCGCACGCACATCCGATGAGCAGACATAGCTCGATTCCGCAATCGCCAGCACAAAGTGCCACCGAGTCACCAGTCCTCCATCAAGCCACTCCAACATATCCTAAACGAAAATTTGATGCCATAGAACATCCAGAAACACGAGAAACCAATGGTATAGATAGCCAGCGGCCGAGCCAGCCGAGTGCCAGGGAAGAGCCGAGAACTACGAGGACTTCGGATCCTATGTCGTTTTCGAGCATCTTGTCTAGCAATGCTGCTGATCCACCAAAGTCAACGCCTCGAGCTCTACCAGCATCGAAGCAGTTTCGCAAGACCTCCTATACACCCAATCGAGACTCTACCCCGGCCTCATCAGCTTCACGCAAGACATCTCAGAAACCCGCTCCCTCGGCAAGCGATTATCCTGGCCTTGTTAAAAGATCGGTGAAGACGGAGCAACATTCACCTGCTCCCACAAAGAGTCTTAACAACAACCATAAAGCTGGATTACCATTGACGGATCGGGAGAACGAGAAGGTCAAGAGAGAAATGGCGAAGATCGATGCAATGGAGTTGAGCGATATGGAGTCACCCAAATGGGCGACAAAGAAGCAAGATTATGCGCAGTTGATTCAAAAGCGATACATGGAAATTGAGAACGTCGAGAACGTGAAGCGTAAGGTAAGAGTGGCACCCATTTATTCGATTTTGAGAACCGAGAACTAAGCTAGCACCAGCGCCGTCGAACTGCTACGGCTAAAGCTGTCTCAACACAAGTTGATGTCTACGAACAAGCGGGTAAACAACGCTTTAGAAAATTTTACGAAGGTGGCGCGCTCGAGGAGGTCCAACGGAAAGAAGTCCAGGACGAAAAGGAACGTAAGAAGGATATGCAAAGGAAGCGCCGACGCGAGAAAACCATACAGCAAGAAACGCAGAAACAGATGGATGCCATGGAGAAGGCTCAGCTAGCGGCGGATCAGGCTGAACGAGAGCGATTCCTTCGAGAAGCGCAGAAGGCTGAGAAGAAGGCCAAGACCACCAAACGAATCCTGGAGCGAGGCGATGCACCCGAGGAGATACGGGAAGTCACACCGATAGCACCGAATCTCGAGGGTGGCACCATGAGCACTTTCCAGACCGGCAATAACGTGTCTCCCGAGCCACCAAAGAAAAAGCTCAAGGGCCCCGCGGTTCGACCGAAGAAGACTAAAGAGAAGAAGCAAAAAGAGATCGCCGATGCTGAGGAAGGCTTCCGCGTCCTACAGGCGCAGAAAGACGAGCCAGTCCCCATCGCGCCAAAGGAGGAGAACCGCCGGGAGCTTTTGATGCGAGAAACAAAGGAAACCAAAGCATCCAAAGAAGCCTCGCCGTTACCCATAGCCACGAACTACGCCTCGAAAGGATACCAACAGATATATGACCAGATCTGGAAGGACATAGCGCGTAAAGACGTACCCAAGGTGTGCAGAATCAAGGATAATTCGCTCTCAGTGAAGCAGTCCAACTTGCGCAAGACGGCTCAACTTGCAGCCAAGGAAGCTCGACGATGGCAGTTACGCACCAACAAAGGCATGAAAGATGTTCAGGCCAGGGCGAAGAGAAGCATGCGAGAGATGATGTCTTTCTGGAAGCGCAATGAACGGGAAGAACGTGATCTACGAAGAGTAGCTGAGAGACAAGAACTCGAAAATGCAAAGAAAGCCGAGGCTGACCGCGAAGCCAACCGCCAGAAGCGGAAGCTGAACTTCTTGATCTCGCAGACTGAGCTTTACTCACATTTTATCGGGCGCAAGATCAAGACCGATGAGGTGGAGAGATCAACTGACAGCGCGGATGTTGCTATCTCGAATACAAAAATTTCCCCTGGCAAACCAGATGCGCACACCATCAATTTGCCCGACAGCGTTGGTCAAGTTGGAACCAAAGTCACCAATTTCGAGGATCTTGACTTTGATGCTGAAGACGAAACTGCGCTTAAACAGGCTGCAATGGCCAACGCTCAGAACGCTGTGCAAGAGGCCCAGGACAAAGCCAGAGCCTTCAACGGAGAGGAGGGTCAACTCCAGTCCCAATTCGATGATGGCGAGATGAACTTCCAAAACCCAACAAGTTTAGGCGATGTAGATGTGTCGCAGCCCAAGATGCTGAATGCCCAGCTCAAGGAATATCAGCTAAAGGGCTTGAACTGGCTGGTGAATCTGTATGAGCAGGGCATCAACGGTATCCTTGCTGACGAGATGGGTCTTGGGAAGACTGTCCAGTCAATATCAGTCATGGCCTACCTTGCTGAAAAGCACAACATCTGGGGCCCATTCCTTGTTATCGCACCTTCATCAACCCTGCATAATTGGCAACAGGAGATTACAAGATTCGTACCAGGCTTGAAATGTCTACCTTATTGGGGGAACGCCAAAGATAGGAAAGTATTGCGCAAGTTCTGGGATCGAAAGCACATTACTTATACCAAAGACTCACCATTTCATGTCCTCATTACGTCTTACCAGCTCGTGGTTCAAGACACCCAGTATTTCCAAAAGATCCGCTGGCAATATATGATCCTAGATGAAGCTCAGGCTATCAAGTCGTCGCAGAGCTCGAGATGGAAGAGCCTACTAGGTTTCCACTGTCGAAACCGTCTGCTACTTACCGGAACACCAATCCAGAACAACATGCAGGAACTGTGGGCTTTGCTACACTTCATCATGCCCAGCCTTTTCGACTCTCATGATGAGTTTAGTGATTGGTTTTCCAAGGACATTGAAAGTCATGCCCAGAGCAATACTAAGCTCAACGAGGATCAGCTCAAGCGATTACACATGATCCTGAAGCCTTTCATGTTGCGACGTATCAAGAAACACGTACAGAAAGAGCTTGGCGATAAGATCGAGGAAGACGTTTACTGCGATCTGACTTATCGGCAACGGGCTTACTACGGAAACCTGCGGAATCGTATAAGCATCATGGACCTCATTGAGAAAGCATCAGTAGGCGATGACCAGGATACGGCTACTTTGATGAATCTAGTCATGCAATTTAGGAAAGTCTGCAATCATCCTGATTTGTTCGAGCGAGCTGAAACAAGCTCGCCTTTATCTTTGGCACATTATGCGGAGACGGCATCATTCATGAGAGAAGGCCCTCTGATCAATGTAGACTATTCGACAAGGAACCTCATCGAGTACGATCTTCCTCGGCTAGTCTGCAGTCCAGAATCAACCATCAACGTCCCTGGTCCCACCAATCAGAGAGCCGGATTCAAAGGCAAGTACTTGAAAGAGTTGATGAATATCTGGACACCAGAGAATATCAAGAATAGCTCTGTCGGCAACGATGCTTTCTCTTGGTTGCGTTTTGCAGACATCTCGCCTGGTGAAGCTTACAATGCCTCCCACAAAGGTTTGGCAGAGCGAGCTATTCGTCTTGGGGAAAAGAAGCCACGCCTTGCAAGATTCAATGCCATTTACGGTAAAGGTGAGGATGGTGGCTTCATGCCTACGCATGCTCTGTTCAATATTGTCCAACGGAACGATCTGATGCCGCTTGCCAGTATCACCCAGGAAGGGCGGCTGCATGAGCTCTTTAATGTCTCCCGCACCACCTTTGAACAGCAAGGGCTGAACGTGATCGAACAGTGTGCAAGACCTGGTGCTTCTGCGCCTCCGATTGAGATTGCTTGCTCCAACCAGGGAGCTCGGGTTGACAAGGAGAACAACCTCTTTAATATACCCCTGCGTAAGGCTCTATACGGCGTTTCTGAAAAGGATGAGCTAGCCCTTCTTGAGGCCAAGGTTGACCCGTCGGCATTCCCTGTGCATGACATGCTTCCGCCACCATTATCACAGAGATCCAGGTACACCAATATCCACGTACCTTCCATGCGCCGCTTCGTTACAGACTCGGGAAAACTGGCCAAGCTCGACCAGCTTCTTCGCGATCTCAGAAATGGCGGTCACCGCGTCCTCCTCTACTTCCAAATGACCCGCATGATTGACCTGATGGAAGAATACCTCACCTACCGCAACTACAAGTACCTTCGTCTTGACGGCTCCACCAAGCTTGAGGACCGAAGAGATACAGTCCACGATTTCCAAACCCGCCCCGACATTTTCATTTTCCTCCTCTCCACGCGCGCCGGAGGCCTAGGCATCAACCTCACAGCCGCCGACACTGTCATCTTCTACGATTCTGACTGGAATCCCACCATTGACTCGCAAGCCATGGATCGCGCCCATCGTCTGGGACAAACCAAACAAGTTACTGTGTATCGCATGATCACGCGCGGCACGATCGAGGAACGTATCCGCAAGCGGGCGTTGCAGAAGGAGGAGGTGCAGAGGGTGGTGATTTCAGGAGGCAGTGGCGCGGGAGTAGACTTTAACACTAGGAGCAAGGAGAACCGAACAAAGGATATTGCGCTGTGGCTAGCGGATGATGAACAAGCAGAACTGATCGAGAAGAAGGAGAAGGAGGTTGCCGAGAGGGGGGAGGAGGCGAAGAAAGGTAAGAAGGGCAAGGCGGCCGGGAGGAAAAAGGATGTCAGTCTGGATGACATGTATCATGAAGGTATGCCGGCTCCGCTGAAACATCAAACGTGTATAGATGGGAAACTGGCTAACGGAACCGCAAACAGGCGAAGGCCATTTCGACGACGGCAGCAACAAGCCCTCGGGAGCAGCAACGCCCATTGATCCCCCCGATATCCCGCCACCAGGGAAGAAGAAGGGGATTTCGAAAAAGGCGAAGACGGCTAAGCAAAGATTGGCGATTGCAGACGGTTCTGGGCTCTAGAGGGAACAGGAAGAAAGGGATGTACGCTTAGCACATTGGATGCGTGTAGGATGATGTGGCTGGGGAATAAACAACAGGGACCAGGAAGACAAGAGGGAGGAACTAAGATAAAAAGCGGTTTGGTTGCTTGGCGTGTCGTGGGCGTTTTTCTTTTTCATGGCATCTTTTTGTAAACATACTCAACATCATCACGGAGAATTGCTGTACTGCTGCTGTGTTGCCTTGGCTTTTACGAACCGCTCGGAGAAAGAAGGTCTTGTGGAAAGGGCAAGAAAGGGGACTTTTTTCTCTTTTGACAGTGGGAATCAATTAAATTAGAGAACGTTTCCAATCTACGAGTACCTACAGCACTAACCCCCATCTCCCATCTCACAAACTCCCAAAAACTCCCACCCCCGTCTGCAGGTCGATCGATGGTGGGCCCCACCCACACAGTAGCCCCACACTGGGGACACCCTGGCTGAGAGTCAGCGGGCTGTGTAAAGGCTCTTTCTTACTCATCAAACGTTTTGGGGGGGTGCTTCTTCCCATTCGTTGCAACTCGGTTGAATACTTATCGACGGAGAGATGTGGTTTGCTTCGTCGTGATTTTGGTTCCGAGGCAAAGCCTTCATTACTTAGCTTCCCGGCTGCAGACTTCGCATCTGCAACGGCGTAGGGCAGGCAGGACGTTTTGATTGGGGGATTTTTTATGTTAGAATAGTTAGTTATTTACAGGTGCGGGCGCTTTTCGGAGTTCGTCGCCATCGTCCTTGAAAGGCCAGATCTGCCAACACCGCTGCTTGTCCTCCGGCTTTGCTTCTATGAGCATTTGGATCCTCCATTCCTTGTTGAGAGCCGCGGCACGATTGTGATTCTCGGGGTCCGTGCCGCCCTCTCCGTCGATGCCCATTGTGCTCCTGATCGTAGTGAGTACTTCGGCGGCTTCGTTCCATTCCCTGCTCTCCTGCGTGGCAGATTGCACTTCTTCATCCGTGAACGAAATTGGACAGGCACGTTCTCCAACTAGATCGTCCCATTTGGAGTGGACTCCGATCAGGGCTGCTCGAAGGTTGACTAAATCACCATCCCAAGGCATGCCCGCTTGCTTGATCAGATATTGTCGCATGTTCAGGTATGGTAGCCGAAGCGCCCGCATATGACGTTCACACTTCAGTCCCGTAGCCGCGGTGTAATAGAGGTTTGCCTGTTTATGCTTCAAGCTCATCAAAGCTTCTTCCTGTTCTCCGGGATTCATCTCCTCGAAATTATCGTCGAGTTTCGGCTTCTCCAACGTCTGTGGACGCTCTGGGTCGTGGTCACAAAAAGCAGGGAATCCTGATTGGAGAAAGAACGGAAGTATTGAAGCACCTTGCCAGTCAATGATACCAAGTATGTCCGTCGATTGTGGGCGTAAGAAGATGTTACTTTGGTGGAGATCAGGATGTCGGAGGGTTGGTGAGGCAAGGTCTTCTTGCTTGGGTACAAGATAGGGGGCCACAAGACCGTATTGTGAAAGTAAGGAGACATGATCTTTTGGTTCGATGTTTTGCTCCGAGAAAGAGAAGAAGAATTGCCTACGCTGCGGTTGTCCAAGCTTAACAGTCCAAGCCGCTTCTCGTTTGCCAATAGAGGTCAAATAATCCTCTGAGCGAATCCCTGTGACGGTTCGATCAGTAGAGTATTGCGTGACATATATGGGAAAACAAACATGGTCCGCGGTCTAACGTCATTTGGTCCCGCTCCTCTGCCCAGAATGATCTGTTTGCGATAGGCCCGATACCAAATTGGTCAGAGAGAAGGTCCACGCCATTTTGCTCGTTTGGTTTATTCTCGCGAACCTCTTCTTCCAAGTCCTCTTTGTAGTATAAGCTCCCGTGTTCCGAAAAACGAGCGGAAAAGAGCCGACTCTCGATGTCTACAATTTTTTCGATGACTTCGGCGAGTTCCTTCGTGGAAAGCGATAACCAGCGAGAAGCAAGACTTTCTCCTTGCATCTTCTCCATTATGATGTACTCTGCACCGACAGGGTTATCGCCACCAACCCGGGAGGCCCACGCAAATACCCTTGGTGCTGGTATGTCCAGTCGAGTACGGAGAAAGTCCATGGTTGCAACCTCGCTCGCGGTCGTATAGTGAGCCGGTCCAGCGATAGGTGTAGGGATCCGCGCGATCACCTCGTATCCATCATCCATCGTAAGAAGAAATATCTTGTTAAAACCACCTTCAGTGACCTTCATTATATCGACACATCTGTCTCTTCCTACCGCCATCGCTGCGGTACGCATCAATTCGGATACGTTGAAGCGAACATAGCGCTCGGCCATGCGCTCTTTTTCGTTGAAGCTTGTCAACCGTGTTAGAAGGGTCACGGCCAATTCTTTGTATGAGTTGCTTACATCCATCTCCGAGAAGTATGCCGAAAGAACGGTTCGTATATGTCACTGGGAGAAGCATGATCTTCTGGTGGCCTCGTGTGCGCATGTTTTCGAGCCTCCCTCGAATAAGTTCGGTGCAGATGAGGAGATAATGATAGGACTGTTGATCTGCGGGGATATGTCAGTTGAATGGCGCGTGCAAGGGAGAAATTTATCAACGACATGATCAAGTGGAGATTTGAAGTTGAATGACGTGCCGACAAAACGCCGGATAAAGGCCTCAATTATGACTATCCCCAATTTGAACTGATCCCTCTTGCTTCCTCGTTGCTCCCCCTGCTCCCTCGCTGCTCCCTCTAAAGCGGCCCTGCTCCCTTTCCTCATCGAAAACGGTAATTCCAAATCCTAAGCTCGGGGTGTATATTATATATCTATATCTATATCACAGCCAGAGTAAATTTTTTTTTTATTTCTCCCACAAGAAAAGATTTTTTTTCTTTTTCTTTTTCTAGTTTTTTTTGGGGAAAATGGCGAGATGGGTGGTGGTGGATGGAAGGGGGGTGGGGATGTGGATGTGGATAGGAAGACAGGGCAAGGGCAAGGGCAAGGGCAAGGGCAAGAGAGATAGAGAGAGAGGGAGAGATGGAGAGAGGGAGAGATGGAGAGAGAGAGAGAGAGAGAGAGATGGAGAGAGAGATGGAGAGAGATAGAGAGAGAGAGAGAGAGAGAGAGAGAGAGAGAGAGAGAGAGAGAGAGAGAGAGAAAGACTGTATGTATGGGAAGGAAAAGAAAAACAAGCAAAGCGAGCGATAAATCCATCAGAAGGGGGGGGGATGTTGGACTTGGAAATGTTCCGAGGTCGGTGGCCCAGAAACGGATATACGACATTTTACTCACGGCTCACGGGTGCCACCAAAGGGTCGTGATTAGATTTCCGAATATTCGTGCATACATCTATTACATCAAACTCCATCCTTCTATCTAGCAAACCCCCCTCACTCCACTCTGCCCTATCATAACATACCAATCCCATCACCCGTCACCCGTTCCCCCAGCCTATCCTATTCACATCATTCGTTCGTATCCCAATCGCGCCCCCCTCCCCTTCCCCTACTCAAACCGCCCACCGCGCAAAGAGACTCATAGATTACGTAATTACAAAGTGCAGGATCTGCAGTCCCGACAATATAGGCATGGAAGATCAGTAAGCCCATACATGTCCGGAATAAATTGTTGGAAAGAACAAGGGAAAAGTGGTGGAAATAGAAAAGATGACTCTCGGAGAATAAGAAGAAAATATTGTAACAAGCCGAGACGTCATGGCGCTCGTCGAACTGCCGGACATGAATCCCGAAAGTGTGCATGCGTGTATGGCGTAGGAAACTGGAGCAAGCAACAGAAGAACTTTTCGTTGAGGCTGCCCTGTTCGCGAGCCCAAGCGAGGGTTTCCCACGCCCGAGCAGCTTGTAGAACAATCGCGCATATGTCTAGCAAAGAACTGTATTGGGGTATTTGGACCATCTCGATAACAAACATAAAGTCGTTTTGTAACGCATGCGGAACACGGCGAAAAGCAGCTCCATCTATATCGGTTGCTGTAACAAATGATTTGTAGAAATCATCTGACTCGGTGCCGGCATACCGCCTTGCATTCGCATGGATACCGGAGCCATGGTCGCCATGGAGCTTGGTATATAGTTGTTGTGCTGTTCCGGCGGCGGTGATTCTTCTTCAAGGGCACCAAATTCATTCTCTTCAAGTTCGAGGTCTTCGTCGCTGTATCGGTTACCGATTTCGCCACCGTCAGGGTGAGCTTCGTGGGTGCGACGATGTCTGTCGTGCGGGTTAGCGAACGAGCCTGCCGCCTCGCGATTGGCAGAACTTACTGAGCTAGATTGTCTGATCTGGAAAAGGATTTGCCACAGTGGGGACAGCAATACGGTCGCTCCTGAGTATGCGTTCGTACGTGTCTAAGCGCCGAAATATGTCAGCGGCTGCAGCCATCTTGCAAGAATAAAAATAGCTACAGTTTGCGGGACGTACCGTTTTAGGTGCTCCAACCTCTTGAAGAGGCGTCCACACGTAGGAATGGGGCAGGAATGTGATTTGTGTGGGTATGGACCCAACTCCATCATCGTAGCGCTTCTAGCTCGTCGTATAGGGCCTGGGCGATCATTACGGGTGGCTGGACTACCATTGAGCGTCTGCGGATGTGTGTTGTCTTGTTGGTATTGTGAGTAATCATCCTGAGGTTGCATCATGCCCATGTTCGGAGCCGGGCTCCCTTCCAATGTCGGTAACGGTGTGCCGTTGCGAGACAGCTCGAGCATTTCCTTGTGCTGCGCGACCATGTTTGCGTAGCCGTTTGGAAGAGCTGGTGGGGATCCGTCTCGTTGCTCATCGCCTTCGGCCATTGGTCCGACAGACGCGGAGATCGAGCGCCGAAGGTCGCTTTGACGATGGACTTGATGTGCCCCGCCATTTGGTGTGGCTCCGACAGCAGCAGCCGCGGCAGCGCCAGGCGGGATAGAGGACCGTCTTCTTCTTTGCTTGTACGTGGGCGAGCCTTCGATGACGGAGTAAACATTGGCCGGAGGATACCCTCTGGCCGTCGAAGAGAATTGCCCTCCTGATAGGTTTGAAGGCGGCAACTGCATCATGGAGTTGAAGTTCTGCGACGAGTTGACATCCGGAATGGCGGTGTAAAGACCCGTATCTTCATTGGCAATGTATGCTGGCTCCGCGCCCAGCGATTGCGCAGGCTGAGGTGGAGTGACCGGCTCGAACGAGATGCCTCGATTGCTGTAGTCTTCATATTGGGACGAGACAAAGGATGGCGCCGGCGAGTATTCCATGTACGTAGGCATTGAGGTATGTCTCTGATGTACCCTCGTAAGTGGAATGCCGTTCCGATCGTACTGTAGCTGCCCGTAATCCTGCTCCCGCTTGACGTAATTTGCGGCCACGGCAGATGGCATTTGAACTTGGGAAAATGCTCCCATCGAATGGCCGACCTCCTCCGTCACTGTCGGCATCGTTTGGGGGACTAGTTGCGGAGGTGGCATGGAGTCCACAGCGCGCATAACCGGAGAGGTTGACTGCGAGTAGGCGGAGCTCGCGTTGGCCGAAAAAGACGACGTATTTGCTTGTTGTGCCTTTGTAAGCTGCTCAAAGAGCGATTGAGAGGAATCAAACTCGAACGAGAGAGCCGGTTCGTTCACAGCCATCGTTGTCGCCTCTTGATTCATTTTCTCTCGCTTCAAGTCTCTCTCCAACGCATCGAGGAACAACCGGTCGTGGGGCACACTGTACCAGTAGAATACCTTTTGCTTCTTCTGCGTGCGGATGCAGTTGTTTTTGTACATAAAGTCAAGGAAAGGACTCTTGGGCTCTTCGAGGGACGCATCTGTGCCAGATTTGAGGTTGCGCAAATCCGAGAAGATGCCCTCTTCGAATTTCTTCGAGTTCTTGACTGGTCGCCCAAACGCTTGGAACCGGAAGGACAGGCATCTTACGATGTCAGTACCGGAAATGTGAAATAGGTTGTTCCTGGTGCGGGTCAGTCTCCATCACGTTTGACAACTGCGACGCCTGCCGACTCACCATAGAACGCAAGAAACGTATTCGCCAGTCGGCAGCAGAAATCTACGTATATACTGGTCTGGAGTCCAGTCGACAGGCGCAGATATTAGAAAGTATTTTACTGTTCCGCGCGTTAGCCTCAGGACCACAACCTGCTTCCCTCGAGTGCAGCGCAAAGGTGCAGAAGCCAAGAACGCTGGCACCGGAAATGTCACCGTAAGGTGTACTCACGATTGTCAACTTGTTGAAGAGCAACCTGGGCATCCTGCGGTAAACTTTGCTGAGCAGCATCTGAGAGCATGAAAGTTTCCGGCTTTTGCGGCGGCGCCATGGCGGCGCTGTTCTGCGAGTACATGCTCATCACTACGTCCTGCAATCAAACGATAGGCAACGAAAGCCGGCGACTTGGATATGAAGGGCAGTTCGCGAGCGATGCAACTCGCAACGTTAGAGTCGGCCACGAAGAGAACACGGGGACCCGGATGGTCAGTGTCCGTTGATAATTGGATCTAATCGGGGGGGCAGCTAAAGCGCAAAGGTAAAGCGACAGTGGTGTTTTGAACCAAGGGGTCAAAGGTAATGCGGAGGTTCCAGCCTCGAGGCGTCCTGACGCTGGGGGCGGGATACTGGCGAAGAGTCGGGCCTGCCCGGTAAAGAATCTCCAAACCGTCGAATTAGGTAAGTGCGAAGGGTGAGAAACGTCGAACGGAAGCGATCTTCAAAGACCGTTTCAACGTTACTCTGACGTGAGATGGATGAGTGTTTGAAGAGCTGCGACAGAGGGAGAGGATGAGGTACTGCGGAGGGGTTTGTAAGGGAGTAGTAATTCTGAAGGGCGGTAACTTTGGGGGGGGGTGGTACTGGTGGGTGGGAAGAGGAGGGAGCACACTAATGTTTTGGAATTTGAGAAGCAAGTTTGGGGCGGGACGACTTGTCCAGTTTCCAGTAATTATTGGGGGTTTGGCGTAGACTGTAGTTGGCGTAGTTGGTTTGAGGGTTGCCAGGGATAAAGTGGAAACAAGCGCCGAGGAGGATGGGAGACCATCCAGGGGCAAGGAATCGAGTGGATGATGGAGGAAAGTGGGGAGATATCGATGGGCTATAATAAAAGGCCTTGCCCGACTAATACATAACCTTTTTTCGAACGGTACCTGTACCTGTCACGCTGTGTAAATCGTGTTGCTTTAGAAAGAAGAACTAGGTACGACTGGCGGCTGGTAGGTCGGTGGTTTAAAGTGAGCTGGTAATTAATGATGTTAATTATTTGTTGCTTCGCTGTTCGCTGAATTCGGCGTGAAAGGATCTGGATTAATCTTGCTCGCGCCGCACCCTAAGGTACTTACGGTAACAGTCACACTGGATTGGGGTGAACGGGAAGTGATTGTTGAATCGATTGCGTGAGGGTCGGTAGTGGTAGTAGAATTCATCGTTACTGATCATGATACTCGTCACAGGCATGAGAAGATATGTAGAGTCCCGTCGTAGCATATGCTTTCTTCTATACCCGCCAGATCTGTGCTGGGAGGGCATGCGTGTCTGTGTGTGTGTGTCCGGCGTGAATCGGGAAAGGCCTCTTTGCTGACGTGGATAAGCACTGTCACTACGGAGTACTTCCGTACTGCCCCCGCAACTCAATTTTTAAAGTACAGTAATGATCAACATCTGAATAATGACACGGGAAAGAGACGAGTCAAGTCTCTGTCCGATGATTGGCTCGGAGGTAATAAAGATACACATGATGATATGAAGGGGATCAAATCACCTTCGCGTCATTGCATGCAAGCCAGACGTTCTAAATTTGGGCCCTCCGCCACTCGCTTGGGTTTAGTGGATATGTATCATGCAGTCGATTGATGAAACAGTCTCAGGGATTTCACTTGGCGTGCTTCACAGTTCAGACAGGAACCAAAGAAGTCATGTCGCCTTGACTTCATCGTCAATTTGCAACCGGCCCCCGGTCTTGCCATTCTTTGATGGATGGCAGTTCCATGAAGATACAAAGGCCTCTGTGACCGCTGATCATCCATTTCAGAGTATGCGACTCAACCATGAACAGTGAGACACACCAGCACCCTTTTACCTGCTGCGTGTCTTGCAAAAGCCAGCACTTTTCTTGTCTTGCAATCCATGATCAACGGTAGCCAACCACTGATGGCCTGCCCGCAAAAGTCTCTAGCAGCGTACAGCCACCAGATCGGAATCAGATAGTCAGTACAAGGCTCGCTGCATGAACCCGTGTCCATCATCGATAGAGGTCAGTGTTCGCTCCGGCGCCGTACGCACTGCACAGCAACATCCCTTCCGGATAACGACCATGTGAGGCTGAGCCTGAACATACATCGCATGCTGTACGGTCTCGGTCATATGCCATGTGCATTCAAGCTGCGATGGTGATTCCTCGTGCTGTACGGAATACACATGTCCCGCAATAGGAGCGGAAGGGCCATTGCTGTGCCGTCGGTCGCAAGGATGGTGGAACCGTGGATGATGACAGCACACTAGGTGCAAGGGAAGGACCCAAGGATGAACTATGTAAGGTATGGTAGAAGGTGCACGAACGGGGGTGTTCACCTTATGACTTGCCTCTGATTCCAATTCCCTGGTTGAGCGTCCTTGTACTTCCGTACCTCCGTACGGAATCATGTGTAGAATACTGTAACATTCGCATGAATCGAGCCGAGGTTCTGGAACAGAGATCCCCGCCGCCGCCTTCTTTTCAGGGCCAGTATGATCGACGCGCTGAAACACTCTAACCGCGCCAACAACAACGCGCTGAAGATGGAAAACCCTCTTCTGGACCACCATCGGCGGGTTTGATTACAGTATAACCTTATTGTTTCTATTCGTGACGGCAGCGACACGTGGGAGTAAAACATATCCAACATATCCACCCAAGCGTCTCCCTGAGGAGATCGAGAAATGCCACAAGAATCCCCCTGGCCAATCAGCTGCAAGTAACGACAACGGCGTAGACGCTGTGTGAAATGACAATGCTGTAGCAGTCCCAATCAACTTCTGGTGATGCCTGTGCCTTCCAAAGCACCTAGAGCTTTAAGGCGCAAAAAGCTGTCCCAGATCACGACGCAGCATGATTGACGGTTCAAGCGTTTACTGTGCGACCATCGCGCATTTCTCTCTTCTCCATGATCGAAGTCTCCTTTCATGCCGTGCCGGAGATGTTGCTACTCCTGGAAAAGTTGGTTGTGGAGCCTGAACACAGAGCCCTTCAAACGAGACAGACCACCATGCAAAGCGATCCTCTGACGAACTACTACTGTGAAGTCCAGTTGCAGATGCGGAAAATGAATGGAAACCTCTTTCCTATTGAAGAACGAGTTAGTGATCCCTGCTTTAAGTATGTAGATATGCTTATGCAGAACGGGGTCACACGTGGGGTCTGATTCTATGAGCCCTCGGCGTACTCGGACCCCAAGCCTTATACACGATGCGATTTGGATCCATAGCTTCGTCTCAGGAAAAGCCTGACTTTTGTTCTGCGACCATTCTGGGTTTATGCCAATTAGGTTACCTTTTCCAGTTAAGTCTCTTCCAACTGGATTACTATAGAAATCAGGGGCAATCCTGGCTGGTTGATTGAAATCATACATCATTGTCTCCCGGAGGGAAGGAAGCACTGGCAGAATGCGGAAAAGGTATTCCCACTTATAGACTTCACTGTCTGACGGTATTAAGAGACGTCTCCATCGCCGTGAGAACCCATATTGGACGTTCGACTCGGAAGAAGTGCTTGTCGCAGGACCCAAAACGAAGGTCAAACATTTTGCCGCCTAGGGATACTGAAACTTTGATAGCTCAAGTTCGATAGCTACAGGTGCGTTCTCAACAATATCAGGCCCCCAACGATCACAGACCCCATAGCCGCTTTCTTCCCGTCTGGTAGTGCGGAACGCAGACTACGTATAATTTCTAAAGCTTCTGTGTTGGATCTTGGATAAGCGGCGTTGCCAATCATAGAGTGACCGATGTAGCCCCCGGTACCAATGTGGACTAGAAGCCATTTGGGTTGGAAGACCATTCCAGACCACTGTCTTGATCCCTTCCTAAGGGTTGCCAGTTTAGGGCTAATGATATCTTCGACTGCTGTTGGAGCACAGGCCGCACGCTGGGCACGATATTTCATGCCTGGGCACGTCTGAGCCGAACCAAGCGTCTGTGTACTCAGTATCACTGCGTCGGAAAAAGCTCGTAGCTTAATGTATCGATAAGTGTCGTCCCGAGTCGTCTACCTCCTTCCCTTTACTTTCAATGTCCTCTTAGGCCCCTCAATGTCCGCCACATCTTTCTTGCTGAGTTTGAGCATCCCGCCATGGAACTTGCCAACGCTCGGTGCCCCGACACCTCGTTCCCTTCTTGCTTCAGGCTTCTTCTTTCCTTTCACTGCCTTCTCTAAAATGATACCGTTCTCTTTAGCCTTTTTTCTCCGACTACCATCCTTTTCAGCAGCTTTAGCAATTATTCCTTTTCTCTGCGCTAAAGGCATTTTTCGCTGGGTATATATCGACGATTTTGACCCTAAATCTTGGAGACGCAGGTCCAGAGCTTTATGTCGGGTTTGGCCAGATAAGGACAGAGAGGACTGAGACTCTAGAAGGTGAGACTCTTTCAGTAGGCGTTGCAGTGAGAGATCTTTTTTCAGATTTTCGGCGTCAGTGGCTGCCTCTTTAGAACCGACTTGCTCGGGCGGTTTCCGTTTGGCTGTCGATGTCGACTGGGTGACGGTAGATGGAGGCTTGGTTGACTTGAAAGTAGAAAAGGTCAGCTATCACTCGGAGAAATGGATTTTTTGGGGCCCATACCATAAACATCTTCAACTCTTCTTTCGGGACATCAATCCTAGAGCGTTGTAGTAACTGGTAGCGAACAATCTGTGCTGGTTCTTCGTCCTCTTCTTCAGGGATTCCAGTCCAGTCTGATTCTGTCTCATCGTTCGGTGGTTGAACTTTGACATCTTGCCGCTTGTATACTGCCTGATGTGAGGCTTCTAGTGGTTTGAACTTGGCCTCGAAGTGTTGCTGTAGCAAAGATTGTAGATGCTGAGAAGCCTCTGTGTCAGTTCTTGGGTCAGCATCGGCACCTATACTCAGAACCTGGTCTCTGCGTTTCAGCTTGCCCAGTATTGGTGTCATTGTGAGGGTGTTGACAAAGGAGAGTTAAGGCATGGTTGGTGTGCATAAACCTGTGAAAGTGAACCGTATCGGAGTCTCGGGATGATCCGCCGCCGGCCACTTCGGCGGACTACTGGGGCCTTGCAATCAACCTCTACTACATTTATCGCTTCAACAGCCTCACTGTACACTATCCCTACGGTCGGCGCCGACCACTTGAAGACAATCCTACGTTCGCTTGGATATCACACCCGTTCAAAGCCCAGCATTCGAGCTCCCGCCCACCTCCCACCTTCTTATCATCTACGCCGCCACTATCATGAAGCCTGTGGTCTCAGCTCTTAACGCATGGAGCTGGTACTGCCCCATCTCTTCAGCTCTACCCTTCAGATGTGCTGGCCAAAGATAGCTGACAGTTATGCCTCGATAGTGTCGTGGTCTCCGTCTTTGCCATCATCATTCTCTCCGTTATAGGCGGGCTCTTCAAGGTATGCCCGTGCCCGAAGAATCTTATACCTTCAGTCCCAGGTCGCTTGAAAAGCGGACTGTTCCTGTTTGAGAACTAGCGAATTCTTGCTAACGGATACTTCTGGATAGAATGAACACCATAGTATGGTCGGTTCAGTAAAGGATCCGGACGACCCCAAGGGAGTGGCTGCCAGCATTTTCGCCGCTGTGGCTATTTACGCCGTAGGTCTCTTACCTTCCTTGAGGCTCCGGATGTGGTCATAAGCGTTGCGAGGGTGCTGGAGACTTGACGTCGGATGCTGATAAATTTTAGGTGTTCCTTGTTTTCTGCGGCTTCCAAGCCTACCTACATGTACGAGCAAGTAAAAGGGGAACTATAGCGCTGAACTAGAGCGTGCACTGGGTAGTCAGGCCATTGGTTCAGGATGTTCTATGATTTAAGATGGAGTTGGTGTTTATTGCCTGTAGATCTGGGGGTTCAGCCTTATCAAAACAGACGGGCACGATTGCAGCTTGGAGATGCTAAACGGTTGCATCATATCTACGACTCTGGAGACTTTGTGTAGAGTACTGTATAGCCTAACCATAATATGGGATGGGCCCTACCTACCCCTTACGCCATGGCTGTGCCTATGACCTTGAATCTTGCTGGTACCTTAGTGCCCTAATGCTTATATGCTCGAGTGCTCTCGATTGCAAAACGCCCCGAGTCCGTATATGCATATTTCGTGAACAAATCCAACCAAGGCCTCAATCTTCTGCATAACCTTCCTCACTGTCCTCCGATCCTAACATCTTACTCATGTATGGCCCATCCAGGGAGTAACCAAGTTTACCATAGTAGCTTCTAACGCCAACGCCCGAGATTACACTGATCTTTTGACTGCCATGTTCATCCCTCGCTATTCTCTCCGCTTCTTCCATCAACAAAGTCCCGTATCCTTGATGCTGGAACTTTCGTGGATCCCTTGCATGCACGGGTACCGCTGAGCCATAGACGTGCAGCTCTCTAACAAGACTAGAAGGCTGAGAAGTAAGCTCCGATCTAAACGTATGGGTGTCACTGCACTTCCGCAGACGGAGCAGTGCAATTAATATATCTTGCTTCGGGTCCTCGTACGCCAGGAATGTCTCCCATCCTCCATTTGCCACATAATCACGCCGTACAAGCTCAACCTGTGAAGGTCGTATTTTGTTCTTGACCTCGTTGATGCCGACTTCTCGTGTCCGCACATCCCGACAGGTAGTGCCAAAGTCCTTCATCCGGCTCAGCGCAAGTTCTCGTAAGTTACCATTCTCGACACCGGACGTTACCAAGGGCATGGGGATATCTCTTTGGACTCGATAAATCCGAGTCCACGGAGGTATTAGCGCTAGAATCCTAGCTACGATATCTATCAGTGCATTCGGTGTGTAGTTCTTGTATCTTCCAGTCCGCCACAGCTCGTATAAGCCAGTCCCTCGAATCACAAGGGTAGGATATATCTTGAGGCCATCTGTTCGAAAGTCTGGGTTCTCAAAGTACTCCCGAAATTGATCGAGATCTCGTTCTATCCCTACATTGGGTAGATCGGGCATCATATGGCTGACGACTTTGAAACCCGCGTCTTTGGCTAATCTGAAGGTCTCTGCCACTGCCGCAACGGTATGGCCTCTATTAGTGTCTCGTGCAACGTCTTCGTATAACGATTGAACACCGATCTCTAACCGCGTACAGCCGTACCGTAGCATGCTGCTTAAATGTGGGGCTAAGCAGTAATCCGGTCTTGTTTCGATTGTTATTCCAACGCATTTGATATTACTCATCTCTCCTGCTTCAACAGCCTCATCAACGTTTTCACCTTGATAACCACTTAACGCGTTATGTAGCTGTGATATAAAACCATCCCGATAGTCTTCAGGTAACGACATGAATGTCCCTCCCATGATGATATACTCAACCTTGTCGACGCTATGCCCTAATGACTTGATCTGGTCCACACGCCCTCTAGCTTGCTCGAAAGGATCATAACGAGCGCGTATAGCCCGCATAGAAGTTGGCTCATACCCTGTGTAAGATTGTGTAGAGTATTCGAAATCAGAATCAGGACCACCCGGGCAATAGACACATATGTTACCTGTGTAGGCTATATGGGGACACCTATGAGGCTTACACATAACAGCAACAACAGCTATACCTGAAGAGGTCCGGATTGGCTTCGCTATCAGCTTTGGTAATATGTATTTCTTGTAGTGCTCTGGAACGGCTGCTATAATGGCTGTTAATGGTGGCTGGTTGCTCAGCCTATGCTTCTTCGCCATTTGACCTCTTAAGCTGTTCAGGTTCAGATCTTTCTTTGGCTGAGTATCATCTTGCTGAGCCTCATGGTCCTGTATCAGAGCACTCGCAATATCAGAACATGCATGCATAAATCGCTCATTTTCCGGAGGTAACTTCAGATTCTTCGGTAACTTGATTTTCATAGCTGTTGACATAGTCATAGTTTCGGTAGCCATATTGCCAGTAAAGGCCCGAGACCTCAGTATATCTGAATAGTTCGATGAAGGAGAAGTTACAGCGTAAGACGTCGCGATTTAATGGAGTGACAAAATTATATCGCGCTAGAGTTGACGTTGGTGCCGAGGGTCCCAAGCTCCGCTCTAGCCTGTAGCTTTTGGACCAGCAGGGCCAGCCTCTATTGCTAGACAGCACAACTTTAAAGGTCTCGTCCTCTCGCAGCGATGCAAGTTTTCAGACGGAGTACTACGGTTGCTTTGCGCGCCGCTGCTCGAAAACAGGGCTACTCCACGGCGGTCTCATCCTATGCTGCAACGGCAGAGAACCTACGCATAAATAGCAATACCAAGGTCATTTATCAAGGCTTCACTGGAAAGCAGGGAACGTAAGTAGTATATTATGGGATCGTTGCTGTTAAACAGCTGCTAAATCTCTTGCAGATTTCACGCGCAACAAGCCATTGACTACGGTAACTCATTCCACCCAAGGGCGAAGCGTTAATAATCTCTGCTAATGGACTGCAGGAACTAACGTTGTTGGTGGGACCAACCCCAAGAAGGCTGGAGAAACACATCTAGGAAAACCCGTGTTTGCGAATGTCAGGGATGCCGTGCAAAAGACCGGAGCCACAGCTTCAGCGATCTTTGTCCCTCCGCCCGTAGCAGCAAAGGGTATCGAAGAGGCGATCGAAGCGGAGATACCTCTTGTCGTGTGTATTACAGAAGGAATTCCTCAACATGACATGGTTCGCATTACAGACATCCTCAAGACCCAGGGCAAGACGAGACTGGTTGGGCCCAATTGCCCCGGCATAATTGCTCCAGGTCAATGTAAAATTGGGATAATGCCAGGCTTCATTCACAAGCGTGGTAGGATAGGTATTGTCTCGAGGTCGGGTACACTCACATATGAGGCTGTTAACCAGACGACACAAGCTGGTCTCGGTCAATCGCTCGTGATCGGTATTGGAGGAGATCCTTTCTCAGGGACAAACTTTATCGACTGTCTGAAGGTCTTTCTAGAGGATGAGGAGACCGACGGTATAATTATGATCGGAGAGATAGGTGGATCTGCTGAGGAAGACGCGGCGGACTTCTTGAAAGAGAACAACACGATGAACAAGCCTACTGTAAGCTTTATTGCAGGTATCTCAGCTCCACCAGGAAGGAGGATGGGCCATGCTGGTAAGCCATAGAGATTGCATTACGCTGAAGTTACGTACTAAAGCGCATACTAGGCGCGATCGTGAGCGGCGGCAAAGGCGGTGCAGACTCGAAAATATCAGCGCTCGAGGCTGCTGGTGTGATAGTCGAACGGAGTCCGGCCTCTCTAGGCAAGACATTACTTGCTGAATTTGTCAAGCGGGATCTGATTTGAGATTCTTGAAAAGTCAAGAGCTGTGTTCAATTTCGAAGTTGAGTGTGGACACTTCCGCGCAATGCTTTGTTCTGCGAGTGATTTTACATATCCCCCTGTCCGTTTGCATGTACATTCTAGACATGATACTTTCCTCCTATCACTGGTGGCTTGAACAGTCAACCAATACCAGCGGATACGACGCAAGCAAATGAAGTCTGGGTTCTCCTCACCATGGACTTCCTAAGCTTGAGCATGAGTTCGAAAGTGTGGTGGAATGGGATATTTTGAAGCAAAGGTTGAGCAGCGTCGGGGCAACGACTGATATAAATTTCATAATGAAAGTCATTCTCCACATATGTCATGTTGCCCGGGTCGAAGTATTTGGAACTGTTAATCTACAAAGCTCGCTTATGTAATATCTAGATCTCGTAAGGTAACTTATGGTGGAATAGCTTCGTAGAATTACCCTACTTGCTGTCGACAACGTGCCTGTAGAACCGTGCTTCCACCTCCCCTTCGCCAGCCATGCTCTCAGGTATCTTGATTTTCAACCAGAAGGGCGAGAATTTAATCTTTCGTGCCTTTCGCAATGATTGTAGGTCTGTCAGCCATAGCATGTTCTCTATGCCAATCAGCAAGATGTTTCACAGTATAGATTTTGAACAGAGCTTGAGTACTCATCCGCTGACTCTCTGCGATTCAGGCCTCGGCTTGCAGATGTCTTCCGTATACAGGTCATCTCTAACGCTCAAGTCCGCTCTCCCATCCTCACCCTTGGATCGACCACTTTCAGCCATGTGAAGCACGAGAACATATACTTGGTGGCTGTGACAAAGAGTAATGCCAATGCAGCGCTTGTATTCGAGTTTCTGTATAGGCTCGTTGCTCTCGGCAAGGGTTACTTTGGAAAATTCGATGAGGAGGCAGTCAAGAACAACTTCGTGTTGGTTTACGAGCTCCTAGATGGTGTGAATGCTTGCTTTGGACCTCAGGAGTTTAATGGCTGATTTCTGCCGTGAACAGAGATTTTGGATTTTGGATACCCTCAGAATACAGAGACGGATACGCTGAAGATGTACATCACTACCGAAGGGGTCAAAACAGAACGAACGATGGAGGATTCATCAAGAATCACAATGCAGGCTACAGGCGCTCTATCATGGCGACGATCAGATATCAAGTACCGGAAAAATGAGGCCTTTGTGGATGTAATTGAGGACGTCAATCTCTTAATGTCAGCTACTGGGACTGTATTACGAGCCGATGTCAACGGGCAGATAGTAATGCGTGCCTATCTTTCCGGGACTCCGGAGTGCAAATTTGGTCTCAACGACAGGCTGCTTCTGGATGGTGAAAGTCTTATGGCACCTTCAGGCAACACTGCGGGTACAAAGGCTACCAAAGCAGCTGCAGGTAGTGTGACGCTCGAAGATTGTCAGTTCCATCAGTGCGTCAAGCTGGGAAAGTTTGACGCTGATCGAATCATCTCCTTTATTCCACCAGACGGAGAGTTTGAGCTCATGCGATATCGGGCAACGGAGAACGTTAACCTTCCTTTCAAGGTTCACGCGATAGTCACCGAACTCGGCAGGTCAAAAGTCGAGTACAGTATAGCTATCAAAGCCAATTATGGGAGCAAGCTCTTCGCTACGAACGTCGTAGTACGAGTACCAACTCCTCTTAACACGGCTAAAATTACCGAGCGAACCTCTCAAGGGAAAGCCAAGTACGAACCCGAGCAGAATAACATCGTTTGGAAGATCCCTAGGTTTACGGGGCAAAGCGAATATGTTCTCAGTGCGGAGGCGTCCTTGACATCTATGACGAATCAAAAGGCCTGGAGCCGTCCACCATTAAGCTTAAATTTCTCGCTCTTGATGTTCACCAGCTCAGGTCTCCTTGTTCGGTATCTAAAGGTCTTTGAGAAGAATAACTATGGGAGTGTGAAATGGGTACGATATATGACTAGGGCTGGGAGTTACGAGATAAGGTATACTTATTGTCAAACTGCGAGCGACGGTGGAACTGACATGTTATCAGATTCTAATGCATCACAAATTACGCAATTGATCCCGAGTTTTTCTAGCATTTACATTAGCATGGCGTTGGTGGCACCCTCGGAAGGAAAGGGACTCTTCATTGGCTGGATGGAATTCACTGTATCTATACTTTTCCTCGTAGGCGTGAGACCATTGAGAAGAAGCCAAGCTCGGCTCCATATTAGCAGGCCACATCGTGAGCATTCACGACTTCGTCACAGTACCTCTAGCCAAATTAAGTTGAAGCAAGACTTCAATTTTACAATCGCTATCTAAGCAAACTCCGTCGAGTAGTAGGTGATTGGAAAAAGCGAATCGCATCAGCAGCTATCGGACCAATCCACCTATGTATGCAAGAACCACCAATTGACTGCTCAACAATGTATTAACACACTTCCATCCTTTTCCCTCGCCTACCCATGGCATAACCCGAAACTATTTTCGACAAAACCTCCACTGCTGCCTTATACGAGATAGACCCGAGCTAGTCGAGAGGTAAAGGTTTGGAGTACGGGATAGTGAGATGGTCGGTAAGACGTAGAGAGAATGTTGGGAATGCCGATTGAGTAGTGTTGGAGCGTTTACTTGCTGGAGAGACGACGGTAAGCACGTGTTCAATTCGAGCACACACAGCAGTTTGCAAAGCGTCTCCAAAAGACAGCGTGAGCTTTAGGGACGCAAGGAAGCCTTACCTGCGGGCTCTAGTCTTTCTCCTCTTACGCTTGAGTCTTCGAACGCGCTTCTTCCTCCACTTAGCTCTCATCTTCGATAAATAGGTGAGCTGGTTAAAGACGCAATGTCAGTCAATTGATTTCATATTTGATACTAAGGGACTTCGTTCGTTCCGAAGAGAGATACACGCGTCTGTCAAGTTGGGGAGTGAACTCACTCGTTATGGAGGATGAGGTTGTTGCTGGTGCAAAGGTTTGGAGCTCGAGGTGGGGATTTGTACAGTCGTGTGCGGTTACTAAGCAGCCGAGGAGCGCTAAGGGTTATTAAGCGATTTTCTATTTGGTCACAACTCATCAGACCATATCTCAGTATAATTGTAATCCTTCATACACCTTGCTCTTACCTGAAAATAGCTAGCTGTTTCATCGCCATTATCTCTAGCTATGACACAGCCTAGTCGTTACGACATGAGTGGAAGACCTTGCTTTGATCGAAGCTCTAAATCTCACTCATACGAGTAGTAGAAATATCTATTTATTTCTGGGGTTAGACGTTTCTTCCAATATGTCTTCAGCTCTACTTGGTTACCTAGAAAGAATCGACGATAACGGAGAAGAGTATTGTTAGTCAACCTGCACCATGCCATGTAGCTAGTTCCTCAATCCTGTACAGGCCAGTATGGAATCCATGAAGGCGAGGAGATTTTTATAGGGAGAGATAAAAGAAGCTGGTACGCAATTCTCATCAGCTCCAATGTGATGCTGACTGTCCTAGCCAAATTGTCCTTGATGACATTACAATCTCCAACAGACATCTACAGATTTATTCAGTGATCTACGATCCCAATGTTCCCGACGTCAAGCCCTTCGTGTACGCTGTGGATATCTCTACCAACGGCTGTCAATGGGTTCCTAAGATTCAAGGCTCTAAGAAGCCTTATCCCATGGGGAAGAGTAATGCTATTCTTCTTAGTGATGGCGACAGAATTCTTCTAAGTGACGGCACGTCCTTTATATTTGTCTCTTGTTCCTCCACTAGAAAGCTTCCGCAAATAGTGGAGTCGAATGAAATACAAGAACTGGAGAAAGATGTAAGTCGATTTCTCCATAACGACCTGTTCCGGTGCTGACAGCCGGAAGTGCTTCAACAATTCCTATATCGTTACAGATCGTAAGCTTGGTGCTGGAGGAACCGGCCAAGTATTCATGGCGATGGATGTTTGGAGCCAATGCCAGGTTGCCTGCAAGATTGTTAATTTGATAAAACCCATGCGGAAACAGGCCGGAGAACAACGACAACTCAGAGCAACCCTTGAAACGAGATGGCAGATCAAAATGTGGAGAGAGGTGGAACTTTTGAAGCATATCAGCCATGTAAGGTGGACAGCTTCATGATTGATAGTGCTAAATTTAGGTATAGCCAAACATCATTACAGTTAAGCGAGTTTTTTATACGGAACATAACCTGTACGTCGCGGCATCAAACGTTTCTTACCCAGCTGATCTATCAGCTATATCATTGAGGACCTCATAACAGGCGGCGACCTTGTCTCCTATATCGAACATAAAGGAGGATCTCTTAATGAACCAGATGCCTGCATTACAGTCTATCAACTGCTCCAAGCAGTGCAGTATCTCCACGGTGAGAGCATCGTACACAGAGATATCAAACCGGAGAACATCCTTATGAGCCCATCAACTGTTGGACCAAGAGTGATCTTGACAGATTTTGGTGGTGCTATTAAGGAGGTAGGCCATGGACATCGGCCTAGAAGAATGCAGACAATATGTGGTACATTGGATTTCGTCGCTCCGTGAGACTCTACAAAATTAGCTCGACCTTACAACTTACTAACACTTACTGGTAGGGAGGTTAGGGGCGAAAATCGAACGGTGAACCAAGCCGGCTATACAAAGGCTGTGGACATGTGGTCGGTAGGCTGCGTGACAACTGCGTTACTTGCTGGTAAATCCTACTTCGTAAATACACAGGACTCTGACTACAGACGCAATTCCTCTGCGGCCATCATCAAAGCGGCAGCAGAGTGTAACTTGGACAGATTAGACAACAGCTTAGCTTGGCTGGGTATTAACCAGCAAGCAAAAGGTTTGGTGAAAGAGCTACTGGTATTGGATGAAACAGTGAGACTGACCGCACAACAAGCCTTGCAGCATCTGTGGTTCACTGAAGGCTCTAGGGGAGTATCCTTAGGAGAGACCTATAAACAGACCATTGAAGGTTGGAGGCCATGGTCTCCAGGCTGGGATTTTCATACGCATTTGGATTGTTTTATCGAAGCACGAATACCCCAGAATGATGTGACTTAATTCCTACCCGAAGCTTTAGCTGTCGCTAACTAAGGATAGCCCCGACGACGTCTTCTCTCGCCACAGGCGAAGGAAGAGGTTACCAAAGCCAGCTACCAGCTTCAAAGTCGACTGCCAGAGCAGCTCAGCGGCTCTAGCATCCAAAATGCACCTTACGTATGCAACGTAAGGGGTAAGGAGCTCGACTCAAAAGACCTATCGCATTCAACACAACATCAAGAGCCAATAGGAAGTACTCGTCCAGCAGTTACTCGAAAACAAAGACAGAGCGTTTTACTTAGTACGAATGAGCTCGCCATTTATACTGAACTTGAACACCACTATCGACCTTGGAATCCTTTGTTAGAGGAACGTTTGTGTTCCAACCGTGATAACCAGGTGTTTAGTCGTTACATATTAGATACTCCTCGGAAATCGTCGGCTTACTTCCATACTGCAGTACGAACCATACCGGAAGAGCGTGGGGAGATTAGTTCGACAAAGAGGCGTAGGACCACCCTCTATGATTACGAGGATGCTGCAATTCATACCGAAGCTGGCAAAGAAAATCGAGGATTTGTGTCTGCTAAGACATACAGCAAGACGATTGCGAAGAAGCGGAGTGAGAGAGCGAAATGATACTGATGCGCATTCTCTATGGATCATGAGTATTGCTCATGTTAATTTCTAAAAAAAAAATCTTACTTTTACCATCTCATTATCGATGTGTAAACTGCTTCCGGGCCTGCTGCTCCCGAAGGCTTCCATCAAAGCTTCTAAGTATAAGCTTTGCATTTCTTACAATATTCTGCTCTTCTTCCTTATCGCCACTCATCGCTGGATCGAGAACTCCTACCTTAGGCGGATCCCCTCGGCTAAAGGTCGTGACAACAAGTGCTACCAGCAAAAACCTCTCAGCATCATGGTTGTGGTTTCTTCCCTAGGATAGACTGGTTACCGAAGTCTTGGTTCTTAGGGACTACTCAGTTGACTTTTCCAAACGGTCACTGTTCCCAACGGCCAATAAAGATCCACGCTGTTCTCTTCATCCAAGTCTCGTATATGGTAGTCAAACGCAGTGATGGTCTCTCGAGCCAGTTATTCACGTTCATCCATATGCCGCATCTGGTTCGCTTCACAAGCCGCCTGCTTATTCTATATTTCTTTGATTCGCGGAAAATCACAGCGGCAGTCACTGATGCAAAGCGCTTAACCGCAGTCTTTATTATTCGTGCGGTCTGGGCTCTTGGGACGGAGTCATAAGTTGAAGGGCGTTTCTATGAGAAATTCTAACATTTTAGTTCACTTCTCAAAATCAACCATTGAGCTTTCTCTGCATCAATGGGTGCCCCTCTTTCATTTAAAAAGCCTCTGCAGCTATTCACTCGCATTAGTGAATTAGTGCCCGTGAAAAGCAGCAGTAAAGACCTCGAAGACTTTCTCTTTGTTCGAAGTAAACTCCTCCGTAATTCTTTGATGGCTGGATCATCACGCACTCTGTAAAACAGTTGTATTCTCCATTCTGTCCTTCTTTGACTAAGGTTCGCCGGGTTTCGCCTCCGCTTCCAATCCTGCCTTTTCAGAGTATCTTCTCATATTGCTTCTCGACATCATTGATTGATATCTTCGAGTGCAGCCCACCATGCACTACAAAGTATTAACCTCCTCCCTAGTGGTCCTTGGTGCCTTGACAGGTTTCTCTAATGCATTCTGGCGAATGTCGTGTACGGTCATTCAAACCGGTCGAATCGACCCTATCCGATACTCCAGTCGAGTCGCCGACCACGTCCACAAGATCGCTGGCGCTTCAAGTAAGTAAAAAAACCTCTCACTCCCAATCCCGAAACAAACACAGCTGAACCACTCCAGATTTCAACCTCAACTCCACCTACGCCACCCTCCAAACCTCCAACTGCACTTCCTGCGAAATCCAAGCCGACAAATCCGCCTACTGGACCCCCTCACTCTACTATCAACACCCTAACGGCACGTTCCAAGAAGTCCCCGCCAACGGCATGACCGTCTACTACCTCGGCCGCGGCACCAACCGCTCGCACATCCAGCCCTTTCCCCCCGGCCTCCGCATGCTCTCCGGGGACCAAAACGCCCGCACCTTCGACACCCAAACCCTCACCTCCCCCACCGGCGGCCGCCCCGTCGCCGAGCGCGTCAGCTTCGCCTGCCTAGATAAGGCGCCGCAGAAGGAGACACCGCACCTGGCGCAGACGAGCTGCGAGAACGGGCTCAGAGCGCAGATCCATTTCCAGTCGTGCTGGGATGGCGTCAACCTGTACAAGCCCGATCAATCGCACGTCGCGTATTTGAGCGGTATCGACAACGGCGAGTGCCCGCGCAGCCACCCGGTACCGTTTGTGCATCTCTTCTACGAGGTCTTGTACGGCGTCGCGCAAATCCATCCCGCCGGCGGCAAATACGTTTTCAGCCAGGGCGACACCACCGGGTTCGGCTTCCACGGCGATTTCATGAACGGCTGGGACGCGAAGGTTTTGACGGAAGCGGTTGCGAAGTGCGCAAACACGGTGGATGGGGATGTGGGCAATTGCGATGTCTTTAAACCCACGCACGTCATGGATACCGAGAAGATATGCCCGCCGCAGAAGCCTTTGAGCAATGAGCCTGTGCGCGGGTTCATCGAGAATTTGCCGGGGAATCATACCATTGGTGCGGTGCCGGCGTTTGTGGGGAAGGCGGCGAGTGGGAGTGATGGGGCGGCTTCGGTGACTGCGGTGTATGGGGGGACGAGCTCGAGTAAGACGATGGCTTCGATGACGGCGGCGTCGATGCGTGGGAGGTAGGGTTAGATGATGGGTGTGCTGCTGATTTCCGACCTAATGCTCGCCTGCATGCGTTTCTTTTTGTGAATTCTATATCCATCCACCCCTATGCGTATTTCCACTTCACTCCACACACCTCTCTCCCGCCCCCCCTTGCTCACGACTAAATCCTTCCATACCCGCTGCCATCCACACAACCACTCCTTCCAAACCATTCCTTCCGCAACCACTTCTCCCAACCTCCATCTCCCCTCTCCCATCTCTCATACCTCAAACCCTCCCAAACCCCCCCCCAAAAACCCTCCTCCAAACGCCCACTAACAAGCAGACCCTCCCCCAAACAATCCACAACACCACACCATCAACCACAACCGCTAGATCGGCACCCAAGACGACCGAGCGACAGCTAGACTTTCTATATATATCTTCCAACAGAACCCGAGACTGGATGATGTTGAGGAGGTATACCTAACATATATACAACAAGTCAACGGCTTTTTCAACATGTGGAGAGAGAGGGGGTTCAACTAGACTTTGTTTTCCTTTTATCCATCCTTCCCGAAAAAACGTCCCAAAGCCTCTCTCTCTCTCTCTGCACTATGTAACCCTGATTACGATACACCGCCATATTAACCCCCCCCCCCCCCTAAAACACGTAAACCTTTTCACAACCACAACCACAAACCTAGGGTAGCAGACTTGATTATATATATATCCAGATCCACCGATATCTCAGAGTCTCTGCAGTCAAAAAAAGGATAGGCTTCGAGATTTTTTTTGAATGGCTGGAAGAGAGGATGTGTGGGTTTGGTGGTTGAGGAAGGAGGGGTTTGGTGGAGTTTTTTTAAGACTGTCGAGCTTGATTTGGCTTCAATAGAGTTTTGGAGAAAAGAAGAGCAGGCGTTTTTGCGTAACCTTTTTGCTCGAACCCTAGATATCTGCAAAGATTCGAAGTGAGGAGGGGTAATATATATCCCAACGGTTTGAGACGGAGCCGAGCATGCATGCTGGGGTGAGTGGATGGATGGAAGAAAGAAAGAAAGGGAAATTCTAAATGTCTTAGTACTAAAGCAATCCACCTCATCTCTCTCCCCTCCCATCTCCAACATCCCCCCAATCAATCACCCATTCTATACCCACCCCCCAACATCCACCCTCCCCCTGACCCTCCTCCCGCCCCTCCGCACTCCCACCCCGGCCCCCTCGCCGACAAGCAACCTCCAGCGCTCGCCAATACTATCCTTGCCCGTCCCCAGGCGTCTTGCGCAATCGTCCCAGTCTTCGCGGCGCACGCGCAGTTTCGAGAGGAGGAGGGTGATGAGGGTTTCGTCGGAGAGGGGGGGCGACCACGGGTCTGGGGTTTGGTGGTGCGGTGGTGGGGAGGAGGTGGAGGGTTCGTGGGGGGGCATGCGGAAGGTGAATTGTTGCGGCTGCGGCTGCGGTTGTGTTTGGGTGTTTGTTGGTGATGCGCGAGGGGGAGAGGAGGGTTGTAGAGCGTCAAAGTCGGCTTGCGCCAGACCCAGCGGTAGGGAAGGCGGGCACATGCGCTGTCGTTTCGGCGTCGATGGCTTTGCGCGCTTCATGAGCTCGCGCTCACTGCCGTCGTCTTCTATGGCTCTGCGTCTCTTGTTCATTCCTCTCTGCGGCATCGCCGGCCGCTGTGGCTTCGTGATTTTGGTGCGATGCGATGCTGTGCGCTTCGGTGGCGCGAGCGAGATGGGGCTTAAGAGGCGTGGAGGCGGGGAGATAGAGGATGGAGGTTCGGCGACGAGGAAGGTTTGCAGTGCGCGGCAGGTGGTGAGGATGTTGGAGGTTATTGGAGTGGTGGGGTTGGATGGCGGTGGGGAGAGCAGGCGGAAGGGTGGGAAGTAGGAGTTTGTAGGCTGTGAGCGCGGGTCGCAGGGGAGTGCTGAAGGTAGTAGCATCGTGCGCGAGCAATGGTAGGTGTCGTGAGGGTGTTTTGGAGGTGCTGCCTTGGTTGGGTGGCGGATGCGCCTGGAAGCTGGCAATGCGCCGGAGGATGGTATGGACGTAACAGTTGTGCTTTGGTTATCTAAAGTAGGCAGAAGCAATCGCTGCAGCTATGCGATTCGAATGATAGCACTTGGAACAGTTTCGCGACGCGATGGTTGTGGATGTTGCGACGAGCAAGAGCATGACAGAGGATGAGTCTTTGACAAAGACGGAGCGAGAAAAGGGTTGCAGGTGAGAGTCTCTACTGTGGTGGTTAGTAGCGGCCCTGCATTCCCGGCTCACGCGCTAGCCTTGGCCTCTTCAGTCTTCCGCCCAAGAGTCACCACATCAAACCAATAGGGTCCTTTCCGAGCACACAATGGCTTGACCTAAATCCACACCAACAGTGGTCCAAGCCCATGGAAATGAGGGTCAGAAGACCGTCACAGATCCTCCGCATCCTGAGCTCGAAACCATGGGTGGCCTCTGAACATAGGCCATGAAACTAATGGTTTTATCATACAGTACTATCGTCCTCTAACGCTTCCTAGAGCTTAAGAAGCTACCCCTGACTCTTCAAGGAGATTAATTATGAATCATCATCACCAGGGTCATGAGAGGCAAACAGGTAGCGTTGTGCTTTCCTTTGATCAATAATTATCGAGTTATTCGTGAATCTAGTAACATAGTTGATGAGTCGACCACATCACAGAGGGTGTGGTAAGTCTCACTCCAACTGTGCTGAGCTATCTTTAACGATGCCCCCCCTCCTGCCTGCAGCGACTGGAACTCTTCAACGGTCCCTCGAAGGCTCTCCATAAGGCCAACACACTGAAGCAGACATAGACACCATCGTCTCATGAAGCGGGACTTTCCAGCTCTCGCTCATAGGATAGGCTGAAGAGCTTGAGATCCACAATTACGGTATGATATAGCAGATCGTCGATCGCCCTTCTCTGCGAAAGTTTTTGCTGGATTTCTTAGCGGTGTTTGACGCGTCCAGCTCGCGATTTGCCTCGGCCTCGAGTAGAAAACTAGTCTTGATCCGGAAAGGCCTGCTGTTTGTGAGAAGATGATGCCCATTTGGCTCGAGTGAAGGTAAGGTATCAACGGTGTTTAAGTATCTTATGTGACAAATAGGCTGCTAAGCTGGAGAGATGGTATATAGTCGACCAAGTTAACACCCGCTGCTGTTGAAAGGGCATGAAGATAAAGCCCGGGGCATAATTACTAAAGCACCCTTCTCACCATATCCTATGTTCCTGTGCTTGTCCGACATCGCCCTCGACTTTATCCCCCACCCGCCAACGCCTCCCCCACAGCTTGCCCCACAACCTGAGAATACCCACCGAAAAGGATCCCCTTCAGCACCGCTTCCCCTTCCGCAACCGACCACTCCCCCGCCTCCACCAACCTCTTCTTCCACGCCTCCTTCTCGTGCGCTTCCAGCTCTTCCCATTTCTTGGCTTCGTGTCGGTCTTCAATCACTTCGTCTGGGTTTCGGAGCTCGGTGGATAGAGCGAAGGATGAGGGGTCTTCAGAGGTGGAGTGCCGGATGATGATGTCCTTTTGGTGGGTGTGGTGCGAGGGGTTGTGGCGGTGGGGGAGGATGTCTCGTAATCGTAGTTTGTGCTGGGTCTTGTGCACTGCGTGTTCCGCTTGCGCCTCAGCCTTTTCTGCTGCATGTACGACCTTCGCTTCTGCGCCCTCAACCGCCTCTGAGACCTTGTGTAACGGTGTAGCTACTTGTGGGACCTCTGCAGATAGATTCTCGAACATGTACGGTCGTGCGATATATCCATGCACCCTCTCGCTCAACCATCCCTTCGCACCCAAGTACTCTGGTGTACCGCCTCTAATCTCTGTAAATGCTTGCAGCAAGAATGCCCCGAAAGCAATCACAAGCGCTGAAACAATGATAGAGAAAGTGAGCTGCGCGGACTCACTGCGGCCAGGGGAGACGAGGACGTAGCGCCGTTTTGGGTTTTTGACCGAAAGGGACGGGTACGGCGTGAGAGGGAGGGTGTGCACAACAACGGTGTTGGCGAAGGAAGTGGAGGCGAGTTTGAGGTACTGAGGGGGTGTATCTCTCGGCGCAGATTTCGGACGGCGGAAGGTGGAGAATGTAAGGGAGGTTATTTGGAGCGGATGGACGTTTTTAAGTAGGGAATACGGGCGGAATTGGAGGCGGCTGAACGGGGGAGTGGCAGGATGATCTAGCGTAAGGATTGTGATGGACAGATCGGCACCGGCGATGGCGATGGCGTGTTGGGTGGGTTGCTCGGGATCGGATGGGGGAAGGGAAGTAATAGAAAAGGCGGTGGCTGATTTGATGGATTTATGGAGGTATTTGCGGAGGAGAATGGTGCCGGTCAGAGGCGCTCTGGAGATTTCAATGAGGATGAGTTCGGCGCCAGTGCGTTCAGGTCGGTTTTGTACAAGGAGCAGGAGATCGGGGGTCAGAAAGCGTAGAGAGCGAAATCTGGGGCTCTCTCTTGATGCAGTGTTGCCGTGGATGCGCTGGCTCTCTAGGAGTTTGTCACCCCTGCGCGATGTGACGGTGGAGAGGTAGACATCATGATCGGTACAGTAAGCGATTCGATAGTCCTCATCCTGGTGATAGACGATGTCTACATCTGCAGCTTCCACGCCATTCCCAAGCTGTATCCGTCCGCAGATATCGTCCTTGCCCGGACTGGCCAAGCCTGCATTAAAAAAGACAATTTCTCCCTCAGGGGAGAGTCCAGTAGCTACTGCCCCGAGTCGAGTGCCAGATCTCTCGCTCCTTTCCGACAATCTCAGAATCCTTTGATATGTTTCCTTTTTGGTCGCAGTACTTGGAACAAACAATGAGGTTCTACCCAAAGCTTTCGTCTCGCCTTTGTAATCCGATGTCGGCTGTTCCTTCGTCTCTGCATCGTCGCCCCGAGCCCCTTTTCTCGGTGGGTGATCTAGTCTGAAGGAGCGCAAGTGTTCGTTTCTGCCAGCGTTCTGGTCAGCAGTGGACGAGTTGATCCCTGCCAAAGCGGTGACGGATGACTCTGTCGAATGCGATACAGCCAAAGTGGTGACAGAGTCTTCATCTCGGGAGAGTTCAATGTCGACCAGCTCTGTTAGAGGATGCTTTCGAGACGTGTCTATGAGTGTCTATGGACTAGATCGTAAGTATACTTTTACAATTGGCGCGGACTGCTTACAATCTTGTTACCAACACCGCTGCGGCCTTCTCCCCCACCGCCGCCAACTAGTAGGAAGTCATTGTTCTGCGGGTCGAAGTCGGCCGCGTAAAGAGGGTAGCTCAGGGTAAGTTTGGCGCTGGCTGTTGGAGGAGCCATGCTTATGTACAGATCTGGACAGATTAAGCAGCCGAGTAGCTGGCTGGTTATTCCATACTTTGTTAAACTCGGGGCGTCTTGATGATCCGGTTGCGGAATATTTCCGCGCCAGCAATGACTTAGAGAATTTCCACGTGGTCCAATTGCAGTCTCTAATATATTTCCACAAGCACTGCCTTCATCTATCACTGAACTACTAACTACTAAGACAAACAAATACTGCAAACATTCCCTCTTTCATGCTTCGTCGAATGTCATTGAGCCGTCAAGTTCCTCTCTTTCGTCCGCAAATCGCCGTGGTGGTTCCTCCATATGCCAATGGATCGACATTCTGCCATTCGAATGTGCCCATACCATAAAGTCAAGCTGCTCAGCAGTCACAAACATCACATAAGTATCTTCCTCGCGACGATGAATTGACAAGGTATAACCGCGCGAACGTCTGGCCTCATCAGCTCCCCCTGTACCTTTTCACATAGATCCCTTACGTCTTTTTCTTTCCATGCCAACTCTCTAGTCATCAGCCGTAAACCAGTTGCTTCCAGGCCTTCCAGCGCCGAAATAAGGGCCATTTTGCCTGCCACCTTCTTTCGGGGATCAGTCGACCATGTACCAAGAGGAACTTCGAAGACCTTGGACTTGATAACGCTTAGACCGGCCTTTTCGAGCACTGGCTTTCTCATATGCTCAAGCCCAACAGTAATTCCAGCTTTCTCAGCCGCGGATAGATATGCCCCATTGAAGGCGGCGACATACGAGTCAGGGATCTCTGGAGTCAATCTGACTGGCCCGAAATCTGCAATCTCCAGGGTGCCACCTGGTCGAAGATGCGTGTTAGCAGTTGAGTATAAGGCTGCCCAATCGGAAAAAGCGCCTGTGAGACCTCGTATGTGGATGAAGTCAAAAGGTTCTGTGTATGTCCACTCTTCAAGTGCGTTATCAACCTCGAAAAAGACGTTGGGCGGCACCTCGGTAGGTTGATATGCAGTGATATCGGTGGCAATGACTTCAGCCTGCGGAAATCGCTCGCTAACCGCTATCGCCCATTCTCCGGTCCCTGTTCCAATGTCGAGAATCCGTTGGATATCTTGTGGGATATGAGTCATGCACAATTGGCCGTCAAGGAGTGATAGGAAAGCTTGATGAGTAACAGAGAGGCGTGTCTGCTCCGCGTCATCGTTTGGTAGATAGTAATGGTCGTTGCAGTACCGTCGCCCGTGCTCGAATACAAAGTCTTGCTCTATGAAACTACCACTGACAGAATTGGTAGAATGTCTGAAGCTGTTAGCATACGTTGGCATGACACATAGTGCCTGTTGACTAGCTTACTGAGACTTCTCTGAAGTTGCGTCAGGGAACAAATCGGAGGAGATTGTAGAATTCTCCCGTTCCTTGGTCTCACTGCCTTCTTGATTCAGCGCTGCATCTACCTCTATTGGTGGATTCATAGTAAATCAGTGCGGGTAGATGAACGGGAGATTTCGATATGACTTTGGCGGGTAGGGCGGGCAGATAGTATAAGCATTGATAGAAGCGAGTATAGAAAACCGTAGCTACGGGATTGCTTGCATCGAAAAGAAGCCGGAGAGATTCTCATTGGTACAAGACCGGTATTAGTAGGTAGTAGAAAGGACGAAGGCTAAACGAGAGTGCAGACAGACAACAACATCATATACATGAGAACATCGACAGGAGAGAAACGAACAAATCACCGGGCACAGAAGAGGATGAGACACTTCAATCTGGAATCCAGGGACTATTCTTACTTAAGTCAAGGCCCGCGGATGCGGGTCTGGCTTTACCCAGAGGCTTTCTAACCTCATGCACGGCTGTCGTGGCACCGAATAATATATCTCGGAGACTCGGACCTGCAGTAGTCTGCATGGCAGGATGGAACGGACTCGACTACTTTAGATCCGAATCATTACTCGTAAAGTATCACTCTCCAACATGTTGTTGGTTCTACCGATTGGCACACCAGCACCAATTAAAGCAAGCAGCTGTCCTGCCTCTTCAGGACACAGTTATATCATTCTTCACTCTGGATCGACGACCATCACGGTGGATGTGGGCGAAGTGACCCGAGGAAAAGATCCGTGGAGCGATGACTGCACAATACAGAAGCGCGCTTATGTTAGGATGATGTACTCGTACCGGTTACACTGCTGTTTCAGACGGCTATTCTAAACGTGCCCAAGGCGTTGGGTCCCTCTGTACCAATCCATCGGCAGCTCCACAGCCTTCAAAATATCGCTTACACGTCTCGGGTCGCCTTAGTCCACTTCCAACCGCTGCCTCCATGTGCCATTGCGTGCACATTATATGCACGCAATCTTCAATATAGAAATCCTGTCTTTTTTTACACCCATCATGTAGGATGTGCGATGCAGAAGTATCCATGCCCCTTTCTTTCTTTATCCCAGCGTTTCAAATAAATTTAAATCGTAGCGCAATCGTCAGTCTGTTTCCTGCTGCGTAAATTCGGGCAGTTCCTTCTGGACGTCTGCCCACGCCTTTTGCCCGTCCACCAGGCTCTTAATCGCAGCACATATTGTGTCCTCATCGGACCGTACTTGTTTGGTGCTGTCCCGATCGCGAAGGGTAAAGGTATTGTCTTTGACTGATTGGAAATCAACGGTAATTCCAAGCGGTGTACCGAGTTCGTCGTTCCTCGAATATCGTTTGCCAATAGTCGCCGAGGAATCATCCACTCGATTTGATATTCCAAGCTGTCGTAGCTTTTGGCTCATGCGCTTAACCAAGGGCTTGAAATCGGGGTGGCCAGATAGTGGAACGAGCAGTACCTTGGTCGGTGCAATTGGCGGAGGGAAGGAGAGTACCTGGACAGTATGTTAGTAAAGGCTAAGGCCGGGGTGACGGAAGTTCACATACACCTCGAGCTTCATTGCCTTCCCGTGACCAAAAGACATGCTCCATTAAGCTGTACAGGATTCTGCCAATGCCAAACGCGGGTTCAATAACATTCGGCGTATACTCTCTGCTGTGTTCTACCCTGGTACGTTTCTCGATCTGGATCAGGTCCTTGCCGATCTCGACCTTACCATCACCGACGCCAGGAACGTCAACTTCTATTTTGCCCTCATCGCGAAGCCTGAGAGATAGCTTTTCGCGAAGGTCTTGAGAGAGTTCCTCTACTGCCGCCTCGACGGCTTTACCATCCTTCTTAAACTTAGGACCAAATTTCTTCTTATCTAATTCGACTTGCCATTCTTCGATTGTCAGTGGCTCACTTCTGGTCTCTCTAACGCAGAGTGGTGCGCCAGTCTTTTTCGAGTGCACAGTGAGATCGAAGGCGCTTCGGTCTGCGCAGCCAACACACTCGATCCAGCCGTAACTGGTGAAGAGCTCAGCATCCCAACAGTCAGCAGCATAATGTGCCATTTCGTTCTTCATATGCTGGCGGAAGCGCATTTTCTTCGGATCCACGCCCAGTCTGATCAGAAACTGATGGATTCTTGCGAGAAAGTAGCCCAGAGTTTCGCTATCAACCAGACCAGTCGACACTGCTTTACCGATAGCTATCTTTATTACATGAGTGCGACCATCAAGCTGTACATTGCGGTCCAAGAGGACCAATTCAACGTCTTTAACCTCATCAAATCGAGGATGCTTCTTCCCGCCTTCAGGGTCCACGTAATGTTCGATCTCAGCCATCAAGAACTCTCTTACTCGTAGCAGGCCAGCTCGTGGTGAGATTTCGTTACGGAAGGACTTACCGATGCATGCAGAAGCAAAAGGCATGGATTGTTGGTTGAATTCGAGCAGCTTTTGGAAATTTAGGAATTGGCCTTGAGCAGTCTCTGGGCGTAGGTATCCGGCAAGATTACTACTAGGGCCAATGGATGTCTGAAACATGAGGTTGAAAGCTACAGGCGGCAGTACGTCTCCACCCGTCACAGGATTCTTGATGTTATACTTGCTGATTAGGAGACCAAGCTCTTCGCCGTTGTAGTTATCGATTTTGGCAAGTGTTTCCTCGTATTCCTTAACTAGCGAGTCACCCATCTTAGCAGCTTTGAGATCCTTGGTTTTTCTCTTCTTTCTTGCCTCTTTCTCCTCATCCACTTCCACTACCTGGCCTCTAGCCTCCTTATCAGCCCTCAGCCGTGACTCTAACACCTCTTCGACCAAATGGTCCGCCCTGAAGATTTCCCCACTCTTAGGATCTTTACACATCCAATCTGCGAATTTGTCCACATGCCCACTTGTCTTCAGCACCTCAGCAGGCGTTAGCATGGAGCAGTCAACCTCTAGCATATCCTCCTCCAAAACAAAGTGTTTCCGCCACGTTTCGATAATGTTTGCTTGCAGCGAGCAGCCGGGTGGGCCATAATCGTAAAGCCCGGAGACACCACCGTATACCTCAAAAGCTGGTGTGTAAAACAATCGGCGACGGAGGAGAGAGTCAAATATAGGCCTGTCTAATGGCTGGCCAGTTTTTGTAGTTGACGTAGCCATAGCGAGGTTGGAGTTTGGGAGCTGATATTTCTTGAGGAAACTTGTTGTGGAGAACGCCCCTGAGACGGAGGAGAGCTGTGATGGTGGCTTACTTGCACTGAAACTGCGCAGAGAATTACAGAACAAGCGCATATACGAGATGGATTGAAGCTCTCCCGCTTGGGAAACTGGATCTCGGGTTGGAAATTTTGAGTCGAGGAGATTATGTGCACTCTACAAGTTTGAAGCTTGCGAGCTCCAAAACGTCAGCCCTACCCGCACAGAATTGCACAGAATTTAAAAGCCCCGCCGCCCTCACTTCGCGACTGCAGAGCATCAAGGTTTCAAGGTGTCCAAAGTATAAGCAAAACCTCTGACATCTACTTATATACATGCGCCCCTGATAATATAGCACGATGGCATCCAAGAAATTCAAACCGTCGCCGAAAGCTTCTCTACCTTTCAAGACTGCAAATAAAGAGAAGCGTCAAAAACTTCATGTTACGCAGAAGAAAGCAAGGGATAGCATTAAGCGTGATGAGCGCTTTCGCAGGAGACGGGAGGAGGACAAGGACCCACTCTTGCGAGAAGAGAGAATCAAGCAAAACATACCATTAACATTGGAGAGAAAGCGAGTTTGGGACGAGGTTGACAGGGATACTGGCGATGGACTGGGGTTGAGCGTGGATGTTGAGCGTCTGAAGCGTCAGAGGTTGAAGGAAGAGGAGGGGCATAAAGGAGCACATACTGTAAATGACGGCTCAGAAGAGGATGGAGACTCCATGATCGACTCTGCTAGCGAGAATGAGGTAGAAGAGGAAGACAAGCCTCGAGACAAGTCAAAAACAAGAAGTGCAACGGAGCGAGCAACGAGTCCTGTACATTCTACCACAAGTACAAACCTGGACCTCACTCCAGAAGCTCTTGCTGCAAGGTTTCCAACGTTGTTCTCAACAGAGAAGTCCCCTACTCCGAAAATTCTTATAACAACGTCTATCAATTCGAACCTACATAACGAAGCGAAGCTTCTGACAACCCTATTTCCGCATAGCGTCTATATACCGCGCTCTTCCCACCGTTACAGCCATAAGTTCTCTGTACGCGAAATATCCTCGTTTGCCTCCAATCGAAAGTATACCGCTGTGGTAGTCCTCAAAGAAGACCAGAAGAAGCCTACGGGTCTTACCTTTGTGCACTTGCCTCAAGGACCGACTTTCCATTTCTCAATCAGCAATTGGGTGGAAGGAAAGAAATTGCCTGGCCATGGAAACCCGACGGATCATTCTCCAGAGTTGATCCTCAACAATTTCCGTACCCCACTAGGCTTACTCACCGCCCACCTATTTCGAACAATGTTCCCCCCACAACCAGAGCTTCTTGGCCGACAAGTCGTAACGTTGCATAACCAGCGTGACTACATATTCCTACGGCGGCACAGATATGTGTTCAGAGAGAAGAGGTTGACCGAGAAAAGCGTAGTGGGGCCAGATGGTAAAGAAGTCAAGGGCGTTGAGGGGATACGAGCGGGACTGCAGGAGCTTGGGCCCAGGTTTACATTAAAGCTAAGAAGAATAGACAAAGGCATACAGCGTGCAAGCGGCCAAGAGTGGGAATGGCAAGGAGGGATGGAGAAACAGCGCACGAAATTCCAATTGTAACAACAGCGATGGTACCATTGTTGCTACTCACCGGATTTAACTCCATGCCATGTGAGTTGCCTCAGCTGCGTTAGAACTACGGCGCTACGTTGTCTTGCCATTTGCCAAGCTCTGGAACTCAATAGACTGACCATTGACTCTATATCCGGGCTAGGTCTTGCGCTAATGGCCCCTACTATCACGAAGCCAGTACCGGCTTCCGTATAGAATCATTAGCATAATTTTGCTGGATGATAGCGATTTCTGGACGTAGAGAGTTGGACGGAGGGCTTACCGCTATGCTACAAAAAGATGATCAGTGGTGGAGATAGTAAGCAACCTATCTATAAACCCACCAGGTAGCACCCACATGTGGAGAATCACTCAGCACTCGTAGCAGCTCACCAACACACACGAGAAATCCTAAGCGTCCTCTTGTGAACATCGTGTGATAGATGACATCAGCCTATACGATCGATCTACGGAATAATGTGGAAAAAAGTTCGAAAAGTCTCCAAGAGCAGTATAAACCAGTCTTCTACCGTATATAGTAATACGAGACATCGGACAGCCCGAGGGTATATCATACGTTCAAATACGCCACTTTTTCTCCATACTGCTAACACACGAAGAGTAGAGGTTTGCCTCCCCGGAATTTCCAGTAGCCCTGAAACCTCACCCGGCAATAGTATTTATACACTGCTTTTCAAGCTTATCATACCACTACTTTGTCTAGCCGGGAATCTTCGAGACCCTTCTAAGCACTGAGATCCTGATCCTCCGCTCTGTGGTCCCGCTTGTCGAGCAATTCGAAATTTCCTGTTAAGAGTCAAAATTGTCCGGCAGTACTCTGTAACGCATCGAATACTCACGCTGCACAATAGAGAGCGCCGTATTGGGATTCCCTTCCTTCGTCGTAAATTTCTGCATCGTCGCTTGACCGTCCACATACACCATCGAACTGTCACACTTATCAGCATCCACTCCGATCCTATAACCCCATTTCCCCCTATATAACAGAGCTCCTCACTGGCTACCCCACCCAAGAGAATGCCCATAAACCCGCCTCACTCACCCTTTCCCCAAACTCATAATCAAATCTCTCAGCCCTCCCTCGGGCACAAAAGCAGCAACCTTCCACCAGCTCGTCTGCTTGTTCTCTTTGGGGCCGTAGCTCGTTCCCAGCGCATAGCGTATCACGTCCTGGCCTGACGAGGTGGGGACGAGCTCGGGCTCAGCGGCAAGCCGACCGATGATGGTGATTTTTGCGACTGGTCGTGACGCCGAGGTAGAGAAGGCTTGCGCAGCGCGGACGGGGAGGAGGCTGGAAGGGCGGGCGAGTAGGGGGGAGCGGAGGAGGTGGAAGGGGGGCATTGTAGTTATTCGATTTACCGAATTGGGGAAGCTGGTAGTAACTTTAGGCGAGGACTCTGACAGCGATGAAGATGGTGATGGCGAAAAGTCGGAGGGTGGAGGCTGTAGGGAGAGGCGGTGGTTTCGCGATTTGAAGCTTTGCGACGAAATTAAAGGGCTAATTCTGATTAGGCTTAGCTCAGATCTTAAATATCAAATTGCTTTCCCTCTAATGCTCTGTACACTGCGTGACTGCCTAAGACGCTGAAGTCAACGATCTAGCAAGATGAGCTATTGCTATCGATACTTGATGTTGTAATGATCTGATACAACGATAGATATCTGCCTCCTTTGCATGAAGCAATTCCAATACTTTCAGTGTTACTCCATCCTTCTTTTCTCTTTCCACATATTGTCACCTTCCTCTAATCTGGAGTATTTTTCCCGTTCGTATTTTGTTTCATTTGACCCTGTCGGTCCTGCTTAATCAGTTCTTTCTGCTCCGTCATTACGTGTTTCTCTGTGGGTCTGTCTAGCCTACGATCCTGTAGATCCAGATGTAGCACATCGTGGTATATGGATCTATCACGAAAGAAGGAAAGAAGGTAACTACTACTAATGGAGTTTCCCTTGTAGAAGTCTTCCCATCTCAGCCGCTCAGTCCCAGATTGGAGTTAATGGAAAGCAGGCTATTACTACAAATAGTCTACCCGAAAGCCGCGATTGGGTTCTTAAGAAAAGGCTATGATATGGCTGTATCTCCAGATTGGCCGCTCTTACGTTGGATCAACCAGAGGAACCATTCCTACGTCTGACTGAGACTAATACCTCGAGATCCAAATCATTCAATGACAACCACGATGGCCTTTCATTCGATAGCTTATTTTGCATTCATTTTTCTGATTCTACTGGTCTCTATCTCCGATACCTACTATTCTACAGTAAGACCTGGCTATAACGGTGTTTAAATTCCACCTGACCACGTCGTTACCAGGAGGATATCGACATACCAAAGGCGGACATACATACAAAATAACCGCTGTTGATCTCAGAGAGTATATCGTTACAAAGAGGATATCGTTATGTGGAATATCGTTATAGGGGGGAGTCTTACTGTACTTCGTCTTCTATAGTTATGACTATTGCTGCTTCTTACAATTTATGGATACTCGAACTCCATCCTGGTATGATGTGGGGCTTTCAGACATGATAGCCGTCCCAACAAAACACTCTACCTGAAACAGCAAGCATAATTGTCAACACGAAAGGCCTTCTCCGAATCGAAGTAGGTACGTACGGTATTTCGGTTCGATCCCTCACCAACCACGAAGTAGCTGAATGGAAACCATTCGATGCATGGCTGACAATGCTCAAAGTTGGCAGGACCAGCATATACTACACCGCTACCTACAGTGTACGTTGCTCAAAGTAACACCCATGGGGTGAAATAGTTTAGCAGCCAACGTGCCGATAAGCCAGACAGTGACGCAATGCTCGAGACCTTATCAAGGATCTGCCGTACATGGATCCGCTACGGTATGTTTCAGAATAATCCGTCAATGCTGCGATGGAAGATCAATCGATGTCACAACGCGTAAAATAGCATATTATGAGGTCGTTGGATTTTCAGAACCTTTTTTTGTCCACGTCGCGTAATGTTCGCGATTTTATTTTTAATTGATCAACAGACGATCTGTACGGAGGTAAGGTGGAACACACTTTAAGGATTGCCGGATTTCTTGACCTAGACATTGGCTAGTATAAGATTTTCTACCCCTGGACCTGACGCTTGACTTGTTCAAGTAGTTATCCAATGGAGCCAATGTGCCAAGTCTCCCTAATTATCGGGCATCTAGGAAGCTTAATTTTCCGAGTTTTCATGTACTCCAACAACTCTCGCGGACGTGGAGAACGCAAGCGTGGAGGTCCATGATACATGGACGCATGGACTAGCATTTCATGTCGCCATTGGAAAACAATGAGCATTTGCCCGCAAAACCAGCACAGACGTTGACAGTTTGAATGTGCGGTGATCTCCCGAAGTACAGGATACGAGGATTAATCTCCCCCGGATTAGCCAACCGCTTGGGACGTTGTTCCTCTGTCCGAACAAGGCATCAAGTCTCAAATCTTGGCAGACCGTAATCTCTTGCTGAGTCGACTGTCAAAGACTAGGAGTCGTTGTTACATTATGATTCGTGGGATGCTCCCCATTAAGCTCAAAGGGCGCATGCAGGCTTGCAGGCTACGGTCCACGGACAGCTCTCTCCAAATTCTTCACCCTTGCGAACCCCAGCACCCAGCCCTCCCGGATTACCTATGATGTGTTCATCGATCGGTTATTTCTGCATGCACTTCCTTTTCTTATGTCTCGCCCTTTCATGTGCTGCTTCACTCGTTTCAAGTCAATTGATCCTCTTCTTCAAGCGCTGGAACCTGAAGCGCCCTCGAGGCTGGTTTGAAGGCACCTTGACCGAGCAGAGGTGTGGAAGCAGTACCTACATGGCAAGGCTGTTTGCACTTCCATATTGTAGTAACATGCGTGGGGGCCGTCATCATGCGCTTGACATGGCTTCACCTAGCATTTTTTGGGGTTCTGTTCGGTGGGATTGCAGTAAATGGTGAACGATATGCGGTGTTCCCTCGTCAAAACAACAGCCCATCACCGTCTTCAAGCGCAGCTACGACAGATTCATCGTCTTCAGCAACCGCCAGTACCGGCTCTCACAAGACTGCACAGTCCAGCAATGGAGGCTCTTCTGCTTCAGCGTCAGCAAGTTCATCATCATCAAATATTTCACCCAGTCCATCTCAGACAGCCGGAACGAGTCTGTCGACGAGTGCTTCGGAAAACACTCTATCTCCGACATCAGCTCTGGTTGTTACGGCCACACCAATAGCGAACACAACTTTACCCTTAACAACCAATGGTAAGGAAATCCATACCGATCAAGATACATAGAATGGCTAAGATATCTAGGCACGAACAAAGGAGACCCTCAAGCGCTTCCTATCTCACCGAGAATCACACCAGCACTCTCTGTGGCAGGTGCAATCCTAATGGTAACGGGAGTGTTCTATACTCTAATGGGAATAAGGACTAAATGGTGGTAAACCAATATACAGTTGAACTTCAAATATGCTAATGAAGTCAAAGGCTCCATGTGTTCCTGTCGGCAGCTTATCTTACCAGCCTAGCGGTGACTGTAGGTGACCATATATTCCCAAGTCGAACAAACTTCTAAGTCTCTTCAGATCCTGATTGTATACGTTATTAACCCTCCAATATCTAATGGTATGCAAGGCGCCTACCTTACTGCAGCAGTCATTACGGGTGTGGTATTTGGCGGCGGCTCTGTGATTTTCCCTGACGTCGCAGAAGGACTGGGCTGTTTGTTGGGTGGCTTCTGTTTCAGCATGTGGTTCATGGTTCTGAAGCCGGGAGGTCTAATTACTACAACCGCAGGAAAGGCAATTTTCATTTCAACATTCACTGCCGCTGGGTTCGCGCTGTATGTCAGCCACTACACTCGAACCTATGGGATAATTGGATGTGCATCCTTTGCCGGAGCGACAGTCATAGTAATCGGTATTGACTGCTTTAGCCGGGCTGGATTGAAGGAATTCTGGTTGTATATCTGGAGTAAGCGCAAATTTCTTCCACCCACAATGTTCCAGAATGGTTCAGTGACTAACATTACATATAGATTTAAACACCGCTCTATTTCCGCCTCATGATAACTATCCATACCCTATCACTCGCGGGATTCGCGTAGAGATTGCTGGCATAGTTTTGATTTGTGCAATTGGTATCATGTCCCAGATAAAAGTTTGGAACATCATCAAGAAGCGTCGAGAGAATAGGGCTGCCTTAAAGAATCTGGAACGACAGCGCCAAGATGAAGCTGAAGAAGAACTAGGGAGAAAGCTTGAAGAAGGCAACGAGCGAGAGCGTATTACATGGGAAGCTGTGTATGGTGGCAATGGGCAGAAGAGAGGGCAGCAGATAGACTCAGGCGTTGGCTCGGACGAGCCAGGTAGTATCCGTAAGGGCTCAACCAGTGTAAGAACAGCCGAGATTCCACACTCCGGTGCGGGAAGCTTCGAGATGAACAATCTTGGGCCTGGGAAAGGATTCGGCCTCCAAGGATCTCAGGAAGGAAGGCAGGACCACCGTGACGGGAGGGCTACCATACGTGTTGCTTCGGACGATGAAATTTTCGAATTGCCACCGATAGACTTTGGAGATTTTGGGGATTCTCTGAATACGAAGAACGACCTACCTGAAACGTCCAAGGCAGTATATCTCCATGAGTCGCCGCCCTCAGAATCGTCAAAAGAATCTCCTAGAATACGCATCACGGAAATGTCAGCACCCATGGTAAGTGAAGAGGCTGAAAGGTCTCCTAAGTTACAAGCTGTGGATGCACCAAAACCAAATGTGATTGCAGCAACTGGTAGACCTGGGCAGCCACAGGTCATACCGCTACCTTTCAAGATTCCAGATGCCGATATGGAAAATGACAATGATGGTTCGTCCATTGCCACCTTCGCAGCTTCGGATCGCTATCCAAACCGGATGTCCAAAAGAATGTCTAGTACTTCGTTCTTAAGGAACCCTTCTAAAGGGTCACTGCGTCAATCCTGGGCTGCATCGAATGCGTCTGAGGAAGCTTTGATGATCCCTCATGAGGATGACGACAAAGCATCGTCTTTGGCCGCAACCGTTGATGGTATTTCAGATCGTGATTCAGACGAGGAAATAGATTCAAGATCAAGAAGGATCTCCGAGCATGGTAACGGGCATTCGGAAGCCTCACCAGAACGACTGATGCCTACGACGGATTTCGGAGCTGACTGGTTCCAAACCATCAAATCCGGTAATGGTAAAAGGGTAGAAGGGGGAAACCATTCATCTGAAGGAGGAACTCCCAATACATCAAGCGTACCGCTTCTAGAACTACCGCAGGGAAACCAAGCACGTGATGGACAATACTTGAGTAATTCATCCAGAGAGCTCTCGGCGGGCGAGGAAGCCCTAGCGGATGAAGCCAGTAAGCTGGCCGCAGGATCAAATGCACCCGGAAAGCGCCCTGTGCGTAGTCTCAGCGGCCGTTTGCCTGACGATGCATCCAGAGTAGTCATGGCCTATAGAACCAACGAATGGGCAAAGCATCTCGAACAAGCAGAGCTACCAAAGCTAGACGAGCTGACTGAGGCCAACATTGTGCCCGCGTCAAAGCCAGTAGCAGCAAAGGAAGCGGCTGCACCCGTACTCGTTGAAGAACTGCAGCAAACGCCCCTCACTGCAGAACCGCCGCCTATCATCAATGCAACCAAAATGGGCGCGAGAGAACGACTTTCAAGAGCCGCACTCAGTCGATTACACTTCCCCAAAAACTCATCTTCTTATCAAGCGACCCCGCAACCACTAAAGGAGGATGATCGTCAATCCAAATCCGGCAAGGCAGCGGAAATGCCCCTTCTTCAGCAATCGTCAGAAAGCCTTTACGCAGCACAAGGAGCACCCATCCAACCTCAGCTCTCTGTAGCAACCAACCGAGGCTACCGCAGCAGCTCAACCCCCTTAACAACCCAACCTTTTGCCGAGTCCCCCATCGAGGAGGACGTCGAAGCGTCCTTCCCGCCCCGCTTCACTCCATCTCCTATGCACCTAATGTCGAAACGCGACAAGCTCGTCAAAAACAAACCATCGTCAACATCACTTCTTAACAACCTTACCGCCACCCCGATACCCCCTCTGCACTCCTCAGCCAGCGACTCCTCCTCCCTCCTCGGCGGGCCTGAAGAAGACAACATCCCCCTCTCCCATCGCCGATCCCTCCTCCGCGCCCAAAACCAACATACCTACCCCAATCCCTCACGCTCCTCCCTCGCCCTCCACCCCAATCGCCCATCCTCCAACCCCACCGCCGCCCGCGACTCCACCATCGCCGCCTGGCGCTCCACTCTCCGCCCTGAAACCCACGCCCACCTCCAAGACTCATCCCTCGAGCAGCGCCGAGAGGAACTGCTAAGGGAGAAGCGCAGAGTGAGTGCTAGCGCCGTGCAGAACGAGCAGGCGAAGGGCAGGAGGGAGAGTTTATTGGACCAGGGGATGAGGAGGGGGGATATGTTGGAGGCCCATCGGGAGGCGATGAGGAGGATGCAGGCGGGGGCGAATAGGAGGATCTAGGGCTTTGGGGGTGGGAGCTATGAGGTTCTAGAAAGGCTTCAACGAGACAACACATTCTTCCGATTCCCCTTACCTCATCGAAACCTCTAATTCACATCTACATAACACAACTAACGGCCACCAACACTCAATATACCATTCCATTCCATTCAGCTTCGGATTCGGGTTCGGGTTCGGGGTTTAGGGAAAAGGATATTGGGAATAGTTATACCCCTGTTTCAAGGGGGATCTTAGTATATCAGATCGAGCCAAATAATCGCCCTTTTTCGATTGTTAATACACACTCCCTTCCATCCACAGCTCCGTCCCTGACTCCCTGCATTCTACAACCGTCCCTAATCCCCAGTCCCATCCACACAACACCCAATCCCAGTAAACAGACCTCCCCTAGCTATACCCTAATGGCGCTTGTATGCGCAGTAGCAACTACTTCCGTCTCAAAAACCCAGCTCTCCCAATCGGAATACACCTAGCTAATACTCCCTTTCTGTGAGACGGAGTAGGCAGGCCTGGGGGTTTGTGATTCATGAGGTGTTCAGAGGGGATGGAGGGGCAGGGGGGGTGGGGGGATGGGTAGATTGGTAATGGCTGGACAGAGGATGGAAAAGTCGGGGGTGCAGGGCGTGTAGGGGTTGAGGGATAAGGGGGGGCGAGGGGGGCGGGTATAAAATGGAGGTGAAATTTCTGGACTACCAGGGATGGCTTGTCGTTAACGCAAACAGGGGACCGAAACCTGAAGAAAAGGGAGGGTGGTGGGTATCGCAAGCGTAGATCATGGAAAAGATGGAAGGTGGTAAGTATGTAGAATAGGCCTAGGGATTTTCGAGTGGTGTGTTCCTGAAAGAGAATTTGGTCTTTTGGTAGTTGGGAGATGATTTTGATAATCGGTTATCGACAGACGACGGGAAAATATTTCTTTCCGTTGTAGAAACTTGAGAGAATGCGCTCGATGGATCCAGGTTTCTGATGGGGTTTTTCATTTTCGGGGCTTTTTGGGGGCTTTGGTGTTGGGTTAGGGATATAGAAGATCTGATTATGTGCTGATGGGATGGGGGTTGGAGTTTGTTTAATGGATGTGATGGGATGCTTGGAGTAGTTATTTTATTTGCAAGTTGTGTTTCGTCTTAGCATATCTGTTGTAATAGATGTTCTACATAGCTATTGTATGAGCCTAGGCTGAGCTACCGCAAATGTCTCCATTGCTCGAGTGTGATTTCTTCTGAAGTTATCTTCTTCGCCTCCTTTCGCCGTGGACAGTTGTGCTTTCGGCTTTTGGGTAAGGACATGCGACATTGGGTGTTTTGCTGGGATCCGGATTAGGGACTGACCGGCTGTAAGAAGATGGCTCTGCGCCATACTTCACTACAACCACTTTCCGCCTTACGCCACTTTCTTCCCCGCCCTACCCTTCGCCCCCTCCCTCTCCTTCCCCACCCGTCTCTCATGCCCACTCCCACTCCCCGTCTTTCCCGCCGTCCTCAGCTCCCTCTTCACTTTTCTCCCTACATAGCCCTCCACAAACCCCAACGCTGCCGTAGCCATCCTTGCAGGAAGCCCTATGATTGTCCACGCTGCCTGTGCGGGCAAGACGATAGCTGCGCAAGCCCAGTCCAGCAGTATTCCCGCGCTGGAGTTGCGTCGTGAGCGCGTTTGGTTGCTGCGTTCGGCCGCAGCGGCAAGGGTGATGGCGTCCAACAGTCGAGATTCCAGTTCCTGAAGGCGGGATTCGGTGTGTATGGTCAGGAGCGTCGCCCGTTTTTCGTAACGGCGAACGGCACGGTTGAGGGCGTCGAGGTCAGGTTGGAAGGACTGTCTGACCAGAGTTGTGAGCTGGGTTATCTCGCTCTTTGTGGGCTTGGGGGCGGAGGAAGGGGTGTCGACGATGTGGGCTTCAAGCTCATCGAGACGTTTCACTAAATCTGAGATTTTGGCTGGCGAGTTTGAGAGTTCGTATTCAGATGAAATAGGGGCGAGTGTTCGTTGCAAGTGTAGCGTGCGTGCTTGGACTAGTTTTATAAGATGAGAAAGCGGGCGCAGCTCAGCGGCGAGGAGAAAGATAGTAAGGTTATAATCAGACACCAGACCCTCGGAGGGGCGGGAAAGCTGGGCACGAATGGTATGGAGGAGCCAAGCGCCCATGAGCGGAGATAGGAAGCAGGCGAGGAGGGCCAGCAGTTCATGGATACGGAGTTCGGTTGTCGCAGACTTTTGAGAGGGAGACGGAGATTTGGAGGCGGTTGGTGTGGGAGTTGGGTTTTTCGGCTCAAAAGGAGAGACGGTGGGGCTCGTGGGATTGGAGGAGCCGGATTCTTCGAGGATGGCGGAGTCGGCGTAGGAGGGATCGGGTGTTTTGGCATCTGGCAGGCGGCGCGATTGCGCTGAGGAATACCAATCCCTGTGCCACAATTTAGTCTGAATCTATGCATATGTAAGTAGGGATCAATGCTCACCACGGTAGTCGGACCGACCAATTCAAGAAGACTGCTGCCAGCCCCAATAGTGTTACGTCTGTCATTACCGCACTTCCATTTTGAAAAAGTAACCCTCCCACCGCTGGCAATAGGGCCAACGCCAACGGGACTGAGTGCCAATGAGACGGTTCATGGGTTATTTCTATACCATTGTTCCTGACTTTCGGTAACAGCAGGTCATCCGTGGACGAGTATATTGACCGCCTTGCGTCACTGATCGAGTCCGACAACGTAGAGTTCCGCCGGTTATTGAGAGGACTAGGGGCCTCTGAGAAAGTCGATGCACGTCCTGAAGGTCTGTGGCGAAGGGGCGATTGGCTTGGCCTCGCCGATGTCTGGGAGCTTGGAAAGTTGGCGGGCTTGGGTGGGACCATACTGCTCCCCTCCTCGGCCATGGTAGGGAGGTCGAGAAGTAGGTGCCTTGGTGGTAGCGGCATGGTGTCGGGTCACCACAAGAATGAAAGGGTGTCAGCCATCATCGCGGTGATTGATGCCACGCCTGTGGTTCATGGGCAATGCTTGGAGAAGAAGAAATTCATCTTCTCATCTTTTTTGTTGGTCCTTGTATTTGGTCGCGTGTGGCCCTACAGTGTAATTGATTCGGACCTTCTTCCGTCAAATGACGCGACAGTTGGCGCTAACGATATGCACAACTGCAACTTCGCGTCATCACCGACCTTGATATACCTTCCTCCAAGTCAACCAGCTTTATCCAGGTAATAGTCTATCGATATCATTAATTAAGCTGCACTTATACAGTTTGATATACATAGCGAGCTGATATATGGCCTTTGCTTGCTTATGATGCCGTTTACTGTAGCTTGCTGAGTTTGTGCGGAGAAGACGGACCTTCGGCGATGCACCTAAATCAGGGAGGACCACTGGGCCTTCCAACTGTCTACGCATAGAGTAGTAGCTCATGCTTGTCATTTCCACACCCCCTATCAATGCCCTCTGTATTTCCAAAGTGTTGTTTGTTATTTCTGCTTGCGTGTTCTCTGCGGTGTCTTTGAGATGTCTTGCTTATTGACACCCAAAAAGGGAAGTTAGCCCTACAAGCCCTCAAAAGCCGGGTGCTCAATAAGTTCGACCCAAGACTATGTTTTGGGGAACCCTCTCAATAAGCTATTGCAAAACCTTACTTGATCATCACTTTCCTCTTAGTCTTATTCAGACCGTTGCTGAAGCCCTCAGATGGCTATTGGCAGCAGCGATTTTCTATGGCCTCATTGAGCTGCCCTTGTATCTAAGTCATTAAACACTCGTTCCTTGGGGGTTATATCTACATCTTCTACCTCACCACCTCTTATTCTCTTCTTCTTTCTTAAACATCGTACCTCACACCATACCTTCAACAGCATATCTTGAACTGTCTTACATTTACCCAAAGCCTTCCTCGAACAAACTATCTAAGACCGTACTCCTTTATCCTCGTTCTTCAAATCATATCAGACATCTTAGGCTATTCTGTAGCGTCCGAAGTAGTGGGCAGAGGTTGGCCTTTAGTTGTACAGCTGGTCTGCCTTCCTGCTCATACAAACTGATCCTTCCTTGGCTTACCAAGTCTACTTTTCCTTAGATCTTTAACTTCTTCCAGCATTACATACTCACCAGCATCTTAACCTCGTGCTTGGGACTCCTACAACGTTTGGAACACTACTGGGCGATATTTGGCCACCAGGCCTCGAATAGCTGGTATGGCTGTCTACCCATCTACCCCTCATTTGTCTCTTTGCCTCCCTGACTTGCCCCCTTTCTAGAATATCAACACTCTTCAGCATCACATACTTACCAGCATCCGAGCATCAATTACAATGGATACCCCAAACTTCAGTCTCACGCCTGGTGCGGTGGCAGTCCCTGTACTGGCATTCATATCTATCTGTCTCGATATCCCTCCCATTGCCTGGCATATCAAAAACCGCAACCTAGCGGCTACGAGTCTTCTCTTCTGGATTATCTTATCGAATGTCTTTAACTTTGTAAACGCAATTATCTGGCCTACCGACGACCTGATGAGCTGGTGGCATGGCCTGGTGTATTGCGACATCCAAGTCAAATTCATGCTCGCTGCTACCCTGGGTATCACCGGCTCATTGGCGTGCATTATGCGTAATCTTGCCGTGGTCTTGAACACAAACCGCACAGTCTTGACGCCTAGCAAAGGACAGCGCTGCACTCGACTAGTCATGGATATTCTTTTGTGCTTCGGAGGTCCTATTTACCTCATGATTATCCACTATGTGGTACAACCGAATCGCTACTACATCTTCGCTATTACTGGCTGCACTCCGTCATTCGATAGGAGCTGGCCGAGTATGGTACTGGTATTTATCTGGCCTCCAATTATGTGTTTGTTGGACGTTTATTACAGTGGTAAGTTCTAACCTCTACAAGATCCATCCTTCTATGCTAATATTGACCAGTCCTGGTAATCATCCGCATGCACAAGTACCGCAAGGAGTTCTCCGCTATCCTCACCTCCTCAAACTCGAACCTAACCAAATCCCGCTTCATGCGTCTCTTCATGATGTCACTCACTCTTATCGTCATCTTTCTCCCTTGCCAATTCTACATCCTCTACCGCAACGCAACGTTTCCACATCTCCCATACAGCTGGGACGCCATACATGGACCTACGTGGTGGGATATTACTTTGATACCTACGTATGGAGTAGTCACTTTCGACCATTGGATCCAGCTTGCGGTCGGCTATGCTGTATTCTTCTTCTTCGGCATGGGTGCAGACGCTATGAGGATGTATCGAAAGTGGCTGCTTACAATTGGCTTCGGACGGATATTCCCCAGCCTCCACCACCCACCTCCAACGCAGATGCCAAATACGACAAATGGAAGCCACCCCAGATCTTTTAGCAGCCGCGCACATCTCTATTTGAACAACAAGCTCTCCATCACTTCAAAATATTCAACATCAACATCCTCCAGTACAGCAACTCTCTCCCCAGCATCCCCAAACAAACACTTCCCCCCCATGTCTACCATCTCGGAGTCCGACCGCGCATCCTCAACCCATTCCACCAGTCAACTGTCCGAGAAAGCTTACGCCGCAGCGCCACCGTCATACCGCGGTTCCTGGCTCAGCAGAACCTTTACCTTTCGCTTCTCGACACCACCCACTGACGTCGAAGCTCAGGTGCAAGAGCCCGCGAGGCAGGAGCAGCGCGATCATGGGAGATTCTACAGGAATATCTGGTCGACGAACCGCAATGCGACGACGATGGGTCTGCACGGGGGTTGCATGGGTGGGGTTAACGGTTTGAAGGTTTGATCCGGAGACAATGGTGACATGCTCGCCGAAGAGACATAAGCGCTGCTGGCGGGTGTCTGCATTGCATCGTCGTGGTGGCGATTGGTATTTTCTCGCGTTCCTTCTCGCATACCTGCATTCGCAGCCGCTGCTTTCTCGTTTTTGCGGCCGCTATCCGACATTTTAATCCACCTATCTTTCCTTCCCTTATCTCCCCTTACTGCAGTAGTATTTGCGGTCCTGGGCTCGAAAAGACCAAACGCCAGCGCAGCAGCAAGCACATTTTACCTCGTATTTTTTAATACCATTTGTCTTTCTCAAGTTGTGGAACCCGGAGGAATGCTTAGCTCATATCGGAATTGCGCATGGGGTTTTTTCTGCACATCTTTGGTGCCTGGGCATACATTACATGTTTATCTCCCATAGCAATTATTCAGCAGGCTTAGTTAGATATCTCTGGGAATTCTACTCTTTCATACACCCCGTGGAAGGAACTCGTTTCTGTCCATGACATCACCGTTATGAATCCGACCTTCCCCTTAGCTCTTTACCCTCCCCTTCCTACTAAAAGAGTCTCTGATGCACAAACCCCCCTACTCCCCCTCTATTAATCATCTCCCCTCCCCCTCCCCCTCACCCTCATTCTCCACCCCTCCCCCTCCCATCCCCCATCACGTCCCACATCCCCCCTCCCATCCCCCACAATCTATCTATCTACTCACATCCCACATCCCCACATCCCACATCCCACATCCCACACACCCACATCCCCACATCCCACAAACACAGCAGCAGGACTCCCACTCCCACCACCACCACCACGATGAAAGAACACAAGGATCGAGGCGGAGATTGAGAATGAGAATAATGTGCTATTTTGGGGTGGGGATGGGGGTGCGGGTGGTCTGTAAGGGAGTGGGGTTTACATTACAGTACATAGGAGAGGGGGGGTTTTTGTAAGGGGGGAGAAGGGGGGAGAGTTTGTTGGAGGAATGTATGTATGGGGGGATGGTTGGGTTGGATAGTTGTGCTACTCTCTTCCGAAAAAATAAATAAAACAAATTGGCAGAGAGTGGTTGGTGCCTTGGTTGAGAGGTTGTGGGGTTGGGGTGTGTGTGGGTGTGTGTGGATGTGGATGTGGAAGTGTTAGGTTTTGTGATTGGACAATATATGAGATGAAAAGGCTCGCAAGGGTGCGGATAATGGGGATATATATAAAACAAAGCAAAGCAAAGGGAATATCAAATGATCGCTGCGCTAAATGCATCAAACGCAAATCAGCCCAGACGAAAAACAAAACCCCGTCTTCCTGCTGCCGACTACATCAAAGGCCTCTACCATCACCCCCCTCTCGACTCCTCGCCTCATCCCTTGATCTCTTTCCCTCTCTCGATCGTGCTTGCTCGCGACTCGGTCTTGTGCCTGGCCGACTCGCTGCTGGCTGCAAGGGGGTGAGGGTTTCGTTGTCGATGAGACCGACTTTGGGGTCGGGGATTTGGATGTCGAGCTGAGAGGGTTTGTGAGTTGGTTGGTTGGTAGGTGGGAATGGGGAGAATATGGGATGGATTTGGGGGAGGGGACTTACACTCATGTATCCTGTGCGCCGTAAGGGTATACACCGCACTAAGCCTTGGCCCTCGGCGTCGTTGGGTGTATTACTGACTTCGCGGTTCCATCCCTCGATCCATGTTTCTATGTTCTTGCAGCCGCGCTTCACACTAGTTCCTCCCAGATCTTCTAATAGCCAACCCGTTCCTAAGCCCACAATAGCATCTGCCCATGCTCTTATTCCCCCAGGTCTGAAGATCTCAGTCAACCTATCATTGATCGTCTTGATAAGCCGTCGAAACTGAGACTCCGAGACCCAAGGGTCCAGGATTTCGGGGTAGATGTTTGAAAAAGTGGGAGCGAGGTCGCCGACGATCATCCAGTCGCGAGGAATGCGGATAACGCGGGTAGAGGCGTATAGAGGGGAGTTTAGTGGGACGTGTGGGTTTAGATGCGGGTAACAAGGATGGGAGGGGCCCCAGGGAAGTGGTGAGGGGGGCGGTGGGGTGTGGGACCCGCTGGGAGAGTGAGGGAGATGACCAAGTTCGGGATCTTTTTGCTGGGGCGGTGTGGCGATGGGGGACGTGGCTTTGTGTAGGGAGGTGTGTAGAGAGGAATTGGAGGAGAAGGGGAGGGTCATGGTAGGTGGATCGCGGGGGGCGGGGCCTTTGCCTTTGCCTTTGCCTTTGGGAGATGGGGGTGGGTGGGGCAAGGCGCTGGTGGGGCGGGAGGTTGGGGTGGTGGTGAAGAGGGAGCGGTTGACGCGGAGGGAGCTGGGGGATCGGGGGGTTGGGGCTGGGAGTGGAAGTGGGAGTGGCGGGAGGGGCTTGAGGGGGTAGTTGTCTTTGTAGCCGGGCTTCTGGCTGGGTCGCTGGCGCTGAAAGCGGAGCCGCTGAGAAGAGGGAGCGGCGGTTGAGGGCGTGGAGGAGGAGTTGACTGGATTCCACAAGCTCGTAAATGATAGTGTTCGAACTTGCCTTGAGCTGCGTAGGAGGGTTCCTAGGAGGGAAAAGCGAACGGGCGGTGGCGGAGTCGGGGGTTGCGTGTGAGTGGGGAGGAACTCAACGGTCTGTGATGCTCCCCGGTGGTCATCAGCTGGCTGGCATTGTCCCTTGTCCTCCTGGTTACTCTCTTCGATATCTACAGGAGCGTGACGACTGGTGCTTGAGGAGGCCGTTGTTGACGATTTCTGATTGGTCTCTCGGTGGTCGGGTTAATTCTCCTCTAGCGCACGGGCGGACAGGGATAGCTGCAGGCAGTCTTGCAGAACGTTCGACGTTCGACGTTCAACGTTCAACGTCTCTGTCGGTCTTGCGTCTCAGAACGATGACTTTTCTCTAGACATGTCTGGCAGTAACGGTAGGCTATGTCTATGTTTAGTTGTTCGGAAGATTGCGGCGGCGGCGGCGGTGGTACAGACGACAGTACCACACGGTCGTCGGCCTCAATTTCCCGGGAAATGAAGTTTAAGCCGTCCCGTAGATAAATTCTGCCCTGCGTCTTTCTGCTCTCCTGCCGCTGCCATACATATGTGACATGTCGTGTCACAGGCCTGTTGCCCAATGCCTTACTTAGGTTGAACCGATGTTTGTTCGTGCTGCTGCTGGATGGTTGCGACAATGATCACGTTATCAATGTTCCCAGAAGGGTTAATGGGTTCTGGGCTTGGAGTCTCGTCTGTCTTCAACCTGGGTCATTTGTTTCAGGCAGGATGATCGAGAACATATCAGGCTTGCTTGGGTCAATAGCAACGGTCATTGCATTCTCACTTCCAACTTTTCCGTCCGTTTGATCGTCCTACTCCAGGAGCATGAGGCTGCCTGTCCCTTCCACGAACGCTCTAACATCAATATCCACGTCCTCGCGTGTCTACCGCTCCCATCCTTTTAACAATGCGGCGCCCGCTCCTTGAATCTCGTTAGAATCTCTCGCGCGACTCTCTTCATCAGTCCTACACAGCTATTCTTAGGCATCTCCTTTTTCATCTCTTTGCACAGATCAAGTACTGAACCCAAGTCATCCTCTGCATATCTGGGGTCCGCCATACACCCCTCCAACAGATAGCTCTGCGCGCGAAGCCAGTCACACGCCTCGTCGGCCATCAGTATATCGTCCAGAAGGATCCGTAAACATAGCATGACGTTGGCGTCTTTTTCATCCTTGTGAAGGATCCTGAAGTTTCCCGTCGGGAATACGGCATCGTATGCCAACATGGCTGTTAGTAGACGAGCTGAATCTGTCATTGATTTTCAAGCTTACAGCTTTATACCTCATCTCTGGGGTGATATCTGCACCTTCGTCGATCTCTGCTGCTACATCTCTGTTTTTCGGTTCGAGCAAGCATCCAAGTGCATGGAACACAGCCTCTGTTCGGAAATCCTCCTTGACAATGTTCTTTGTGAGTGTGGCTATCAACGGGTTTGGAGCCATGATTGAGCTGGTTTTGCGAGTCTGTATGATAACCGATTTTGTGAACCTGGTGTCTTTGTGTTGGGGTTGCGTTCATCATGATCCTATGGATGCTTGGTGTTTGGAGATCTTATTATTCGACAACTAATCGACGCGGTGAGATCGTCAGGGCGATTTTGTTCATTCGTCATCAAAGCAAAGCAAATAATCGGCTACAACGATACGTGGCAGCTTTGATGGGGAGTGGTCGATTCCCCACAGTCTCTCATTCAGTCTCTCATCTTGCATAAAAATGACACGAGTGCCACTTATGTCACTAGGCAACTGGAATCGGCTGCCGCGATTCGAGTCAAGTGCTACTGCCGTATCTTCTCTTCTGGCAGAGGCAACTGGAATAATAAACCCAGTCGACATGCTATTTCGATTTTCTTTTTCTGAGATATCGTCATAGTCACTTCGCCGGACTGTCACCAGCAGGGAATACGAATGTCATTGATCTATGATCTTGGCAGCTTTATAGACAGCGAAGGAATGGCTGCATATGCCATTGGTTACCTGTCCTGACTGACAAATTCCCGCTCTAGAAAAGTTCATACATCCACCAAACAAGCGCTATCCACAGCCCCAAACCCTGCCGCCACCCCTCCTTCCTCGCTCTCTCTCCCCTTCGTTCTCAGTAAATAACCTGCTTCCCAATTTTCTAGCACCTCCCCACCCCTCGAGCCCTCACCGTTGCGCCACAGACACACGCCGTACACCCCCAATTCCCCAATGACTTCTCCACTCTTCACTTCTCCGTTCCTGAAGATCGAGTTTCGCAACGCCGGAGGTTCAATCAGCTCCATCAGGATGTGCGCTCTCCATTTTCTCTCGTCGTCACCTAGAGATTTAAGGAATGGCGGGATCTTCGCGCCGTAGATGTTATTGCCGCCACCTTCACGCTGAGGTTTAAGGACGTAGCGTACGGACTTCGTTTCGGATGTAGCGAGGGCGATTGCGTGTTTTCCAGCCGGTGTATTGTCGAGGGGGTAGATGTCTGTAAAGGTATTTCGGATACGGGAGATCTGCTGCGGGGATGTAGAATGTAGGAATCGCGATAGGTGCGGAGAAGAAGGGGTAGCGAGTGTCTGTTGGATCTTCTTGGAGCCGGCGAGGTGTGTTAAGATGGCCGGGCACTTGATAGCGGCAGAGCGCTCGAGCTGAAGACGCGCGGACCAGGCGTCGGGGTGGTCAAACTCAGATGGACTGTAGCCGGCGCGGAAGTAGAGGAGAGAGACTTCATACTGGTCTTGCGGAGCGTGGGAAGGAGTGTACATAAGAGGTCGAGCTGGACTGTCGGGAATTTGGGTCTGGGTGAGAATAGAGCCGAAAGGGAGCCGAAAGGTAGGAATGCGGTGATGATTGACAAGATGGCTGGAAAGGGCGAGCTGGTCGAAGATGTTCTTCTCAGACGTTTGTACAACAAAAATGATGCAAAGAGGTAATGAAGGGTTGGACTTGGACTGGCCGTAGGCAGCGTGTGCGGTTGCCAGGCCTTGGGAGAGGGAGGTGATGCTATGGTTGGGGGGTAGTGACGATATATTTATAAGAGTTGGAGCGTTGGACTCTGGGTAGGCCTTGATGGAAAGAAGATGGCTGAGATGAATATTAGAAAATGGGTGGATGATACTGGATTGGAACATGCCTGTGAAGGGCGGAGACTTTGGTAGCTAGCCCGCCAAATGATGACGCGATGGTATTGAATTCCACTTGTCTGATTTGAGGTCTCGCGGACATATCCAAAGGGTCCTTGTGAACCATATAATCGGAACGAAAAAGACCTAGGGACAGATCCTATAGTTACTTCAGCCAGTGAGCAAACAGTCACAGTAGCATGCTGAGAAGTACCTGAACGTAGCCTTCTTTCTTCACGGCCAAATGGACGTCCCACAGCTTGGCGATAAATTCATCTACTTCGACCAACCTGTGAACGAAGGATCAGGAGATGATATTTTGTCAACCTGGTGGAAGCTAGAGTAAAGAGAGGAATTGTAATAATGGAAAAGTTCCCAAATGGTAAATTCTAGAACTGATGAATAAAACTGCGGAGATTTGGATAAAAAGGAAAGAGACTGCTCGTACTCCTCCACGATCTCTTTCAGCCATTCTTCGTCCCTTGCTATTGAAGCATAGAGCTCATTATAGACAATTTGGATGGCTCTTGCTTCCTCAAAACATGAGCGAGGGAATAGGCTTGGAAAAAGAGTGACTGGTGCTGTCACCGCAAGAGATCCGGAAGAATCCAAGTCTCTGGGGATAAAGGCTGGCGATGGCCGTACAGCCAAGCCATTGAGGATTGACCAGTCTTTGATATTTGAAAGCAGATAATCCGATTGCTCTGGTGTCAGAGCCAGGGGATAGTCAGGGTAGATAGATGCCGCCATCAACAGTCTCACGCAGGTCTAGTAGTCCTGCTTCTTGATACAATATGCCTCTTCACTACTTTCAGTGAGTATTGTCTGAAAGATGTTCGGGTAAGGCCTTCCTGAGGCGACACCATAGCGTCGTCCTTTCTTAATAATAAATCGAATGAGGCGGCGGGGCAGAAAGTAAGCTAAGGCTCCCCCGTGATAAATAACGGTACCGTTTATTACTTCACTCGCGTAAACTACTTCCGTTACATGTATACCTTCAACGAATCAATCGCGACAGTGAGGTAAACAACATCATGATCTTCCTACCTAACGATTTCATTTGTTTTAAGACTGTACGCAGAACTCTGGAGGGTTACTTTTGCTTCATGATTTGATTTGGCGTCACGTTCGATCGAATGCTGGGACCTAAATCTGCTTCAAGGACTGCAACAACTTCACGTTGAAGTGAGCCTTTTTCTGCCAAACCACAGAAAGGCGTACTGCCTATTCAAGACCAGTCACATTATGATACCATCTTTCTATCAAGAAATCTCTGTATATTGCTACTTCGGATCATAGCATGACCGGCTCTATGACCTCGGGGCCCCTCACACCGGGGATTCCACATGTCATGACTCCTCCACAAGACTCATTGCATGCAGTGTCATCAGGAACTCGAGATCCTTGGGATTGGACAGTCGACGAGGTTGTGGGATGCTTGTGTGGACGGACCAATCCACTACTAGCTTCGTTGGATCCTCGATCATTGCCTGACCCTGTGCATCTTGAGATGGCGCTCCGCGAAAACGGAGTCAGTGGACCTACTCTTTTGCTTGAGCTGGACCATGCGTCTTTACGTGAAGATCTGGGAATCAAGACTTTAGGCCCGCGAGGTACAATCCTACTATTGATCGAAAAGGTTCGTCGACAGTCTCAAAAGTATCTCGACCACCTATATGGTAGGATTTCGACGATCGGTCAAGGAACTAGGCTGGGGTCTCCGTATCACGGATCTCCGCCCCAGTACGCTGCGCGAACAATACCGACAACTTCGGAGGTCTTACAGTCTCCAGTTGCACTACCAGGACGCTTTGAACCATCTTCACTGTCACACTCTGTTACCGAGGGAGGTCTTACTCATAATGTGCAACAACGTGTAGATCAGTCCCGTTATATTCTTCATGAAGGTACGGAATCACCACAACCCGACCGCCGGATTCCCCTTTGCGCAAACACAGTAGAAGAACACGATGTGCCCGATAGTGCACAAATCAGTGGAGATATTTCTGAGCCTTCTAGAGCTGAAAAGAACCCTGAAGCTATAGGATTTGATGCAAAAGAAGAGACGATTCTTGAGGATTCGATGTTTGTCTTTCCTACTAATACGCCTGGGCCTATCCATCGACCAGGTGAAATGTTTGTAGTTGATGAAAGCGGTAGAGAGCGACGAAGACTGGTGCTCGCACCAGCAGATAGGGTCAAAACACCCGAAAGCGATGGGCAAATCAGTTCTCGCACTTTAGATGATACTACTGCATCATCTCTTGGGGAATCTTCCATGGATGTTGGTACAGGCGCTATAACGGACGCCTGCGTTAATGAAGAAGTGCCGACGGGGCAGGACCTTAGTGAACCCAAAACAGCAAACTTGCACGAGGTCCCAGACATCCACGACGGTGAGGAGCTCCGTGTGACTTTACAGGCCGCCAGAAGTTCGTCGACCATTCCGGAAGCGATGCATGAACCTGGTGTGCTTGTATTCGACACGCAAGGACGAAAGAGGATGAGGCCTATCTTAATCTCTCAAAACGAGCCTGAGCCCGAGCATGAGCCCGAGCCTGAGCTTGAACCTATCACGGAGTCTGTCGACCAGCTGTCGCATGATGTCTCAGACGCTAGCATGGTCCAAATGTCTCATTCCTCCGACTTTGTCAACGGCAAGTCCTCTTATCAGAACCGGAAACTCTCAGCCAGAAATCCGGCAGACATATACCTGGGCCTTGAATCCTTTTCAGTTGAGAGGATTTTCTATGGCAATACCGCTTTTGGGAAAGAGCTGGAAAATGTTTCGTGCTTTAGCGGGGCTCTGCAATCAGATGCTATGAACGAGTCCGATACTTTCACCTTTCACACAGACTCTCAGAAAAGCGATGGGCGACGCCGTTATGTTAACGCTCGGATCAAGCACTTCCTCTCTTCAAGGCCAATTGAGATACTCGGCCGCAATGGAGAGAACTCAATTGGTATCGTCCCCTATCCAAGCAAAATCGCCAGAATGCACCAGCCACTTTCGATGACGTTATTTCAAATGTCGGGGGGGAAGACTACCGCTTCGCGAGTCGATCGACTCAAATGGCTGGAAGACGATTTAAAGCACTTGGTCAATCATGCGAGTTCAGATGCGGCTCCTACGAACAAAGCTTTTGCCACACCCGAAATACCGCTTGAGCACAACACAGAGACTGACAAGGATTGGGATTACCTCGAGAAGTGGAAGTATGCTGACGGCGACAAGGTTCTTCCAGCGTACGGTGAGTCAGGATCCGAGGGGGAATACGATCTGGAGACTTGGCTCGAGATGGAAAAAGAGAAGGGGAAAATTGAGAGGCCAATGGGTAACCGAAGACGTCAGAGGCTGAGCGGTGAAATGATTAAGGACACTATAGATGGGGTTCTGAAGCAGATCGTAAGAGACTGGCACTTGAACGAGGAACCAAAGCTGCAACCGAAAGCATGGCGGCTCTGGACCAAATCTAGAAGAGACAAGAACAAACGGGAGCAAATGGAGAGGTTGGCTAATGCTATTGAAAAGCTTGATGATCGACTGATTAAGCTACGGGAGGAAATTGCGAGGGAAGAATGGTCCACAGTCAAAGAGCTCACTAAGCAGTGCAAGATTTTGCAGCCATCCGTATTCGATCTCGAGCTTTGTAAATGGAAGATTTCTATCTTGAAACTCAAATCAAGTCCTGAAAAACCAAAACAACCGATCAAGAAGCCGAAGTTCAACAATGCTCGAAGTGTGAAAGAGCCACTTGAGGACGGCGAAGAGAATGTCGAGAGTGGCGTGAGCGGCACAGAAAGCTCAGGTGGCGACTTGGAAGATTTCATTGTCAGTGATGAAGCCACCGATGATTTAGGCATTGATGGCGAAGCTACAACGATCGAAGCTGGAGATGAAGAGGCGTCTGATATATTGCTTGCGGACGATGAGAATAATCTGGAACCAACTCTGTCTCCCAATTTGGAGGTCATGCCGGAGCCTCAAAACCCCATATATACATCCAACAAGCCTATCGTAACCCCGCAGTCACAACGGCTCTCAGGGCATTTACCGGACGTCATAGACCTTACGCAACAGTCAGACACCGATGAACCACACACTCTTCTGCCCAAGGTTGAGCGATCCACAGGAATCCATACCCCACCGTTGTATCCAAGCGACGATGATCCCTTTATACGCAGCCGAAGGAGAAAGCCTGAGTTTAAACTCCCTCCGGTCGCTGATAGTATCATCAATCTTGAGAGTGATTCTACCTATTCTACTGCCGGAGAAAATGACCCAAAACACGTCGGACTGCCTGATCTGCATGACGTCGGTAGCATCAGGAAGCTCGATCCCTGGATATTGGTCGAACGAGGAGATCGCAAACGGTTGCTGTTGTACCACATTTCCAGAACACCTGCATTAGAACGTGATCTTGCCTTCATACATTTGCAAGAGGTCAGTCAGACCGTGCTAGAATCGACTGTCCATGCGGGGTTAAGAGCTATAAAGTCTTTTAGTCATAGAATACGGGGAGTGGACAAAGAAGACTCTTCAATCATCATGCGGATTGCCGTGTGGTTGGTTTGCTGGACTATACCTGTTGTCCTGGAGTCTAAACCTGGCTTGAAGGTACCACATATCGATACAGTTCTAGACGATAGAGAGGGTTTCCACCACTTCTACGAATTCTTGATCACCTGTCCAGGACTTTATGAGAAGGAACCAGTTCCTGAAGTTATATCGTTAGAGTCAGAGGGCACCACTCCCGTAAAGAAGAGACAAAAGCTGTTTCTGGACGGTTCCGATGAAGATCTATGGGACACCCCGCATAAGAAACGCAAATACGCTCTACCGGAGAGCCAGGCAACTCTTGATCTTCGTGCCAGTGCTCAACAACGCGTTCATGATAGGGACAAGCGTCAGAAAGAGCTCAAGCTTCGTTTCCAAGATATGGGCGCCAACGGTGATCCATCAAAAGTAGTGGTCAATACTGGAAAATATGACAATCAGGCATTCATCTATCTAAACCCCCTCATTGGTGACCGTATACAGCCCCATCAAATAGAAGGGGTACAGTTCATGTGGCGCGAAATAACCACGGATTCTGACAACTTACAAGGTTGCCTGTTGGCTCAGACCATGGGCCTGGGAAAGACTATGCAGGTCATCACGTTGCTTGTAGCAATAGCGGAAGCAGCCAAGTCACCTGACCAGAACATACGCAACCAGGTTCCATCAAAGCTCCGAGAGTCACAGACACTCATACTCTGTCCGCCTGCTTTGATCGAGAATTGGTGGGAAGAATTCTTAATGTGGACTCCAATGCCTACAGCAAAAAATGTTGGCGAGATTCGAAAGGTAACCACCAATTTAAAACCGAGCGAACGTCTTTGGGAAATTCAAAGCTGGATGAATGAGGGTGGGGTTTTGCTTATGGGGTTCAATACCTTCAGAGCATACATCGACAATAAGGTAAGGAGACTGCAGGGAGACAGTCCACTGAATGACGACCAGCATGCTATGGTGATGGAGGCCCTGGTCAAGAGGCCAGCTATCGTCGTTGCTGACGAAGCTCACGCATTGAAGAATGCTGCTTCCGGCATCAATGCTACCATGAGTCGTATAGAAACCAAAAGTCGTATCGCTCTCACCGGATCGCCTTTAATGAATAATCTGGGTGATTATTATTCTCTTATCGATTGGATTGCTCCAAAATTCCTTGGAACTCGAGCAGAATTCCGAGCTAATTTCGAGGAGCCAATTCAGGAAGGTTTCTACCAGGACAGCACGTACGGTCAATATCGCTATGCTATGAAGAAACTGGAAGCGCTGAGGTCTGATCTGGAGCCTAAGACCCATCGAGCTGATATCTCTGTGCTGAAAGGAAGGCTAAAGGAGAAGCATGAATTCGTCATCCGGGTACCTCTTACTAAATTACAGGAGCAAATCTACCGAATATATGTGGATGGCATGCTATCTGCCAGCAAGGAAAACGAGCCTACTGTTGCCACATTGTGGGCTTGGCTAGCTACGCTGCGACTGCTCTGCAACCACCCAAAGTGCTTCAGGGATAGGCTTTTGGCACAAAAAGAGACAGGAAAGAAAGCAAATACTCCAACTGACCGAAAAGGAAAGCGTCCAGGGTCAAGTACGACGACAAGAGAGCTGATTCTTCTGGATGACGACGGAGATCTGTTGGATGAGCCGGTCTCCGCAATCGGTATAACCAAGACAATGGTCGAAAAGCAATTGACGCCTTTCAGCACACTGACTGAGCCTTTGGAATCCATTGGTTTGGCCTACAAAATGCTAATCTTAATGGACATTCTAGATTTTTCCAAACAGGCTCAAGACAAGGTCCTCGTTTTCTCGCACAGCATCCCAACTCTTGACTTTGTCGAGGATTTCCTCAAAAGCTCTACCAGGACGTTCTCACGGATCGACGGGAAAATCAAAACATCTCATAGGCAGCAGATAACTAAAGCATTCAATAGCGGCACAACCGAGGTTTTCCTGGTATCTACCAAGTCTGGCGGCCAAGGCTTGAATATGTACGGCGCGAACCGTGTTGTCATACTGGACGATCACTTTAATCCAATGTACGAAGAACAGGCTGTAGGCAGAGCCTATCGTCTTGGACAGCTGAAGCCCGTTTTCGTTTACTACCTTACAGTAGCCGGCACATTCGAAGGAGCCGTTCAAAACCAATCATTGTTCAAGCAACAACTTGCCAAAAGAGTTGTGGATAGTAAGAACCCTATTCGTCGTGCAATCAAGGGCGTGGGACACTACTTGTTTCCGCCAAAGGCCGTCAAGCAACAGGATTTGGCGGGGTTCATCGGAAAGGATCCTTTAGTATTAGATCGCATTTTGGCAAAGTACGAGGGCAATCCTGTCATCCGGTCTATGGACTTTACAGAGACCTTCCATCAAGAAGACAATATGAAACTTACAGAAGAGGAGAAGAAGGAGGCTTTACAGATGCAAAGAGACGAACAGCTCCGCCGCCGCGATATAGGCGCTTACAATGCTATGATTGCTGCGCGAAGAGAAGAAGAGTGGCGATCAGTGCGAACAGGCACAGTTCAGTCTGCTCCTTGGACCGCTAGTTCTGCAAGCATGCCTTTTTGTACTCAGGGAGAGCTCGTGGAACCTGCCTTTGGCGTGGAGCAATATGCATTGCTCCACGGTACTCCTGCCCCTTCATCTGCCGCCTTGACAAGTCCACTTCTACAGAACAATCATACTTCAATTCCACCTTGTAAGATACCTTCAGCTCCAATGGGCTCTGCGTTTGGTCCTGGTCCCATGAACAATACTCGACCTAGCGCTTCTGTACCGCCGGAGAAGAGCCATATCGTTGGATCCAATTCCATCAGAGGAGTGAGTGAGCCATCAGAGAATCCGCCGAGTATTCACAGAAACGATACATCGCTGGACTTATCGTCTAGTCCTAAAACATCTTTAGACTCGAGACAGAATTCTATGGTAAGCCCTACATCGACATCTAAACCCCGTACGTCCCTTGTTCCCATGCTTGCGAGAGAGCAAACCAAGACCATCATGTTGGAAGAACCAAGTGCTCGCCAAGCGAGTGTCAACAACATGCCTGCACATGCGTCACGCAATGAAGGTAATCCTAACGGCGACGGAGTTGACGGCAAAGCCTATGGCTCCAAAGCTAGTGATGGTGGGATAGAGACCAACCAAGAGCAGTCAGGAATCAAGGGGCAGGAACATATCGACAACACAACTTTGTCGTTGAAACGAAAGCGAGAGGTAGATAACACTTCCAACAAAGCGTCGGCGGGACCAGTGGCGTCCATGTTCAACCGATTGCTTAGACGCGAGGCAAATAGAATATAGAAGGCTGACCTTTAACGACAGTCACAGTCGTCCTCGACTCGTGAAAGTATTAGACTTATGGATGAGGAGGACAAGGCTTATAAGGAGATACGTGGTGAAGTCCCTAGGAAGGGGATTTCGATGACAGGAATGGCGGAGCTATTTAGCGGGCGTGTGCGCGACCAGAAGAGGTTTACGGATTGGCTTTGCAAGCATTACAGATATGACAAAGTTGCTAAGTTTTTCTCTCCGAGAGACGCAAGTTGATAGGCCTGCTTGCTTACGCTCTGGCTGGGTCCTGACTGCTTACGACGGTGTTTCTTCGGTAATGATTGTTCTGCTCTATACCCCCAGGAGCGTTTGCTTGGTCGCTGGACTTTTATTGATGTGGCTGGGCAAGTCTTGTATCTAGCTATCTCGGTTGTGGCTATCTCACAAAATACATATCGTCATCACATGGGTCGTTGTCTTAGCAGAGTCGATGCACCGCCTGACGTGCGTTTCACGGGAAACAGGAGGCTATTCAACAAGCAGTCCATTCTACAGTAACCGGGATGACAGTGTAGTCGACGAGGCCTAAGAGTAGACATGTCTTATAGATAAGGTAGTGATGCTAGTAGCATGGTAATTATGATGAACAACGATCATGGCTATGGACTAGAAAGCTCCCATGCCCTGGCTTCTTCATCCTCCCCCTACTCTACGCCTTGGCCCCATTCCATCCATATTCAATCGATTCTTCGACGATTCCAGATTACCATACATACTAAGAGGCTTTTTAAAATAGCACACTAAGTTTGGGCTTGGAAAATCAAGATCGATGTTCCCTTCTTCTATTTCTTTTCTGGCTCATGCTTCCAATGTACTGTAGTTATGCCTGAGTCCATGTCCATGCAATGTTGCCAAAAAGCAAAAGCTTACTTGTTTTCGTGTGGAAACCTGTATAACATTGCTTGTTGTTTATTGACTTTTGGCTCTCTGATGATGTGTGTGTATGTGCAGTTTAATACAATGAACCTCATTGGCCGAAAGAACGCCCTACGAGTAGGCTAAGGTTCGCTCCGGAGGCCGGCGGCATTACAAGTATTGTCGTCGTCGACATCGACTCTCCTCCACCTTTCTTTATTACACTCATACCTTGTTTCAATTCTACTAAAAAGATCAGCACCGTTCAAGATCGCAATGGACGCCCTCCTCAGGCAATCACGCTCTATGTGCCCTTTCCTCAACAAAACCTCCCCCGCCACACTCCGCTCTCTTTCAACATCTACCCGGCATGTCTCTCCCGGTGGAGGCACAATCTCCAACCTTCAAATTTTGGGCCGACGATGCCCTGTAATGGGCAAGGCCATGGCTGTTCAAAGCGCAAGAACTGGGAATACGGCCCTCAACGGTGTTTTTGGTGGGGTTAGATCCTACGGTGGGAAGGCAAAGCTCCATACTTCTAGGGCTCAGCATGCCACTGTTGATGCTGGTGTGCTGAGGCGTGATGTTGATGGTATGGCGCTCAATGAGCTTGCTCTGGAATGTACTAATCTGACATCGAGTAGCCCCACTTCCTCAAGGCCCACACCCAGTGGCTCATGCACTGAAAGACGCTGCAGTTCCTGGCCCTAAGCCAGCAGCTCCAAAGATTGCTGCATTCGACTATGAAGGCTTTTACAATACTGAGCTTGACAAGAAGCATAAGGACAAGTCCTACCGCTATTTCAACAATATCAATAGGCTCGCTCAAGAATTCCCTCGAGCACACATGTCTGCTAAGAACGAAAGGGTCACAGTATGGTGCTCAAACGATTATCTCGGCATGGGCCGGAACCCCAAGGTCTTGCAGACTATGCATGAAACTCTCAATACATACGGAGCCGGCGCCGGAGGTACAAGAAATATCTCAGGACACAACCAGCATGCTGTCGACCTCGAAGCAACCATCGCCCGACTCCACGCCCAGGAAGCTGCCTTAGTCTTCTCCTCCTGTTACGTCGCCAACGATGCCACCCTCGCTACTCTGGGTAGCAAACTTCCCAATTGCGTCATTCTCTCTGATAGCATGAACCACGCATCCATGATCCAAGGCATTCGTCACTCCGGTGCAAAGAAAATGGTCTTCAAACACAATGACGTCGCCGATCTTGAAGCCAAACTCGCCTCCCTGCCCCGCGATGTCCCCAAGATCATCGCATTCGAAAGCGTTTACAGCATGTGCGGCTCCATTGGTCCTATTGCCGAAATATGCGACCTGGCAGAGAAATACGGCGCTATCACCTTTCTCGATGAAGTCCATGCTGTAGGTATGTACGGACCCCATGGCGCCGGTGTCGCAGAGCATTTAGACTACGAGGCCCACGCCGCTGGAAACACTCATGGCACGATTATGAACCGTATCGATATCATCACCGGCACCCTGGGAAAAGCCTATGGCTGCGTAGGCGGCTACATCGCCGGCTCAGCGAAAATGGTCGACGCCATCCGCTCGCTCGCGCCCGGTTTCATCTTCACTACTTCTCTTCCTCCGGCCACAATGGCCGGCGCAAAAACAGCAATAGAGTACCAAACGGGGTATCAGGGTGACAGACGCCTGCAACAATTGCATACGCGAGCCATGAAGGATGCACTAAACGAGCGCGACATCCCCGTCATGCCGAACCCCAGCCACATCATCCCCGTCCTCGTCGGCAACGCCGAAACCGCTAAAAAAGCATCCGATCTCCTCTTAGAGGACTGGGGCATCTACGTGCAAGCAATCAACTATCCCACCGTCCCCGTCGGCGAGGAGCGCCTACGCATTACGCCGACGCCCGGACACACTCAGGAGTACAGAGATGAGCTAGTCAAGGCGCTGGATGCCGTTTGGACGCAGTTGGGCATCAAACGGACGGCGGATTGGAAGGCGCAGGGGGGTTTCGTGGGGGTGGGCGTGGAGTGGAATGGGGGGGAGAGGATGCTGTGGAGTGATGAACAACTGGGTCTTGCAGATATTGCCAAGACAATCGGACCTATTGACAACGTGTTGGAGAAGGAGACTGAGGGGGTGGCGAGAACTGTTACTGCGGCTGCTTAGGGTGATGGGAATGAAGGTATGGGGTTATGGGTTATGTTTTATGAGATAAGGATGTGGTTGGTTATATTCTCTGGGGCTTAGAGCATCATTCTTTTGTAGCCAAAATAAGCCTTGTGGATTGATGTCTATGTCGATTGTTGCCTCCAATCATCTGCGCTTGTGAACTTCTATCGTGCACCTTTTTCCCTTCCATTCCCTTCCCAACCTCCACCCCCACGCCACAACACCACCCCGGAAAACCCCCTCCTTCGCCCATTGTCAGATCCCGGAGGCCTTGGGTTTTGGAAAGGGGCATCTGGACGCTATGGTGCGGATAGGGCTTACTGTAGATATCGTTCTGCAGCTCCCCTGCAGCTCCGTCGTTATCGTCACAGATCTCCCGGACATCGGTGGGTGCGTCAATCTCCGCTTTCCGTCGTGCTTACTTTCAAACCCACTCATTTGTCCTCGCTCTTTTTCATTCGTCATCGTACTCATCCGAACTTTCTTCGTCGTCCGTATCCATGGTGGGATCAATAGCCGGGATCACGAAATTCTCGTCATCGCTGCTGTCGATTTCGCCGCTGTCCTGTACGATGGTTTGGGGAGGGGGCGGTGCTGGCGTCTCATTGGCAACGAGGACTGCTTGTGGCGTTTGATTCTGAGTGTTGGAGATGGACGGGACGGGCGCTGGGATCCCAGCTGTGGCTGAAGTTGGTTGTGCTGCTTGGGTGTCAGGGATAGTAATGCTGGTAGTCTGAGGCGGTCCACTTGAAAACTCTGTGCTTGTGCGAGGCAGGTCTAGGCGAGGGCGCTTGTTGCTGGGGGAAGTGGATGTCCCGGTAGCCTCCCCTATTTCCTCAATCGACTTAACGCTGGAAGCTAGTGCTGGTTGGGAAATGTTGTTGTCTGGTAATTTTGTGGAGATCTGGGAGTTGGTAGCGGAGTCAAGATCTCTTTTCTTGGGATTCATGATGGTGGATTGTGTCTCCGGTATTTCCGGGGAGGTGGGCTGAGATATTTGTGACGGTTTTTGAGGTGGTGGAGGTATATCAGGCCTTGGCTCAGCGACGAATGAGTTTTGCATGGAACTCGTGCTCGTCTGTAGATCCATTGGAACCACAACCTCATCCCCACGAGTCGCATACGTATCAGGCACCTCCATCTGCATTTCTTCCTCATCACTCTCGCTCTCGTCCTCCCCACCCCGTCTGTCGTGCAAAAGCGGCATCCTCGGCCTGATCAACGCCTCAACTTCCATACATTCAGGAAAACTTCTTGCAAGCACCGGCATGATACTGCTGGCTTCTTTGCATCCCTTTCGCTTCATGGGAGGGTTCAAGATACTAGCTAGCACAGCTTGCTTGTTCTTGGTTAGTATGGCGGTTCGATCGATCTGGGTACGAAGGGAGAAGGAGAGGAAATTGGGTGGGAGGTGCGTTAAGAGGAGGGGGAGGAGGGCTGCTGCGGCGATTTGGAGGTCTGTGGGGGGTTTTGAGGTGCAATAATGATTGGAAGGAGTTTTAAGGTAGGAGTCGGCGTTAATAGTGGATGGACCGTTTCGGGAGGGTTTCTTGGAAATGGCTGCTGATGCATCCTCTTTAGTGATTGTTTGCTCGGAAGATGGTAGAAGGTCTTCGCAGCAGAATTTGATGCAGACCGATAGTGGCTTCGATAATGTCTTGGAAAGTGAAGGACCGAATAATGTCAAGACCTGAGATGTGAGTTCGTATATTGTTCTTCGAATGTCGTAATCTGCGTGCTCATTTTGGAGGACCCAAAGGATTTCCTCAAGAAGAAATTGAGAGGTGGGCGCCAACGCATGTCCAAGACGTGAGGTTAGGAGTGATACTAATCCCATGGCTGAGGTGTGAATCTTGGGTAATCCGATCCATAGCCCCTCACGCTCTTCTCTTGGAATTTCAGGGTTGGTGCGCGGAATTCTACCGCTTGATGGTGGGAGAACAGAAAGCATTCTATTCACGACGTCTAGGAGACTTCCTACCGGAAGTACCACGGCCATCGAGGTGGGAGTGACTAAAAAGGCTTGCAACGTCTGCAACAGACCATCAAGCCTTTCGATCCCAGCATGTATCCCCATCCAGCCTGGTAGATTCAGTGGTCCAGCCTCTTGGTCACACACAATCACGGCATATGAAGCACGTCCTGTAGCAGCCCTTTGTCTTGCAAATGACGACTCCCAGTCTTCGTAGACTGCTCGGTAGACTAGATCGGCCGTTCCGTGAGTGGCTTCAATCACAGCATGTAATGATCTAGCCCATTCTTCGCCGGCAGTGTTCTTTGGAGCGCAGACGTTCGATAGAACGTACAGGCGCTGGGAATATCGAGCGACCAATGCGGAGATAGTCATAGACTGCTCATCTGGACTGCCTACATGAACCCTTCGAGGTACGCTTGAAGGAGTAGAAGCGAATAGTGGGGAGATGAGAGACCTAATCTGCCCTACAAAAGGGCGAAACGAAGCTGGGTGGTGAGGGATAAGTTCAATTAGGGCTTGTAGTATGGTTTCGACCAAGGGGCCTTGAGTGTCAGACCTGGATATGTTAAGGCATGAAGTGATGAACCCTGGCAATGATGGTGTGGTGATCTCCCTTACTAGAGACTGGTGGTCATGGGTGAGAAGAAAGATTCGAGTCAAGGTGATAATGCAGATTTTCTTAGTGGCTGGAGGGTCTCGTTTCTGTGGGTCATCGATTAGCTCTATGAGGAGAGCTATATGGGGTTTTGCTTGTTACGGGGACTGGAATGAAACATGTAATAAGAAATAATAAGTACTCGATGACAAGAAAGCCCAGATTGAACATGGATGGGAGATGTAATTCTGATAAGATGAAATTAGAATAAAGTCATACTTCAAGAACTCCAAGCAACCCTCGAACCCATGACCCGGAACCCTTTATTATCTCCCAGCCTCCAATTTCAATGGTAGCTTTGATCAATACTATTGCGGCCCATCGACCTTGGGAGCTCTTGTCCTGCAGAAGAGTTGACAACTGAGTCTTGTATTTGTGCACGAGGACGGCAGAGTCACCTCCATCTCTATGTTGATCTTGGTTATCCGTACGGACAAATATATCCCCATATTTACTTATTATACTTGCTAGATAGGGCACAATGTGTGGAAGTTGCCATGTCGGTGTTGATGATAGACGCTGCGTAACCACTCGAAGTGGAATAGAAGTCTGAGTTGCCATCCTTATGATGGTGGGAAGTGGTTCCTGATGGAATTTGCAATGGCAACCTCAATCCATAAGGTAGATAACGAATGGTAGTGATTAATACATACTTCCCTCTATTGATACCATACTCTCGAGTTTTCAATCACACGCTAACATTGATTATTCTAAATTTCTAATAGAAGGGTCCACCTAGCACTCGTCTAAACCTAGCAGTCGTCCAGCCCTATAGGGCTGATAATCCGCATTTCATATTTTATTGCTTCAAACGATTCGTTTTAGGTGAACTACGTAGCTAATAGGACCTTTTTGGGGCCCTTCTGATACGCATGCCTCGCCCTGATTGGCCAGTTATAGATATCACGTTATTCCTCTGCTTCTGATCCTGATCCTGGTCCTGGTCCTGGTCCTGCTTCCGCTTCAGCTTCAGCTGCCTGACCCGTAGCTTAACTATCAGCTGCTTCTTCTTCTTTTGTCTAGAGCTTGCTGTCATTGATGCTGAAGTGAAGAGCTCAGAGCCTAGACGTAGTAGATCATTGACCTGCTGCCTGAAGACGTAGAATTCAGTCACATATAGCTGCTTCTTCTTCGGAGCTAAGTCTTTGAAAATGCTGATTGCGTACAGAAGCAGCCTTTCGACCATTGATTCGATCCGTAAGAGTACTCTTTGGTATGTCATGTTGACGAGCGAGTTTTGCTTTGGAAGAATTTTCGTTGGCTGCTGTAGCCTCATTCCAACGGGCTTGAGCAAGCGTTATGCGCTCTTCCTGTGAAAGTTCGATATCTTCAGAAGGTATGAAGGACATGGGGGGGTGGCTGCCATCGTTTTGCTGATATGTTGAAGAATTATACGTTGGTAGCAATAAAATATGAAATGTGGATTATCAGCCCTATAGGGCTGGACGACTGCTAGGTTTAGACGAGTGCTAGGTGGACCCTTCTACACGTATAAAACAGGTGCAATCGCGTATATGGCGCACCGAACCTCTGGAACAGCGATGATATTGTCCAGTATGTCCTGTTCAAGATGAATGGTCGGATTGATTGAAGGAGATCGTGGCGTTGGGAAGATATGTTGATTGTTAGTAAAGCCGTCTCCGGATGTGTTTCGCCGACGGTTTTATTCAAAGCTGACGGGTTGCAAAGCACAAGGACCATGACAAGGCACGGCGTTATTTAGATCTCCTGGATACCGCTCGCTGCAATGGCAATTGGCAAGAGGTTCCCGAGCTGGTCAGGAAGGTTGAGAAACATGCGTCGCAACGTAAATGTATGTCAAATTTGCTCGATCTATTCAAAAGCCTTAAACTTGAGCTCTCTCAAATATAACTGTTAAATGCTGAACCAGATATAACCAGGTCTCCACCTCACGGCCCAGTCTGAATGCCGAATCGCATCTCAATCGTCTAGACGCCCCACAACTTCGTCCTCTCTCTCTACAACAGGCTTACCACAATTGATACCTTCACTTCTAACAGCCGCGGATAATGAAAAGGCCTTTCACGAAGACGCTTTCCAAGCCCGGGTGTGCCTAGGCTGGCTTCATTGGACAATCAACGAGCCGAGTCTTGCAGTTTCAAGGCTTCCTGCCGCCTTTGCGCAAGTCTTTGATCGTTTGACAAGAGAAGGGGCTACCTTGACTAGATGGACTCATGTTTGCATTGTCAAGGGCGCATATATACGTGGTCAGTAAGAAAATTACTTCCAAATGGAAGTCGCGCTGGTATTGATTTGCTTATAGGTAGTTCGCAGGAAACTGCGGGTAACATATATGATGCCATTCAAACTTATGAATCAATGCTGCCCTATATCTCAACCATACAGTCAACTTCTGCAAGCAGTACAGAGCATCGATTTTGGACCGAGCGCCTTCTTGCTCGCCATTGCTTACTGACAAGCCGCGATGTGCAGTGGAAAGTCGAGAAGACAAAGCAAAACCTGTCACCTAAATCTACTCTAGCACCATTCCGTGCGTGGGCGGACTTTTGGGAAACTGGACTCTCCGGAGATAATGGGAGACTTGAAGGCGAGGACTACAGAGGCGGGCTGTCTCGAAGACGAATATGGCAAGCTTACTACAACACTCTTTCTATACTTCTTCAGCAGGGATTTTCGTATCCATCTTCATCCGAGAAACCATCCGCGATCGCGAAAACGTTCTCAGCTTATGACAACAAGTTGCTAGCCAATCCGAAACTGCAACAATTTGCCGAGTTACAAAAGGTCCAGGCCATCTACGAAGGGCTGTTGCAGAGGGAGGTCAACTTTCCGAAGGCGAACGAAGCGAACACTGAAGTTGAAAGCTGGGTTGACCAACTGGTCGCCAATTGGAGAATCTGCTCCAGTTCTACTTGGTCAGATAACGATGTCGGAGATGGAGGGAAAGAAGCATTAAGCCGAAGCGTCTTAGCTGTATGTCAATCACAAAATCCATCATATCCTCCGAAAAATGGTCCTCAAGCTGGTAGAATTATTACTGACCATTAAGCCGTTATAGATGCTCTACCGCGCAGCTACGAAAAGCTTCCACTCGACTCAAATACTGCGACAGCTTTTCACGGTACACGCTTCCCTAGCTGAATTCGATCTTGCTGGCAAAGCACTTGACTCCTATCTCGAGATTATAGTAAAGGGTAAGGCTCGGGTGGAAAAATCTGGCGAGGCGGAGCCTGGTCTGGACGACGATGCGACTGTGCTATGTACAGCTGCCGCTGGGATCAAGATGCTATGCGTTTTCGGTCGACGAAAGGAGGCGGAGAGGGCGCTAGCCATCGCGAGTATAGTCGAGAAATGGCTAGAGAAGCATCGAATTGCTTTCTCTCCGAGGGCTGATGGCAATGACGATCAAGTTCCAAGGTTTCTGGAGGACCAGCAAAACTCGACTAAGTCGCTGATAGCTGGCAAGCCTTTCACTGTTGCGTTCCGTGCTTTAGGCATGAGCCAAGCTCACTGGGCTCGTCAGACGTACGAAACATCCGCACGTTCTGAGTTGCAAGCAAAAGCAATATCCAACTTTCGAACCGCGATGGAACCGGGTCTGGGAGACGATCGTGATATCGAGACTCTTTACTGCCTCGCTTTTGTACTCGCAGAAACTCTCGAAATCGATGCCGCCATTTTGGTTGCGAAGAAAGCCCTGTCCATAAGCACCAACACCACCAGGAACGAATGGTTGTCAGGAGAGGATGACAGTCTTGAAGACGACATCGACATTGATTACTCATTGGATCCTGACTCGCGTCGGCTTCTGCTGAGATGTTGGCATCTATTAGCATTGTTGCTGAGTGCTAGACAAGAGTACTCAACCGCCTCCGCAACTTGCCAAGCAGCCTTGGAGGAGTATGGAGGCCTCTCTCCGCTGCTAGGACGCTCGAAGCATCCAATCGAGGTAGAGAATCTACATTTATTCGAGATACGAGACCTCATAGAAATTAAAATGACACAACTTGCGCTTGCGGAGGTTGTCGACGGACCTGAAGAAGCCGTCAATGCGACCGGTGAGCTTCTGGGTCTTTATGCTGCGCTCTTCAACCACTCAGTGAAACATGCATCCGTTACTCCGTCGCCCGAGAAAGTATCACAGCCGCCAAGTAGGAACGGTACGATGAGGAGCTTCCGGGGAAGTATACTAGGCCGCCCGAAGGACGCTGCTAAGGACAATCGACAATCGGTCATCTTAAAAGGAAATACTGCCCCCAGCTCAATACGCACACAAGAGTCGATGAATGAAGTCACAGAAACCCCGACTATTTCCGTCACGCCTGACGATAATGCTGTGCCTCACTCTCATCGTCTCTTCCACTATGATTCGAAGAAGCTACAAAAACGAGCCAGTAGGAAGAGCTTAGGTAGCATTCGGAGAAGTCGAGGGGTTAGTCCCGCCCGGCTCTCTACCGTCAATGACTCAAATCAGTCGAACCAAGCGTCCCCTTCACATTTTTTAACGTCAGCAGAGGAGCCCTCTGGACCTCCTCACCAAGATGGAAATTTTGCCGCCGATGAGGTTGGCGTAGCAGTATCTCACGATATGCCTCCAGCAGTACAACCGCTCCCCAAAGACCTCAGCGGTCTTTATTCAATCACTCAACCCTTGAAATCAACACCTAATCAAGACGCTATAGACCGAAACCTATCAACACGATACCCCAAACCCTCGGCAGAGCAATTCTCAAATCGCCTCTCAAATGCACCCTCCTCAATCCCCTTCTCATTCCCACCACTCCCACCTCCCCGCTTTCCCTCTTCAGACCGACTTCGCCACGCCCTTACCCTCCTTACAAAAATCTGGCTCTTAATCGCCTCTCTCTACCGTCGCGCAAACCTCTACAAAGACGCCCACGGCGCCCTCTCCGAAGCCCTTACCCACGTCCAAAGCATTGAAGCCACCGTCGCTGCCCTCCACTCCAGCGCCGAAGCTTTCGCCACGCCCGGCTGGGGCGGCGTGAAATCCGTAGGGGAGCTTTGGGCTGATGTACATGCCGAAGACGGGGCGTTGCATCTCGCGCTTGGCGCGAGAGATAGCGCCGAAGCTGCATACGAGCAGGCCCTGTTGCATTTCCCAGACCATCCGGCCGCAACCGTCGGCCTCTGTAACCTCCTTCTCGACTTCTACACCACCACGCCCACCCCGCCGCCCTCCACCTTATCCCCAAATTCAGCAACGCCAATCCTCCTCCCTCTCCCCACACCCACACCCCCAACTCCGGCGGACCCATCGGACCCAACACTACTCTCTAGACTCGCGGCTCGAGACAGAGCCTATGGGTTGCTGTCGGCGCTGACGAAGAGTGGGAGGGGGTGGGATTGTAGCGAGGCGTGGTTTGCGCTGGCGAGGTGTTATGAGGAGGGGGGCCAGGTGGAGAGGGCGAGGGAGGCGCTGTGGTGGGTTGTGGAGGTGGAGGAGAAGAGGGGGGTTAGGGGGTGGGGGGTTTGTGGAGGGTTTTGAGGAGGTGCAAGTGCATGAGAGGAGTGGCGTTTTGGGTTGATGGTTGAGTATGTTGAACTGGGGGTAGGGTTGTAGTATAGGGAGTATTGTTCAGCTATAATTGGGGAAACTGCGCGCTGTGGGCGGTGTAGCTTTACTCCCACCTTTTTGTAGTTTGCCATTGTCGCTGAGGCGACTGGCTATCGAGCTGTTATCCTAAGGATGATGCAGTTGTGGTCACTCTGCTTGAATGAAAGGGTAGATAGATCGAAGGGAGGTAAAGGAGAGCGGGCTCAGGCAATGTACCATCGCCTCTTTTAGAGCCTGTACTCGTGACGCATTGAGTGCACATGTCCAAAAGCGAGCTGTAAAGCCAACCCCAGCATTCATTTCTATCTACGTAGATATACCTCACTTCCGCCTCCTCGCCACCGGGTTCCTATTCTTTGGAAACTCCAACGGCAGCTTCAGTTTCGCAATCTTATGCACCGCCGCCTCCGCCTTTGAGATCTTCATCTTTGCGCGCTCCGGCTCGGTGGGGGGAGCGACTTTGCAGCCGATTTCGTGGAAGTATTTGGACGTGCTGGTAAACGAGGGGGGTTAGTTGTTAGGTTTGGTAGTTGCAAAAGGGGGTTTTTGGGCGGTGGGTGTTGGTGGATGGAGAGGAGGGGAAGAGGGTTATAGGAGGGTAGGTGCTTACTCTTTAGTTTCGAGCCGGAGGTCGTAGCAGAGATCGCTGATGTCGGTGGCGAAGTTGTCGATTGTGAGGGCAAGGGCGCAGATGTGGGTTGTGAGGTTGTCCATGTGCCATTTGTCCAATTCACTGGATAGCAAATTGTGAGTCTCCAAGTCTCGTGGAAGAAGTCTATAACGGGATATGCATACGTTCCCTCAGCAAATCGCTTGCCAACCCCGTCGAGCAACTCCGAGCCAACTCCGTCAATTGCCGTCTTCAACTCTTCTTTTATCGGCACTCTCTTCCCGCCTTTCGTTCCAGGCTTCAGGCATCTAGACCAATCCAGCAAAAGTAACAAATACCACAATGTTTTCAATTTTCGCACGTCCCCACCCTGTACAACATGGCGTACCCTTGCACTCACGTACCGGCTCTTCGTTACAATATCCTCCCCACTTTCTACCTTATCCTGCCACTCTTTCACCGTCAGAAACCTCAGGGTTCCCAGTCCCACAAGTTCCTCCAGCGGATATACATCGGCCGGCGTCTCAGCGTTCGGATTAGGTGTCGGTCGAGGTTTACCCTCGTCGACTGCGTTCTGCATTTCTTCGCGTGTAGGCATCGAACTTGTCGAAGCGGCCATCGATTCTACGACCGCAGAAGCGAGAGGATCGAGCACTGATTTGCTGGGGGAAGCTTTTGACGATTTGGTTGGGGAGGCTTGGATGGCATTTTCGGTGAGGGAACGAATGGCCTTTTGGGATTTCTTGGTGCCAAAGGTTAGGCCGAGGGTCGACCTGGCAGAGAGCGTCTAAAGAGATGATCTGTAAGTGGAAGGACACGACGATTGATGGAGGGTCAGTATACCGTGGGTGGTTTTTCCTCTTCCTCCGCAGAAATTTCGTTAATCTTTGACGAGCGTAGAGTGCCGCGCACTGCTACCTTGCGGACTTGCACCAATTGCAGTTCCCCACTTACAGGATCGTAGACGCCCACATAGTGCTTGAGTAGAGGCTCTGGTCCACCTGCGTCTTCTTCTCGGCCCTCATAGTCAAGCTTTGGGTGGGCGGAGGTATGTAGTAAAATCTCTGAAGCTGCGAGCGCTGATCGGCCAGCACCCCTGGACCGTGGTGTGGCATGTTGGTGAGGTCTCTTGTAGGGTTTGAGGGGAAAGTTGGAGGGGAATGAAAGGCCTGGAGTCGAAGCTAATCACAGTCAGCTTGCGTCGAAATCGTATAAGCATAAATTCATAGGTTTGGGGAGCTAGAAATCGTAGTGACACACACACCTAGTATTGGGATCCACTCGTCCGTATCTGGAAAGACCGAGACTTTGATATTTCCGGCGGGGATAGCTTTGGCTTTCTTGCCATGAGAGCGCTCGCCATCGTCTTTAACACTACGTTTGCGTTTTTCTCCAGACATATAGACCAGATGGAGCAATACGGTATTAACAGTATAATCGTGGAAGAAACTGTTTGATGAGCCCCTTCAGAGTAACCAATTCGGACATTTTTCGAATTGTACTACTGTAAGCTTAACGTAGCTGCGAAGCCCTAATATTTCTCGGTCATGTGACGTTAGCTTTAGCTTTTTGGAGGCTTAGTCATTGTTCACTTTTCAAATATTCCCATTAAACCCGGGGTTACAGTTGGTGGGGGGTTGGAAAAGTTGAGCCGGGGTCGGAACTTTTTTTTTTAGATTCCGACCCCAGCTCAACTTCGTGCATATGCTAACCATGAGCTCAAAATTATTCCAACCCCGGCTC
>JAABUU010000156.1_pt1 | contig 166733 bp, 172 predicted proteins | sample 5559301 | NCBI WGS metagenome assembly JAABUU01 (sample SAMN10711884, study PRJNA513360) | rock metagenome | isolation source: Antarctica rocks | place: Antarctica: Victoria Land, Richard Nunatak white
ACCTTATTCCGCTTACCCCCCCCCCCCCCCGTTCATACCCAACGCTCATCCCCTCAATCCCTCATCCCAAGATCCCCCCTACCAAACCCCGCCCCGCCCACCCCCCCTTCTTCACAACTCCAGCCCCGACGGAACCCCTACCAAGCACTCACCCACCCAAAAACCAAGAAACAAAGCCCTCAACACACTCTTCTCCCCACCATCCCCCCATCTCCGTCCCTGTCACAGGCGCTTATACATCTATCAAGCCCCACCAAAAACCCGTTCTCAACGCCTACCATTGGCAGCCCATCTTCCACCTCCATTCCGAGCGAGGAGACGAGCACCATTGACCCAGGCGCGTTGTTGTTGAACGAGATACTGCGTGCGGGCAGCTTTTTTATTGAAGGATGATCCTTGCTTGTAAGTAAATGATAGGAGTTAGAGATGGTAGGTTTGAGTGGTTGGTTGGGTGGTGTTGGAATGTGGGTAGTGTGGTGGTGTTGGACTGGGTCGGTTTCCTTGTCGAGAGAAAACGGTGATGGAAACTGGGAACGTTTATACGACGTTTCATGCGAAGCTTCTCTTCAGCGGTAGAGAAAAATCGCATCGGATCCAATTCAGAGAAATAATTCCGGATTTCAGAAGTAATCAAATATAACAATGCGTCATTCCTGGCGAAACCATTCGTCCTGCAGAAGCTCCTTGGCGGTAGGTCGATCCCTTGGATCGAGTTTCATGTTTGAAAGCTCCTTGTCCGCTGACAGATAGAAAGGTTTCTGTAGATTGTGCTCGTTGACAAGATTAACGATGGCTGTAAGAATGCCGAGCCTTTCGCCATCAGCAATCTTATCATAGCTCAAAGAGACTGGTTCAAAGATGCTGATCTGCTTGATGAACACTTGCAGAGCATATTCATCACTCTCAAACGAAACGTCGATTGACTTGAATATGTGCCAATTCTGGCCTCATACTAGGCTGATCAGCTAGAGGGAAGTTAAGATAAGGGAATTTCGAAACAATGGCTCTGGTCACTCAGTCACTCCGAAAGACCAGATGTACGTTGGCGCCCTTAAACGCAGATTCAGCATTGCCTCGGGGCTGCGGAATATTGCTGCTTCGATGACGTGATCCTCCTCGAATGGGCTCGCCTTTGGGTCAATCGTGAAAGCGTCTCCACAGTCGCCGAGCTGAACGTCGCTGAAGCGGTCCGGTGCACTGCCATTGTTGACAAGGATGTTGTCGGGTTTAATGTCTACGGGGTCAGTTAGAAGTGGTGTGATGGCTTGTTTGAACGGCTTGCACCATACCTATGTGGACATAACCGCCGCTGTGCAGCGCTTTCAAAGCTCGCAAAAGATTTCTCGCGACATACTTCACCTCTGCTCTCTCTAGCTTCTTCGCATTCGAGGAGTCGAGGAGATTGTCGTCCAGATACTTCGGTATGAGTGAGGGCGGATCGTCACTCGTATCGATAATGGGCCGAATTTCACGAACGGCCTCGAGAATGTGACGTTCGTTCTTTAGAGGCAAGTCCGAGGCGGTTTTGACCGTTACCCTCTGGGACGTGAAGCTCCTGTAGCACGTTAATTATGAATAGGACGGTTTTATTAGATTGAAGCATTCTCAAATCGCTGTCCAGATTCTTCTATGCACCTGAGCCTGAATAATGTACCTACCCCGTCTGCCTTGCAACGTTTGTCCAATCTTGAGATTGGTCGCCATGGCAGAAAGCTGCGGTGTCAGACGCATATGGGGATATAAAGCACTAGCCTGTGACCAAGGCATACAGGCAACGGATATATCAGAGAGCAAATTTAATCCTTTAGATATCCGAAAGTACAGAAATTCGGTTCATTATGTAGTTAACGGCAGTCTATGAATTAAGACTTTTTTCTTTTTTCGATTATTGGTTTTTAATGATCTACTTCATCATGCTGTGTTGTTCATTAACAGCCTGGAAAAGTCAAACTTTGCGTGTATAGTATCAGCTTTTCGACAACGAGATCTAGGCGACGAGGTTCGTGGCGCCATGTATGTAGGTAGGTAGGCGAAGAAGCAACGCTTCTTTGTAGTCACTTGATAGTGGCACTCCCCATGACGATATCTTTCAGCCTGATACATGAAGCTGTCGGAACACAAGGTCATATGGGGGGCACATTGATATTGGTTGTTGCCAGTAGAGTAGGCGAAAACTCTACTAGCGGGCCTCAGCCCTATGAGGAGACGATTACCAACCCCTAATTCTTCACGTAGCATTCATCCCTTCCTATCGTCGGCATTTAAGAACTGCAAATTGACTGATTGCGAGTATGCTTGTCCTTTGAGTATGTGCAAAAGACTGCTTTCTGGAGTTAATTCGGACTTGATGACTTCAAGCGCGTCGTCCATTCTGCGTATTTCCTTCGATGTATACGTCGCCTTTATGTGTATACAGAACCCAATGGTGTCATTTTCCTACGATGAGACCTCGAAAGGAGATGAGATTTCCAACACCTAAGTGAATTGAATATTCAGTTACTTGTATCTTACATACGAAGCAGAACGCAAAGGCCTCTATTTTCGTACTCATTGATATATGTATCAAGCGAAAGCTATGCTGTCGATAACTCCACTGAACATTGTTATTTTTACTTTGCTAAAATGGAAATCGAACAACGTCCGTCCACCAATAGCCATGTATGCTACAAAATGAAGAACACCAGGTGAGAAGTCAAAAACAGCCAAGTAGAGGATATCCATATGGAAGAACATCAGAGTCAAAGCATATCCTTTGCTCAAGCAACGACCATACGCAACAGTCAGTCTCTTCATCAAACCTCAACTGTCCTCCTGAAGTACGCGTCAGCTTCCGTACCACCAACCATCATTGATCGATATCAAAAGCCTAGACTTTGTCCCCTCAACCCCTCCCCTTGATTAACCCTCTTCATCATCTCCCCTTAAACATCCCACTCCCAACAAACCAGACATGAATTTTCTATTCCACGATTGAAGTTTTCAATATCATTACATGTGACGATTTGGAGAAAGGTGGAATATAGAGAGGGATTGAAATAGTGGTTATATGGTTGGGTGGATGGGGAGGCGGGGGGAGAAGAAAGCATTGTTCTAATAATAGAAATAGAAGGTGTACGCGAGTCACACGCATATGAATTAAAAGAAGGAGGAAGCAAAGGGCGCTAACGAGAGAGAGCGAAAAGGCAGTCAGAAGGGCGAGTGGTGCGTTCCTGCGGGTACGTTAGTAGGATGAATGATTGTTTAGGCAAGCTAAGGACCCAAACGAATATCTAAATTTTCCTCGTAACCAAAGTAACTACAAGAAGTACCTTATCGATAGTAACCGAAGTAGTGAAGAAGTAAAAGTTTTTTGTTTCCACCAGCGCCGCCAGAGGCCCCATCGACCCTACCCCTACGTTAAACTCGTAACAGTCGCCTCGAAATCTTTATACGCCGTCCCCGCCGGCGTCAAGCTCGTCCCGTCCGCAGTGATAAAGCTGGTCGTCCAGAGTCCGCCAATGGCTTGGTAGCTGTCGATGGCGGGGTTGGCGTCCAGCCAGGGCATCATGGCTTCGAGGTAGGTGGAGGATTCGGAGGCGGAGGCGCCCCAGAGCCAGAACTGTGAAGGGGGGTGTTAGTATGAAGTTTTAGGGTTTTGAGGGTTTTGGGGAGGGAGAAACATACTTCACCGACAACGATTTTGGCGTCTTTAAGTTGCGGATGCGCGGCTTGGAATTTCGGTACGTCGTTGAGCAGGTACGACTTCAGGGCCGAGACTGCTTGGTCGACGTTGACGTCTGTACGCTGCAGGTAGTGGTGCACATTGATGAAGTCAAAAGTGCAGCCGTTGCAAGCGTTGAGGAAATCGGACATATAATTGAGCCCCGCTGAGCCTCCGCCGTTGGTGACTGCAGGCGTGGCGAGTTTGGCTTTGCCAGCAAAGGGCTGCATGTAGGCTTTGTAGACAGTGGCGGCGTCTGCGGCTTTGAGGTTGGCCTGGCCGGCATTGTCGGGTTCGTTGGAGGCGAAGAGCTTGGTGACGCCGCCAGTGCTAATTAGGTTGGTGACGGTGTTTATCCAGTTGGTATTTTTGAGGCTCGAGTCGACGCCGAGGGTAGGAACGAAGGAGAAGGAGGAGTCGAGGGTGACGCTGCCGATTGCGCGCTGGGCTTGCCAGTTGGAGCCCCAGGTGACGTACTTGCTGCCTTTGAATAAATCGCCGTAGGAGGTCTTGGAGTTGTAGTCGTACACGAGGCCGCGCTTGGTGCTTGAGGCATCAGAGCCACTGCTCGGAGTAGATGGGGATGTGCTCGCGGGGGCTGTGGCAGTGCTGGAAGTCGTGGAGGATGGGACAACACTTGACGGCGCCGATGCAGAAGCGGTTGTCGATGTGGACAAGTCCTGAGTGGTAACAGGAGCAGCAGTGGAGGTCGTAGCCGTAGTAGCAGGCGCGGTTGTCGACGGAGCAGTAGTGCTAGCAGAGACCTGGCTGGCAGTCTTATCGAAGCATTTGCAAGCACTGGAGACATTGGAAGGATCCTCTTTGCCTACCCAATCAGGGAGAGTACTGTCTGAGCCGGCCAGAAACTTTGGGCAGAATGCTGCTGCTTGAGTAGAGTAACGCTGAAGTGCACGTAGGGTGTTGTCCTCGTAGCACACGTCACGACGGATAGCAGCGCCATATACACCAGACAAAGTGACGCTCAGCGTCAGGAGAGTAGTGGAGAAATGCATGGTGCTAGCCCAGGCTTAAATGTAAAATTGCGTTGTGGTGAAGCGAGTATTTTTCGGTACAGAGTGCAAGATAGAATGAGTATTTCAAAGAGAGGACGAGCAGATGCTCAAGTGACGGACTATCGAGGCCTTGCACGACGTCTTGAAGGAAGTTTGATACAGCGAAGGTATGGTGGTGAAGAAGAGAGAGACTCGAAGGAGCGTGCCAGGTTTGTTTTATATCATTCACCAACACTTCGACACACCAACTCACCCCTACCCCAGTACCCGTCACTAGGCCACCATCAATGCCAGTCCCCTCAGTCCTGGGATTCATTGCAATCTCACTTTCCTTGCAACCCAAAAGGCATGCAGAAGGCACAAAGATGCACCGGCGACCGAAGCAGTATGGTGAGCTGGCGGACAAAGCCGTACACGCCCGGAACAGTTTCGAGACCCTGCCATTTGGGCGGCACAAGGGGGGATGTTGACGGGAGGGGCTGACAGAAGGAAACAACTGTAAAGAAACATCAAAGAGCAGCAAATTGTCAGGAGCAGGAGTAGGAGCAGGAGCAGGAACCAGATCACACCCTCAGGGCTGTCCGAGCGTCCTCTTGTGCGCTGATGAGGCCATTTCCCCACACCCCCTTTACAATCCGTTGAACTGCCGGACGTCAAGTGAACAGGACACCCTTATGCAGAAGATGACAGCGTCACCTCTGGAATACTTCTTTACCCCTCTTAGATCTGTAGGGGGTGCGGTTACACCGTCGACGGTGCCAATCAAGTGTCGTCGACGTCGAGCGATCTAGACGATGGGCTGACATGCCAAGGCATGCAACTCAAGGGATCTGAAACAATTCTTTATTTGTTGTACCTGGACTGTAATCTTATCTGCCCAGTGCTGACGCTCTCATTAAAATACCGGCATAGAATAACAGCTAAGCTCTCCCCGACGTCCCAGTCAGAAATGTTGGCTTAATCCTTATTATTTATGGCGCCTAAGAAACTTGATCCACTCCCTATTCGTCTGACCTCTCTTTTTACGATAGCGATTTGATTGTCTTATTGCGAGAAGCCGACAACACCTCCCTGAGCAATTTTCTGCTTTTCCAGATGACCGTCCCAGGGCCCTGGCTGCAATGCAGTATCTACAGTACCAGCACTGCATAATGCAAGCCACTAAAAGGTACCCAGCACTCAACCTCAAGTCCGATTATCCCCTGTCTCTTTGGGGGAAAGTGGGCCCGCGTATCTGCTACAATCGTGACAGGTGGATTGCGTGGCCAGTTAATCTCTTCTACTCATGCGCTGGCTGCTTTTTCCCTTAACTCAATCTGTACTCCGCTTCCAGTAATGCAGAAAGTTGTTCCCAGCATCTCCACTGACGGTCACACTGTACGTTCTTTTTCAAGCTTAACTGCATTACAAGTTGGACCGAGCTCGAGTTTACGGCAATTCGTTCAAGCTAGTTCAACCTACAAATGGCCAATGCGTCGAGAACGCAAGATATCCCATTGTCAACGTCTTCTATCACCCGTGCACTGCTTATGCAGTGCGGAAGATTTCGGGCAACCTAAGATGCGATTCATTTTCACGACGTTGAAGAAATTCGCCGCTAAGTCCACAAACGAACCGGAGAGGAAGGCAGCATGATTTTGTTCGTCAACGTACAGCGTTGCAAAGGCCTGTGCCCAGTGGACACTCGGAGTGGTTGCACATCTGCACTAGGACTACGGACTCGATGTCTTCCAAACCGAACGATACCTCCATTGAGCTCGGGTAAGACGGTGCAAATCCTTTGTGTTGGGGAGAAGATCAAAGGCAGATGGGGAAAGCCAGACATGGATGCATTGGTCAACATATTGTTCCCCGGTTCCGCAAATGCTACTCGCCCGCATATGGACTCTATGGGCAGATAAAGAAAAGGGGATCTGAGATGCATGGTTTGGGTGATGTGTTCCTGGTCTCGAACCGCAGTGAGGAAGGTAAGGTTACGTGGTGGATAAGCTTGAGCCGGAGCACGCAATTAGGGCTTAGATTGTAGACTACGGCAGTGAGAATAATATATTCTAGAAGATGCACCCCACAGAGTGCGCCTAAATATTGAGCTACGGCTGTCAATCAGGCAGCATGAACCGCGTCTCCAAACGCTCCAATCTGGATTTGCCTTCAATGTCGTAGCTTAGTCATCCATTGTTCGCCGTCCGAGCTTTATTGCCTCATGACCTCAGACGTGTGGGGCTAAGCCCCTGCGGGTTAGCGCGTTGCTTACTAAAGGTGCTGCACTGAGCTCGCAAAGTAAGCAGAGCTAACCCACAGGGGCTTAGCCACGCACGTCTGAGGTCCTGAGGCAAGAGCTTTACCTCAATTTGGGACCAGCTACGATCAACACGACAAGGTCCACTTCTGTCCACCATAATAACTTCAAACATGCATGAGCTTTCGAGTTAAACACGATTCACGGGCGACGGTGACGAATTACGGAGTATGAAAGGGAAGTGGTAGTGCTTACATTCTGATTCGACTAATCATTCTTGTCGGCTTGCCAGGGTTGCTCATCGAAACATCCACGTAGCTGCTTCGACAGTCCTCTATCTTCTTCTACTCTAAACTGCGCAAGAGGTCATCTGCTCAATTCGGCACCTTCATCCACTATCGCACTGCAATCCTTGCCATCTCAATTGAGGCTTGTGCGCAAGAGACTACAGCACAGCGCTCCACGATCCATGCAAAGGGCCGCATCTGCCTAGTTGAATGGTAGACGGTGAGGAGGAGAGTTTCGAGGAGCAAATGCCTCAAGCGGCATCATGGACGGGCACACCTTCAATCAAAGGCTCGTCGGAGTCGTTGCAAATGGCGTTATTGACTTTCAGCTTGATTGGCCTACAGTAAGCGTCTTCCATTGTACAGGTTGTAAGGACGCTTTTCTCATGAAACGTCCGGCAGGTTTACCTGGGGCATAGAGATGACATGTATGGCACTTCGATTCTCCAAAAGTGCCACACAGAGGCGCTAACATATTGCTCGCAGATGGCACCCCATACCTTCTTCAACTCGGCCTAAGTAAAGCCCATACGTCCCTAGTATGGATCGCTGGACCATTGTCGGGACTCATAATGCAGCCAGTCATAGGTGTGCTGGCGGATAGTTCGAGGTCGAAGTGGGGACGACGAAGACCATTCATGATTGGTGGTACCATAATCGTCGGCTTTGCTTTATTGGTACTTGGATGGACAGCAGAAATTGTAGGTATCTTCATTGAAGATACCGATTTGGTGAGTAGGGAAGTACGTTGCTAAGGACGTACTGGAGCTGACGATTCGCAGAAACGGACCTGTACTATCACTCTGGCTGTCGTTAGCATATACGCCGTGGACTTTGCCATCAATGCTGGTAAGTGGGCTACGCAAAGAGCGAGATGTTATTTTAATGGTTTCACTCTAGTGCAGTCGTCATGTCGAAGTCTTATTGTTGATACATTACCGATCCCAAAGCAGCAGCTTGGATCTGCTTGGGGTAAGCCCTCTCTCCTTCATTACCAGTTCTACGGACATTGAGATCCTGAAGCAACTAGGATGATTGCGGTTGGCCATCTCATAGGATATGGTGCAGGGACTATCAACCTCCCAAACATATTTGGAACTCTTTTGGGAGACTCCCAGTTCAAGCAACTGACGGTGATTGCTGCTGCCTCGTTGGCGTTTGCCGTTGGCGTTACTTCATGGGCGGTGGAAGAGCGAGTATTGGTATCACCAGCAAGGTACGAAGCATTGCTTAAACAGCTTAGGTGTCGAAGTCTTACTGTTGCAGAGATGCGGACAAGTCTGGAGCCGTGAAGACAGTGAGTAAGATCCTCAAAACCACTTTGCACCTACCAGATCGGATACAAGCCATCTGTTGGGTCCAGTTCTGGGCTTGGATAGGTGATATCTCTTTCCAGTTGTAATTGTCGCCGTCTCGCTAATTCGTCCTAGGATGGTTTCCCTTCCTGTTCTATAGCACGACCTGGGTTGGCGAGACTTACTTTCGTTACGAAGAGCACGCCTCGATTGAAAATTCCACCGACACGCTTGGCGACGTCGGCCGCATCGGGTCTTTCTCCCTTGTCATATTCTCTGTCATCACCTTTGTTGGCTCCGTCCTCCTCCCCTGGATCGTCCAGTCTCCTGATAACGAGAAGCGAGGATTTACTCCCCGACCACCACCCAAAATCGCTCCCCTATTCGCAACAATCAATAAGTACAAACCGAATCTCCTCACCGCATGGATGTACAGCCATCTCATCTTCGCAGCCTCCATGTGCCTAGCGCCATTTGTAAGATCTCTACGCATGGCAACCATCCTAGTCTCGATCTGCGGAATGTACGTCTCCCCGTTCTCCCCTCGCATATTCCCCTAGCCAATCGCTCACTGACGGCAACAGCCCCTGGGCTCTCGCCTGCTGGGCCCCCTTCGCATTCATGGGCATTGAAATTAACCGCCTCACCGCCCCGACCACCATGCTCGCTAACGGCTCCACTTATCGCCGCCTCTCCGACGCCCCACTCAACGACTTCTCCCCCGCCCCTTCCCCCACACTCCTGCGCCTCAATCACCTCGACCGCGACCTCGACTCCACCGACGCCCCCTCCTCCTCTACGGGGGAGACAGCAGGCATCTACCTAGGCATCTTGAACCTATTTACGACCCTACCGCAATTTGTAGGCACCTTTATCTCGATGATTGTGTTTAGTATTCTGGAGCCGGGGAAGAGCCCGGAGTTGCATAAGGGCGGGGATGAGCATGTGGCCAAGGCGGCCGAGGGTCCGAATGCCATTGCCGTGTGTTTGTTTATTGGCGCGGCTAGTGCGGTGGGGGCGGCGTTTGCGACAGGGAGGATGAAGGGGCTGTATGGGAGGTGAGATGGTGCGGATGAGGGGGTAATGGTGGGGGGAGAAGTGGGATCTGTGGGTTTGTCGTGGTGTAGTATATTTGGGTGGAGGCGTTGGTTGGGTTTTTTAAGGGGGTTTAGAAGTGTTGGGATGATTAAAGCGGGTTCCATGGGAGGATTATTGATGGGTAAGAAACCTTGTACACACACCTCAACTCCCCCCACAAGCATAAGTAGGCATGTGGACAGTTCTTTCAGCGAAGTCATACGTATCCCATTAATGCTCAGCAGCAACCATCAAGCCTAATCAAAAAAATCTATCTACACCGAGCTAAAAGCAAAAGAAAAGAGCGGGTATTCTGTTCTATCCCATCCATCCACCCATTCATCCATCAGTCAAGCACACAAAACACACACCATGCTCGCAAATCATTACCACCCGCCTCATTCCTGAGTCCTCCCTAAATACCAGTTGTCAGGGAGAGAGGATCATTTCTCCTCTTTCTTGCCAAACATCTTGTGCTTTAGCTTGTCCGCGAGGCCTTCGTGCATCTGGGAGCCTTTTTCGCGGTGGACGTTGCCTTCACCGCCGCGCTGGGGGAGAGGGGTTAGCGGGGATTTCTGGGGAGGGAGGGGAGAAGGGATGGAAGGAGGGGATCTGGGGGTTAGCGAAGGGAGTGAAGGGATTCGGGGGCGGAGGGTGGGGGTTGTGGCGGTTTGAAGAGGTTAATGGAGGGAAGAAATGAATGCGTAAATAGCGCTTTTGCCGATTTTGGAAGAGAACGAGGCTCGACATACCCCAGTGTGATAGTTCTCATACCCATCTCCGCTCTCTCGCATCGCTGTTTCCGGCACCACGTCCTCATCGCCCGGATTGGTGTTCGTGGCTTTTTGGCGGGGGGAGTCGATGTTGCCTGCGCCGCCACGCTATAGAGTTGAGGAGCATGTCAGCGTTGACTTGAGGCTTAGGTGTAGGAGATGTGGAGCTTGGGGGTGGGTGGGGAGGAAGTGGTAGGGGAGGGTGAGAGGGCGTCGTACGCCAGCAGAATAGGCGCCGTTGCCTTGGTCGCCGACGGGGCCTTCACGGACTATTTCGCCGTCGGTGTAGCTGCGGGGAGGGAGTGGTTAGCGCATGAAGAGCTTGGGCGCTGGGTGTGCTGCTGGGTTGGGGAGGGAGTAGAGGCTTACAGTGTGTCATCGCGTCCAATGTTTGCGGCGCCTGTTATGCTGATGATTCAGCGCTGGCGGTAGAGGTATCATTGGGACATTGGATGGGCTCACCGCCGCGGCCGTGGGAGGTGATGGGTGCCTGTTCGGAAGTCATGATCCGGTAGGAAGTATCGTGTATCCTATAATCATTCCAATTGTCAGTATGCTTTGCTGTGATGTCTACTCCAGGTCTTAGGCTGCGGGTTTTGCGCCTGGCAAGATAATAGATTGTAGCTCTTGGGTTATCCTTTCACCTACTTTCTCAAGGCGTAGTGTGACGGTAACCGCTCTTTGAACAACGTTTCCTGACTTTGACGAGAACGAGATACTTTATAGGAGATGAAGGATTGGGATATGTGGAAGACATTGTCCTGGTGCTAGTACAAGCCAAGTGCGATGACGATTGCGGATGGCGTGAAGTGTCACCCTGTTGCCCTGTGGGATAAGATGATTGATTAGTCATGCTGATAGGCAGCCGGGATATCCATTTGTCGTTGTTTGCTGTCCGGATATCACACACACGCCCGGCTACTCTCTACGTACAGTATTACACACGCCTTGGCTGTTGACTTCATTCTCTGCATGTACCTATCAGTCGACGGCGCTGAGTATGGCGGGATGGCGTGATGGCGTGATGACAATGACAAAAGTGCCAACTCCGAGGGACGCTTATGATGGCTGAGGTGCAGACGTCAAGGAGTGCAACTTCACGTCGGCCTCGAGGATACACGGAGGTTGTTAATTGGATGAGATGGTGGAACTGCAGCCAAGTCCTGTAGGCGTCAATGGAGCACATGGAATTCGTGTCCAGTAACCACCGTCACCTCTCACCACTGGAGGCCGAGCCTGTGCGAAGTCTAGCAAACCGCCCGAACAAGTCCTTCTCGCTGTTCAGCGGCCCCACTCTGGTGTTGCAAAGGATAGATGCACAGTTTCGACATGTCGAGGAGGTTGCACCTTCATTTAGACATGCCGGTACTTAAAAACATGAAATTTGCAATCAGTCCTCTCAAATGTTAGCAAGACTGCCTCTTGTTTTGGCACATTGAGCCAATCTACACATCCAATGAACTGATCTTTTATCACTGTTCGTTGTCCAGGTTCTATTCAAGTCCTGTGCAGCAGATCATGAAGTCCTGAAGAGATATTGTAACATATGCATAAGCTTGTTCCCTACTACGGACAACATTGTTTGTTTCTTCGTTCGCTGCTAACCAAGTCCTTTTTTTTTCTCGAGATTTGGCCTCGTCAAGATTGACTCGGATACGCGTAATCGTCTCCGGCTTTAATCCGAGCTTCTCACGGCTCTTCTAGATGTAAGTCAACGAAATGTATCTGAAGGAGGTGGGCTAGGAGCATTATTCTGAGAGACGATACTATTCGTGGATTGAGACGCGAAACTCTCCCAGACATGACGCTTTTGTGCCTCAAGTAATGTGTTATAATTGGATTGCTCTTTCATTCGTCTGCTAGCAGCAGCTGTTGCTGCTGCTGTATGAGGCCAGTCATAATTTTGCACACACGCATTTCCGGGCACAATAAGAATTAAGCTAATACCAGCACCCTTATTACGAATCACTTCAAACGAGTTCCGAACGCCCTACTATAACCGATAGCCATAACTGATTAAGATCACCAGTATCCTCCTCCTAAATTGAAAGATTCAAGTTGATGAATGAATACCAAAGGCTTGGTACGGGAAGATCCTATGTTCTGGCAGGTCATACGAACTGTCACCTAGAAAACATGGAACAGGTTTGAGATCATGGCAAATTAAATAAAGCACGACTAGCTACATTCGTATAGCTAGCTGGTCGGTCATAGCAATGGTTCCAGTCACACCGCCCCCGGGTTGAACAGCCCGTCGTCGTCCTCAGCGCTAGGCGTCGAATGGGCTGTGCATCCTCGGTTTAAAGAAGTCTGAGCATGGACGCCAGCAATGGCATAGTCAGGTGAAAGATCTTCTATCCGAACGTCGAGCTTACCTTGCAAGCCCGCCATCTTCTACAATTGCTAGCTCGCCGTTGTCTAACTCTATCCCCTCTTCTTCTAACATTGTCTGAGCCATTTCGAACGATGTTGGGGAGCTTGAAGGATGCAACATCCTGACAGCTTTCGCTTCGGCTAAGACATTATTGATGAAGACTGCTGGACTTACCGAACAGCATCTGAAGTTACAGCTCGAAGCTTGCATCGCTTGACTGATGACAATTTCTTGACACGAGCCTCCTCGAGCACAATTGAAATAACAGCTCGACGCTTGTTTCTCTGAACAGTTGACAGTTGCTCACCGAGTCGTTGCCAGCGTTATGTGCGTCGACATATACCAACTTCGGTTCATTATTCTTGAGAGCCATGAACGTAGACTGCGTGTTTGTGTATAACACAAGGTCGGAAAGTTCCTTTGAATAAAAGTTGCTGATGGCTGCATTGTAGCCTCTCATCGCCAGATTGTGTCGAATGCGCAGTAATAGATGAGATCTGAATGTTTGAAGCATCGAAGCCAAGCTCTTCCACCTTCACGTAATCGGAAGCACCGGCATGTTCCATAAACACTTTGTTGAGAACACAGCCATCCTCGTATTTCAAGACGTCGTGTAATAATGACGACTCTTGAGGGAGATTTTCAATGCTATTCTTAGGCCATCAATAGCTTCAAGAAACCCGCCAAGAGTCATGAGTGTTTGAAAAAACCGTCGATTTGTCGAACCATTTACTGAGATGGAGCAAAGTTTGCCGCTATGGTATCTGTTGTTTCGTCGTAGTCTGGTGCGGCCACAGTTTCTTCTATTGAGGTTCGTTGTCGTTCTTTGTCTTGACTTCATAACCGTATTCGATCATTTGGTCGCGTTTTCGTTGTTTGAGGAGAATATCCATCTCGATTAATGATGCTCAACACGCTAAGCGTTTCGTGTACACAGTCGAGCTCTTCTGGCTAAATCGTATAAGTCTTGACAGAGTCTGCAGCTCTGCGCTTTTCAAGTAGGCCAAATTCATAAATATCAGACACCTCGTTTTATAACAATCATAATTCCAATCGAGCGTCTCGATCGGTCTTTCAAGACTTGTACGAGTTCCGCATGTTGCTAGAATCCCAGAAATGATACTGGGTATATTTGCGTGTTTCCCTGCGGTTGACTTAACGGTCCATGACAGGCCCAAATTTGTCTCTGCTTTCTGGACAGCTTTTAATTTGATTGGTTGCTTGACCCCAGAAGGAAGTGTCCTGGCCATTGGGTGAGGGAGCTGAGCTCCGTCGAAGACGTCATCAATTTTCGAACCGTTCAACAGTCTCCCGATCCTTATTAAGGGGTGCTGAGTCTGTTCTCTTATTTGGGTTCGCCTGGCGAAAGAGGAGACGGTGTTTGTAACTGTTTTCTTAACGTCTGAGAGTGGTGCTTGGAAGAGGATCTGCCTACTCCATGTTAAGGTATGAGGGTCAGAAGGAGCATACGTGCATGTATATGCATATAGCATTCGTCTTCTCGAAAGAGTAATGATCTGCGACCGCTGCGACATTGTTCAGATAATTTTCTCCAAGCTTCTCAAAGAGTCAGTCCTGAGTGTCCGATTCCCACTTTTGCTTGATAGCTATCACGGGTTTCTCTTTCCTATTCCGACTTCCTAAGGCGCGTACTCGGAAAGCCTTTCAGCTGTGGATTATCTAGCGCATTGATCGCAGCCTCCCGCGTTCGAAATCGAGCCATCCACGCCTTGCCGTCGACGAGCATTTACCCCATGCCTCCATGACCACCCCGTTCGCTCCCTCAGAGTATGAACAAGGGGCTTAGCCGCAAAAAACACGTCTGAGGTTCTGAGGCAACTGAGAATCTGGAGGCAACGGTTCCCTGTTTCCCAACACTTCATAAGCATTGTGGTCTGTTGCATCCGGACTTCATGAAGACGATGGTGCTGCTGAACAGTCTCAAAAATATCAAATAAAGGCATGAATTTCTAGGTTACAAGCTTGCTAGCTAAATCGGCCCTGAGGCGCCCAATAGGCCCTCACTAGTGGATTACCAGTGCGATATGACCGATAAGCCAACCAAAGGAGAAGCAAATGGCTGGCTGCAGGTTCCCAATTGAAACCTGATACATAGAATAGGATAAGCAATGCAAGGGCAAACAAAAGCAGAACCTATATGGTTTGGGTTTCGGCTCTGGTGAGGGGGTTGGACTCGGGGAGGTTGGAATAGGAGGTTGTTTTGAAGAAAGATATGACGTAGTTCCAACGTCAATCTCCTCGAGATTTTCAAGACCTTCGACGTCAGCTTCTTCTTCTATGGAGGATCTCGGGGAGGTGGATTTGGTTCTGAGAGGTAGGGTAGCTGTCCACCTTCTTGGAGAGCGAGTTCTACTGCTGAGAGTTGACCGAGCGAATGAAGGTATAGAGTCAGTTCGTAGGTTTTGCATCTACTGTATCGGTAGCGATGAAGAGGATAGCTATGTGATAGGTAAATATGGGATAGGTAAAGTTCGGGGAGTTATGGCTTCCTAGGTTCAACCCTTCGATCCTAGGTGGCTTCCTAGGCTTACCAAGTAACCCTTTGAATCCTTCTAGCAAAAGAATCGATCGCGGCATGGTCGCCAACTGAAACTTCTACACTTGGTTCCTAAGAATGTGGATTTTTCGAAGCTATTGGCGATTGCCTCAGTTCTCAGACGTGCCAGCGTCTCTAAGCCCCTTCGGGTTAGCGCCTTTCATAAGCCCCTTCGGGTTAGCCTTGGCTGACTACAAGTACACAGCGAACGGGCGGCACATCTGAGTGCAAACCCCTGTAATTTAGTCAGATCTCCCTTGAATCTGGAATAATACCGAACTTTGCCGTCGCCTTATTTAATTCAGACGTAATTTACAGTATTAATGAAATATCAAAGTATTTTAAGTCTGCGTCATTACTCATGAACCTTAGCAAAAGCGCGTTTAACAGTGAGTCGAGTGTTGTCTTTCAATTGAAGTGTGGTTGACCTACAAAGCGGGCAGAACTTAGAAATTTCATTAAGCCCATAATCAATTTCTGACTTGCGGCTGGTCGATAGTATCGTGAGGGGAGAGCTGACTTTCTCGACGAAGTTCATGCTGCGATTCAGATTCGAGATTGAAGTGATGAAGAGAATGGTCTAATTCTTTTGTTGATTCAAATGACGAGGCGAGATTTGAACTGAGCAAAGCAGCGTGACGCTGCTTTGCAGTTCAATCGGTCACCAGATAGACGAGATCAAACGCGAAGAAGTGTTGTTTTGCTACGATATCTCAATTACGCTTATTTGCTCGCCCCCAACTTGAAAAAACTATCCACCTCATAATATAATCTCTCTGCTTCCTTTATCATCTGGTACACTGACTTGAACGCCTTTAACGCCGCGAATCGATGCCTATCAATCGTTCCCCTCGCGCGGTCCCGATCAACCCCCAATACCACATTCGCCTGCGCCTGAATCATCGGATCATCCCATGTGGTGCGGCCAATCAAGGCCTGACTGATTGGGCTCTCTAGGTACAGCTGCGTTGATGCCGGGAATCTATAAGGAATCGGCCCAAACCTGTTTGCTAGGCCTGAGGGCGTGAGATTGAGGCCTTCATGGCTTGCGTGGGCGCGAGCAATATCGGCCCACTTACTAATGCAGGTTCGGCAATTTCCATATCTATCATCGTCCCGAGCGATAGGATTTATCTGGCCTGTTTTGGTTGCTGATCTCCTTAGAGCGTTGGCTTGTTTCTGCGTCTCTACCAGTCCATCTACGGAGGCGTTGTGTTCTGTTCGCCCTTTTCGTGCGATGTCGATAGATGTCTGGTTCTTTGCCAACTCCCGAAGTTCCTTCAATATGGTTTGAACCAATAAATCTCTTGTACTTGGCCGCGTTGGATCTTCCTCGTCGCTTTCGGTTACGTGCCCCTCGATTTTGACCTGTTTTCCGACAGGCATCGCAAAAGAGTTTGGCGTGTTCCGGGCCTTAGGTGATTTATCACTGATTAGGGGTTTCGGCGGATTGGCGCGATGGCCGAACGTGGGCCCGGCATGGAGTGGTGCCGGGGACTGGTGGGTTCTGGTCGGTTTGGTATAGGGAGGGGAGGGAGGTCGGTCGGTTACTGATGGCTTGGGTTCGGACCGGCGTGATGAGAAGAGTGAGGTGTTTGGTAATGTTTAAAAGATTGAGTTTATCTGTAGAACGGAGAGAATAGTTGGAGGTTTGTGAGGGTTCTTTGATGTCAAGTTCCTTGAGGGTGATCGTTGGCACAGAGGTATACTCAATGGCCCCATCCATCTACTGTACGATTGTGTGTCGGAGCCAACAGGAATGAAGAACGCGAATAAATCATTTAAATGTTCAACGTCTTTTTATTTCTTTTTCTCTTTCTCTTTCTTGAATGAGTGAGCTGGCTGCAATGGACATGCTCACCGTGATGGGTTCAACACGACACTCTTTGAATTTCTTGTTATTCTGTTCGACTGTGACTAGAATTTCATGTTTTTTCTTCTCTGTATTCAAGAGTTCAGTCTTTGTATCAATATGTGCAGAAAGATTGTAGAATTTTGTATCTGATTCTGACAGAATCTCGATCTCTGAATCATCTAGGCTAGTTCGTCGTAACTGAAGAATCTTCTTGAAACAATCTCATGATCTCATGCAGTTGATTCTTTTTTAGAAAGCTCCGACATAATCAAGATGCAGAGAATTTTCTTCACGATTATGAATTACTATACACTTGAAGTTAGCACCGATAATGTGATGTATTTTTGTCACTTTCATCGTCATGTTGCAGCGCAGCATACGACATGACTACTTACATGATAGAGTATTTTCGCTTGCACGAAACTCATTGAACAGAACATCTTCTCGTTGAAATCTCACTTCTTACTAAGAGTGAGCTTGTCAATTTTCGCTATCTTAGAGCAATAACTGTGGTTGCAGAACTTTCTTACGTGACGTTGATACGAGTTTTTAGAGTTATCAGTCATCTTATACAGAGTCTTTGTGCTTATTTTGACTCATCTCTGATCTTTGCTGTGTTCATCAGTACAGAGAAGATTCTTCGTTGTCTTCAGTTGCGAAAGTCGAGAAAAAGAGGCTAAAGAGCTGAGCACTCGCAGTCTTTTAATCATTGCTACTAGATTAAGCATGATTTCAGAGTTCACAATAACAAAAGCATCGGAAGCAACGGAAGCATGAGGAGCAACGGAAGCAAGAGAGATCTTATGCATGATGTCGATGTGTCTTCTTCCTTCACCATAAAGATGAGATTTATCTCGTTCCAATAAAGTCAAACCCATGGCCGTCATCTTCACCAAAATCACTCCCTTAATTGAAATGTGCCAATTCGAGCATGTCTCAGGCTCATGCTAAAATATAGCGACGAAAGAGGCGAAAGAAAAGCAAAGAGATATATGACAAGCCAAATTCGGCATATGATAGGATGAAGAGTTAGATGAGAAACATTCGATATCTTGCTTGCTTGCTTCCGCTTTGCAATTTGAATGGTCGCAGACATGGGGTGCAGGGGCATCCCCCATTTCGCCATCGTTGTTTCCCTTCTCGTGTGAAAATTGGGCTCCGATTTTGGCTTTCTCCGATTGCTCGATCACCTTCGATTCTTTGTACGAAGTTTATACATATCAGATACAAAGCTACATCGACTGATTCTCTCTTTTGAACCTAAACAGAATGCACACATTCTCTCGCACAGCTTTGATGATGATCGACAGCTTTTGAACATCTCTGCATCGTTCTGACAGCTCTTGCAAGTCTTTGCTCGAGTCCCCAAGCTGATTAAAGACGTTAGTCGGTATTTCAACGAGGCAATTCTTGAATGACTGCTCTGTTCTAACAACATTAGAGATCGAACTCAAGAGGATCAAGGTCTACTCCGCCCAATAGTCTATTAGCTGGTGATACTGAGTGGGTAGTGGTGCGGTCTTAGGCTCTTAGCCTTGCGTGAGGATTTCCTGGTGGACTTCTTTCCCTCAACAGCATTGAAAAATGATAGCGTCCGACGAATTTGATAGCCGAAGATTGGGGCCATGAGGCCCATGATCCTAGTAGGTACTGCCGAATGTCTTCAAGGCATACTCTAACACTTGTACTTCAAAAGATTATAAACATTCAGCTTCTAAGACTCAAGCATTTTATCAAAAAATCTTCATCGACGAAGTTGTCTGTTGTCAATCACTTTTTCAATGTTGAAATCTGTGCATATAATGCTATATGTAATGATGAGTCTCGTTTGCATGATATGTCATATTCTTCCCTTTGCTTGATTCTGTGTGCTTATCATTCACTTCGAATCTAATTGTACTAGGTAACGAGCCTTAATGAGGGTTAGTAATTCTTATGTGTGCTGCATTTGCTTCGAATCTTGCTTGACATAGTAAAATTAACTTAGCTCTTGGCTCATCACTGAGGTTGTGCCTATGATATATCGAGGTGGCTCGATTCATTCCCACTGCGACGAACTCAGTCGTAACAACAGAATCTTCTTGAAACAACCTCATGATCTTGTGCAGCTGGCCCTTTTTTAGAGTGCTCGTAATCAAGGCGCAGAGAATTTTCTTCTTGATTTGTGAAATACACATGAAGTTAAGTTGAAAATGAATGAACGGCAGATCATGAGATCTACGACGAATAACACTCGTACGAAGTCGATGTATAGGCTGTACAAGGACATTAGCATGCAATTAATTTTCTTTCAAATCGACTTTCGTAAGCTTAAAGCGGTCTTCGATGACTCTCGTTGTTATGATTGCTGCGATTTCGAGAGTAATGTTGTAGAGGGGTTGCATTTGTAGGCCGTAGATCTCGCAGCGCGGCTGATACTTCGAGTCGTCCTTCGTCCCGCACTCCGCAATCTCAGTATGATAGATAGGAACTGCAATTCGCTCCTCACCAGAGTTTCCCTTGTTGCCGTGTGGTAAATGCGGCATGAAGATACGAACACTTCCTGCCGAACATGATTGATCCACCCACTTGAGTCCAGACCTTCGGTCATCGCTCTCGTTGAACATCTCAGGCACGACGCTGTGGGGAGGCGACCCAGCACTACGGCCGCTTATGCCAGGAGGCGAGGGCTTAAAACGTGTGACTAACGGCCTCAAAACGCCAGATGAAGAACTTACAGGAACAACTGGTGGTGAGGGGGTGCGGGGAGGTACAACTTCGTCTCCCGCAGGAGCAGGGGCAGGACGAGGCATAGGCGCGGGGGCAACGGGGGCACAGGCGCAGGAGCAACAGGAGACGCGGGGGCAGGCGGGTCCTCCTCCGTCGGTTGCCAGTCTTCGTTTCGTGACTTCCTTCCACCATTACTCCATGCGATGATGCAGCCCTAGAATGAGCTCGTCCTCATTGCCGATCGATTCATCCGCAAAGACTGCAGTGCCTTGAATTCGACGTTGTCCTCTGCCACTTAGTAGCAGATCATTGACGTTGAGATTCACATGTTTTACGGATGCTGAGTAGTTCTTCGACGTACATTTCATGAAATATGGAAAGGCTAGAAGATCGGTCTCATGATCAGGCCGCAGAGCTACAGTGATAGCGTAGTATAAAAAATTCTGGCGTACTAGCTGCTGTATCATGGTATACATTGTTGTCCTTAGCCAGCCGTGCTTCGTAAGATCGAGATCGTCCCTCTGATGCCACAGATGCATGTTCAGTTCGTTTTTTAGTAAAGCTCATGTCTCTTTATTCATTATTCATTGTGTGATGATAGCATTGGGCAGGTTTCAATTCAAAGCTTGTTGTGTTAAGGTATTGATCATACTATAGCCAGGGTTCAGTTCTTAGCATTGTAGGTTGCTCGCAGAGAAAGAAAGAAGCTTTCTTGAGAAAGGAAAAGTGTTCAGGCTTCGGATGAGTTCGGGTTCTTTCGCATGAAAGCTATACTTCCCCTGACTTAGTATCCCAATTCCTAAGTTTCTCCATTTGACCTTTTATTATGTCATGATGACGGTTTTGTGATGAGTCGTAATGAAGAGAGAAAACAAAACGTGTGGTGTGAGACATGTACTCCTCGGCTGTTGATAGAAGTTTGGTCCACGAATGTCTTGAATATCGATGGATAGGCCCGATACCTCCTGGATCCGGTTTTCTCGGGCTTCGTATGTTCCTTGACAAAGCTGACATTCGATGGATGGTTGTGATGATGGTAAGGATTGGGACGGCGTGGGTTGTGATGGCATTGTGAGCCGCTTCGGCAACTGTTCATTGTGGAAGCTTCGCCATCTGTTGTCAAGTCTACCGGCATACCTGGAACCATTGCAGCCCATTTTAGCTGAAAGCTTCGGGCCGGACTTTTCGTCCATGAATACCTTGACCAGACCGTACTCCTATGTGCTAACCATCGAAATATTAGCAGCCTTGACTGATACTGAACATGTTCCTATTCGAATATTGTGAAACAATAAATACAATCATTGAGATTATTCGTTGCCTGTGTTCGGAAGAATAGAACGGTATCTGACTTGCTACGCCGAGCTTCGAGAAGGGAGTGTAGAAGATTATGGCAAATTGTGCATCACTTGATCGTAAGACTCATCCAAAGTCTTGCACAGTAGCTAAAGCCTTCGGTAATAAATTTCCTAGTTAATTGATTTCTTAGACTGAGCCCAGCATCGTCATCAAGCGAGAATATACTTACGGACGAGATCATTATATAGCCGTGCCTTCAAGGTCGTCAGATAATGCATTGTGGCACAGACATGCACTACGCAATCAGCTCTCTCATGCCAATGAGACTTTGACGATTGTGCATCAACAGTGCTTTTGTAATCGTGCTGTGCGATGCGTAACGATCTTCTTAAAAGCACAGGACCAATGAATCGATATAAAACGTATCCTAAACATTCAACCAAATTTTGATTCGAATTTTGGGGAACAATAATTCAATCGGCTCAGACCATCGTAGCCCTCTGGACCCATCGCAACGCTTCTTGCGAGACTCTTTCGGGAACTATTTGGCGCCCTTCTTCTCTTCGATTAAGAAGCGGCACTCCTTGTCGTAACGGGGATTGTGGGGCGCTCGCTGAAAACCCGATCGGAATCTTCTTACTACTCAGGTGGGTCTAGCATCGGTCATCGGTGAAGAACATACTCGCGTGGCTGGGCTGGGGTGCCCAACAAGGTTGATGTCTCCCGTGGGTCGACGGCTGTCAGTTGATATTTAAGAACGTACACAGACATACTTGAACAATCAGGTGCAGACTTTATTTTCCTTTCGTTGATTTGAAATTAGGTTGAGCCATGTTCGGTACGGTTTATTTCTTCTGCATGCAGACGAGGTTATGCAGGGTATTTCTCCCAATGTTCAGCGGCATTCTAAATGTAGCGAGGAAGAGTATACTGGTCTATTTAGACACCCAAAGTCAGTTCAATATCCAGTCCCACTTTTAGAAAGAAGTAGTTATGGATTGACGGCCTTTGGTGATTTTTCATTCTTGACATTAGCTATCAGCTTCTTCACTGGTGAGTAAAAGGCCTGTGGTTTGCCTGATAGTGTATTGGGGAATCTTATTGTTTTATGGTACAAATCAAGAATAATTATACTTTGAGCTCAGTGAGCGCTTAAACCATGCATATTTCCTTGTTAGCCGTTGGGCAAAGGGAGCTGAAAACCTAAGAAACTAAACCAGCGCGACCGGCATACATGAGGAAGGTGACATACCATTGTCTTTGGGTGGATGCTTCCGGTTGCAGCAAGACCCAGAAAGAGAATTCATCTTATTGTTTTTCTCACATGGCCTGGAATGCATCCTGAATACTTCCGTATGCCAATCTTTCCCATGAATGTGGGTCCAAGCGTCGACGTCAACTTTATATCAGGTATGCAAATCAGTTGAACCGTGCAACCATTCACAAAGTCCCACATGCATCACAATTCGGAATGTCTTTGTCTTGAGAGAAAGAAAAGGTACGTCGTTCGCAAACATCGCAATGATGCGGATATTCGTGTCCTTGGCCGGATTGATTATTGCTTGTATAGAAGCCAACGTGCCAACTCGGTCGTGATACTAATCGTCTATTGCCAACCCGGCTCAGAACACTTTGGTCGTTGGACATCTTTTAATAATAGCGGTAGCAGACTCGACGTAAAGACTATTCAACTCAAGGGATCTCCTCACAACGTCAAGAAACAACATGAACATGCGATGACTCAAGAAGTTTCATTGATTACTAGATGAAATATGCGAGCGCTGAGGTCAAAGTCTCATGATCAACAGAGATTTCTCAGCCTCTGAGTCAATGATGTGTTAAAATCGTTCAAGCAATTATGACATCATAAACAGTCTCACATCTGTGCGAAGATCTGTCCGCTTTCTAGAGGTATTTGACAAAGCCTCGGAGTCAATTGCTCGTTTGCCCGGCAATTGGCTTTAGAAGGTTTGGAGTTGAAATTTACCAAGCCTTTCCTTTATCAGAAAATGATACTGTGAAGACAATTTCCACTCTGGCTTCTCTAGCAAGTGCGTCATTGTGTAGTCGTACTTAGGATATCATCTTTATTACTCAGTTATCTCTTGTATTGCTTGAAGCTTTGAAATTGCGAACCATTCTCAATTAATTCGAGTATTTGCCTGGTTTGAGGATTTCTTCGTCATCACTGAAGTTAGCAGTGTCTAACATACTGTCGTCACGTAACATCAACGTTCTTCGTGAGATATATGCTCCAAATCTGTTATTGACTCGAGCAACGAGATCAGGGAATTAGATGGTCGTCGTTTATGGCATTGACAGCCAGCGTTCTCGCATCAAGGCTAGCAGATGTTTCAAAGATGATTATTGATCGTCGCACGTGTCGTAGTCTCGGGATCATCGCTGCTGTATCTTGTGGTTTACCAGCATCACTTGTATATATATCAAGCTGATGGCCAGACAAGCCCCCACAATTGTCCAGTCAACTTGCCATTTGGTTCGCTCTGAGGCATTGAGAGCAACTGGAACATCATGGGGGTAAACGAGTTGATGATACATAATGTTAAGCCCTCCAGCCTTTTCTAACATGTTCAAGCATTCCCTTAGCCTTTGTCGCTTCACATGCTTCGCGCTTGCCGTCCCCTGGTCGAGGACGTGGAGTCAGGACGCGATGCAAGGTATAGCAACGATATTCGCGATCGCAAACGGCGATTCCCAACTCAGCAATATCAATTTTGAGGTCGCATGAGTCGCACTTATGTGGTAGACGTTCCTGGACATTGGCCTTGAAAAGCGCTACCTATGCTGGGGGAGGTAGCTGACCATAGAAGAGTTATGCGCTGGTATTTTCTTCCATCTATGACCGAAAGCTCAACTATGTCATCGTGGGATCTATGGCTATTGTCTATTTTCCATCAACTCCAGATAGCCCCCAGTGGATAATTTCACCATGGCTAGGGGAGCAAATAAATCGGGTCGTCAGTTGCATCGCCAGAGACCCCCGAAGGAGGGTTTTGACCCATAATCGATGATAATCGCGCTTGCATCTTTGGTATCTAAATGAGCTGTAATCTTTCGTACTAGGATCGTAAATCAATGATATCCTTATTCAATCGCTGAATTACTTAGGTTTGAATTTGAAGCCGTAGTCGGGCAGATTCCAGTGAGATTCTTTCTATCATCGATGAATTCGGTCATTAGATCCTTTTGTTGAACAGTCCTATCTGATTAAATGCTTCGACGTTACTATCGCAACGTCGAGCTCTGTGTCGAAACGCGTCCCGGAGTGCTTGTTGCAACAAGGATGCAACATCTTGAACCTGCCAGTACTCCGCTTCCTTCTTCATACTCTCGATGGCCGTCACATATCTAGCTCCGTTTCTGTACCATTTTGCTTGGCGAACATGCAGCCAGAATCTATCCGAATCGGTTGAAACCATCAGCACTAGATACATTAAACAAAGTCCTTGCTCCGTACTTACTTAACAAAAGCACTACAAGGTTCTTAAACCAGGCCTCAAATTTAATGGTTCAGCACACCTGCAGGTGTACCTTTCGGGTTTTCATTGATATTGACTTAAATGTCGCGCTTGAAGATACAGAGCATGCATCCATCGCGTGAGAAGTCTGAGTATTCGTATTTTGGTTTTGGGGAGACGAGGTTCTCCCAGCTTCCCGTTCGTGCCGTTGTTGATTTGGCCGGCCAAGAGATGAACAAGGGTGGAGTGTCCAGATAAGTGTTTTCCTGTACACTGTTTACTGGCCGGACGACATGAGACTTCATTAAAAACCCGGAGTACTATTCAGATCGATATTTCGCCAAACAAAATTCGCCAACAGCCAGCTCGAAGGGCAAAACACATTGAAAGGCGTTGTGGGCTATTCCAGTGAGCTTTCGGTATGTATTGGGGCTGAGCACGAAAGTAAGCATTTGTGAAACACTGTATCGCACAGAAAATGAAAATGAAGTCTTCCACAAAGCACAATCACTCAATCTGTATTCTTTTAATGACACCTTCATCCTGCGGACACGATACTTCACCTATGCTTCAGCTTCTTTCGTACCTACAGATGCCCTAGCCTTCATGTCATCCAACTCTTCATTTTATTCCTGTTGTAGTTTTTGTATGTGTCGTATTTCTCAGCTGTTTTAGCATGGTAAAAATCCGTCGTGCAATGGTCCGTCGCACTGAATGCAGTTGAAAGTCATTCTAATAATCAATTAATTATACAATCAGAGTGTGAGAGAGTTGATAACTGACCTGATGACTTTTATTGAGAAGCGTAATGTTGATTGTAGAGGTGCTCTCAGCTCTTTTGATAGAACTTCGATTCCTGTCGATGCGTTTGCTGGAATGGTTTATCCCTCCACTGATAAGTCGAATTGTGCTGCGTTCCTAATAAAATTGTAGAGAGCCCAAGGTGTGTGACCGCCGCGAATTCCTTGGAAAGAAAAGTTCCAGAGAAGGCTAGATAAGGAAAATGACGGGATAAGACGTGCGCTTGAACCAGATTGAGCTCCCTGTACATCTCATCAAAAACCTTCTTTGGCGCCATTTCGCGCCCTTCTATGCCCCTGAATCTCCCTTCCGTTGTGTGGACCTCGTCTGTTAGGTCTTTGATGCAATTGTTTTATTAAAGAAGTAATCTCATGAGCCTCATTCATTTGGGCATTTTTGTTCTTACTCTCCGCCTCTAGCTGAGAAGGTATGACCTGCATCAGTGCTGTGAACCTCCGCGTCATCCTGCTCCGTGTTGTTTTACTGTATCCAGTCCACTTCTCATGGAGGATCCATGTGGTTCGTTAAAAAATCCGGCTAGTCTTGATCTTTGCGCAGCGATGCCCGTGCGGCCAACACACGACAGGTACTTGTGAAGGTTCTCTTAGAAGATTCATAAGGATCAATCAGGTGATGCTACTAAGGTTGAAACCAAAGTGACTCGGCCTTACGAAAGAGATCATTATGTCCAAATATCTAGTAAAGAACTCCCTAGATGAATTTGTCGTATCCCTCTTAGGTAGGCCGCAGTGGTGGACAACCTTCGACTTGACAGGCTCAACGGGTTTGATGCTCAACGAAGGGAAGTACATACGCATTGCTCCGGCTTTCCTTCTCGAATAGCTTGTGTATCAGAAGCTTAATGAAGTTATATCTTCTTAAATTTAATTGTGATCTTGAGGTGTCGGAAAACATTCGTGAAACATTTATATTCTTTCACATGAGTTGTGGCGATGCCATTCACATCACCAGAAATGATAGAACAATTCTTGACACAAGAGCACGAGACGTTGGAGCGGTTACATTGGCTCATCATGAACCCAAGCTGACCACTCATGACAAGATTTAAGGTGATAAGTTCTTCTTACCGACCTTATACAGAGTCGATACCGCCAATCTCAATCGTACTCATATGGAATTCCTGTTAGTCTAGGGAGAGATTTCCAACGGCTTGGTTGTAGAGCTTTAGCAAGGCATTGCAGAACGTTCGATTCAAGACATTTTTCGGTTGAACTGCCCTAGCTTCCATCTTCTTCATTAGCAAATGTCGTTACTACACGTACGCTGGCGGATCTGTGTTTGGAAATCGACATCGAGTTCGCCAAGTATCAAGCGTGCGATGGCCTGGCCTTGGGGTGGTTAGCAAGAGCGGGCGTTCGTGGGATTTCCGCCGTAGAATAGCCGTGAGATCATGGCGCAGACGCAGTCGACCATGCGGCGTTGTTCATCGAGTCTTATGGAAGCTTGTTCAATGATTTGGGGTGGCTTCGATGCCCAGCAGTCCTCATTGTATTATCTCTAGCACATCGGCATCGCGCTTTCACTTGACTAGAACGAGAGGCCCCATTTCTGGTTGAACAGAGATATTCCAGAAGTAGTCTTCAACAAACGAGCCTCATCCATAACGTGGATAGGTTTTAGATAGTACTATTCGACCACGTGCTTGCAGCTTGAATTGAGATTGATATCTCGTTGTGATGAAAGATAGAAAGTGAAATAAAGTTGCAGAATGTAGAATTCTAGACTGATGTGAGTCGAAGCTGAAAGATTGATCTTGATGATCACAGCTTGAATTGAGATTGTTACCTGATTGTGATGAAAGATAAGAAGCTTCTAAGATGTGAATGATTCTGATTCAAAAGGTTGAAAGATGAGATTTTGTGCAAGTAATTAACTGTTATGATGTCTCAGAAGTTGAGTTTCTTAAAAAAGCACACACTCGAATAAAGTGAGCAAGATCTCGTTGACGAATTGTATTCTTCTATTAAACATAACTAAAATGATAAAAGTGTTGGAGAATCAGTGGCCTCGTCGTAACGTAAGTGCGGATCCAGGTTCGGTGATCTTCCCACTCATTGTTTGCGTGCTCTCTGGGCCAGGTGCGAGTCATTCAGTCTTGGGAATCTCATTCAACTTGCCCGGTGTCCTTCGTACACCACGTTGCGCGTAACGCGAGTGTCCAGAGTTGCCGTTAAAATCGTTAACGAGTTCAACATACTTTCAAGGGTTCGTCTGGGGAAAGGTCTGTCCGACTAACAGTGTACAGAGGAATAGCATTCTTCTATGAAGATGAGGAGATGGATTGCCGAACACTAAGCGAATTTCCTTGCAATAGCGTTGACGAATATACTCCACAGTTGCCTGGTCGATAACCTCATTCTGATCGTGAGTAGTTTGTCGCAGCTAAATGACTACCGTGTGGGATTCGCGCTTTGGGTCCATGACAGGCGTATGATGTGCGACTACAGCTTTTCCTTTGGCTGTTTTGTGGATAGCTTTTGTGGAATTGGCTCCCGGGTGAAGGACCATTGACAGTGTCAAGAGATACTATATATAAGCAAAACACATTACAGAGTCTCGAAAAACGGCCGTGTATGAGAGTTAGATAAAAGGCATTACCATCAAATGGACAAAGCCAGAGCCACACAACACACCCTTCTTTGCTCTCAACATTCATTTGCGAATCTTACTCATGATTGTTCATCAAGGATTAGTCCTTCAAGCCCTGTCAGATATGGTCCTAGACAGCACACATTCGATAAGACTTATTACATAGCTGGTCTAAGTCGACCAATGAAAGCAATTGTTATGCTTGCTTGAAATTTTTTCAAGAAAAGAACAAAATGCTTCTCGCATCTCGGTCAAAGTATCAGGTATAGATATATAGATGCAAAAAATACTTGTCTAAGCACTTGTATACCTATAGTCAGAAGAACAGTGACTGTAGGTGCACAGAACCAAGGATGGTCGGAGATGTGTAAAAGAGATGGGAGATGTGGGCGGGAGATTTAGGGTTCTTATAGTGTTTGATGAACACGAGAATCTTGGAAGATGGGGTGAATGAGGATGGATGGGGGTGAGAAATCCCTGCGCTATTCATCATTAGTGAAGGTAGTGAGCTGGGTTCGGGGAGGTGAGGTGAGTGGAGGGAAGGAAATAACTCACTTTACTCCTTTCGCCATGTCTCTTCCTTTCATGATTTGACAATGTGGCACGAACGGGAGCGTCGGTCTGCATACCTCTACAGCAAAAAGAATATGTTCTCTCCTTTTCTCTGCTTGAAAGAACCATTTATACCAAAACGAGTATCAAGCCTCTGAGTTATCCTATGTAAGCCTTAGCTATGCCATTCTCGCAGCATGAGCACTGCAAGATATATCTCCGTTTCCATAAGCGTCCCTACCGTTGTGTTAAGCAAACATCATTATTGGTAACGCATACCCATGTTTTAAGCCGAAATCCCTATCGATACAAAACCTCTCTAGCCAACCTTATGAGTAGAACTGGCTTTTCTGAAAGCTCTCCACACTAAAATCTCCAGCTTTTCCTTGCACCACCGGTGCCTTACCAGCTTCCACCTTCAGACTGCTCGTGCGACTCCCATTACCGTCGCTCATCGTCATCGCCCTTCCCTCCTCAATCTCCTTGGGCTGTTTCCTCTGGATACTCTCGAGATACACTCCAGGTAAGTATCCCATCCTCCCATCTCGAGCCCGACATCTCCACCAATCGCTTGCGTTCCCCATGGGATCGCTCTTGCTCAGCACAGCCACGAGATCGCCTTTCTTGACAGTAAGGTCGACGCCTTCGACTATTGCCCCATTGGCGGTTTGCGGGGTATAGTCGTAGAGCACACGACAGAATTCGAGTTTTGAAGGATCCAGGGGGGCTTGATCTGGAAGAGGTTGGCCGTCGGGGCCAAGGACCGGTTGGTTGGGATCTTGGGGGTGAGCTTTTGCAAGGGAGCGGATGAGTTTGGTCATTAAATAGGGAAGGCCGAAAACAGCAAGGAGGAAAACTAGGAACGGCTTTCTCGAGGGTGATGGCTGGCCGTTAGGGGAAGTGGAGGCGGATGGCGAGAGGCCTTGGAAGGCAGCGAAGGCGGACGGTGTAAGTGCTGTGGCATCGGCAGGAGGAGGTCGGCCGGTTATTTTGGCAAGGAGAGTACGCAGCCAGCGGAGTAAGGTGAAGATGCCCAGGATAGAGCCAAGGGTATTTCGTAGGTTTCCAAACTGTTCAGCGACGGAGATCATGGCTGAAAGGGCAATCAGTTAAAACATCATCACACATCGGGTTGAGTTATACTCACTGAAGAAACTCGAGTGAGTCGCCATATAAGTGCTCTCAAGCATCTGCGCAAAACCCCCAAACGCGCCAACCAAACTCTCAATGATCTGAAACGTAGCCTGCGTGCTTTGGCTGAAGCTATTTGTCAAGCTGTTCGGGTCGTTCGGGTCTTGTCCCATAACGCCTGGCTGGCCATACATCCCTCCCATCCCCATTCCACCCATGCCTCCGTACATGGAGCCGTAGCCTCCGCCCAAGCCTCCGCCCAAGCCTCCGCCCAAACCGCCGTACATTGAATTCATCCCTCCCATTCCACCAAAGCGTGAATACGGCGACGAGTAGCTATTGTAACCACTACCAATACCACCACCGTAGGGAGTACTGCCCATGCGATTAGCCGCGCCATAAGGAGAGTAATTTGATGCTGTGCGATTGACGACGGAGTTTAGGGTAGAAGGTCGAGGTGGGACAGCAGGAGGTTGGGAGATGGATGTGGTTGTATTCGAGGAAGTTGCGACAGGAGGATGATTTGCTGGCATTGATGACACGCCAGCTGTAGATGAGAGAGCTGCTGTATCACGCATTAGCAGACTGAGGCCGGCTCAAAGCCATACTGAGTGCTCACCGGGACACCTACCGCCGATGCCGGTATTACCTCTCTCCCACGGCTTTGGTGGAGATGCTGATGCCATGTTGATGACAACAGACAGTTTTCCTCCCAGGCCTTCTCCAAGCCCTCCTTTGGGCCTTTCAACTCCCAGGCTTTGGACCCGAGCTACAGTTATGAAGAGATCGTGGCGGAGATGGGTAGCGAAGCAAATGACGTTTGCGGGGTGCCGCGCGGGTTGGCCGCCTGTGCAAATTCGATCGTGTCTGTACTTCCCACGTTACAACTTCCAGACGACAAAACGTTGTTGACTACAATTGCTACAGTCCACAACCTGCCTAGTAATAATCTTGAAAGCCTTGGCTCTCCCCATTGCAAGAGCGGTTGAACGAATTATGAAACCTTACCTCGGCTCGGCGTTTGGCGTAGGAGGAAGCATCTCCGGAGAAGAGACATTTTTAATCTACAATGATTCAATCAAACTGAAGCTAGAAAGCCCGGTGTGAAGCCTTGACTACCTACTATCTCCCACTGGCGCGACTCGTCCCCGGAGACTTTGAGCTTGAGGACTGCAAAGGGGAAAGGGGCTCACAAACCAATCAGCTTTATCTACTTTCTATCTGAAGTCGCAATTAAATACCAATCATCAAGAAATGTGGGAAAGCCGTGGATCGAAATCTTTTGATTGCTGCATAGGTACATCGTCTGAATAGCGATAATTATCCAGTTTTTGCCAAGGTTTTCTGTAGTTTGGATGTTATAGTACAACTGACCATGCGGGTGCAATTTCCTGTCGCGAAGGCATATATACCCAAGGCCGAACCATTTCTCTACGCGCTGAGCTTGAATAAAGAGGTAGCCCCCATGGATGCTGCCTGATTGGTAAACCCATCGATCACACTTCCAGCGAGCGTACTATCGAAGCTCTGACCGTCATTGATGATATGAATACTTGCTGTCTCGTTGCCACCTGTGAACACCACGGCTGCTTTGATAGTGTTTTTGGTAGGTCGTTCGAAGTAGTCAGAAGACCCACCAGCAGGTGCCATGTGCAGCGTAGACTTGCAGCGGAAATTGCTAGGGTCCAGGATTTCGAAAAGGTCGAATTCGCCACATCCAGAAGTCCAGCAGGAGCACTGGGGATTGGTGCCGTACTGGGATGTAAGCGGAATTTGAGCATTCATAAGCCAAATTGCCGGCATATCAGCGTTAAACCCAGATTTACCGGTCGACGGCATGGTAAATTCGAGGAGGAACACTTTGTGGTCACCACCGAAGCCGTCTATGACTTGGTCAGCTCGTTGATCAAGATTAGTGGAATGAGGGATGGCATACGGTATGCTACGCCTCCGGGACGAGTGTATCCACAGCCGCCATCATCACAGTTCTTGTCAGATAGGATTATGACTTCGACGTCATCATCAAGCATCTTGTTTGATAGTAGTTGGGAAGAAGCAGCGCCGGAGTTGCAGTCAGCAGAAGCATAGGACAGAGATGCGCCGAACCTAGAGCCAAAAGTTAGTACATCACTCTTGTATTACTGCAGAGTACTAACGCTGATCCTCCATCTGCAGTACCAGGAATTCCCTGAGTCCCACCGAAGTGGTTCAGGAATGTGAGTCCTATGGACTTCTTTTCCTCGGCATTGTAATAAGCTTGACGGCTCCAGCCGCCATTTGCAGCGGTCGAGAAGCTAGGTGCGTTCGACGCGGCTGAAGTCGAAGCAGAGTTGAGGGAGGAAACGGCGGAAGATATTGAGGAGATGGGAGAAGAAGTAGGAGAAGGCTTGGAGCTCGGAGAGTCAGTAGCGACGGTTGAGGCTGGGGCTGATTGGTTTGGATTGTCGGGCGCAGTTCCAGCTGGGGCGCTCGTTGCAACGCCAGGCCCCGCATACTCATTGGTCCAATAGTCAACTTTTCCATCGATAGTCGCAGACACGAGGTCGCCGACAGCACGGTGCTCGAGATGTTCGGCACGCTGCTCTTGAATCTCGCTGGCACTATGGTGGAGATGATGGTGACCGTGACGACGCTCGTGGAATCCGGCTTTGGTGTCGCGTCTTACCGCACCAGCACTAGGGGTGTAAACCGCAACCTGCTTGAGCCAAACAGGACCACGAACATGTAGGGATAGCTATACAAAATTACACGTCATGTAAGCTTGGTCATTCCCTAAGGACGCATTTTGCTACTTACTTCCTCGTTCAATGGCGCGAGTGATCCGCTGTACTCGTACCGTGTGCTTGAGCACTGACCGCTCTTAGCGTCCATGTTGGTGATTTTTTCATAGGATCCAGTCCCGGGGAAATTGGTATAAGTAATTGCCTTGACTGGTGAACAATACCAGTTACCATTGATCTCCTTCGCGGTGCCCTGGGCGCATGCCTGGGCGGCTACGCCATGGACACCGAGGAACAATGCTGCGCCAGCAGCGATGAGGCTACGCATACTGCGTAAAAATACAGTAATGAGTGTGATTGTTTTATTGCGGAATGAGTGTGAGTAGTTATTTGGTGGGGTTTGCGCCTTCTTTGTCAGGGTAGAATAAAGAGTGGTGAGGTGTTGTTTTGGTTGGTCGCAACTTCCTGAGCGCCGACGATATAAGCATACATGGAAAGGATGCGAGTCGGAATAATTTCGGAAGTCTGTTGATCCTTTACCTAGCTTGAGGATTGGAGGTTAAAGTGACGAAGAGTTCCATGGGAAGGAGGAATGCAAAACATCTATACAGTCACCGCAGTCGACCGTTCGCCGAGGACAACATACATGCATGTCTGACCATCAACCGTAATGGGAGAGCCAGATCTCGTTAATCAGGGGAAGGGCTTCACATCTCTTCTGTCCTCACGACCTTTGATGTTGGTATGCTGTGAGAGCCATGGTAAGCGCCGTGTAAGGTAAGCGCCAGTGCGGCCCAACGAATGTTTCAAGGATTAGCATTCACGAAGAGTTGGGGGTTAGTCGTCGTTGATTCATTAAGTTGGCAAGCAGAGATACACATTAGGTATTTGTTTCGTAGCAAAGCTTCACATAAAGCACGAGTAAAGAGTCATGGCAAAGCGAAGAAAAGCATCGTCATTTCGTACAAAACCAATATGTATAATTAAACATACGCACCAAGCCACGGCTATTGGACATGCAGAGGTACGACCCGCGTACTAGGTAGCCTCAGACTTGAAAGTGAATGTATCTCTGATATCCAGCAGCCTCTCCATCATGATATGACAAGCCAAGTCAATATACGGGGTGATTTCCGGGTATATCCAAAGCTCCCCAGTGAATTATAGCAGAAAAAAACGCGACGTCAGTAAAGAAAACTGTGCCAGCAGTTAGCACAAATGGCTCCATGCTGCAGGGGTAGCTGTGTATACCTTAACCCACTTCGTTGGACGAAGATTTCCCTAAAACTCTGTTGTCATGTGCGCAGGCCCTGCAACTAGTGACCCACCGGCGTTCGTCTGCAACACATTGGTGAAGCTGTTCTCTTCTTTACTGCTTACGACACCGCTTTGTGAGCTCATAGTCAGTTTGCCTGAACTTCCGGCTTTGTCGGCTGGAATTGAGGATCGATCGTAGCCACTCCAGCCACTGTTCTTCTTATTGCCAAAGTCAAATTCTCCCCAAGGACAGTTAGGAACACCGCCTCTGGCTGGGTCAGTCCCACAGTCAAGTGACAGACCACCTTGGCTGTCTTCATCAAAAGCTAACGCCTGTTTCCCTCCTGCGGGAATCTGCAACTTCATATTCGGGCAGCTCCAACCTGCGACGTTCCCGTCGGGACAAGCCTTATTCCAAACTATGACAGTGATATCCGCCGAACCAGTATTGGAGATGACATTGGTATACTTGTGGCTGGCCACGTCCGATTCGGAGATTTTCTTCATGTTGCTACCGTATGGAATACCGAGATTTCCGACGCGATCGGCGGGGACACCATCGTCTTTTGGCTCGGTTTGTCCGCCAAATCCAGAGGTCGAAGATCCACCGCTTGCAGTCTCGCTTGAGCTTGATTGGGCGGGTGCTGGAGCTGAGCTGGTTGCTGGAGCTGAGCTGCTAGCAGTGACGGAAGCGGCGGCCTTATTTTCTGGCACTGATGGTGCGGCAGCAGGGGCAACATCGGCGACCTTTTTGTCTGGCACTGATGGTGCGGGAACAGGAGCGGCGCCGTTGTAGTTCACTGTGTTCCAATCGACACCTTTGTAATTTGATTTATCATTCCAGTCCACACTGGACATATCCCGCTTCTGGTGGGAGTGCCTGTGGCGAGCCGGCGAAGCAACAGCGCTGTCAAGGCTAAAAGCAACCAAAAGAAGCGCACTGTAGGAGAGCTGCATCTTGAGAACGGGGTGCGTTGGTACGGTAGATATTGGTATATGAGATGTTGTTAGGTTCCAAAAAGATTTGTCGCGATAGATCTAGATGGTTGGTCTTAGCGGTCAACGCTTCTACCAGTGAGAGAAGAATACTAAGATCGCAGAAGGACCAAAGATCAACGACAAAAGAGGGCGCTAAGTAATAGTAGACGGTCGCAATGAAGACGATTTGGAGGTCAGTCAATACCTCGAGTGTGAGGAATGTGATGATCCAAAACAATGCGCGATAATGCCTTGGCTCAATGTGAAAGGAATGTCAATAATGTAGCACACAATGAACATAGCGCTGTGAACAAAGAACTCGAGATAGCAATGAAGTCGCGCTCAACACGTACCTGATGTAGTTGTCCAGACGCTGGTTCACGTGGAAAGGTTTGATAGGACTGCTGAAAGAGCGACTGGGTTGAAAAGAGCGGTATCAACGAAAGCGACCGAGAATCAAGAAAGGAGTGGCTTGATATCTGGGGAAAATCCGTGAATAAGTGATGCAAAAAAAAGACGGTAAAGTTGTGGGAAGATGAGAAAAGAGGTCGGATTCAGATCAGGGGGTGAAGATAGATTGGGGGCAAGGGGGTAGTCGCATAAAACAAAGCGGGTTGTCCGCAATTTCCGACCACCCGGCACTTGGTCGACGAAATAATGGGCTCGGCTAAGGCGCACTCGGCCTCTGGTTGGCCACAGCCAGACATTTACTGTAGGACAATTCGAATCCTGGCGTTTGATTGGTAGATGCTCATGCAGATATTTCCTTTCTTCTAGCCGGCGTTTGCCAATCGCCAAGTCTTTGAGGACGTTTTCCCAACAATCCAGTCTGGTCTTCCACCGAAGAATCTGCGGCTCATGCGCCGCCACTTTGGCGCTGAAGTACAGCCATTATTCCACACAATCAACACAGTGACCGGGTGATGATGAAACTTCTGCGGAATGTTTGATACATCTCTGAGGTCCTACCATGCATTACTATGTTGATTCCCAATCGTTATCACTTGCGATGAGCTTTCGAGTGTGTCATATGTTTTAGAGAGGCGTACACTGCATCCCTCAAACTTTGAATGTTTCGTGACGTTTTCGGACCTACAGTCCCACGACAGCGCCCGCATGCTGTGAGAACCTGTTTCGTCGGTAGTTGACAGCTCAACTTTATAGGTTGATTGATATCCTCTTGACCCTCGAGAGTTTTCAGGCGCAATAGCAAGGAACGTTAAATACTCTGATTATGGTTGTGTAGTGTTACTTTGATGACAGTCCACTGGATGTACGGCGCTTGCAATGGTGTACGTGGCGCCCTACAGCTGAATCGCTGACTGCTATTCGTAACAACATGCTTTAGCGGATTGCTCGACCTTCTTTGTTCAACATCAGTGTACGGAATAGTGGATCGCAAGCTGCCACAATGCTCCCCGTGGCGTCGAAAGCTCCAAGGCATGGCAGCGCTTTGCTTCGAGACCCAATAAGGTTTCCTCGGTGTATCAGAGGATGTCATCTGGGCATGAAACTGAACACTAACCTTCCGCAGTCCAGATAAACGGATGAACCGGCGGAAAACCTTTGTTGCTTTCATATTCCAGTAATCAGACTTTGGACACAGATGACCTCAGGATATTGTCCACCGTCTCGAACAGAACAATGCTGATCCCGACAGAGCGAGGAACAATGCCAACCGAGGAACTACAACTCTGGATTGCCCTGCCTTTAGGACTGAGGTCGCGGGACTCTTATCGCTACTGGGCAGGGTCAAAGTGCCTGACGAGTCAATAAGCAAAGTCTCTGAAGGCTTTAGGACTACAGCAGTGCTAGATAAAGTGACGCCATCACTACCTGTCGGAACACTGCTTGCAATAGGTGCAGAACTGGACGAAACGAACAACGCGGCTGTACCGCCACCAACGGAGCCTCAGATCGGGACGAGCTGATGGATGATTCAGATATTGTGGTATCAGAACCGCTGGCAGAGACAGTCGCACCTATGAATGAGGAGATTGTTGCACTGGTTGTAAACGGTTGGCCAGCAGTAGTGGAGATATATCGACCGGATGAAGCTTCACTATTGTCTATGATGAGCTTGCCAGATGATGCCAAGCTCACCGTTGTGTCTGAAATTATTACACCATGACCACCAGCAGAAATCGTCGTTCCCGTGACAGAGAAAGGATTAGCTGTGAAAGACTGGCCGGCAACTGTAATGACCAATGGCCTGGGTCCACCGAGACCAGGGCCGCTGCCAAGAGTTTCAGAAGGTTCAAGGCTCGATGAAATACCGGCAAAGGTTTCTGCGGCACCACCAACCGAATGTGTAGAGCTCGCTGATGTTACAATAGATGACTTCAGATAAGTAGTGAAGGTTTGCGCTTCAGGGCTTAGTGCCGAGAAATTCATGAGCTCCAGTGAGAAAGTCTCTGGACTAACAACAAGGCCGGCAGAGCCAAGAGACAGATGCGTTCCTGAAATTGTAACAGCAATCTCCCCTTGTGATATTACTGATTTACCAATCAAAAGTACTATTGGAACGCTCGATAAAACTGTCGTGCTTGGAAGATTTAGCTGAGAGATTTGTTGCTGGTTCATGGTTGTTGGATCAGTGATACCGAGCCCACTTAAGATGGCTGGTCCAAGTTCTGCACTAGTCGGTTGACTTATCAACGTTGCCGTCACTTGCTGTCCCCCTTCTGTGGCGATGGATGGATTTTGAGTGTGGGATTCTAAGCCGTGGTTTGATGGAGATTGAGTAGGCATACCAGTTTGTTCGCCTGATTGGACCGCATTAAGATCGATTGAGGGGTCTAGAGCAGTGTTTTCTGCAGATGCAGTGAAGACACTGATAAGTGGAGACGTCTCTGGAGAAGAGCTTCCAGAATCCGAGTTTGAGAGAGCAGTCACAGCAGGACGTGTAGGAGTAGTGGCAAACGTTGTTGTAACATCTGAAGGAGAGTTCGCAGAGGACGCCGCAGGATCAAAACCAGAGGATGTTAAGATCGTGGAAGACGAAAATAAGATAGACGAGGGCTGAATCTCAATCGTACTGGCATCCAGATAGGAGCTGGCGATTGAACTCGACGCGCTGGTTAGGCTGCCTTTCGGCGGTTCACTATTGATTTTAGAACGGGTTATAATCGTTGTTGGTGCGTTTGCTGGCTGGGCGGAGGACTTTAATGTGATGGTAGGGCTTGTTTGAGTGGTAAGTACGGCCGAAGTAGCCATCGGGTTACTCATTGAGGCTACTGGAGTCAGCGCCCGTGGCGGGTCGAACAAACCGTAGCTGAAGCCTGCAAATACACCTTGTGAATACCAATCCGTACAACTCTTCCATTCGGGATCTAGGGTTATCAGTTCTTGAGGGAGCATGATTATCGGGTTGTAATTTGTAAGGGGCTCCAATAGTACAGTACGTAGTGGTAGTCCATACAGAACGGTTTACCTCGACATACCAGAAAGATGACAGGCGAGGATCGCTTACTCCATATGTTGGGCACGCCTCGGGATTGTATGGTCCTTTCGTCATCCCAAGATCTGCACCAAGAGCCCTTGAGGGATAGGAGAGCGTTGTCAGATCACCTGATGGAACTGCAACGATGGGACTCTGATAAATACTTCCCTTGATCCCACATCTGTCTTTGACAGTAACAGCACCCCAGAATGTAACATATAGGGAGGGGAATGTGCTGAAACCAGATTTCGGTAAGGTCTTCATGAGTCGGAAGAGTTCAGCTTACAGGGTAGACCCGTTCAAAACGGCGAAGCTCAAGGTCTCTGTGCCCACTTGGACCCTCGCCGATTTAGAAGAAAAACTTGCTTGAGATGTGATAGTACTATTGACTTTAGAGCGGCCAGGAGTTGCTGTCGTGGACCAGTAAAGGACACCAATGTCAGGAGCTTCGAAGCGACATCCACCGCAGCAGTACCACTCATTCGGACCGATCGCGTTGAACACTTCAAGAGGGTAGTCAAATTCAGGTGCATCAGTAATGCTATGGTTTCGAAACTCTTGTTGGTGCTTTTGAGCATACGATGTGCACACAGGGCTTTTCATTAAGCTGAATGCAACTGACGGCACTCCTCCCCAACGCACACACAGGAAGTCGGAGCATGCCAACGTTAGCGTTTGTACATCCGCCGTCACCATAGTAGCGCTTGATATTTAGCTAGCATCAATAGTGGCAGGGACCAATTGTCCACGAGCCGCGGTGAAAACAGTTGAGCCGCCGGTCATTGCATGACAGCCTGTGAGATCTGTGTCGGTGAACATTGTGGCTAGTGGTCGGGTTGGTACAACACTAGCCGTTGTACGTGTCTGAGCATATTGATATGCGTGTGCCAGGTATTCCCCACAAGCTATAGTTAAAGAGGGCTGACCTGTGGTCTCAGGGGGAAGTACCGTGGATCCGGATGTATAGAGTGGTCTCGAGCCACTGTAAGAAAGACACACCCTTCCGACGTTTGCGATCCAGCGACAAAAGTTCCTCCAGAAGATGCGATAGTGCTGGATCCGTTACCTATAACAAAATAAACAAGGCGCTCTAGTAAATCTCAAAGCCATAGCTGGGACTGCACTGTCGGAAGGAATGGTAATGAAGGGGAAGTAACCGAAACACTGACGTGGAAGAGACTGAGCACCTTTGCTCAGAACGAATATTAGTAACACGAGCGGGGGAGGCTGATGAAGGCCATCACGAGGGTGACCACTGACAATATACACAAGGTATTATACGTTATATATACAACATAAGAATATTACAAGGAGCTGATACTGGACACCCAGGAGCTGATACTGGGAGGAAGAGGAAAAGAAAGAAGGACATGCAAGATCAAAGTACATGAACGAGAACCTGCTGATGAGCTACGTGCCGCACCCCAGAAGCTGAAGGATTCTGTTAGAGGTTGTGGCGGGTAGGCTCGTCCTCGATACGTAAAGCAGAGATTACACGCTCAAGAAATAGAGACGGGAATAAACTAGACATGTAGCCGAGTCATAAAGTCCACATTGATGATCCAAATTCAAGAACACTCCTCCGGTTCCCGCAGAACGTAGCCATGACTGCTGGTTGTCGAGTAAAATCAATTAGGATTGCCGAGGCTCTTAGCGCGGGCAAAAATAGGTCAGCGCCCTGTCTTTGATGCAGTCTTGAGAACTTACATACAAGTATGCATATCTGAAACGATTGGCGCGAGGCGGAGTGCAGTTTTCGCAGATGATAGGGTGACTGTTGGTGCAATTCTCTCCAGAACAACAGGGTTTGAGCGCCGCGCTTTGGTCGTGAACTATGTAGGCGGCGCCGGCGTCAATTAGCGATGGTGATACCCATAATGAAGTGACAAATTGAGTGTTGATGATGTGGGAGGTATCTTCGGTGTATATCGTTGATGTTATTGTTATCATTGATTCTGTATCATTAGAAAACTGTCAATTCCTGTCTTCCTCCTTGCCGGCATGATCATGTCGTGACATCGAACAAGTAGTTGAAGATCGTGATAGAACACTGGTGTTATGTTGAACAAGGCTTATAGGACGTGTAGGGACAGAGCTGATCTCTCCGAGATTGCTTTGAATAACATTGAATACTAAATGAAAAATTAGATTTGAAATACAGAATCACACGATAAAAGATATGTGAGAGTTGAGGTATAAATGTAAAGATTGAAATATGTAAACCCTACAATAGACCCATGTATGCAAACTCCTGCAATTCTGGAGGAGAGTTCCATGCGCTACCCATGTTCCCTACTTGATTTTTGCATTGCCAGCATTTGAGTATATCACACTTACGGCCCCCCTCTACTCTTGACCTTTGTCCATCCACTCGTCCCTTTCCCCTTCTCATCTGCTTCCTCACTAACCCCTGTAACGGCGCTTATGATACTCCTTCCCTCGTCAAACCCCCCGGTCTTCTTTCTTCCTTTGATAAGAACAGCTTCTTCATCTACGCTTGCTTCTTTTGTGGCGGCTTCATCAGGATGTGGTAATTTTTCCTCCCATTCGGTTTCCTCCAGTATCTCCCATTCTGCCCCAGTCCTTTCGCTCAATAGTAGCGCTTTTACCTTCTCAATCACCTTTACTGGGCTTTGCAGACGCCAACCTCGCATGTATTCCATCCCTTCTGCAGCAGCTAGGAAAGAGTGAGTAGTGCCATGGGAATAGTGACCCAGCGTAGCGGGAGTCTGGGCCGGTCTAGTAATGTCTGCGGTCGTGGCTTCATCCCTCCGTGACGTGATGGATGGAGTTGCCGCAGAACCCTGGTGGGAAACTTCTCGAGAAATCGGCGGCCGTGGCACTGGCGACGCGGCGGCAAGAAGTTGCCAGAGATTCCGCCCCATAGCACAGACTTCTTCCCACGAGTTGTCTCCGACGCTGAGCCCTTGTGTCTTGCAGATCCAGGCTATGTCCCACGCTATAAGCGTCATTCCTTCAACGAACAAGGCATACGCAACCGGATCTTCTTTCGCTAATACTGAGAGCTTCTTCTCTATGTGTAGTGGCCGAGGTCTTGGAAGAGGTCGTGAGTCAACCGTCCTCGAGGCTGAAGGACTGTTATTTGAAGATTGCGAAAAAGTAGAACCCGGAAAAGGGACGTCGCGCATGGTGTATGATGAGCCGGGTGAGAAGATAGTGGGTAGAGGGTAGTCACGATGAGGCAGAGTGATCTCGGCAGGGAGGCGGAGGGTCAGGTAATGAGAGACCAAGTAGACAAGGTGTGCAAGGTTGGTCGTAGAGGTGGTGACATGAGCTGGAGAGACATCTTGAGCAATGTTAGCCTAAAACGGCAAGAGCGAAAAGCAAGTGTCCCAACTATTCAACTCTCTCAGGTCAGCGATGGGTATCCCCCCAATTACGTAGACATCTTTTCCTGGTCCCCCCCTCTTCCGCTTTCGCTGTTGTAGTCCATAGAGTTGTGCAGCTTCTCTACAAAGAAACACGCGAGCTTCTAGAGTAGCCGCATGTAGGCTATCCCATCGATGTTCTATCCGTTTAATTCCCTTTTCCATAGGCTCGATAGCGCTTGTCTCACGTTGTAAGAGATTCTGGACCGCGGACCCAAGCTTCGACCGACGTCTGGCAAGACTTTTCCTTCTTCTTGAGATTTCAGCCTTCATGTCCTCCGTCTGAGTACGCAAGGCTTGAACATGGCTGAGGATGGCGTCCGTTCTCTCATTAGAAGCAACATGCTCTGCCGTCGCACGCTCCAGCGCCCAGCTGGGACTCGGTTCTTGAGCGTTGGTGCCGGTCTTGGAGAGGATTCCGTAACGGGTATCCTTTTGTCGGGCGACGTTCCGCTTGACGTCCAGCCCAAGAGCTTCCTCCTGGAGCAGGATTAGGGTAAGCTGTATTCTTGGTTCGTGCAAAGCTTCCTGAGCGCACAAGGTACAGTAAAACGGCAGACGGCTACTTGACGACCGTTTGCATATGGCGCACTGCATTCTCGGAGGTTCTTAAAGGTACTGTGACTTGAGGCCGGTGATAAGAAATGGAGAGCCATGTTCTACGTCAGGTGCTGTCCTCGTATCCCATGCTTTATCTCTTCTCATCAACTTCACACATAGCTTTCACAATGAGACATATTCATAATGCTGTTGGTCTCGAAGGGTTTCGCACCATGTTTGTAGATAGATCGTAGGTACGAGTAGCAAAACAGAGCCTGAACCCGCCACCGCATTTCGCTTAGGCTTAGCTACGATCTTATCTTATCCTTATCTTACGAGTATATGCCCAAGGTTGGGCTGATCGCCGAGAGAGCTAGGACTCCCGCTCCAGACTTGGAGGAGAAGCTTACATACCTCTTGGGGGATTATCATCGTGAGCTGATCACCAAAAGTCATCGCTCGATTGCTCAACTCTTCTACGGCCGTTGTCATATGCTTATTCATGGTGGGGAAAGTCATCTATAACCTTGCACGTCCTACCCCACCCTGGACGCATGAAAAGTCGCTGCCTCGTTTGCCTCGAGACGTTGATCAAGAGTTATACGGGTTATGGGCCATGGCAGCAGAGCGACTGATCTTATACGCCAGAAGGATGTGGCTTGCATTGAGCTGTATGTACGTAGTATGAGCGTCAAGCCTTGCACAAAGCCTACGTGTGAATCACAGGCAGTGATCACTGCTCCGCCCCCTTTAAGTCGACTAATGCTTATGAGCTTGATGAATAGGTCCTTGAGCTTTGTCCGCTCCTGATCCAACAATCGTAACTCGCACGATGAAGGAGTTGGTGAACAGTATGCGAAACCCCCAGCGCTTACAGTTGAAAGCCTTCTTCCCAATTCATCAGCGGCGTCACGCCAAGCCGGTCAACAGCAGACGCACATTATCAGGAAAAGAACTGAAGGCTATAATCGATCTAGAACGGTCACGTGTTCGTCTCTGTCATGCGCAGTGCTGAATAATTCCAACCCCAGGCAAATGTCAAAATATATGGCACGACGAGGAGCAACCGGCCTTCGAAGTGCAGGCGCAAGAGACTGCATATCGTGCAGCCAATACAAGAATATCTTTACTGTAGTATTGAAGGGTTTCGAGGGTCTTGACTGCAAGTGTTTGTTGACTGCTGTTTCTCAGGATTTCGGTCTGTCTTTTCCTTCCAGTATAGGCCACTCGGTACAGCTGTGGACTCGACCTCTCCCATTCTGGATCAACCCTCACGAGCCCTCAATCCAGAACCATACCGAGCTTTGTCGTATACATGGGGCCCTCCATGCCAGAACGACTTGTTCATCAAAATCCTAGCAGACAGTAGAGCCTTCAGGATTGCAATTAGACTCAACCTTGAGACAGCACTGCGACAGCTGCGCTCTCCTGATCGTGAACAATTCTTCTGGATCGACGCGCTTTGCATTAATCAGAAGAACGATGACGAAAAAAGCTCTCAAATCCCAGAAATGTGGAGAATCTACACACAAGCCTTCAGTGTATGTATCTGGCTTGGCATACATGAGGATGAAAGTGCTACCGCGATGGAGTTCATCAAGGATTGCTTGGATTTTGAGATATTTGAACAGCTAGTACACGATACTCAGACTTCCAAGAAGTGGGCTGCACTGGCAGCCCTGATGAGGAGGCCGTGGTTCAGCCGTCGCTGGATTGTTCAAGAAATAGCCCTTGCCCGAGAAGCCACGTTACATTGTGGAGACAAGCAGGTGGAATGGCAAGACTTCGCGGATGCCATCTCGCTATTTCACTCCAAGCAACACGAAATCCGAAAACTATTTCGGGAGTCGACCGCATTCCATAATCATCCCGATTATCTTGGCGACGTGTCAGAGCTAGGAGCCACACGTTTGGTAGAGGCGTCCGCAAACATATTTCGCAAGTCAGATGATAATCAAATAATGGAGCACCTGCTGTCACTAGAGGCTCTGATGTCAATGCTGTCGGCCTTTGAGGCTTCGGACCCTCACGATACCGTATACGCTATACTGTGGATGGCACAAGACGCTCGACCAATATTCTTTGGGGACCCTCGAAACGCCTATAGTCCTGGTCCAAGCCCCATGCAATCTCCGACTCTTCGATCAGCTCATTTTGATAGTTCCCAACTTGATTCTGATCTGCCCAAAGCCTCTTCCCTTAACAGTCATAATAAGCATGTGGAAAGCATAGACTTGGGAAAATCATTCAAGAATCATGAAGTTCCTGTCTTTCATGTCAGTAACGAGGATCGGCAAGCACAAGTAACTGTAGTCAGACACAGTGCAGAACAAGATTCAGTTTCGACGAATGAATCTGACGAAAAGGCTAAGGCACTCAGGACAAATGAGGTCAGTAAGGAAATGGAAGTTTCGATGGCAAATCAAAACACTCACCGTAGAAAGAATTCGCCAAACACCAGCCTTAAAATCCCATCGAGTATTACCACACGAAATGTAGCCGCGAGATTTACAAAATCCATTAAAGGCAAGAGAATCACGGTAGACTACAAGAAATCCGTCTTCGAGGTCTGCAGAGATTTTCTCGCTTTCACTATCAACCGTTCCTTCTGCTTGGATATGATATGTATGCCGTGGGCACCTGACGCGCCGCCTGACGAACCTTCTCTTCCGTCCTGGATCCCAGGTCTTTCTGGAAAAGCTTTTGGTCTGAGCATTAACAAAGCTTACCGTCGCGTCAACGCCGATCCACTCGTGGGAAATCCAGGATGGGGCCGACGACACTACAATGCCGCTCCGAAGACATACGCTACACCGATTCTCCAAGAGAGCAGTGACACAACTCTGAGAGTCAAGGGCTTCGCTTTCGACATGATCAGGAAGAAAAACTTTCCAGCCACGTCAGGTATCATACCTTCTCAGTGACTGCACGTTGGCGCATGGAAAGACACTTCTGAATATCCGCCCGACCAATTCTGGCGGACTTTAGTTGGTAATCGGGATAATCACGGGCAAAGGCCACCCGCCCATTGGATGAGGGCTTGCAAAGATGCTTTCAGCCGAAGACTCACCGGAGGTGCTTTGGACACGAAAGAATTGCTAATGTACGATTGCCCAGCCGCCACGACAAATTTTGTCGAAAGAGTGCAACGTATGGTATGGGAGCGTAGACTGGTTCTCCTGACTCCACCACCGTACTCCAGTAGTGGAGGCGGACCAAAGCAACCCCTCGGCTTGGCACCCGTCAAATGCAAAAAAGGGGATCTGGTGTGCATTTTGTTTGGATGCAGCGTTCCTGTCCTTCTCCGAAAATATGTAGACGGTAAAGCCGTGAGGAACCTTCACGAATGCGATTGCAAACACATCAATTGCAGATGTGAGCAAATTAGGAGCAAATCGGTTCCATCCAAGAGTGGCGAGAGTGGCCAAGTGGTGCCGAGAATTCACTACGAGCTTGTCGGCGAGTGCTATGTGCATGGTATGATGGACGGTGAAGCCTTTCGGGTCCTGAAAGAAAAAGGCCTCGAGTACGAGATGTTTGATCTAGAATAATTGTGCGTCCGCTCTTCGATGCGCAATGTCCGTCCTACCCCGGCAAAGATCTGTGGTCCTTTACGTCTTTGATGCCACCTCGAAGCTCTCCCGGGGGAAATTGGCCAAGGTCCTGTTCACGGCCAGCGGAACACCCAATCAGCCGCTCAGATCTCTCCATCAGCGATCGTGTTTCTCGCGAGACTTCATCGTGGTCAATGACTCGAAAGTAGACGATTCTATGCAAAGTCAAATATTCAATGATTGGCGACAAAGCTGCAACTAAGTGTTACTCAATGAAACCCAAGGCTATTTGGATGTTAACCCCTCGAATTCTTCGGCCGCTGAGCCATCTCATAACGAAAAGACCTGGCAAATACTCAGTCGCGTTGTCGAGGTGTCGGATGGTAGACTGGTCAGGCTGGTCTGGTCATAGACGGCTAGGATGACCGAGTCCCTTGGTATTGTCGAATTGCCAAGTCTTTCTTTCTCTGACATCATTGGATAGCCCACAGTAGTAAAGCACTGATCGGTCAGTCCTGCACAAGGCTTGACATTCGCAGATCTTTACTGAGACGAAAACTGCTTATTGGCAGATAATTTCGAGCATTATATACTGCACAGACGGGTAAACATATTGATAAACCTTTTAAAAGAAAGTGACATGAAGTTCAAAAAAGAACACTCGTTTACTTAGTCAACCCACCACCGAGGTTTAGAGATTAATGTCATTAAGAAGCGAGGAGCACAGTGGAGTTGATACGATAAATAATCAAGAAGAAGACACGCGAAGAGCATTGAAAGAACAGTCGCGTTCGGGTCGCCGTTCTTCAAACCTCTTCAAGGATGATAGTCTCAGCGGCACCACTTCCTTCAATGATTTGCTCGGGTCGATTAGACCAACGTGAAGTTTTTGACAAAACACTGTTATAAATTAACGTTAAGTGTTCAGCTGCCAAAAGACATTTGTTAGATACTTTCTAGGCTTAGCTACGATCTTATCTTATCCTTATCTTAGTGGACAAAGCATCAGGGGTTCGCTTGAACAGGCCCAGTACCAAATCTTGTCCATTTATTAGTATTATGTACAGAGCGTGTCGTGACGCCATAGTGCTTTGAATGGTGATAATAATAAATGTAGGTCAGATTGGTGGACGATGTCCTTGTAAGCTACCTTAGTAAAGTAAGTTGTTACATGCAACTCCCAGAAACGCCGCGTTCCTAATCACTACCGTTTGTCCCTACTTCCTTCTTCCGGCACTATAACACTCATGCCTTCTCACTCGAACCGGAATCGAAGCCTCAAAGGCACACTCAAGAGTCATCATGCCTTCTTTCGGTTCCTCCAATGTTAGAGGCATGCGCCAGCAAGAACTTACAGCACGTAAGTGTATACTTACACGCCCTCGTCCAAGCTTCGTCCTGGCTCGCCCCAAGCCGGATGCTGGCGTCACCAATCTTGTCTTTATAGATAGTGTAAGGCAGTGGTGGCCCACGACTCGATCCACCGTTGCTTCCAACCCCGTCACCCTGATGTCCCCCTTGACCAGTAGCAGCTCTGCCACTGGACTTTGGCAGGAATGAACCTACAGATTCCGCCCCAATCTCGACAAATTCGCCGAGTTGTCGTAGACACTCGAGGAATGCAACCATGCCAGAATCTATCCGACGGTGAAGGAACATGCGGCCGACTATGAGATCTCCAGAAGAGAAGAGATCGAGCGAAGTGATTTTATTTTGCAGCGGAGGTTGAGAAGGGGGATTAGCAGAGAGAGCGACGGTTACGGATGATTGCGGGGCAGAGGATGATGATGCGAGATAGTCGAGCTTTTCGATCTTAGAAGTGCTTCCCATAGGCTTGATCCTATAGCCTCTGAACGTGAAGCCTAGTTTGTCAGCTACAGTGACAAGCAGCAAACTGGCGGTACCCCAGGCAGCGTTTATCTCAGTCCAGTCCACATTGTTAGGAGGAGGAAGTCGGCCAAGACGTAAACCATTTATAGTGCCGAAATGACCGTCATGACTGATACAAAATGTATCATTATATACATTCGTGCGTTGAAGGCGCTCAAGCTGCTGAGCATCGTGATCATAGGCGGCATTAAGGGCATCTCGTTCGTTTTGAAAAGATGATAGTGTGAGAGCAAAGGCGTTGCGCGAACGCCAAAATGACTGTTCTTCGGCATCAAGTGCAACAGATTCGGCTTCGAGCTCCGCGATCTCAGCGTCGAGGGAGGCTTTCTCCTTTTCAAGACCAACGAGCTCTGAGAAAGCGCGAGCTTCTGCTGTACCAGACATGATGAGCGTCGACTGCGCTTTTGAAACATCAGCAGGTGTAGGGACCGTGTTTGTTAGGGACTTCAGGAAAGTTATATATGCGTCGCGTTCTTTGGTTGAAGCGGAAAGGCGGCTTTGAAGAGAAGAGAGTAAGAGATCAGTACACTCGGTGCATATGGGGTGGTCTATGTCAGAGCGAGATGACAGGATCTCGAAGAGCCGGGCTGTGGACTCAATCTGGTGGGATAGTGATTGTTTTGGATCGCTGGATGGGTCTTGCGGCATAGCGCCTGCTTGTTTTGGCTTCATCTTCGCTTCAAGACCATTGACTGTAGGCTGAAGGGAGACGACTTGCGAGTCTGTGAGCATTACAAACGACATCGCGGGATTATCCTTCAATCCGGCCTTTGTCGATGCTGCCATTGCAGCATGGGAACCAAAGCCTTGATGGGCTTGGGGAATGACCCGCTTGAAAACCGGAGCTGCTGCATCTTGAGATATGTGGTCGTAGAAGTCTTTTCTTTCTTGCGGATACGGGGTCCGAGATGTGCTTGCACTTTGATCAGAGGAGTGCCTTGAGGAGCCTGGTGGGGAATCAGTTTTTGTAGCTACAGAAAATTAAAAACAACGTACCTACAAGCAGATCAAATGCTGCAGGGTTCAGATCTTGGAGCGAAGTATCGAGTTTCAGCGGAGTTCGACACTTCTGGCAGTTCATGTTACTGGAGAAATCGCCGGTTCAGATTGTTTTCATGGCTGTACTCCCTTAGTACCGTTACTCCGGCCAAGCCAAGCATGACGCTTTATGCAAATCGCGCTAATTATTATGCAAGTCATGGAACGCGTTGCGGCTTAGCGCGATCTTCAACGAGCCTCCTAGCTCTCGATTTACTTGAATAGCCTTGAACATTCTTCATTCGATGTTGAACTTTATCATACAGCAAATTCAACTCTTGTCAGCTGTCCCTTTCATACCTGTTGCACCACAAAGATGGATCGGCCCCACAAGCGACGTCGCTTCCTTAGCCCAGACATAGACGTGAACGTTTCGAGAGCTCGTAACGATGCGCGGCTCAAGACGACGTTCGAGTCCATCTTCGAAAAGTATGGGAGAGATTTCAGTGGAGTCGGAGACGAAATTGATCTAGAAACGGGAGAGATAATTGTCAACAATGGGCATTTGCTTGGCATGGCGGATGAGAAGCATATGTTTGATAAGCCGAATACTGAAACAGGCTTCGACAGCCCAGAGAGAGGGAAAGAGGCTGGTTGCCAAAGTGACCAACCGATAGGGATTGCGAAAATGCCGGTGGATAGAGCGACCTCTGATGCATCTTGGCTATCCGCTGGTGCTGATAGTCTGATGGAGGATGTCATGGTTGACTGCTTGTCAATGGTCGAGGGCACGGGGAATCAAAAGATAAGACTGCCAGGTATCAACCACGGAACCGGAAAGGGTAGACTACCACCATCAGCCTTCGTCAATGGTCGCCGTAAGCTGTCTGCTGTGGGACGACCTAAACCAAATTCAAGCTCATCGAATACTCGACCTCAACAACACATTGAGGCGACCCCTAAAGAGGAGCCTGCCATCGAGATAGCGTGGTGTGTTCCACCTTTACCGAAGCCCGCCCCAGGTCTTACAATGCAGCATGTACGGCCCTTGTCGAGGAACCACGAAGCCAATTCAGAAAGGTTTTTGTCGCCACCGGGGTTTCCCCCACGAGCGCCTACAAAGGAGAGGTGCATCATGCCTAGATGGACGCAACAAGAAGACAGTCTATTGCTTGTTTTGTGGTCCGATACGACATTGGGGTGCACTGAGGTCAAGAAACATTTCAAGGAACGTTTTCCACATAGGAGCTTTTTAGCCATCTCAACTCGCTGGTGCAGGAAGCGTCGAAGCAACTCCTGGAAGAGAGTTGGACAAGATGGAACCGCCAAATCCTCAATTGTCGAACGTTCAGCTCGTAAAACCAGAATGATTGAGTCTTCTAGGACCGTGGAGGATCTCCAGCAATTACGTTCTCCTGATCTTCCGGCGAACCGCTTCCCTGAAAATACTGGGACAATGAAAAGAGGCGGAAAATGTACGCCATATGAGACGACAAGGGACCGAACAGACGTTCACCAGGAAATATCTCCAGCGAATGTGCCCGAATTAGGTATCAAGTCTGGTGTGACGCGCCTTACTCAAAGCCTTCAGGAAGACGCTCGCTTTCTCTCTGGTCTTTCTATATCCTCCAGTGGTGCGGAGCGTCTTGGCCAAAGCCTCCAAGAACATGGTCGCTCCATTTCTGATCTCTCTACTACCTCTAAAAGAGAACAACGCATACCTCTGTCCACAGCACAGAAGGCGCCTCGCCCGTTAGGGTCTAGTAGTTTGAGATATTCAAGTGGAGACAGCGTCGCTGAACTTGGTAAAAAGATACGTCCTAAACTCGAGGGAATCGCTGGGGGCTCTGAATCTTCCGCAGCAAGTGCGAGTGACGAACTTTCTAGTTTGTATGCTCATCCTGTTAGCACAGGTCAAAGCAAGACTCACAAAAGCATGAACATTGCTGCTGCGACGAAGGCAGGTCCTACCGAGTATCAGCCCGTCCAACGAATGACAAGCCATATTAGTCGCCCTGAAGGCAATGGTTCAACAGCTATGCCAAGAGATGATGTTCGAAAGCCTTCAAGATTGAAGGATCACATAAGATTGGTACAATTTCATTCAGCTGCTGCTGTTCAAGCTTCTTCAAACGCCAATCGCAGTACTTTGTTACGACCCCAGGCGTCGTCGACTAAGTGTACAGATCCATATATGGATCGTAAGACGCAGCCAAGGACCATGCTATCCCTTTCAGCGAATCACAGAGATGCAGCAAAAAACAAAGCCCCACCGATTTCAAAGAGCAGACTTCTATCAGGGTCGCAGCCCATGGTACGTGCTGCTCAGGCTGCACGTAGGAAGCCCGTGGACAATCCAATAAAGACACCCTTAGTCGCGGCATCCACCCGGAACTATAGATCTCCGAATCACACCGTGAGAGCTGATGAAGCGTCTCGTAATATCAAGTCTTCACCTCCTGCAGAGACAAGAACTTCGCTACTCCAGGGAAAACTATCTACAACGACTCAATTGGAAGTCGAACTGGGTGTTCAAGGTGTGGTACTGGCCTCGGCCAAATCTCTCGCGTCGCACATCATAGATATGAGCGATGACGAGCTCTCCACACCTATCAAGACAGTAGGCACTCCCAATGCACCAAGAGTCATTTCGTCCATCCCAAAGCAGCGCAGGAAGACTTTGAAATGAGGGCCACGTGCCGTACGCTGCTAGTATTGTTCCAGCGGTACCAGGCGATGTTATGATCTTCTTGATCCTTGCCGATTCTTAAGAACACCCTCAGATACTTTCGTCGTTCAGAATCCGCTGTCACAAACAACGCTCCCGTCGGACCAGGCGTAGGTATATCCAGTTATATCCTTTGGTAGCTTGTGGTTACCAATAGCAGTGCGATCAATCATCCAGACCAATGATATCTTCTAGCTTGCTCTTCGTCTCACCCCCAACACTCCCAGCTTTAGCCCAAAATTTCGAAACGTGTTTCGTCCCGGAATCACACAAGACCGTCACGATCCTCTTCCCTTTTCCCATCTTTTTCGCTATTTTCACAGCAGCTACACCTGTCCCAGTCAACACAGATGTTCTATCCGCAACCATAGCAGCACATGACTCACAGTTGACAGCACTGCTACTCCCCACAAAGATCCCATCCCTCTCTACTAACCACTTCGCCATCCCAAGCGCCTGCTCGTCACTCACCCTCACAACGTCGTCTATGACTTCCCGTCCCGCTCGAAAGTTGTCCGTAACCCTGTTCATGCCTATTCCTTCCACGATACTATCCACCTGCTCCCGCCGTCTCTGACCCTCCTTCTCCATATTATCAAATAGCACACCATAATTGACCCAGTTATACAGACCGCTCCCTTGCGGATCCGCGACCACGACCTTGACGGTGGGAATCTTTTCTTTTAAGTACATTCCAACCCCGCTAATCGTTCCGCCTGTGCCTGCGCCAGCTACAAACACATCCACCTTCTTGCCACATTGGGCTAGAATTTCCGGCCCCGTGCCGGAGCGGTGGGCTTGCCAATTCGCAGGGTTCTCGAACTGATCTGCAAAGTAGCCGCGTCCCTTGCGAGTGGGATCTGCCGTGTGAGCAGCCGCAAGGCTTCGCGCCCAATTGACATAGTGTTGCGGAGATATTATAGGGGCCGGAGGAACAAGGGAAACAGCGGCTCCTAGGGTCGCAAGCAGGGACGCCTTTTCAGGTGTGGTATCCGATGGGAGGACAATATGAGCTAGGTAGCCCCGAGCGCGACAGAGGGTAGCGAGGGAGATTCCTGTCGAGCCAGAGGTGCCTTCATAGATGGTGTCGCCTGAGTAAGGGGTCAAGAGGCTTTGCTCTTCGGCGATATTGATGATGCTTAGAGCTACTCTATCTTTTGGACTACCACCTCCGCCATTTAGAAACTCGGCTTTTGCGAGAATGTCGCAGCCTGTGGCTTCAGAGAGGGACTTTATGCGGAACAACGGCGTGTTACCGACACAAGATTCTATGCCTTCGGGTATTCGCTTTTCATACTCCTTTATGGGGACCTTTTTTGTATGATCTTCTAAGTCTATATGTTCATCCTCATCCTGTAGACCTGCAGCAGCAATCGTACTGGCTCTCGTTTTTCTGCGGCGAAAACGGCGTTCGAGGTCAGGGTAAAAATCCTTGAAGCCGAGGGTTAGAAGAACACCGAGGACAAAGGCAGTGGTAAGGGTAACGCGAGGGTGTGAGTCCATGAGATTTGCGAACGTAGCAATTGAGGAGGATTCAAACCTCAAGCGGACAGAGCAATGTCATTGAACGTTTTAACCGCAGTTTAGCCGAGCCCTAAACTCCGTGGAAGCTCGGACCATCAGCCAAGACAAAGACCTCCGCTCTTTGTGACCGGCTCTCTGGTTCATCTCAGGGTCTGCGATGGATTCGCCGCTGATTTCTCATGTGTTTCGGCGTCTGTTCTCTCATCAAATATGTTCAAGGATTCGCTCCCACTCATCGTTGCCCTTCCGGATAGCCAACGCGCCCTATCAGAGGCACTACCAAACAGGTGGAGAAGGGGTCAAGGATGACGACCGACGGCAAAGCCATTGGCAGCAGAGGACGGACCTGTTCCCGCAGGACAAATCTAGAGACTTTGAGAGATACCCAATGGTGACCGCCAACGCGTTGAGGGGTCGAAGGGAAAGGCCGAGGAGGGTGAAGATGCTAGGACGCGACTTTATGGAAGGTATGAAACCATAACTGATGGTCAAAGAACAAACCAATGGCCTATCTAGATGGCTTATACAACCCAAATTACGGCTACTTCTCCAAGCAAGTCGTCATCTTCTCCCCCGGTGAGCCCTTCGACTTCAACTCCATGCCCGACGAACCCCATTTCCACTCCCTCCTGGGCCAACGCTACACCGACTTCGAAAACGCTCTCGACGCCCAACATCCAAACGACACTCGGCAGCTCTGGCACACTCCAACCGAGCTCTTCCGCCCCTACTACGGGGAAGCCATCGCCCGCTACCTCGTCACCAAACACCAGCTCTCCCACCACCCCTACCAGGACCTTATCATCTACGAACTGGGCGCAGGGAACGGAACCCTCATGCTCAACATCCTCGACTACATCCGCGACTTCCACCCCGACGTCTACGACCGCACCAAATTCAAGATTATTGAAATCTCCGCGAACCTCGCTTCCCTACAGACCTCCCAACTCGCCCGTTCGGCGTCCTCGAGGGGCCACACCAACCATGTCGAAATCATCAACCGCTCCATCTTCGCCTGGGATACCTACGTCGCCCTCCCGTGCTACTTTCTCGCCCTTGAAGTCTTCGACAACTTCGCGCACGACATCATCCGCTACGACCCCATCACCGAAGACCCCCTCCAAGGCACCGTCCTTATCGACAACGCCGGCGAATTTTACGAGTTCTACACCAAAAACATCGACCCTGTCGCCGCCCGCTTCCTGCGCGTGCGCAACGCGGCCTGCTCGAGGCCGTACAACCATCCGTTGCGCCAGCCGCGGTTCGTGCGCAGTCTTAAGAGCAAGTTGCCGTTTACGGGGAATCTGACAGTGCCGGAGTACATCCCTACGAGACTAATGGAGTTCTTCGATATCCTGAGGGAGTATTTCCCGCAGCACCAGCTGGTAACCTCTGATTTCCACTCCCTCCCCGACACCATCGCCGGCATCAACGCGCCTGTTGTTCAAACCCGCTATCAGCGCCGTGTCGTTCCCGTCACTACTCCCTACGTAAGTCCTCCATCCTCCCCAAAACAAAACCTCTTCCCTTCCAAGCCCCCCAACCCCACACAAAACTAACACCCCACCAGGTCCAACAAGGCTACTTCGACATCCTCTTCCCGACCGATTTCAGCGTCATCGAAGACATCTACCGCGCCATCACAGGCAAGCTGACACGCGTGATGAGCCACGAGGAATTCTTGAGGCGCTGGGCCTATGTCGGAGATACGCAGACGCGCAGCGGAGAGAATCCGATGCTCGGGTGGTATAAGAACGCGAGCGTTATGGTGGGTATTTGATGTAGGCGGGGGGAAAGACGGGAATGCGGGAAATAGGGATTTAGGGATGCGACGAATACATATAGCGTCAGTAAGGTATAATATATACATCTTCCTACCTTATATATGATGAACCAGTCAAAGCTACCTAGCTAGCTACCCACTTGTCTCCGAGAAAACCAGATAAAACACCCCCCCCCCCGCCTTACAAAAATGCAAAACGTCAAAACCCCGATCTAACGAGTTTTTTGCTTTGAAAGACTCCCATCACCAACCAACCACCCACCAATGGTACAGTAAGTACTACATACAGTAAATCTCCAACCCGCGCAGTAGAAGAACCCCTTCCCCCTTCCCCCTTCCCCCCCAAAAAAAATCTCTCTCTCATACGCGGTATGAGCACTTCCCAAGAAGCACGTTACACCATTTATTTTCCTTGCACCCACCCACCTACGCAGAAACCACTCGTACATACTGCAATGGCAAGGTTCGTTCTAGACGGAAGGAGACACGTCGTTTGATAACATACATGCGTGCTTTGCTACTAGGCTCAAACCCCACTTCGGGTCTCCGAGGTCTAGGAAGAGACGTTTGGGTAACTTGGAAAATACTGTATCATGAAAACTCTCCCCTGCAGCTGCATGCTCGTCTCCAAACGCCAAAGTGACTACCGCTTCCAGCAGCGCTGAAATCGTACAAGAAAAGTGGTTTGGGGACCCCGACCGAAACTGCTCAAGAACCCATCCGTAATCACCGCCCCGATCCACCACTCGTAGGTTCGCATAGTAATACACCAAACTCAAGAGAACTATTGCGGCCATGTCAACGCCAAATCGGGATTCAAAAATCCAATGAAAAAGGATATAACTAACCTTCCACCGCTTCCCACAGACCGTACACTCGCAAAAGGTCGTCATCGGCTCATCGGCGCTCCTCGTCTGCGCCTGGCTATAGCTCACCTTCTTCTGCCCGCACTTGCCGCACGTCAAACTGGTACTGATACTCCTCTCCGCCTTCGGCATCATCGCCCCGTTCATATTCTGCTTTAGCAGATCCTGCACCTCTGCCATCTTCTCCGCCGATTTGAGCTCGTCGTGCGTCATGACGACGAATTTCTCGGGGGGGATCTCGCCAGACATGACACGTACGCGGAGGGAGGGGTTGGATTTGTTCTTGAGGTTTTGGAAGAGGGAGCGGACTTTGGATTTGTAGGATTCGTTTGATTCGGGGCCGTAGATTGAGAAGGCAGCGGCTTCGACTGCGACGGCATGGGACAGAACTTGAGAAGGTGGGACGGTGGAAGTGTGGGCAAGGCCGTTGTATATGAGACCGATGCAATTATCGCGGGTGGATTGATTGGTGCGCTTGATGTCGACTTTGTCTTTTTTGTAGTCGCGCTGGTTGGGTGGAACGGTCAGGGTTGATTTCTCGGGCTGTGGGGCTGGGGAATTCGTGGATGTTGGTGGCGACGATGTTGATTTCTTGGCAGACTGAGACGAGGGACTGCCTTTCGCTTTTTGAATATCATCACGCCACTTCTTGACGATTTCGCTGGCTAGGCGGGCAACCTCGGGGCTCTTGTGCTGTTTAGATTTGTTGACAACAACGCCAATCTTGGTTGAGCGCAGGACGTCTTCCGAAGGGACCACACCGGCTTTCAACTCATTCAAGATACTGAGGATTGCGGCGGCCGGCTCTCCAGCTGCTGTGGCTTTCTGGAGCGCCTTGGACTTTTCGACTATCTGTTTAGTATCCATCTTGTAAGGTTGAGCGAAAGAGACGAGGATATGCAGCTCGCAAGGGAGGACACAGTTGCGCGAGCTGTTTGCTATATGATTTCCTAGTTATCGGAGCTTCTTGGTGTTTCCGCCTTTTTCTAGAATCTACGCATCGGGGTGTAACCAGGTAACATGTTTGCTCGGTTGTCGACCATGTACGGATGTTTGTCCGAATCGTTTGGATACCTTAGCTTACGGTACTGTGTACATCTGTTGTCGTCTTTACTGTCATGAGTTAGCGGCGACAAGACAAATACCTTAGCCTTGCTTGGTAAGCCAACAGTACTCTAGCTCAAGAGTCAGAAGGGGAGTAAGGTAAGGTAGTGAAGCAAAGATTGCAATACGGGGAAGTAAGGGATTCGTTGAACGCCTGGACAACCAGTAGCTGCCCAGGTGCTTCAAGCTCATCGGAACAAGCAGGAGACACGGGACAGCATCACCGCTGCCTCTGTTAAGGGACAGGACACGGTAAAACAAGTCGTGTGCTTCAACGTTGGGTGGCATGACGTGCAGCGCAGAGCCTCAATGCGGGCTCGAAAGACCTTTCCTTTACCCAGGCAATAAATGCAGCAACAGAGAGGACGGAGCACAAGGGAGTGAGGGAGTGAGTGATTCGACTTACTTGGAAGCCGATGAAGAACGTCTCATACCCAACATACGGGATGGGTGTGATGTTATACCTAAGGTAGATAAGGCAGTGCTGGATCACGGTTGGCGACCGGGAGCCCAATGGACGACCATGCATTTAATTAAGGTTTACAATTCACGTTTGACACTAAGGTACGGAATACATAAGGTAAGTATCTTAGTCAGTCCTCAGTCGTTGCCGAGACACCCCCCCTGTCATGTCTGTCAGTGAACCCCGCTTCATGCCCCACCATTTGATATGTCCTATATGTCCTATTGATCTTGACCGTGGTCGCATACCTTACTCTCCAGTACAGTACCTTACCTTACCTTGATTCTAGAAACCCGCCCGTTTACCTTACTCTAAGTAGATCTAGGTCACGCACAATACCTTAGGTAGTTCTCACACCGACCTCAGGTACTTTACCCGTCACGTTTCCACAATGTCTAGCGCCGGGTGCGTTTCCAAATCCCCCCCCCCCCCAAATATGCCTCCCCCTCAAGTGCTGAACCAACCTCACCTTCGCTGCAGACAACAGAGCTCGAAGCAGTACCAGGACAAGAGTTCCAACCCCGGCCAAAAGACCTCCGAGTCTGCGGCCCCGGCCCGTGACAAGCTTGTAGGGGTTGGCCAACCGGGTATGTGTCTACTATGGATTATAACATTCCCCGACCCACGAACTCGGTTTGGCTACGGAAAAGCGGTAGTAAGGTGGTATTAAAGTGACTGACAGCCGGATATGTTAGGCGATAATAAATCCACTTTCCAGAAGCTTTCCGAGTCCCGTACTGCGACGAGCAATGTTCGGAAATAAGTCCCCCGTTCGTCGGGGGGATAGGGGGAGAATTGACGAGCTTATGAATCCATGAGGCGTTGGGGCCATAGGCGCATGGAAGAGATGTTGGAGGGATCTGATATATTGGAGCGGGCGTTGGGATGCGAGACGCTTAGATGACTGATCTTTGTTGGACGTCCAGGGTAGCAATGGTACATGATTAATCTACTCTGCCATGACTGACCTAATATTTCCAACAATCGCTATAACTTACCGAAAGGGAGTATCCTATCTACCATACGCCACGCTGGAAAGGCTGACCAATGTGAATTAGATGTGAAGTTTTTTTAGAGAAACTCCGTACGCTGCTGTCACCCAGTATATCACAGCATTTCCCCAGTCCTGATTGTTCTCCTATTCTGTGGTTCTGCTTCCTTCCTCGGCCTCCCGTTCTCGCACCTTGCTTTGATCTGCATGTTTCGCTGGGTCGAACACATATATCGGGAATTCCAGAAATATGGTTCGTTTCAATATCGTGGGCATTCGGACATATAGCGCTGGAGGAAACGGTATTAATATGCTCGTGCGTTTGGTATACTGTGAAAATGATTCCCAGTGGTTGCCACTTTCGTATCGCTTCTTTGCTCCGGGCCGTTCCTGCAGTGTCAGGCCGGACACGAACATAAGTAGGAGAGTTAGGAAGAAGGCTCCAAGTATACTGGCGTATAAAGCTTTATATGCTCCACCACTAACATATCCATATGCTGCTGGTGACACGGCAATCATGAAAATTGCTGGACAGTATTAGCGTGGAGGGCGTATTTCAAGAAAGCTGAATGCTCACAGAACTGCATGATGATCTCTCCAAAGTAGTTCGGGTGTCTCGTCCAAGTAAAAAGTCCGATGTCACAAACCTTCCCCTTGTTCTCTGGCTTGCTTCTGAACCGGTATTTCTGAACATCCGAGACACTCTCCATAAAAAAACCAACCGCAAAAAGAATCACTCCAGCAATATCTCGACCTGTCCCAAATCTCGGTTGTTGAAACTTGGTGACATTGGGCGAATTCAGGATAGTAACTGGCAAAGACACCGTCCATACCCACACCATCTGAAAGACCCAAAAGCCTAGGAACGGAAAGAATTTGTCTCTTTTATCGTCGAAGCGATCGTCCTTCCCGGTCTTGATAATGCGGAAAAGGAGGAAGCCCGAGAGTCTGGCGCCCCAGAGCATGATGAACAGCGAGTCCACGATTTGACGAGCATTGTGATGGCCTGAAAAGGCGAGCGTGATGATAGCTAGAACAACGAAGTTGGTTCCGCCCGCAAAATCTAAGAAAGTTAGTATGCAGAACACACGTGGCTAACGGTCATGAGAGACATGCTCACCTGTGAGCTTGTCGAATTTGAGGGAGAAGGCTATGGAGAAAAAGAAGAGCTGATAGGCGATGGTGATCAACAACGTGATCGCGAGGTAGTAGTCATCCAAGGCGTGAACGACTGACATATTGGTTATAGCGTAGAGACGGAAAACAATGAACGATGTCGCAATTAATAGGGTTGGAAGTAGACCAAAGGGCAGTCGCAGAAGAGTATAGCTTTTGGACCTTCACCGTCCTTGGATACTTTCGGCAGTCTTACAAGGTCTCGGACTAATTGCACCAGTGTTGTCCATAATTTGCATTTTCGATTTGATATTTATCATATGGCGCTTCTGCCTGCGATTTCAATGACGTCTATGATATTTAATTAGCGCCGGAGGAAGAAGCCCCGCTTGTCGCCGACAATAAGCCGCATTCCATGTCAGCCTTATCAGATGCAGGGTCCTGTCGCGTTCTTTACTTGCTACAGCAGCACAGGACTCGAGTATGTTGATGCACGAACAGGCTGGGGATAAACTATCCAGAAGGTCTGTGGCACGATAATGTATCTGATGGAGCCAAGAACAAGATCAGAGCTTTTACATCATTGCATAGCTCTGGCGGTGATGATGAAACTCATGATGTGAGGTGAAGCGCCGAAGGAAATTATTTGGTGTTCATGCGCATGAATTGCGAGAAAATAGTGTCTTATCTGGATTCTTGCACGAGCATTGTTTTCTTAGAAATCTCCATATATAGCTCTGCCGGTTCCTGGTTGTATTTGGAGATGACCTCGTCGTCTCGTCGTCCTCACGCTCATTAGATCTCCTAGTTAACTTCTTGCACTATCCGTCTTCTTTGACTTGGCATATTCACCTTTTGAAAGGTCTTTCAGCATTTCTGCGTTCAATCACTAGGGCTTCCGTGATCTAGAGAGACTTCGTGGAGATGCGAGTATCCATTTCGGCATCCAGGCTGTGCCTGGGGCTATTCCTATGTTACTTGAACCTGTATATTATAGGTGCAGTGGTTATACATGAGCACATCACATTAGAAATAACACCAGGGCAGTGAGCTTTCAACTCCAATACTCATCAAGAGTAATTGCTGATGAGTACAGGATAACGAAGTCTTTTCATATAACCGTTGCGGAAACAGTGGGAGCAGTAGCCGAAGTGTCAATGACTATGTCCGAAGCGTCAGTGGAGACAGCCATGGTTCGTAACAAAGCATGAGAGTACACATGCAGAAGAGATGCTGAAGCAATAAGGCTGAGTCATCTGTCTGCGCGAAACTCACCGTAATAATGAACAGCAGTGCTGCTCCGACAACAGTTAGTTCCACGTCTTGGGAGAATCCTTTCCAGATGACTGACCTTACGAGCAGTCTCTTCCCCAGCTAATGTCTGCGCTTGCCCAAGTTGCCACGCAAAGCTCGCCGGCGACGCCACCCACTATGACTGCAGCACTAGGGAACACCAAGGCCATAGTAGATATAGCACAATCAACGGCTATAGCTACTAGTGAAGCTATTCAACCCTTGGCGTCGTCTCTTCTAAGTCCATGCAATTGTCAATGCATGTGTCCTTCAGCTGGGTTTCCTCTCGCCGCCAATTTGTCGGCAGTGGTAGCCACACCAGAAACCCAGATGTCAACATTCCAAAGTATGGCATCAATGACAGGCGCAGATCAAGCTAGCCTCCAGTCTTCCACAGTGCAGCCTGCAACAACCGGCGTTATAATGACAAAGCAGGCTGATATGGCTTCTTCAGCGACTTTAGCGACTTCCACACCTGCGGTCACCACGCTCGCTCACATGGCTAGTCCAGCGGCAGATCTCCCAGCACCACAGCCAGGAGCTGCTAACGCAACGTCTATCACACCATCGCTTAATCCGTTGTCGGGTTCAACAACGACGATGGCTGCTGAGTTCAATATCAATACGTATTCGTTGAGTAGTGCTGTTACAGCACCTATCGTTCTTGAGATATGAATGCGGTATCAGGATTAATCCTGTCAAAGTAGCCATGAAACCACAATTTTTACAGTTTGATTCAGATATTATTCTCAGGTGGCGTGATGGTTGTTGATGTAGGATTCCTTCCTCCCACCGTGTCCAAAACGATACGGGCATTGTTGTCCCCCACTTTCACAGCCTCAAGCCTCGCCTTCTTGGCCTGCCGTTTCTGTTCCCTCTTAGACAATGGTTTGCCTTGTACAGTATCATCTGGTCCAGCCCCATTGTCTAGAGTTTCCGCCTTCCTCTTATTACTGTTTTCCGGTTTTCCTTTGCTGGGTTTTCCTTTGCTGGGTTTTCCGGCGTTTTCGGCGACGCTCTTGGCCTTCTCACCCCCATAAATCACATCAATCACTCCTCTGAAGCTTCTCCGTCTCATCTCCGCTTGCAGAACCACAGCCCTGGCTTCTCTACCTATAGCTTCCACACCCCTCTCCTGGCTTAACCCCCATAGGACTGCCAAATTGACCACATCTGATGGACCCCGACAAGCCAATGCATTTTCTGCCTGGCTGCTTATGACGATGCCGCGTCCTCTGGTGGCTCGTATTAATTGCGTAGCATTGCTGATTAAATTCCGCCTCGAAGCGCCCCCATCGCTAGCCAATACACCTGCCGCGTAGCAGATCTCAAACCTGATGCCTCGTTGTAACGCAATGGAACAAGTCTTGTGCTTGAAGTAGAATGGAAAGCGTGTGCTGAGGTCCAAGGAGATTAAATCGCATTCGAGGGATTGGCAAGCCTGGAGCAGGGCGCGCTCATTGGTTGGACGAAGGGCTAGGATATCGTACGTTGATGCGAGAGAGGCCAAACGATGATTTTGAGAAGGATCGGTCAGAACGAGTGTGCAGCGGCGGAGAGTACGAAGTCCTGGGGAATCAGGGATAGGTAACGGGTCGGGGATGGGGCACGTCTAAGATGCTTCAGTTACAATCAAAACGTGGAGATCAACTGGACAAACAAGGTCAGCGGGGATTTTACCCGTCAGGGTGTGGTCGACGGCGACGACATTGTAGCCAACTGTGGACGATTAGCTTCAGCTCGGGGCTGAAAGGACGTTGAGGACGATTGACGTACGTTCCGAGAGAAAGGCTAGTGTTCTTTGGTTCTCTGCAAGGTTTGACTTCCATGGAGCACAGAGGTCGTAGAACATCCTCACCCTCCCTTCTTTTCCACCCGTCCCCTCTAAAGGTTGTATCTACTACCAAGTACCAACCTACACTTACACCCTCGGCTTGCGAAGATCGAAGGTGGTCCGAGCTTTCGGGGCGCGGTAACCTTAGCCCGCAGATTGGGCTTCACCTCGAAATCTGAGGGTTCAACCTTTTGAATTCATCTCCACACCTCACTTCTTCTTCTACGAGTACCTTACCTGCGACTACGTGACCTGCGGGCTGAAATTCACTGGATACCCTCACATCCCACGTGACCGTGATCGACTGGCCATACTCACATCAATACCTGCGCACAAGACGTTGAGGCTGTGGGGATTATGGCGCGGGTGTATGCCGATGTCAACCAGCATATGCCAAAGTCATATTGGGAGTATGACACTGTCAATATCTCTTGGGGGGTGCTTGAGAACTACGAAGTCGTAAGGAAGATAGGTTAGTCTTACGCGGCCCGCCTTATCTCCGGAATCTGCAATTCTCATACGTGCGCAGGACGTGGAAAATACTCGGAGGTCTTTGAAGGCATAAACACCGTGAACTATCAGAAATGCGTTATCAAGGTCCTCAAGCCGGTCAAGAAGAAGAAGATCAAGCGAGAGATCAAGATCCTACAGAATTTGTCTGGAGGACCAAATGTGGTGGCGTTACTGGATGTGGTGAGGGACAATGCAAGCAAGACGCCATCGTTGATCTTCGAGTATGTCAACAACACAGACTTCCGGAGCTTATACCCAAAGTTTGTCGATTTCGACGTGAGGTACTACATTTTCGAACTCCTAAAGGTACGTGTTGGATGTGAGGCTACCCTGTGATCAGCATTGCTGACGAAGCTTTTAGGCATTAGATTTCTGCCATAGCAAGGGCATTATGCATCGGGATGTCAAGCCTCATAACGTCATGATTGATCACGAGAAACGGAAGGTGGATATTTTTGGCTTCTTCCGTCAGGAATCTTCACTAACTAGCAAGCAGCTGCGACTCATCGACTGGGGGTTGGCAGAGTTTTACCACCAGGGCACAGAATACAACGTCAGAGTGGCTTCAAGATACTTCAAGGGGCCAGAGCTACTGGTCGACTTTCAAGAGTACGACTACTCCCTAGACATGTGGTCGTTAGGCGCCATGTTCGCATCCATGATTTTCCGCAAAGAGCCTTTTTTTCACGGCAACAGCAATTCAGATCAACTCGTCAAGATCGCCAAGGTTCTAGGCACAGATGACTTGTTCGAGTACCTTGACAAATACGATATTGAGCTTGATGCACAGTACGACGATATCCTAGGGAGATTCCCAAAGAAGAATTGGCATGGCTTCGTCAATGCGGAGAACCAACGCTTTGTTAGCAACGACGCTATCGACTTCCTTGATAAATTACTACGTTATGATCACCAGGCAAGTCGAGCTCAGCAGTGCCATCATCGGTGGGCCATGTAAATCATCGCTAATCTCTTAATTAGGAACGCTTAACGGCTAAAGAAGCCATGGCTCATCCATACTTCAGCCCTGTTCGGAACGCAGCTGCTTCGCAAAATCACTCATCTTCAATGACATGAACCCTTGTTGCTGACTTGCGACTTGTCATATTTTCCAGAGAATTCATAATCAGCCCAAGGCTCGAAAGCTAATTGCCTGCGGTCGAACCCAATAAGAATCTCCTCTCCATCAACGACCCAGCCAGTACTTAGTTGTAGAATGCGCCGACTTCTCCACGCGGTTACCGTATTCTCCAGATCAAGCTTACACGGATCGAGTCTATTGATGCCAACCTCAACCAGTCACACCGACGTCCGCTCTAAGATGATCAATATCTTCTGTAACAAAGACTCTCGAAATTCGAATACTTCAATCTTAGCATAGGCACGAAGTACTCGATTATGATTCAACGCGAGAACTCATGGCCCTACTTTTTCCTTTGTATATTGCATGTTATCTCAGCGACTTCTCTCGTACAATACCCTATTGTATTACGAAGAAGTTTTTGGAAGTAAATGGTTTTCCTAACAGACCCACGGTTAGCAACGGCTTGGGGGACGACTGGTGACAGAAAGGATTAGCTTTACGTCCTTGAGGGTACCCAAAGCTGTCACCGCGGTCAGGGAGGATTAGCCTCACATAGTAGCAAACTTTCAAAATAACAAATATAGATTATAAAACCATTTGCACCCTGCGATTTCAGAATCGCCTGTTAGCTTGTTGTGGTACTAGCGTACCTGGATATCGAACCGACCTCGACCTGTGAATCATACTTTGAAACTTTTAAGTCAGAATACAAAAACACCATCGGATATAGGGTGTCTGTGTACGATTGAGGGGTTGTTTGACTACATTCAGAAAATTAAGGATCGCATCGCGGTTAATCAGCTCAACATCTAGGACTTCTCAGAATCGGAGCCTCTACTCTCTAGTAGAGAGAATTGTCAAAATTCTTCGGAAGGCGCTTTCATTGCGCCCTCCGCTCTGGAGATACTCTAGGTACTCTGGGAAACCTAGCATGGCCCTTAATGCTGCGTCCCACAACACTGGTATGCGCCCTCAAGCGACTACAAAACATTACTCAAGTTCTAACAAGCGACTACCCTCAGCTGGCGTAAAAACAGGCCCAATATCAGGGCAACCACCTCCCACGTCCTCCGAAACCACATCTGCGCTTTTGGCAGCTGCGAAGGATGATCCAATGGGTCAGCATGAAGGCGGGCAAGACGGGGGAGACAAGGACGCAGAGAAGAAAGTGAAGAGCGAGAAAGACCGTACGGATCCTAGCTAGCTCGACCATGTGTATTGCTAGATATATCCGTTACTCAAGCATATCTGACATGTCTCTGTAGTTGAGCGAGAACGTAAAAAAGCGGAGAAGGCAAAGAAGTTTGCGGAGAAGAAGGCCAAAGCTACAGATCCGTCAGCTGGCCCAGCTGCCTCGAAAACAAAAGAGAAGAAGGCCAAGCAGGAGGCTGAGAAGGATGAGCCTCTGCCGGAGTATGTCGAAGAGACTTCACCAGGCCAGAAGAAAAGTTCGTTGAGGTACTCCAAATGTTGGAGTTCACTAATATATACCAGTCCTCAAGCCCCTCGATGACCAATTCCACAAAGCCTACATTCCTAAAGTTGTAGAGTCAGGATGGTACTCATGGTGGGAAAAGGAAGGATTTTTCGAGCCCGAGTTTGGAGAAGATGGTAAGGCGAAGAAAGCGGGCTACTTTTCCATCCCAGAACCACCGCCGAATGTAACAGGTGCTTTGCATATGGGTCATGCGTTACCCAACGCGCTACAAGATTCTTTGATACGGTGGAATCGTATGCGGGGTTTGACCACGCTGTGGCTTCCGGGCTGTGACCATGCCGGTATATCGACACAGAGTGTGGTAGAAAACATGCTTTGGAGGCGGCAGAAGCAAACCAGATATGATCTGGGCCGGCTAAAGTTCATCCAAACGGTCATAGATTGGAAAGAGGAATATCACCAGAAGATTAATACCGTGCTGAAACGGATGGGCGGTTCTTTTGACTGGACTAGGGAAGCCTTCACTATGGATGAGAACCTTTCGGCGGCTGTAACGGAGACATTTGTGCGGCTTCATGAGGAAGGCATCATTTACAGGGCCAATCGTCTTGTTAATTGGTGCGTTAAACTCAATACGGCTCTCTCCAACCTTGAGGTGGACAATAAGGAGCTGGACGGGCGGACTCTGCTCGATGTCCCAGGCTATGAAAGGAAGGTAGAATTTGGGGTTATCACATATTTCCAGTACGAGATCGAAGGGAGCGACGAGAAAATTGAAGTTGCCACTACCCGACCAGAAACTATGCTGGGGGACAGTGGTATTGCTGTGCACCCTAAGGATGAGCGATATTCACATATCATCGGCAAGAACGCTCGGCACCCCTTTGTCGACAGGCTAATGCCCATATTTGCTGATGACTACGTGGATCCTGAATTTGGTACTGGAGCAGTCAAGATAACCCCTGCACATGACCCCAACGATTTCGCAATCGGCCAAAGACATAGCCTCAAGTTCATCAACATCCTCAATGATAATGGAACCATGAACCACAATACTGGAGACTTTGAGGGCACCAAGCGATTTGATGCACGGTATAAAGTGATCCAAGCCCTCAAATCCAAGGGACTCTACGTCAAATGGGAGAACAATCCTATGAAAGTACCGCTCTGCATCAAGTCAAAAGATGTCATTGAGCCCCTTATGAAGCCGCAATGGTGGATGAGGATGCGAGGGCTTGCAGACGCCGCTATCAAAGCTGTAAAAGACGGAGAAATCGTTATTCGGCCAGAGAATGCAGAGAAGAGCTATTTTCGATGGCTTGAAGGTATCAATGATTGGTGTCTATCGAGGCAGCTTTGGTGGGGTCATCAGGCGCCGGCTTACTTTGTTCAGATCAAAGGGCTGCAAGGAGATGACAGTGACGGCGAGCAATGGGTGACAGGCAGAACGCCGGAGGAAGCAGAGGAGAAGGCCAAGTCCAAGTTCCCTGGAAAGGAATTCACCTTGAGGAGGGATGAGGATGTACTTGATACGTGGTTTTCTTCTGGGCTTTGGCCGTTCTCGACGCTGGGATGGCCCAGAAAGACCCACGATATGGAGACATTGTATCCCACATCTGTACTGGAAACAGGTTGGGATATATTGTTTTTCTGGGTTGCGCGGATGGTCATGCTCGGTATCAAGTTGACAGGGCAAGTTCCGTTTCGAGAAGTTTACTGCCATTCGCTTGTGCGAGACTCGGAAGGAAGGAAGATGTCGAAATCATTAGGGAATGTTATTGATCCACTTGATGTCATGGAGGGCATCGAGCTTCAGGCCCTACATGACAAGCTCAAGGTCGGCAATCTCGACCCGAAGGAGCTTGCAACTGCAACGAAGTTTCAAAAAGCCTCCTTTCCAGATGGCATTCCTGAGTGTGGTGCTGACGCTCTCCGGTTTTCGTTGGTATCTTATACCACTGGAGGTGGGCAGCATCACTTTTCATCCGAGTACTTCGAAGCTAACATGCACATTTCGTAGGCGGCGACATTAATTTCGATATCAAAGTAATGCACGGCTACCGCAGATTCTGTAACAAAATCTACCAAGCCACCAAATACGTCCTTGGCAAACTCTCCCCTTCCTTCACCCCCATTGCTCTAGACAGCGTCCACAAAAGAACCGGCCACGAATCCCTTTCCGACCGCTGGATCCTTCACAAACTCTCCATCGCCGCCCGCGACATGCATGCTGCCCTTTCTGCCCGCGAATTTTCAACCGCAACAAGCATCACCTACCAGTACTGGTACTCCCACCTTTGCGATACATACATTGAGAATTCGAAGGCGATTATCGCCAGCGGTACAGAGGAGGAACAGAAGAGCGCAAAGGATACGCTTTACACAGCCCTGGAAGGCGGCTTAACAATGATCCACCCCTTCATGCCCTTCCTCACCGAAGAGCTCTGGCAGCGCCTACCCCGCCGCCCCGGTGACACTACCCCTTCCATCGTCAAAGCCGCCTACCCCATCTACATCCCTCAAAACGACGATCCCGCCTCCGAAGAAGCCTACGAGCTCCTCCTCGCCGTCTCAAAAGCCATCCGCTCGCTAACAGCTGAATACGCAATCAAAGACTCCGCCACCCTCTTCATCCAACTTTTCTCCCCCCAATCCCACCATACCTGCTCCACCCAACTCCAGTCCATCCGCTCCCTCAGCGGCAAAGCCACCGCCTCCCCCTCCGCCTCCATTTCCATCCTCGCTGCCACGGACCCCAAACCTACCGGCTGCGTTGTCGCGGCCGTCAACGCGCAGGCGACGGTTTTCTTGCATGTCAAGGGCAAGATCGACATTGACGTGGAGATCGAAAAGGCGAAGGCGAAGTTGCACCGGGCCAGCGAGAGCGTCAGGAGGCAGAGAGGCGTTGTGCACGATGAGGCGTGGCAGAAGAAGGCGGGGGAGGGGGTGCAGGAGATGGAGAGGAGGCGGTTGAGGGATATGGAGGCGGAGGTTAGGGAGTTGGAGGGGAGCTTGGGCGAGTTTGAGAGGTTGAAGTTGGAGTAGGTTGGTTGGGGGTGGTGGTGGGGCGGACGAGGGCGATGTGCGATTGGGTTTAGAGAAGCGGGAGGGGAGAGGTAGATCGTTTTCTGCGTAGATGGATAATATGCCCGATACTTTTTACGCCGCTACAAGCGTCCCATCATAAGGTAGATTCCAATCACTCATTGAGACACGGTCCAACATGTAACAACACCATTGCTCAAATTTTGGTGCTTTTATTGGGGGATATGGCTTCTTGGTTAAAGCCTTAAACGTTGCTACGAAAATTTAGTGTGTACACAGAACTCCTAGAACGCTTCGCTTTTACATATTCTTGCCAGACAGTCCGCAACAGCCCCCACCCCCACCCCCAACCGTCCAACCCCCCTCCCTATCCGCTCGCCGATCTCCCACCCGCCCCTTTTAAACTTAACTTCAGCGTCAACTTGGGCTTCGTCGCATCCGCCCCCTCCACCGTCCGCCCCTCCCCAGCACCCGCCACTACCGACGGCTTCTTTGGCGGTTTAAGAAACGGTCGCGGCGCTGGCATGCTACTCGAGCCTTCTTCCCGCTTAAGCACAGGCGGAGGAAGACGTTTCGGGATCGGCGTTGTGCGGATGCGGGCCGTGGGCGTGAAGACGAGAGTGGCCTTGCCGGCTTTGGCGCAGGACCAGTAGCGCGGGTATTTGAGGACGACGACCATGCTTGATTCCGGGGTGTAGAGGAGACTGCAGATTTCGAGGAGTTCGGCGATCTCGCGCAGGGTGAGGGTTGGGGAGGTGATGGCGGTCCAGAAGCCCTGTTTGATGACGGGGTTGGTGCCGATTTCCGCTTTTAGCGCGGCGAGGGCGCCGACGACGGTTTGTTTCCTCGCGAGATCGGCTCGGCGGGCTTCGGTGGAGGATTCTTGCTCGATTATGAGGCCGTCTTGCTGTGTTGTGGCAGCCGATTCCGAGCTTTCGCCTATGGCAATGGCGCCTAGGGTGTTGCCGAAGATGCGAAGCATGTGGTCGCGGACGTAGGGTGAGGGATCGGTGCCTAGGACGAAGAGGAACCAGCGGAGGATGGAGTCCATTTTGAGTGCGCCGAGATCCATGAGGTTGCTGAAGGCATTGAGACGGAGGTCTTCAAGGGTTCCGTCCCGAGTGTATTGCAAAAAGTCTGCTGGTTGGAAATCAGTGACTCCGGTTTTGATCAAGCGTTGCTTGCAGTTGAGGGCTGTCAAGGAAAGAAGATTGTGGTATGATGGTATCCATTCGTCGATGCGTCTGTACCTATCAATCTCATCGAGGCAGGTATTGTAGAATTGCAAGTCATCGTCACTGTCGACCTCCATCTCCAAGGCATCCGGGATGGATACTGGCTTTGAAGAAAGCGCTTCCGCCAATGAAATCATTAAGGTTGTGAGGTAATGGCAGTCAGAGAACTGATAGGGTTAGCATTCTGAGCAAAAAGTAAAAAGATTCTGGACATCTCACCTCATTGTTCGAATTGTCATTAAACCTAAGTTTCTCATGGAGAAATGTAACGACACTCATGGGAGCACGACCAGCCCCGTCCCGCACTTTCGCAACAGCCTGGACAATAGCACTCTGTACATTATAAGCCGTACGGTCTGAGAAGTCATTTGATCGAGGCATTGGTGAGTCAGTGTAGCAAAAGAACTCCTGGAATGCCTTCTCTAGGTGGAATTGTCCTCGCCAGCCAAGTTTCTCCGTGGCGTGTGTTGTCAAGGCCGCTGCGGCGGCCGTCCGGATGCCATGGAAATACCGTCGATCCATTAATGTTCGGACCAGGATAGTCGAGATCAAAGGGTGTTCCTTTTGGGCAGCCATATATTGAACCGACTCCAATTGAGCAACGACATCTCGATCCTGCTGTAACTGTGAAAGGTACATGTATCCAGGCATTACGATAGACATCTTGCAAATCCATTCAAAATCGGCATCCACTCGGATCCACTCGTAGGATTCTTGACTCATTTTGTCTTCATCTTCTTTGCTCCACTCGACTAGTTTCCAGTCCTTGATCTCTTCTTCAGACTGCAGGACATCGCCCAGACAATAGAGAAGAATGTCGTTGTCGCCGTCACCCGTATAATCCATTCCCGAAACAGCGGCAGTTCTCTCCTTTTGGCGCCTACTACGCTTGAGCCGTTTGTACTTTGTATTGTACGGAATCTCGAACTTCGTAAGTGCCTCTTTGATTTCGATAATGTGCTCATATGGAGTCCCGTCGGCTTCATGAATACGGATAGTCATAGGACCCTGCCATTCTTAGTAGAGTATGCAAGTGTGACTTTGACACGACTCACGGTAAAGACAGGTTGAACGGGGCCAGCATAGACATTGTGAATCTCCTCCTTTACATCGCGCATGAAGGTTTGCTTTTCCAAGTCACGTTCTGGAAGTTCGCCTTGAGATTGTTGGATAAGCATCTCAACAACGAGTTTCTTCTTATTGAAACGCTGATTTATACGAAATCGTGGACAACCGGCTCCGAAAACCCATTGTGCAAAGAAAACATCCAATTTAGCATGGCCAAGCTTCTCACACGTTTTCATGAAATAATTCGTATCAATGGCACCATTTGCTAGATCGCCTACTTTGGCGTTCAGGAAGACTCTTGATACGATTCGAGAAAGCCCGGATGAGCCACTTGCTTTGGTAAGTCTCCGATCGAGGATAAATAAAATCAACGGTGCTTTGAGTGTCATGAACTCGAGCTCAGATGGGTCAAGAGTTATGAGAGGGCCGGTATCATAAAGGGAAGGTCTTGCGACGTCAAATTCAGAAGTTCGATCCGATGCCCTTTTCTGACGATATCGGTATTCATTGTTACCAGAAAGCTTCCTCATAAACATGTCAGTAATGAAGTAGGCTATACCGACCACGACCCAGGTATCCACTGCTTCCTTGGGTATGATATTGATACCCATCCATTGCGTGGCAAGGGCATGGACCAGCTGACGGGTAACTCTGTCTAAAGGCTCGAGAATGTCTTCTGGAAATAGAAGTCGATTGCTACATATCGACAGCGACCCTGTGTGAAGGATGTCCGGAAACAAGTCGTCCACAAAGCAAAGCTTGTAATTAGAAAACGGATAAGAGCCGTATGCCAATGTAAAGAAGTCTATAGCCTGGCGATCTGTCAGTTTTGAAGCCATTCGTATCTGTCCAAGAAGCATAGACCTTTGCCAGAGGCAGACATGTGTTTCTTAGCTCGTCGGCCCTACCGGGCGAGCAAAATCCATGCACTGGAATGGCGTTTTGTCCCAGCTTATCATCTTCATCGCTTTCTCTAAATTCTGCCAAGTCAACATGTTCGAATGGCCCGATTGCGAAGCCAATATGCTGAGGGTCCACTGCTGTCATACAGGTGAAGGACGTAGTCTTCTTTGAAGGGTCTAGAGGATCCGCAATCTGTCACTATTAGCTAGATACCCTTTCGTACTGCTTCATGCGTTACCTCATCGGTTATGTCTCCTGTGCATATAACAGCTAAATCTAGAGCCTTGTCCTCATCACTGAAATGGGTACGACGATCCGTGACAGCTGAAACGTGGGCATTACTGGTACCGTTGGACAAGCCATTACTGCCATTCACTTGTATTTGATTGCGCGACTTTGGAAGTTTCTCAAGAGCATCGCCAATTGTTCTTGCGCATTTGATTGAAATCTCCCATGTGCAACGGGAACTTATATCATCGAGGCAAGGAAATAGGCAACATGCAGCACCTGGCGATAAAGAATTTTTGGTATATGCATGAGGATATCGTAGGTCCCCATCTTCCCATCCTACGAAGTGCATGCCCTCACGGATATTTTTCATCATGTACTCCACAACAAGCGTTATTGGAGTAAAGCGCAGGGTCTGGTCGACTACAGCTCGCGGGGCCTGAGCAAGGTCGCTGGCCAAGCTGTCGCCAGAGTCCCTTTTCAACCCACCCAGAGACTTTGTCACTAGTATGTTCTGCGCCTCCACCGAGAGCGGATCCAGCTCATCGATTCTAATGCTCTTAGGCAAGTTGACAACCAGCTCCTCCTCCGGTGGATTCTTTAACTGGCTCTCCAGCTTCTGCCGTAGCATATGATATTGATGAACACCAGCACTCCATGGGAGCGTTGCGCGATTGTAAGGATCTTGGTAAGGTGCGCTGGATGAAGGCTTGCCGTTGACCTTTAGGCTCGTGAGCTCGCATTGTCGGCAATTGAGGCGAATGGTCTTCAGATCTTTAGAGTGAGGATTGACCGTTATCTCTGCCCTGCCCTTCAGGCTTCGTGACAGTATGTCTATGTCGAGTTCCACCTTCTGGTGTGAAATTGAAAATCCCAACCCCGGGGCTTGCGGGTTCGGCAGCTCAACCAAGCCAACCATGTTGCTTTCTTCTAGCTTGCCTGAAGCTCTACCAAGAAGTATCTAGCGATATTACTTCTCTCACTACTTGTGGTGAAACCGCGCCTCATTCTGCGCCGAGCTCGTGGCATAAGCGTTGAGCCCCCAACTAGACCAGTGATAGCGACAGACAGCGAGAGAAAGCTCCTCAGGGATTAGTAAGTTCGTGATAAGTGAAGTCATGACATCTCCCAAATGAGTGTGTTGTGTGACGAGAGAGGATCATGCCTAGTCGGAGATGTGAATGATCGGAAGCCTTGATGTTTTGATTTCCAAGCTTCGAATCGAGTCAAATCTGAGTATGAATTCTGATGCATAATGTTGAAGAACTTACAATCACTGCATTTTATGAGCAAGGCTTTCGATATTACAAGACTTTGGCATTACAAGGATGGTCTAACTCTCTAAGTTGAGTCGCTATACTAAGCTCACTACTCTAAGACACAGAAGGTGATACTCGTACACCAACCGCCGAGATATGGCAAAACCGATCCAACGCCTTTGCTCACGAGAGGCTTACCCTGTTATATACAATGTACCGACTGAAGCACTTTCAATTCGGTCTCTCTCGATGCTCTCTGATTTCCCGGTTTGCCCGCCGTCGGTTTCGGGCACTCACATTCAAAGCATCCTGAGTCAGCAGGTCCGAAGGCACTTCAAACTCCCTTTCGACGATATCAGGCAAAGGCTGCCCGAATGCGAATCTTGTCCTTCCTCGTCTATGCTTGCCAAGAGCAGCTGCCCGCAGGTAAGGTTTTGAAAAAAATGAGGTAAAAGGTTTCTCAACCGGCAATGGTAACGCATCGGTTAGGTGTGCCCGATGACTTCTACTCTTCCCAGTTCGTTTTCCGTTCGCTGAACTGGCTTCCCGGTGCAATTGCCTTGCAGCCCAAGCATCGACGTCGTTGTAGTCGGGAGGCTCTCCATCACTGGCTTCAGACATATCTTCATCATCGTCCTCTTCGGTCTTCTGTTCCTTCTCCAGTTTCCGGCGTTTTTCTTCCTCTTTCCAAACCCTGAACTTGTCGAGAAGGCTCTCAACCTCCTGAACGAGATATTCTCTTTTAGGTTCATACAATCTCTTCTCAGAATCCGTGATACCGCTAATACCCATGACCCTGAGCCAGTCATGACCCTTGAGCCCATCTAGTAATCGTTCGAGCTGAACCTTCTCGTGCTGTGCCCTCTCCTTCTCGATATTGCGGAGTTGCTTCTCTTGCCTCTCAGCTCGTCTGTGGGCCTTGAGGTACACCGCATCGGTCATTGGGTCTTCCTGAGGGGCTTTTGTGGGACAATCAATCGAAGAAAAGTCGATCCGTTGCGCGTCATTTAACTTCATCAAGTCCTCCTCGGGTTCCTCTGACGTCTGAGGTATCCCGTTGACCTTTGCTGGAAAATGGTCGGTATCTGGGTTTTGGTTATTGGAGGCATGGATGAGCGGCGTTGAAAGGTCTAGAGTCGAGGCCGCCGGTTTGAGGGGTACATCTGTGATGTGGACAAGAGTGTCTATAGTCAGGAATTCTGAAATCGTCAGCAGGTGAATTCCAGAGAGATAGCCTTGATTCCTCATAATACCTGTTTCCTTTGGCTCAATGTTGACGAGCTCATCGTAATTGGGAAAGTACAATGCAAGCTCGCTTTTTGATCGCGAACCTCCATCTTGGGACCTCAGACTCCTTTTGTCAACCTTTCGCGCGACTACAGCAGTGTCGAAATCGTTAACAGTACCATTAGGCGTACTTTTAGCGTCAACGATATCAACTCCGGCGTTCTTAACATGTTGTTGCGCGTTTTCTAAATGTGTGTTTCGCAATGTCGAACCTGGAGTCACCAAGCCTTTTGGGGATTTATCAGCAGAAGCCACAGGAGAGTCTGCATCGTGGCCTCGGGCGACAATTCGATTTGAGAGATCTTGGACACGGGTTTTCTGCTTCTTCAGAACAACATTGTCATCATTGAACAGTGCTAAGTCGCGTGTACGTTTTCCGGTTTTTGTGATGTGAGTGGAAGAATTCCGCTGGATGCCGGTCGCAGATAGTTCAGTTCTTCGAGAAGCAGAGCGGAGGGATGGCCTTGAGAGAGCGGCCATGATATACTTGAAAGTTTAATATCATATTCTATCGTAGCTCCTTGCAAGTGGGCCATTCATCTCAAGCAATCATCACGAGTTTTAAACCAAGAAGTGATTTTTGTTAAATGTAGACATCTACACGCTTGATCCTAGGCGAACTTTATGACTCGCACCAAAGGCGGCAGCGTCATAACAGAGAGCGGAAAGGGATCGCCTCTCAGGGTTAAAGTATTCACCTTAACTATGTCGGATCAACAGAATCATGGAAGGTGTGGATCTATCTTCGACGAATCGAGCCACAAATGGTTTGCTAGAGATTTCACATGCAGCTCTACGAATTCGATACCAACAAGGTATCTGACATTGATCTCGACATTTGAGTACGCTGAGATATCTACATCTTTGGGATTACGATTACGGTACTACTAGATGACTTGTAGATTCGCACACAAAGTCCAGCTCATTTGTTCCTGGTGGATCGATGCCAACCTATTATAACTCTTAACTTTACAACCGCTACTCCGTCAGGTATATATGCAACTACCCGTGATAGGCACCTCAGTTGAAACTCTCAACTGAAAATGAATTCCTTTAGCACAGGAGCCGCAGAGAATTCAGGATTCAGTAAGATACAGCTACACCAAATCAGTCAAAGCCGGGAGGATAGAAGAGAAGAGCAACTTCAGAAAATATGCGAGACCAGATTTTCTTTTCTCGAGGAAAGCGGGCTGAAACCTATCTGCTTTTATATCAGCATGAAGCATGTCTTATGCGCGGTGATTGCCCACAGATCATGCTTTTCGGAGGCAGCGGAGGCATAGCAGCTCCGGCGTTTGGGAACGTTGTCAAGAGCTTTTCCCGTAGATCACAAAATTCCGAGTATCTGGTCTTCCATGAGCATGTGAAGCCAGAGCACAAGCAGTGACCGACTAACTGACCTCTTTCTAATCATTATCGAACCGCCCTAAAGGAACTGCCGATCAACATCAGGGACAAAACATACACCCGAACCATACACTGTACTAGAGTAAGGCTTCAGAGAAGGAATGACATGTATGCGAAAGGTGATACTAACATCAAGTGTGTCTATCTTACAATTCCAGACAGTATAGTCACGCAGACTCGGTACGTTTCCTTGAATGACAACATAACGGTCGATAACAACACTCTTCGCCCACAGAGACCCAGTCTGTTCCGACGTCTCTTCCGTATGATCTTCGAGAGTAATAGGGGCGGGTTTGGGGATGTTTACCGAGGTATACGATTCGAATCGACGATGTTGCCAATAGGGGGGCACTATTGATGGAGGAATCCCTGGTAGTTCTTCTGCTGCAGCTTCGTGACGGGGAAGTTCGGACGGTTCTTCGTTCCTCGCAGGATCCATCCATAGGAACTACGACTGCTTCGTTCGCTGCTAGAAATTGTGTCCGATCGGTCGCGACTGCTTACATCGACTTGTGGGAATTACCCAAATTCTGGGCAATTATGAAAGGAGTGACGGGTGCTTGATGAACAACTAACTACTGGGAAAATGGAGCGTTTATGTATGTATATCTCGATGGAATAACAACGTTGACGTTTCGTGGGGGTGGGGGAGTATGATACCTTACACAGTAGTACCGTATCAACTTGCAACGCTTCGGGCTTAGAGGGAGATAAAAAGGTCGTGCGACGGTGCGAGGGTTGCAACAGTTGCACTACTTTTCGATGATGGCGTACTAGACGCACTAGATACGGCACTAGACTTGCACAGCCAATCAGACTCACGTCTTCGTCTTCGGCTAGACTTCCGATCTTTTCAAGGGTCTCGGAATCCCTGCTTATCGACTGTCCGAATACGGAGAAGGTACAGTCGTTTTTCCTCTCTCAGCCATCCGTTTTCTTCTTCCTTTTCGCTCCTCAAACGCACATCTACTCCGTACTGCACTTTTAATCTTCATTCCTACACTCGCTGTCTTCTTCTTCTTTATACCGTTCAGCTTCACTGTCGTTTTCACAGTCGTCGGAAGAGGGTCGAAGGAGTTTGTGAAGATAAACATCCATGTGTGTACTCCGTCACCCGCACCTCACCTTTCCGGCCCCAACCCCAACCCCACCTATCTCACAAGTTTTTCAACCTCAAGAGTCGGGTGCACTGACAGATACTGACGGTTCATCCATCAGATTTCTTCCACGTCGAAAGCAAATTCCGTCAATTCTTCGAGATGTACTGCTCCGTTGCCGTTACCTTGATCGTTGCAAGCCTTGTCAAGCTTGCCGCCACGCAGAGCATTGACCCAAGTACTGTCGATCAAAGCACAAAATGTAGGTAATGGACTTCTAACTATAAGCTGTGGAGGGCTGACCTTGGGGTTTAGCGAAATGGTGTGATAACCAGAAGAGCTCGTGCCCACTTCTGTGCTTGCAACTGCCCAACAGTACCGGGGCACCATCAGACAACAACTGCGATCCTGTAAGCCTATAGGACTTGGTTATATCCTCTCTATAGCTAATGATCGTTGCAGACAACTTTGGTGTATTCATGCGTTTGTAACAATGGGCTATCTCCAAACGTATCTCAATACTCTGAAACGATCCCGTACTTTGAATGTACAACGGCTGCCACTCAATGCGTTAACAACTGTGCCCCCAATGACAGTTCGTGCCAGAGCGCTTGCCGTGATGACCACCCATGTGGCGCTCAGAGCCCGCCTCCGGTCAATAACTCCACCCTCAGCACCATGACAGCCACATCTACCGGAGGCTCGTCCAGTGGAGGCGCTTCGGCTACCACTACGGGGGGCTCCACGGCTTACACTGGCTTTGGCGGCGCTTCCACGGCAACGGCTTCATCAGCTGCCGACAGCAAGACCAGCACTCGCGCTCTTGCCTTGAGTTTCGGGCAAACATACGGCCTGGTCTTTACTTTGGCTGGTGTCTCTGCAGGATTTACATTCCTGCTCTAGACCCCTGCCTGTTCTCGGGTATAACAGGCCGAGGTTATGCGTCGGCCGATCCAATAAAACCCCGCCGTCGAAGCAATTGTCAAGAGTCGTCATAACACTCCTTGCGGATCAGCAATCACACTTTTTCTCGTCATATTTATCCTCCTCAGTCTCGGCATAGTATAGCGATTTGTCACTCCTTCGATGCATAGCAGTTCAGCGAGCGTTGATAGCTATAATAGCGGATATTTTGGGAGTGAGCGTGATTTTCCGATAATGATTTGGTGGTTTTGGGATCAGGCTCCTTCATACTGTCCTTTCTGATAGCGAATTAGCGGCATACTTGATTTGAATGGCGTTGCCTGAGTGCTGGGTTGGGAAAATCTACTTTTATTAATAGGGCTTGCAGTATCCTTTCAGCGATCAACGCACCTCCAAAGATTGCAACCGTAGACCGTACTGTGATCCAACTCTGCAGCAAGAGGCAAAAATTTCGGAACATCCTGTATAATATTTTCACACCAAACGAGAATGGGTATCATCCACAAGTCAAGTCCTGTCTCTCCCCACCCAGAGCCAACCCTACATCCCTTTATCTCCCTACCCCTATCCTCTCATCCCTCGTCGGGCCCATCCTCACAACCCTTACGTTGTCTCCCGGTAAAGGCTTCAGCTCGTCATTCGGATCCACAACCGTTTTCTTCAGGTCCTCCACCCTGGGGCTGTCAACGTGTTTGTGATCTTCTACGGATCGGCGAGAGCGCTCGTCGTCGAAGGCGGCGACGTCTTCGGAGGTGACGGTTATGGCGGTTGGTTTGCGGCGGAGCATGGTTGGGGTGTTTTGGAGTGTGGGGCCTGGGGGTGGGAGATGTTGGGGTCAGCTCGTTAGGTAAGCGGTTCAGACAGGCTTGAGCCAATGAGAGTCTTCCGGCAAGTTCCGCTGTTCTAGAGTCATTCGATATTTCGACCTCAAGGTATCCTGCTTTAGAGCACTGCTTATTGAATACTCAAGCAATGCACAAATTGAGAGTCCACTCTGCCCTAGGTAGGGGCAGGCCTACTGCGAGTCCCGTGCGCATCGATAACACGATCTTCCCCCTCCGCCAATTCCACATCTCCGCCATCCGCTCCCAAGAGGATAAGACGCAAGGTAGCCCACCTCTTTCTCTGCATCTATCTACCACTCCATCAACAGCATGCTTACAAGTAAACTCACAAAGTAGTACCACAAAACACTCGCCAACAACGCAACCAATCCATCACCCGCCTCACCCAATCCCTCTCCAAACAAGCCGCCCCCCTGCCCCTAATCCGTCGGGTAGACCCTCACGGCCGCTCCCCCATAGACGCCCGTAACCTCGCTGCCTCTCCCCCCACCTCGGCAGCCCGGAATTTCAAACCCGAGCAGCAAAGATCGCTCCGAGAATCCCTCACCAGACAACCCCAACGCCCCCCTCCCAAGCGCCGAGAACCGCAAGAAGCAAGGCATCAGGGCCCGACAAAGCGGCAACCACGCATCCGTGGTGATGACGACGACTTGTCGCCTACGAGCTTCAGCGCCGACTCGAACGAGGAAATCATGCAATTCGTGCAGGACATGGTTTCCAAAGAGCCTGACGAATTAGCGGCGAGGGGCGAGCCGAGCGAGTATGAGCCGCCGGCGGAGATATCGCTGGAGTCGCTGACGGGGTACGGACCGAGGCTTTCGGTGGGAAAGTTTGGTATGGTTGAGGTCGTTGGTGATCGTGTTCGTGGCGCTGTGGGGAAGCTGGAAAGAGAGAGGGAGAGGAGGGAGGTGCTGTCAAAAGCCTGGACTGAAGGCGAAAATTACAAGTACCGCAGCAAGGACGAGCGAGAAGCCGTCGAGCATCTCGTCCAGAAAGCCCAACGCGGCCCTCAAGGCGAAGGAGAAGAAGACAAAGGCGATCTCTTGACATCAGAGCAGAGAGATCAACTAGTGGAGCGGTTATTCCGGGGCAGCTACACCATTGGCGGGAAGGAAGGAGGCGCGTTTGGAGAGCTGAGGCGGAAGTTGGACGTCAATGGGTCCTATCTGCCTAAGGATGGGGAGAAGTTGGTGAAGAAGGTGAGGGCGCTGATGCCTGGGCAGGGGGGTGAGAAGGGGAAGAGGGCACGGGCTTGAGGGGGAAAAGAGGGCGAGGATTTGAGGGGCAGGGTGTTGTAGTGGAGCAAGGGACCATGCTTGCAGATGGAGTAGAATATAGACAAAGGATTATATAGAGCTCCAAGCCTATTTCATACATAGCTCCGTCGATGCGTTTGTATTTTAGCTTCATCGAAACTAAAGATGATTGCCAACGAACATGCGGTCGTATCCAACCAAATGCTTGTCATCTATCCCCTCTAATTCAAATTCCTATTTATTTTAACAACTTCCAACTACTCTTCTGGATATACACTCTCGCGTATTCGCGGAACCCAACCACACGCCTGCTTTCGAACCTTTCCCGCACTATAGAAAGGAACCACCGCAGACGTGCCGGTGGAGAGCGGTAGCCAGATTCGGGCATGTTCCATACGTAGGGCAGTTACACAGCTCCTCGCCCCTGACGTCGCTAGAGGTGGGAGGAAGGTCGAGTAGGGCCCAGCAACATACTCAATCTATATCAGTGTGTTGCGGGGAAACATGCGGACTTTCTGGCTCAAAGAATAGAAGACGCTACACCGATATTTTGGCGCCGTGCACTCAAGGCAGGGGTATCGAGGATCTGTCCTCCTTCTAAGGCTTCTATAGTGTGTTGAGTCGCATATTTGGGCAACTGGGGTTTTGAAGAGGTGGACCACCGAACTTCTAAAGAGCTACGCTGCGTTCTGAGGGAGAAAATAAATCCCGGTTGGAAAAAGGAAGATGCTGTCGAGTACGTGGCACGTCCACAATATGCAGTATTGCCTTCCTGCCAAAAAATTTAGCTAGCCGAATCTATAGATTTCAAAGGCACAATTTAGAGGAAATGTAGAGATGTGTTTCAGAGAGAAGATTACATGTCGCCATACTCTGCTCAGTCCCCCCTTAATTGCTTCGTGCCGGAGCCAAAACTCATTAGAGGGTTGATGGGACTTTGCGAGATGTCCGACTAAGGATGACGATAAGGTGTTTCATCATGGCAAGAAGGGATTGGTAGATCTGATGGTATGTCTGCTTACTCTATACTCCGTCAAACTTATTGCGCCCTTACCACGGCATTCGTACGGCGCAATCTGTATCAACGGTTGTCTTCCATATCAAGCTTCATGTTCCGATCGTGGGCCACCAGATCTTTCTTCCTTGCTCAGACATCATTGTTCCGGCATGAGGAACATTAGGAGCCTCAACAGACGTGCCAGCCGCCTCCTCGTCGTAGATTATAGGTCTTCGTCCACATTGAGTCTGCGAGGTTCCTGCCTGAGCCGAATCTTTCGAAAAACTCGCGGATACCGCTGGCACTTCACCGTAGTCCAATGGTCTGTCATCGACCATAACCTCGTCGAGTTCTCTCACTAGCCTTCGGTGAGTTCGGGCTCGATTCCGTTTCCCAGCCGTATCTGTCCCGTTCCTCTTTCGCTTCTTTAGTGCAGCGTCTGTCCGCATCTCTGCCTTTTCGGCGTTTGGGAACATTACGTATTCTTCTTCACCATCCTCGCTGTTGACCAGGTCTTCGTCCGTTGTTGGAGCTAAGGGTAAGATTGCCTTGGACGAATCGAGAGCTCCGTCAAGGGAGACTGTAGGCTGCTCTTCTGGCTCTATCACTGAGCGACCTTCTGAGACGCAATCGGCAGCCTCGTCCTCTGGCATTGCGTCCTGGTTCTCTCTTCGGAGCTGCCTCTGGCGTACGATTGCGTAGATCTCACTATGCCTAAACATGGCAATCTGCTCGTCCGTCAAGGTGCGCTTCACACCGTCAGGGTAGTGTCCAAGGCCGTCATCGTTCTCCAAAAGGTTCTCTTCTTGCACTTCGTTATGCTGGGAAGTGTCGGAAGTTGACAGATATGCCGCAGTGGATGTGGATACACCGAAGATGCGCGCCTGGAAAGCATTAAGATCTTCCTACCTCTCACCAAAATTAGTGACTGGAAGACCCTACGTTTTTAATCACGGAGAGCGTACATACTTGCGTGACCGCTGGAATATTTAGATCAGAAGTCATTGCAAGAGCTCTGGAAAATTGTCCCAGTAAGTCATTGAGAAACAGAGAGATAGGACTGTACGAGACTTTGACGTCGCCAGGTCACATGATCCGGTTATACCCGGAGCTAATATCTACCTAGCCTTAAGGCCAATCAGGCTTCCAATCCATCCACCACAGCAGTTGATCATCTGTTGCACTCATTTTCTGAAGATAGTATGAACCAGATTCGATCGTGTTCGAAGTGGCAGTCCGAATAGGAACAATTTAGAAAGCAGTTCAAAGCAGACTATGCAACTCCTACACCTAGTTTGCAAGGCTTTAGTTATTGATCCATTCATTTGTTGTTTCTCCTCATTACTCACTTTCGCAAAATGCTTTTGCGTCCACATGCGCTGGGACTCAGAATCCTAAATGTATGGTGACTGCTCTATTGTGCTTTGGGGCACTTTTGTGATTCCCTATCTTAATGTAGTTCAAAGAAGCCGAACACCTGGTCATCCAGTATCCTGATAGGGCATTTCCTATCTCAAACGTTCCGTATCATGTTGTCGCATAGCTTTCTCGGCTCTCTTACCATAGCCTTCCTCTTCAGCTTGTCCATCTTCACCTTTGCATCCTCCTCGTCGACTCTGCCGCGGGCGCTGTCTGGAGACCAATTGCGCGTACCAGCGAACCCAAACTCGTCATCAAATACGTCCTCCTAGCCCCATCTTCACCCCCACGAAATGGCATTAACAAAATCAAAACTCGTGGAAAGTACCTCTACCTCACAAACAGCGATCAGGCGCTCGTCGCACGCATTCCACTTTACTCGGATGGCACGCCCGCAGGTAGCGCTATATTACTCGCCAAGGACACCAAAACCGAGATTTCGTCCTCTCAAGCTCAGCCGTCGCCCTCACCGCTCATAAGATTGGAAACACGCTTTGTTCCGTGCCGCCGGAGGGAGGCCGGAAGATGGTTGTTGTGGGCTACCCCAATATATCAGATATACTAGTGGGGTCGATAGCTGTTGCTGTGGGAAGGATGGGCGCTGGTATGAAGGGTTTGAATATCACGTCTACACGGGATTTGCGGAATATATTGGGTGAAACCGGACTGTGGGAAAAGATGTAACTAGGTTTGGTATTGCTGATCAGGTTTGGTTGAGGCCAAGGGTAGTATAAAGAGCTGGCGGGGCTTGAAGGGACTACGGGAGAGTCGCCTGGGGCAGATATAACATCTCGTTTTACCAAAGGTCCTCCAAAGTAGATAAATAATCGTTATCAGTCTTTACTATCCCTTAACCTGACGCCAAGGTAGAAACTCCAGGACCCAAGAGACATGAATATAGGAAACAACGGCGAAGCCTAGTATACATCACAAATCGCTTAAATAATCCTGTGCACCAGCCAATCATTAATCGACCGAAGCTTGCAGTACCATCCCAACCCAACTCCCAGTCCACCGGATCCTGCAGACACCTTTTGTACAACCTTACGCCCAATGTTCCCTGACAAACGCGACTAAACGCTCTGACGATAAACCGCATAAGCGCCTTCTCGCTGCTTCTTCTTACATCGAAACGATATTTTAGACGTGCTCTACCGCGTTTAATATAACACTAGACTTCCATTCTGGCAACATCGTCGGCCTGAGCGGCTGCACATCATCCATTAAATAGCTTTGGTGCACCTCGTCTTGCACGTAGATGTGCGTACTGGTACTGTTTTGGTGTAGCTGAACTGGGCTGTGGGTTCGAATCGGTTGCCTGTCTTCCTCGTGATTGGATCCCCGCCGTTGACTCTGCGAATGCGATTTGTATGACCTCTTAAACTGATGACTTGCCAGGCTCAGGGCACCTCTAAAGAGAGGGCGTAAGGTGGGAAGGCAAGCGCAGATGAGAGCGACGGCGGGCTCGACAACACTCCAGATTATGAATGTGATGCTATGTGCTATGCAGAAGAGGATATATTAGTAAAGTGGGAATACCGTTGTTTAGGTTTGTTTCAAACTTACGGTTGAAGGTTTTCGCGTTTGGTATATGTACTATTCGAGCGGTGCTCACAGCGCAGCCACTAGAGACTCGTCAATTCGCAGCGAAGATGGGATTGGAAAAACTAGAATGGACCTACATAAGACCAAGCAGAAAGACCCCAGAGACAGCAATTTTCTGCTTCTTTGATATTTGGAGAACCCAAATCATAGGCAATGGCATTATCAATATGGTAATGTCGATGAAGACGTTGATGATTCCAGAGATCTGGGCGCCTTGAGCCGACGGATTACATTTTATTGGGTCCTTCCACAAAAAGCCAAGGGGATATGGCTGACATTGCAAAAAAAACTGGATGAACAGATACGCAAAATAGCCTACAACCATGACAGTATTGACCCACCAGCAGATTCGAAACCAGAGGATTCTAAGGGAGAATATACGGCGATATAACATAAGAATCGAGGCCTTTGCAAGGGATATGGCCGCAGAGTAGGTAACCTGACTTGCCAATTGCACCTAGGCCCACGATTAATATCATGTTCGAAGTTATGCAACCTGCAAGCAGGTCTTAGGATCGATACCTTTGCGATAGCCACTGTATTGCGAGGTACGAGCGCTGTGGAATCTCTTGCTATCCCGTAATGAGCGACTGTAATTATATCAGCGAGATTCCTCCTCGGCTGTCTAGTGTTTATAAGAGTCGCATACGGCAGAGCTGCTCGATCGCGAGCCCGACAATCGTCAACTAAATTGGCTTGAGCATGCTGCAATTTACAAGACCTTAGGAGGTTACTGTTACCAGCGCGACCAGGGTCGCATAATCGTCGACCTCAATCCTGGCTTTCAACATCCACCTTGCTAGAAAACGCCCACCTACTGCTGCCGAACACAACACTACCACCATGCAAGCAATACCAATGATTGTAGAAGTCTGGTCATCATTTGGGGAATTGGACTGGCCTTGGGGAGCGGAAAGGGACATTTGGGCCGGAAAGGTAGAGAGAGATCAGATATCTAGAGGAACAGAGAGAAAAGAGCACGAAGGCCTGGCAAGCTTTTGCCTTACGACAGCCGTACATCTCGGAATCCATGGCAAGAAAGGGTTACACAGTTCTTTGACATACTAAGGAAAATTCGGCACGCACATCGGGACAAGGATTCACTGAGCAAGCACACAAAAAACGGTTGAAAGCACGCACAGTCCTGCAGTAAATGAGCATTCTCTACGACACAAGATGTAGAATTTTGGTGCGGGCTTTGGGTGGTGAACAATCCTTGGCTCGCTTGCGATTTTGAAAGGCAGAGAAAACTAAGCTTCAAACGATCGGCGCGGGAGGGTTGCATCTTCTCCAAGTGTGTAGCAATTTGGAGCGACGAATGATTTGACCACCGATTTTCTCAGCAACAACTAGAACAAGATCTTTTTCTCGCCACTATGATAATGCGTCGCTGACAGGTGCAGAGCGGGCACGACACTGCGGGCTTGCGGCAGATAAAGTAGCATGTGCGTGCAATGCCTGCGAGACAAAATTTCAAAGTCCAGTCCCAAAATTCAATGTGGCACACCGTTGTGCCAATGGCCCGTTCCATCGTTCCATGTATCTATCTTTAATTCGGTTCGTGGTACCCTAGCAAACACCCTAAGGTAGTCTACTGTATGAAATTATGCTACCTTGGGCTCTTTAAAATGCATCTGATTTCTTCAGCTGCTCGATCGGTCCATGCATCGGAAAAGCTCCGATATAAAGTACTCTGGCCCCTTTCAGCTTCAAGCAAACCAGCGCCTCTTCGGCGGAAGAAACGAAAGGCGACAAGCAAATAGGAAGAGATCGCCAGATATCTCAATCCGGACTCTCGTCGCACCAGGCCTTATCTATGTCATCTGAAATGGATAGCTCCTGATTGGACCTGCAGAGGTTCTCACAGTATCGTTAGAAGTATACATCCCTTGTTTAGACGATATTACTCCGTCGACTACAGAGAGCAAGGGTTTTGAAAAGCAGAAAATCTCTACTTTATGGGGTTACTGCGACAAGCATTACACAAGATCAATGGGCAGCTGGCTTGGCCCGAAAGTGATGTCTTTTCACACAGGAACAGATTAAGACCGCGAATCGTGATATATCAAGGTACCTCAGCTAGTACACAGAACGACCAGAAGCCCAGACCTTGTGCCCAATATAGGCTGTGGTGCAGCTTTGTGGGTTCGTTTGGTCGACGTAGAGCAAATGATGAGAGGTGAGAGTTTACCCCATTCACAATTTGATCAGATACTTTGGATACTTTGGTTACAAAATACTCATTACTCGATTGTCTGGCTGGACGCCTTGACAAACAGAGTATAAAAAAATCCCACGACTTGACGACTTGATAACACATCTTACGAATTTGAACAAGAAGAAATAATATCAACAAGTTGTATAATCGACTACTAGCAGCTGTCCACTGATGCGGCTGAAAGCTCTAAGATACAGATCTCTCTGGAAAGACCCCTCCCGACTGAATGCTAAGGCTGCCAGGGCAGGCTTCATTATCAAAACGTCACAGAACGGCCCACTTGCCTTGCCCATCCTCCTCTTGTGGCTCCCCTATCGCCATCATATGAGCATATTCAGCATAAGCCCTGACTTCCCCGCCCGTATCTGGACGCCATCTTAAACTCACCACAAATATCGGTAGCACTTGGTCAGCCTCTCCGAGAATCCACTCCTCCCCGCCGTTCGCCACATGACTATGCGCTCCATCCTTCAAGTGTGCAGCCTCCCTCAACCCTTCCCCCAACCTCGCGTTCGCCGCTCTCCCTAGTACAGTGGCGCAAATGATGATCTGCTTCCAAGCTACGCCAAAGGTAAGTCCGTGACGGGAGGGGGTCTCCCAGCTAGAGTACGTTAGCGCAAGGTGTGGGTTTGGAGAGGTGTAGATACCCGGTCCATACGTTTGCCCTGCACCTATCTTGATCTTTTCTCCCGTAGCGGGGTGCCTTGAACCAGGTATGAGGAAGCCGTGAGCGGTAATTTCAGAGATAATGGCGGCGCGGGTGCCGTGGTAGCTGATTCGGGTTTGGGCAATATGGCTGGCTAGGATTGACTTTTGGGTGTCAATGCCAGCGTTTGTGTGATGGTACGAAGAGAGAGCGCTGGCTTGGAGGTCTGGCAAGGGCAAGGAACACAATTCGTTGCGGATCGCTTCTTGCTTGGCAGTGAAGCGTGAGTGGAATTCTGGCCGGATCACAGACTCGATGCGCACGACTCGCCAGCCATACTTACTCGCCGGATTTTGGTCCGAAGCTTTGTTGGTAAGCAGGCTCAGGTTGTGATAAGGATTCGGCAGACGGAAGGTCATTGACTCTTCAACAAGATAGCGAGTGGGAGATAGGTGGAACTCTGTGGCCTTCGCTTTCCAGGTTTTTTCCTGCCATGACCCAAGTGAGTCAATTTCTTTCCGGAATGCTGTTTCTGATTCCGACTGGCTATGGCGGTCGTCCGAGACCTGGATCAACTTTCCTTGGTCTGCCTTCAAAACTGTGAGCTCGGTTTCAGTAATCCCCCCTTTTATCGAAAAGTCCGGTATGATGGGAACATACTTTGTTCTGCCTTCTTGATAGCTCGTTAGCTCGTGTACGAATTGGGCCAGCTCTGGGTGAGGGATATCTGCGAATCGATAAACTCTCACCATATCGAGAGAATGACTATATATGAGGGGAAAACGAAAAGGGAATTCCTTGGCTGCACGCTCGAATGATTCGAATGGCGTGATGTAGAAATAGGAATGCCCTCAAGAAGCTTTAAAGTGGTAAAACCACCTAAGTTCTGGGGTAATCTTGGAAGGTTACATTTGTATAGTGCCACACAAAGCCCATTGTGCGCCGATCTACTAGGCTGGTACTCAACAAAGATGTCGCAATGCGCTTTGAAAGTGTAACACGGACAAAGCCGTTGTACTCAACATTGCTGCAGAGGTACTTGACGGTCCGATGAACAAAGCCTTAGCAGGTCTTGATTCCCCTACAGCCACATGGCGGCGAGCGTATGGAAGCTACGATACGAAACTGTGCATGTGAATCTGAAGCCTGCTATCTACTTGCAACGCTGATTCGCGCCAATGATTTAGTCCGACCTGGAGTGAAGGGTTCCAGTGGTTGCAGAGCAAGCATACCGGTTGACATTGGAACAGTGAGCTTCCCAAATTCGACGAACCATCCTTTGAAGATGAGACAGGAAGCTGTGTTCTTGCCAATCTTCGATAGGTTTCATCTACTTTCCATGCTACTTTCCGTGCCAGCACAGCATCAAGACCTTTGGCTAAACAGCCTTGAAATCAAAACGGCTTCTCTACCGAATCCCAGATATATATATATACCCATTATATACACCCCAAACTTAGGATTGATGATTGCCGTTTTCGTTCGGGAAAGGGAGCAGGGTTGCTTTAGAGGGAGCACCGAGGGAGCATGGGGGAGCACTGAGGGAGCATGAGGGAGCAGCGAGGGCGCAGCACGCGGGAGCCTGATATGGCTCCGCCAGTATCAGCTTCTGCTGCCCTCGTTTTTTTTTAAAGCTCTGCTACTTAAACTTCGCCACTTCCCACACGAGACTTTTTGCCAATCTGCGCAGAGGTAATTACTTACTCCCCTAATATTTGATCTTAGAAAATAAACTATATCTTCTAGAGATTATTTTGATATTTTAGTCATCGAATTGAAACATGAGTTTTTCTATTCAGTAGTATTGTGGAGTATATTATTAATTATTCTATATTTGAAGCTCACAATGAAGAAGACAAGTGAGAGTACAAATTGTCAAACGACACGAGATTAGAACAGAATGAAGCATAATAATGTACAACCACAGCGATCACTCAAAGAGTAGAATGTGTTTTTATTCGCTCAGCTCTGTCGCTACATCACATTTTTGATCTCTTCTGATGTCAAGCCTATCGTATATTTTTGCTTGCGTCTGCAAAGCAGACATGATCTTCTTTGTAAGAACTACTGTAGCAGCAGAACGATATCTTCATTCTTGACAGTATCAGTAAGAACAAACGTTCTGAAAATCATAGGGAGCACTCTGGCAGGGAGCATCAAGGGAGCAAGGGGGAGCATCAAAGGAGCAAGCAGTACATAGAGAGGAGAGCTGTCCTAATCTGGGCATGATAAGTTTTACAACCCGGGCGTGGCTTTATCTCCAATATACAACAGGCGCTTCGGGCAGATACCACATTGTCTTGTAATTGGTCCATCCACTGGAGTACCCGAGATCCCGTTCCAAAATCCGTCTCGCGAGAATCATGGTCATGGCATCTGCGTTGCGCTGGGAGTTGCCTTTAACAACTATTCTACAGGTTACGAGTACATAGCCGCGCGGGTAGTGAGGACAGCGTTCCACGGTTCCCAAAATCGATTCCACAAAGGTAGGTACCCAAGTTAAGGTACCGGTTTCTTATCCCCAAGCGCTCCATTGTCGCTAGAGGTAGAACTACAGTACTCCGTAGCATTCCTGGCGGAACCCTCCTGGTATGCATGTAGGCTTGCCCAACTTACTCGTTGCGAAGCCGCTACAAGGCTTCCAACTCCCTATGAGAATTCTTACAAACTTGCCGGAAGACTTGGCGACTTTGGCAACTTACCCGCTGTGAAGGGTCTATAACTTCATTGTATACTTGTTGTAAGTGTAAGCTTACTGTAAACGGTCGCTGTATACTACAATAGCGGGTAGTTACCAAGCAAGCAACAAAAGGTGACGGAGTAAGGTAGTATGTGGGCATATGCGGTGAGAGATTCCGATGGGGGGGGGGTCCCGAAATGAAATCTGTGCCGATACTGTCCCGTTTGGTAAAAAGAGGCGAATCCAAGTCACGGGCTGTGCCCTGATGATATCCGTAGCCCCCACTAAGGTACCTACCTACCTACATAAGCTCGTCCCTCCTACAGTAAGCGAGGGACGAGCTTAGTGGGGGCTACGGATATATCCCGTTATTATAGCTCCCTCAGCGCTCATAGCTCCCCGGCTCAGGCACAGTTGGCACTTGGCCATTCAAGTATGTCTGATAAGCGCTGAGCTCTGGAGATTTTACCATCTGTCAATTGTTGGATTTTCAGATAGTGATTCGCCTGCGCGTTGCATGCAAAGCTAATTGGTTGTTTACAAGTATATGGGCAGGACAATGTTCTTGATCATCCGTGCTTTACCTGCCCTTCCCCGTTTTGCTGTGAATTTGGAGCCATAATAATCTTTGTTTGGGCGTCACTATCGATCGGTTGCAGTCCATCTCTGAGCGTTCCATAGCAACCTTGCTCGGCCGAGCCTGCGACTAAAATCCCAAGACATCATGGCTCCTCTCGACGCCTACCTGTTTTGCTCCTTGGCCATCTTCTCGTCCTTCGTCAGCGCGGATTCCTCAACCATCAACCTGTTCAATCCCGGCGTGGGGCTCGAGCCTCTCTACGCATCCGTGGTCGGCTCCGTACGTCTTCCAAAAAAAGCCCGTCCCGAAAACTTCCACTGACAAGCACACAAGGATGCCACTGCCACCACCTACGAGATGAAATGTGTACCGACCCTGCCGTCTAGTGTCTGCGTTCTCCCCACGACCCCGTTCCCTTTCGTCGAGGGCCCAAAGACAGTCTCCTGGGTCATGGCCAAGGGCACCGGCGTGTACAGCGGCTTGACAGCCACGTGCACTAAAGAAGGCACGACCCGAGCTGTATGCGTCTCATTCGGCGATGTTGTGTTCGGAGGGTCAAGCACATACACCCAATCCTCCCTTGAAACCGGCGACATATTCGGGTTGACGCCCGTGACGGTCACCGCGGGCTTGAAGCTTCTGGGAAGCGGCACCCCGTCCTCTTCGCCGGCTTCCGCGGCCGCTTCCGCGACTGGCACCACCGGCACGCCTACAGTCTCTACAGGTATGAGTACAACCGGGAGCTCCACTGCCTCGGGAAGCCAAGTGACCGCGGCCACGGCATCGAGCGCTAGCGCTGCATCGTCCAAGGCTTCATCCGGTCCGGCGATACCAAAGGCTACAATGAATAATGGTGTATTGGCCGCCGCGGCGATGGCGGTTGCATTGTTATAGAACTATGCGTCGATGATGTGTCTAAATAATGGAGAACCAGGTTCAACGAGCAGCTGATGGGCGTTTGGATTTATGACGGGACTGCGACGATGTATGACTTTTGCTTGCTCTCGCTATGGCTATGAGGGGTATGAGGTTCTTCCAACCACTTCAAAAAAAGTTCAGCGCGGAGAGTGGAGCAAGAGAAAGAGAAAAAGGTCGAAGTGCATCTGGCCTGGGAGCTATTCTTCATTCAAGACGTTGTCAGATAAGCAAACTGTAAAGTAGAGCTGTTCTGTATATCTTGAATTTCAAGTGACAGAGTGTAATGTTCAACAATAAGTCAGTGCCTCTTATTGTTGAATTACTGTGGTTGAACAAGCAAGAAACTCTGACCAGTTCCGCAAGAAGATTGTAACCTGTTTTTGAGGCATTCGCATTATAATCAGTGTGAACAAATGAATTATCACAGATCAATCTTTTAAAGACGTAAAACTTCGCTGTGAAGCTACAAGATAGTCTATGCCGTTAAGTCGACTAGAAATATCACTTGAGTTGTGATAGAATTTGGAAACTTGATCTGAGCGAAGTGAAAGATAGACAGAACGATTAATATGATCGCTGACTTCTTTAAAATGTTGTAAGAACACTGCTCCCCTCTCCTGTCAGCTCGAATTAACCTTTCCTTTTATGGCTAGTGGTTCAAAGTGTGAAGGGTTCCAAGATATCTTAATGCCTGGAGTCACGTGATTGCCCAGATGTGCGCAGCCTGAGATATGAAGCTAAAGTACCTTATCACGCCTAGGTACCTTACCTTTTACTTTCGTCTAAGAACCTGCCGTGCCTGCATACTGAAAACGCCAAACTGCGGGGCTTACCTACCACAACATCGACGAGTGCCAGCTTCAACGGAGGTCAAAGGACAGGTAAAAAGAATATCTATAGTAATACAGGTAAGGGAGGTTTCCCCGTCGTGTGCGCGCCAATATCATACATCCTGGGTGTACCTTGGAGGGGGGGCAAGGTTGATTTGCTTATTCTCTTGGTCACTTGCAATGAAGACCAACTAGAAGACATGCGGCTGGTTCATGAGTTGGCATTAATCAGACTACCGAAGCTTGCGGTTAACGAGCGAAGAAACACTTCGTGTCTAGGCTCGGCGCTCGCTTTACCTGACAGGCCGAGAGGCTGTTTACAATGATTGGAACATATAAGACCAAGGACACTTCGCCGTTTCCAGGTGCAATCGAACTCCCGGAGTCGACAGAAAGACGAAATCGAATTTGCATAAGTCTAGTCAGCAGACAATATGGGCTCCGTTGACCGACAAGACCTCCATGTTCTCATCATAGGCGCAGGTATCACAGGCGCATCGATAGCTCAAGGACTCAAACAAGTACTTTGAGAAGCCTAGTACATTCCTTAAGCGCCCGAGATCATTAAGGGCTAATCGTTATCCAAGGCCGGCATACGATTCACCATCTTCGATGCAGAACTGGCAAGAAGCGCTGGTCGCACCCGCGATTGGACTATATCATTGCATTGGGCGCTCCCGCTTCTAAAGAGACTGCTCCCTGGGGACCTTTCTGCCCGCATGAATGAAGCGAAGTGTGATACTTCCCACCAAAATGGCGAGGACGAGACCATCTACCTCTACAACAGCAAAACGGGCGAACGGTTGAAAGAGGTCTGCGCGCCAGGCATGCTGCGTATCTCCAGGAGAAAGCTACGAGCCTTATGCAGTAGCGATCTTCCCGTCATGTTTGGCAAAATACTCACCACTGTAACCTACAACACAAGCGGTGCGGCCGTCACAGCACACTTTGCTGATGGTTCGTCCTATTCCGGTGATATCGTCATAGGCGCCGATGGTCCAGGATCGAAAGTTCGGGAACTCTTGCTGGGAGTGGAGAAATCCAAAAACACCCCATTAGGTCTGGTATTCAACAGTACTATTGTCCATTACAATGATGCCGAAAAAGCAAAGCACGTTCGCAGCGCCAGCCCTACCTTCGCAATTGGTTACCATCCAGATGGAATGCTCCACACCATCGCGAGTAAGTCCCCCTTACCTCGCCTCACCCCTCACCCACTCGCAAGCTTACAACACCCCAACCAGCCCAAGAGATCCCCGACCCCCTCCGCCCCGAAACCTGGACCTTCCAACTCGGCACCTCCCAGGTCGGGCCCCCAGAAGACTACGGCACCGACAGCGCAAGCCGCCTAGCCGCAATCCAAAAGGCAGCCCTCAAACTCGCGGAGCCGTTCCGCTCCGCCAACCTGTGGGTCCCAGAGGGCACGAATACGTGGCGCGACAATCATTCCTACTGGGTCCCCACCCCCTGGGATAACCACAGCGGCCGCATGACCCTGGCCGGAGACGCCGGGCACCCTATGCCTCCCCGTAAGCCCCCCCCCCCCCCAATTGCTCACAAAATACCCGAATCCCAAAGCGACAGACCAACCCCACTAACACCCCGACAGACCGCGGCCAAGGCCTCAACCACAGCATCGTCGACGCGCACCACATCGTCGCCGCCATCTCCGAGGTCCAGAGCGGACAGGCAGAGCTGCCAGAAGCGGTGTCGGCGTATGACAAGGAAATGGTGACGAGGTGCGCCGAGGAGGTCAGGTTGTCGGTGGAGACGGGGTTGATGGTGCATGATTGGCCGAGGTTGATGGAGTCGGGGATTATGAAGCATGGGCTTGGGAAGATGAGTTGAGGGTCTTTTCTGTCTGGGGGAACTCGGAAAGGGGGGGGGGGGGGGGGGTGTAATAGTCTATTATAGCGGATTGTAGTCTGTGTAGTACATACTCACGCAATCCACTCCATCATCCCCACGTAACCCCTGCAATCAAGAACCCAGGACGTGTCCTGTTTCAAGCCTACTCTATGCAACATGCCGCTCCAACCACCGCTCCCACTCCGCCACAGAAAACCCGCTCTCGATCCCACTCTCCACCACCCCGTCAAATACCACCGTCGGCGTCACATGCACCCCGACCAGCCGATTCGCCTTCACCATCACCTTCACGTCATCCGTAACCCGATTCCCCGAATTCAATCCCCCGTCTTCATCCGGCTTGTCCGAAATTTCCAACAGGCGATAAACTTCCTCTTCGTCCACGCCGACGCCTGCGGCGAGTTTCGCCAGCCGCTTGTACGTGTCGTTGCGAGTCTCGGTGACGACGCTGGCGTCGAAGAAGGATTTCTGGTGTTCGAAGAGCTCGGCGCTGAAGGCCCAGAAGTGGGATGGGGAGAGGCGGAGCACGGCGGCGGCGGCTTCGTGGCAGAGGGTGCTGCTGGGGTGCTAGTCGCCATATTAGAGGGTTGACGTTGCTTCGGTTCAGCTTTGGATTACCCAGGGTTGGATTTGTTGGCGAAAGATGAAGCGGACTGGGTATTCGAGGGACGGGAGGACGGAGGTGTAGAGGGTGCGGAACATTTTGGCGGAGAACTGGGGGCTTGTCAGGAGGGACGACAACTTGGGCCCGGAACAAAGGCAAGGGAGAAGGAGGTTAGGAGGAAGTACGGGGCAAACGTAATCGAGATCTGCGGAGGAGAAGGCGAGGTTAGTAGAGATGAAGTGAATGGGGGTTGGCGAGATGGATTACAAAGTTCGAGAGTGTGGACGGTTTGGGAAGATTTCGGCCATGCTTGGCCGGCAAACTTGGGCGCGAGGGCCATTGTAGGTAGAGCGAGTTGGGGATCTAGTTGATGCTGATAGGATTGTGAAAAAAGTAGTTTCAGAAGACCAGAAAGGGGTGGTTGAGGCGTTGAGCAAGAAACGGTGAACAAGGACGAAAGCAGACAAAAGGCATGGCAGGAGGGGTTCTATGAGTGATCCATGGTGGGGCATCTTTAAAGACCACGGAACTTTGTAGGCCCGCGTTGGTACCTGGAACGGCGGCCCAACTAGCGGTCATCAAGAGCTTCAATGAAGAGATCGACGGATCCCTCACATGAGAGTGGACGATTTGGCTGAATGGACGTATCGAGCAAGTACTGCAACCTTGCGTACAGCAACCAATCCGTTCTTCTCGGCTCGGAACTCGTGTTCCTCATACCCATGGTAGGTTCTGCTATTGCTAGATACAGAGTAGAGAGCAATGGAGCAACATATTGCACTCTCGGCGGGAGCTCAGGAAGCAACGAGTGGAGGCGCACTCATGTACACTTCGGCGGTTGTTTTTGGCACTCGTCGAAGCTTACTATCGTATGTTGATAGACGGAGGAACGGTGTCGAGGGTCAGTAGGAGTCAGGATAGCGTTAGTGTGCTACTGGGGGCTGGTAGTTGATTGGCCGTCTATGTAAAAATCAGTAAGGTAAATTGTTCTGGTAGCTTAGGTGGGCTTACTTGAACAACAGAATATGTGGTTCTGGCTCGTGAACTTCGTAATGCTCCCACCCAAGACTCTTTGGAAAAACCACACTTAGCAACTGAGCGCGATCATGGGAACGTTCGAGGGAGGTATACCTGGGTGATGCCAAGTCCTCTCCATTCTTCCTCCCACAACAGCTTCAGCGTACCTCTTGAGGGGTCGAAGTAATCCTTCGGTATCCTTTTCAACATTTCCTTAGGAAGCTGCACATGTCGATATTCATATTCATCGTCAGAGTACCTGTAGCAAGTATCAGAAAGCTTATTCGAGAGCAACGCCAACTCGAGGTATTCCGCCAACGGCTCACAGAGCTTACCTCGACGAGTAGTGGATGGAATCTATGAACTCATCGAGGCGATCTCTCTCTGCCTCAGTGAGCATACGAGGCGCTTTGTTTCTTCTGTCGTGGTCTAACGAAGCCATCGTGTATGCCAACCGAGCAATAATCTTTTCTCCTTGCGGTGGGCCACACAGGACGTGGGGTTCAGCACGCGATCACCCGCGCAAACCCTTATGGGCTCGATTAGAGTGGTACAAAAGACTGATGAGCTGAGTTGTGATAGGGGCAGTGCTTCCGGGCTCTTCTACAATTGTTCTCTGTATGGTGTAACAGGTTTGATCGTTGTAGGGTCGCAGGTCCTTCGTGGAGGGCAAGGTTGCAGGCGGATCCAGCTATGATGTAGCCTCTTTCAGGATGCCAAATACATCAGAGCTCACAGAACATAGAAGCAAAAGCATGGACTTTGCAAATACAGGTTGGAAGGGCTGAGTAACACAAGAAGACGGATATCTGTGAATGGAGTAAACAAACGGACCATGGCTTCCACTTCAGTATGCATTACATGTCAGGGTTCGTCAAATTTAGCCGAAGGCTTAGTGCACAAATGTCTCTAACTATATCCGGATAGCGTATTTCAAGTTCCGGTGATCTTTGAATCTCGGAGACGTTGTTATTCGCTGAGAAATCTACAAGAGTCGCATAATTCGCGAGGCTTTTGCGTGTATTCTACTGTCAATTGAGTATACGAATGGTTGCGCGCTTCTACGTGTAGCTTTTGCGATAGCGGACGATTTCGTTCGCGTTGGTTGGGTTCTTTCGACCAAACCCCAAACCAGGTCAAGGCCAGCTCAATCAAAAGCGTGAAACTCGTTGACTCGATAGCAAGAGCGCAAGCTGGCCTCCACCTCTTAACCATTTGTATACCCAGTCGCTAGGTTGCGCAGCCGGTGCGCGATCGTACCGCCACCAGGATGAGTTCAAAGCGAAAGGCGGCCTCGGGGTTGACCGCTACTGCAGGAGGAGAAGATGGTGATTCCCCTGCTGCAAAGAGGAGAAAGGTACCGGTACGTGAATGACTTGTTGTTGCTCGGTAATCGTGCATTGCTTGTGTGTTGGTGATGTCGAGGGGTTAAGGAAGTTCCTCTGTCAGGGGCATCCATTTTGCATTTCGCTAGGTTGGAGCGGCCTCCGAAAGCTCTGGCACCTCTGAACTTCACCTTGCCCTCAATTGCATTACCACACTACATTATCCCCACTATAGATACCTCATACCGACCAGAAGCTTTCAAAGTCGAACGCAATGACTGACCTATATCCCTGGGAAGGTTTCGGAAACCCCAGAGACCACTACGGAGGTAGGTCTTGGCTTCTTGAAGCAGATCAAAGAGACTCGCGACAAGCGGTAAGTACAGCAGCAACCGCTTCACTCAAATATACAAACGAAGGCATCCACTTACGATTTTCTCCCTTAGCACCCGACTCATAGCGACGCATTTCTTGACCTTACCTGATAAGGTATACCATTCAATGCTCCTATAGTCCAAAGAATCATACCTTACTAGATCGCGTTTGACAGAGAGCCATACCGGAATACTACCTGCAAGTTGGTCTCCCAATGGCCTTGGACATGATCGAGGTCAGTTGTATTTATTTCACACTTCCCCAAAGCGCCAAAAAGGCTTAGAAGGCAGTTGTCGAGTGGTAAACCAGACGTCATGTTCTACTCGTAGCCAGTAGGTCAAGGCTTCCCGCTAACAGATGTATGATACCAACAGGGAAAGTTGAATCGCAGGGAATACCCAAATCTGACGATATTAGAGTGCGATTTGAGGCGCATGGTGAGTAACGCAAAGTCGTTCAATGAGAAATCTTCAGAGGTGTTCTCGGATGCCGAAAAGGTCCGCAAACTGGTTGTTAGCTGGATGACCCAGAATAACCCAGCCTACGACGATCCATCGTACACCCCGTTCGCAACTCTAGTACCTGTAGGATGGCAAGATCGAGTCCAGATTCTGGACCTGGAAGAGGTCCACGATATAGATGCCGAGGGTGAGACCGACCCGGAAGAGGCCGCAGAGACTACAGAGCGTCCAACTACAGGTGCGCCGACAACATCCGCCAACGTGAGCACTCGCAGAGCAAGTTCGACACCTGAGGTCCAGGATGCTGAAGGCGCGGGAGAAGGGTTCGAGGGGAATACGTTTCAACAAGCGCAAGAAAAAATCATGACTGAGATGATCAATCTCAAGAACGAGGAGTTCGTTCTCACGGCTTCCACCAATGGTTACATGCTGATCGGGTAGCAGTGATCAACTTCTTTCTGGACCGTTCATAAACCTCCCTTCTCGCGAGCTCAGGGATTATTATAGGATCATAAAACATCCCGTGTGCCTAAAGAGTGCACAGAAGGCGGTGCGGGGAATCAAGGGCAGGGAAAAGCCCACTGGAGCAACGCTTCTAAGGAGCTGGCAGGCATTCGAAGACGAAGTCAGCTATGTTTGGAACAACGCTCGCGAGTACAATGAAGATGGGAGCGAAATATCAGAGTGGGCGAGCAAGCTCGAGGTATGAGACTCCCCTGATCGCAGAGTCAATCGATTTGATACGAGTGTCAGGCATATTTCAAACGACGTCTGGCGGAGGCGAAACGTGTGGTAGTAGAACCATCGCAACCCAAGGTAAAGCTCAGGTTGTCTGCCAAGTCTCCGGAGCCTGCTCCTAAGATTACTCTCCGATTTGGCCAGAAATCAAATGGTTCTACTGGTGTCGCAATCGACAGCGATGCTCTTAAGCGTCAGCAGGACCTTGTCAAAGCTGGCACAAACGGTCAAGGCGCGGTAACCACTAATGGAACGCCTCACCCTGGTCCACGCAACCCCTTTGGAAGCTCACATTCTGGTTCAGGAGCCGCGCCTATTCCAACACTTCACAGATTATCCCAAGAAAGGGCCAGAAGTAGCTCCGCGGAGAACCCAGCAAGCTCAATGAATGGTGTGAAGAGCGAAGGAACCGGAAAATCACCAGCCCTTAGTGCAGTGCAGCTGAACAGAGATTTGGATGAAGCCAGACAAAGCCCTAATGCTGCAGCTTCGACAATGCCACCGCCGTCTAGTGTCACGCCACGCCTACCGAGTGGCAGTCCACACCCCCAAGCAACTACGATGAACACCCATAACTCGAATATTCACGCTATGCCCTTCGATCCCCGCTGGAGGCAGCCAGGAAAAGGTGAGAAGCGCCGTCAATGGGCATTTAAAACAATTCTAACTTCTCTAGATGCTAGCGATGCTCTCATTACAAATCTTAGCATTGCTACTCATCCTGGCCTCAAGCTAGAAAAACACTTCCATTTGGATATTCCGCCCTCGCCAACGACTTCCCAGCAGTCGGTGACCATTACATTACCAAAAACACACTATTTTTTGAGGATCACACCAACAATCGCAACCAGTCTTACCCATCGGCCACACAGAATTTTTGTTACTGTGGGCACTGTGAGACTAAACCCTATGCCGCAAAGGCTTGAGGAAACCGATCAAAGGCGACCACTATACGAAGCCCGAGTTGTCCCAGGGGTGAATCGCATTGAGGTAGAGGTGGTTGCCGGTCCACCAAGGGGTGCCCCCAAGGTAGGATCGGGGCAGGAAATTGAGATTGAGAAGACCACAGTATTTGCGAACGTCTTGAAAGACTGAAGATGCAGCAATGGATGGCTGTAATGGGTAGCATTACTATCATGAGTTTTCATGGCATGTCGAGGTCTCGAGCGTGGCGTCTAAGGATATGTAATGCATATGCAGGAAGCTTGGTTCCGATGAATACCGTACTCACGTATCTTAGCGTAGAGACCCTGTACTAAAAGATTTGGCATTTCGGAGAAGCCTTATTGGAAACGCTGTGTAAACAAATCCCTCCGAGCTAAATCTCAGACTGGAGAGAAGTACGGATACCATGCTTGAGCTCTTGATCATGGTACTCGTATTATTTGCCCTTGGTAGCTCAATTCTACTAGCGCCTCATTAAGCGAGACGAAATTCGCAGAAAATAATTTCCTAGCCTAATCCTCGCCCAGAAGACACTCGCTGTCACTCATATCTTCTCTTTCACTGAACACCTTACTCAGTAATAAGTCAACATGGCTGACGAAGTATACGAAGGGGCGATTGGTATCGATCTCGGTATGACCAAATCAGCTCTGAACGCCATGAGCCCAAGCTAATCCCGTCTCCAGGTACCACATATTCCTGCGTCGCCAATTATGAAGGAACGAATGTTGAAATCAGTACGTCCAGCGCAAATCGAAGCCGGTTTGCTCCGTTGAAGCCACCCACTAATACCTCACTATTCAGTTGCCAATGAGCAGGGGAGCTTCACGACACCATCATTCGTCTCCTTTACCGATGAGGAACGTTTGATTGGCGAAGCCGCGAAGAACCAGGCTGCTATGAATCCCGTAAATACTATTTTCGATATTAAGTATGTTCTTTCCCGTGAAACCGAGATCACCTGGCGTATATGAGCCAAAACTTACCTATCAACAGGCGTCTCATTGGACGAAGGTTTGATGACCCTACGGTTAAGAAAGATATCGAGTCATGGCCATTCAAGGTTGTCGACCAAGGCGGAAACCCAATGGTACAGGTGGAATATTTGAAGGAAACCAAGACATTCTCCCCACAGGAGATTTCGTCAATGGTCTTGATGAAGGTAGGATTCCATGAAGACTTTGGCTCTGCGTTACTGAGTTACGTTGTAGATGAAAGAGGTCGCAGAAGTTAAGCTTGGAAAGAAAGTCAAGAAAGCCGTCATTACAGTACCAGCATACTTTAACGACAACCAGCGTCAAGCAACCAAGGACGCAGGAGCCATAGCAGATCTACAAGTTCTACGCATCATCAACGAACCTACGGCTGCGGCAATTGCCTACGGTCTCGGATCAGGGAAATCCGAGAAGGAGAGGAACGTCTTGATCTACGATCTTGGTGGAGGTACTTTCGATGTTTCTCTTCTACACATTCAAGGTGGTGTTTTCACGGTCAAGGCAACGGCCGGTGATACCCATCTTGGCGGTCAGGACTTTGATACCAACCTGCTTGATCATTTCAAGAAAGAATTCCAGCGCAAGACGAAGAAGGATCTCTCTGGAGATGCCCGTGCACTCCGTCGTCTACGGACAGCTTGCGAGCGCGCTAAGCGCACACTTTCCAATGGCACACAAACTACGGTCGAAATTGACTCTCTCTTCGATGGTGAAGATTTCAACGCTCAAATTACCCGTGCGCGTTTCGAGGATCTCAATGCAAAGGCCTTTAACGGCACTATTGACCCCGTTCAACAAGTTCTGAAGGATGCTTCCTTGGACAAGAGCAAGGTTGACGAAATCGTTCTGGTCGGTGGTTCTACGCGTATTCCTAGGATACAGAAGCTTCTCAGTGACTTCTTCGATGGCAAGAAGCTCGAGAAGAGCATCAACCCCGATGAGGCTGTTGCCTACGGTGCTGCTGTGCAAGCTGGGATCCTTTCTGGCAAAGCCACCTCGGCTGACACTGCTGATCTTCTACTTCTTGACGTCGTTCCCTTATCTCTTGGTGTTGCCATGGAGGGCAATATATTCGCCCCCGTTGTCCCTCGTGGTCAAACAGTTCCTACTATCAAGAAGCGTACGTTTACCACTGTTGCAGATAACCAACAGACCGTGCAATTTCCAGTTTTCCAGGGCGAGCGTGTCAACTGCGAAGACAATACTTCATTGGGAGAGTTCACTCTAGCACCCATCCCCCCCATGAAGGCTGGTGACGCTGTCCTTGAAGTCGTCTTCGAAGTCGACGTCAACGGTATTCTTAAGGTCACTGCTACCGAGAAGACCTCTGGCCGGAGTGCAAATATCACCATCTCAAATTCCGTTGGCAAGCTGTCGTCGACGGAGATCGAGACTATGATTGAAGGTATGCGTTCTACCATGTAAATCCATAGGAGTATACTAATTGCTACAGACGCGGCCAAATTTAAGAACAGCGATGACGCTTTCAGCAAGAAGTTTGAAGCTAGGCAACAATTGGAATCCTACATCTCACGTGTTGAGGAGATTGTTTCAGATCCAACCATGTCGCTCAAGCTCAAGCGTGGAACGAAGGAGAAGATTGAGACCGCTCTCAGCGACGCCATGGCCCAGTTGGAGGTCGAGGACTCCGCCTCAGACGACCTGAAGAAGAAGGAATTAGCGTTGAAGCGACTTGTGACCAAGGCTATGTCCACGCGTTAAAAGCGTCCTGATCTAGACGAGCCGACTTTGGTGACGATTTCTATGACCTGTCCCAGCGAGTCGTTTAAGAGTGTACTCAAAAAGTTCGTGTTGGCAAGGTTGGCGGAACTCGTATGTTCTTACATGCGCTATTTGTATCATTTGTGAGCCTGGGATCGTCTGTTGAGACAATTTATTCGCATGTTCGAGGACGGTGTTAGGTCGAATAGATTGAACGCGAACATAGAGCCATGCCTTCTATGGCAGTGATAAATTGAGACAAGCCCCTTTTTGAAACCCGCCCATCAGTCCATTTCAGGAGCTCAAGCGAGAATATGTAGTAGCCCTAGGCACTAGCATACTTGATCCCTGCAAGCTTCTGGAGGCTCTTTTCCCAATCCACATCTGTTGTACACGTCAAAAACGCATAAACAATGCCTCCAAAGCTGCCATCCGCATTTGCTAGCGGCATCGTACGAACTCCATCTCAATTGACCCGCCACAGAATCTCCCCATGGACCTGCTCAACATGCCAAACCCTCTCCGTCCTCCGCCCTCCCCACCCCCCTAACCCCCGCCGCGCCTTCACAACCACACCCCCCCTCCACAAAAAATCCAGCAACAGCAGCAGCAGCAAACAAGCCCCCAAACGCGCCACCGCCGCCGCCACGCCCAACACCGCCAGAAGCGACCCTCTCGACTTCTCCGTCTTCGAAGCCGACATCAAGCGCACCCTCGACGGCCTCAAACACGACCTAAGCAGGATCCGCGCGGGCGGGCTCGACGCCGAGAAGATCGAGAACGTGCGCGTGAAGCTCGGCCCCGGGGGCCGGGGGGAGGTGGTGCGGGTGGGGGAGGTGGCGCAGGTGGTGCAGCGGGGAAGGGTGATGGTTGTTATGGTTGGGGAGGGTGAGGTAGGGTTTTTATTTATTTATTTGTTTATTACCGGCTCCTTTCTTTCCATTTCCATTCCCATTCCCAGAGCGGGGGTAATTGTTTCCTTTTACTGTCAAAATAAAACGGCGATCCCAGCTAACACACGTTACAAAGCACCTCAAACCCGTCACCACAGCCCTCACCGCCGCCCTCTCCATCACGCCCTCCACCCCGCCCTCCTCCGCGCCCCTCCTCGAGCTCCACCTCCCCATCCCCCCCACGACGGCCGAGTCGCGCGCCGAGGCCCAGAAGGAAGCCGCGAGCCGCGGGGAGGCGGCGCTGGCGGCGCTGAGGGAGGCGAGGGGCGCGCAGAAGAAGAAGCTGAGGGCGTTGGGGTTGGCCAAGGTGGTGGGGCCGGATGAGATGTTTAAGGCTGAGAAGGAGCTGGAGAGGGTGAATGAGGCGGGGGTGGGGGAGTGTAGGCGGGTGGTGGAGGAGAGGCGGAGGGCGGTTGGGCGGTGATTAGGGGGGCGGGGGCTGGGGGCTGGGGGGAGGGGAGGGGTGGTGTTTTAGTGGAGATGCCCGGGGGGGGAGATGTTGGAGCTGTAGGGTATTTGTGTGGGGTTCCTAGTTGGGTGGTTCGGCATGTAGATGGGAGTACTGGGGTTTCTAATTGTCTGTACAAGCCCTAGATGCTCCTTCACTACCAAGCGTCTTGCAAGATAAGTAAAGTACCCCCATCTCTGCGCATTGCACCGTCGCCAAGGTTCACCCCCTTCTTCCTTCTCGCTTCGCCTGGAGGCTGTACCACTTCCAACCATTTTGCAAGACAACGACTCCTCTCTACTTTGCAAGGTTCATCCCCTTTCCTCCCCCCTCCCCTTTCCCAATATAAAAACCCTCCCCATCTTCTCCCCAAGCCCCTCCCCTTTCCCCACCCCGTCCCGCTCCTTCCCCGCACTCTCGCTCTTCTCCCCCCAATGCACAGCCCTGTGCAGCCCCTGCATCGCTTTACTCTTCTGCTTCATGCGGCCGTAGCCCTCAACGCCGTAAAGGATGGCGTAGGATTTGGGGACGTTGATGTGGGAGAGGTCGACACCGCGGGATTTGAGGCTGCGGATGAAGGCGCGGAAGTTGGAGGCGGGGGGGCGGTAGTGGCCGCTGGTGGGTTGGATGCCTGTGGGGGTTAGGATGTGGATTCACTTGTTGAAGGGGGATGGTGGCGGGTGGGTGGATGATATTTTGACTGGGTATTGAAAGGGACAGTAGACAATGGAATATAGTCTGAGGACATGTACATACTACGGATCTGACCAGCTTTGATCTTGATAAGCCCGGCGGCAGAGATGCGAGAGCCATGGAGGAAAGAGGAGTGTTGAAAGGCGCCGCGTTGCTTCATGCCAACGTATAAATTGTTCAATGTGTCGGCAACCTATCATGTTCCTAAGGATTTCATTAGCCTATGGTGACGGAACTTTTCTTAGAGTATGTATGTTAACGCTTACGAAGATCCATTTGCTCTTCTTCTTGGCCGGTTTCTTGAGGAGATGCTCAAACATCGCCGCAGGCGCAATCTGCTTTGATCTTTTAAAGCGCCGTGCTCCTTTCAAGTCTTCGTTGGCAGAGCCTGCATCGCTCGCTTTTCTACCGTTCCCATCCGAACTTTCGTTGCTGTTTCCCTCACTCGATGAATTATCTGGCCGCGCTGAATCTGTCGCTTCGCCCGTAAATGGTGAGAATGTAGGCGTCTCGTCTCCCATGGGAACAATGCCGTTTACCGAGTCTCTCCATTCCGCAGTTGTATCGATCCGCAGTCCGTTCTTTTTCCAGCATAACCTGCCTTCTTCATCTACCATGACTTAATAGTTCATTCTCTCTTCTCGATTGAGATATCGGACCTGCTCCTTATTCAAGCGTTCTCTTGGGCAACTCTCCAAGCTTATGTCTCGGCCGCCGCCGTAATCCAGCCAGTAGAAGAAATTCTCGCGGCTATTACTATTCTTCCATTCGGCATGGTATTTGCGTAGGTTGCTACCGGCTCCGAGAATGAACAAAGCCTATGAGACTGGTATAGGTCGAGCAATCCAATTACCATATCTATGCTTGACATCAATCATCTCAAGGAAGTACTGAAGATCCATCAATTTCGCTGACTTGATCCGCTCTTGTTTCTCTTCCCAGCGCTTGCGCCGGCGAGCCTCCTTCTGCGCCTTGGACGCGTCATCACTCATAGAAGTGGATGAAGTCAACGAACCGTCTCCATCGTCGTCTGCTGCGCGACTGGCTATCTTCGCGGCTTGACGCCATTTTTGGTGAGGCTCGGAGGTCGCGCGTGCTAAGGTAGGACTGTCAATCTGCTGGATGTTGGAGGAGCGAGGTCGAGGGGTGGTGAGCTCTCTGTACTGGGGTTCTTTGATGGCCTGGTCAATGAAACCCGAGTCAGCTGTGTTGCCGCAATTTGATATTTGGTGCTGCTCATACTTCGATCCATCTTGTCGAAGGATCTAATGTAAGACCTCTCAATTGCCGACGATCTCGATGACCTCTGTACGTCCGGTGGACTGTTCGAGCTGCGGCAGACTCTCTCCTGGTAGTCTCACAACCCCTCGTAGGTTTATTTTGCTCGTTTGTGTTATGTCCCTTATCCTCTTGAATCTCCGCAATTGATGTCATGTTTAAAAGACTAGAATACGTCAAGCGACAACGATGAATAACTTTCACAATCACAAGAATGGTGGAAATCACTAACGTCTCGTAGAATGGCAAGGCGCTTGACTACGAATCAAGAGAGTGTGCAATCCCAATTTCTACCATCATAAGACCAACTAACAGATGTGAACAGTTCCAAATGCGACCCCTGGCATGGTCAATCATTTTTGGTCTTTACGTTTTTGTACGTCTTTTGAGCAAAAGCCTGGCCTTATGGAGTACTTATGGAGTTCTTATGGAGTTTTTTTAGACAAGTCGTAGGATGCCCTACGTAGGTATGACTATATAATGGGGAATCTTTTGTAGATTATGAGGCATATGCTTCTCCCAGTTTTGGCCGTATCTAACCCTCTTCCTATGCTGTCTATAAGAACTCCATGCCAATCGGTTTTGAGAACATACTCCAAAATATATGAAATAGAGAATCGAGCGGTCTTTATAGTTTTGTCACCAATCGTTTTTATACATATATTATTCCCACTTATTTACATGGGTAATCAAGACCTCTGCCATCAGCGAACACTTCCCTCCATTTGGAAGCGGATATTGAAGGGTGAGAGGCGACGCTTTGTTGAGATTGGCCATCTTCTTCATCCCTTCAGATAGCCATATTCGGAGGGTGCTTGGTGAGAATACTTGTAAGACGAGATCATTAAAGTTCTCGGACAGATTGAGCATGAGAAGCATTGTCGTTCTTCATTAGGACATAGTTTTGAGCCCCCCAGGAACACCCAGAAGTTTTGGGTGCTTGGCTTGTTCCAACCAAAACAATGGAGATATTTTTTTATGTCATCTCCACACGGTTGAAAACCCGTCGAGTCACCCAAAGCGCTGCGCCACCGTAAATCTGGTACATTCCCGGGATATTTGGATGATGATAGCATCCAGCATGAACGTGTTCCGTTAGTTCCCTTTGATCTTCTAGTCTATAGAACAATTCGAGCTCGAAGGAACCAGCCTTGTACAGGCCTGAGACCTAGGTATCCACAGCGGCAAGAAGAGCTCTCTGGAGCTTGCCACGTCCGCAGGTTTCCAAAAGTTGCCGCTGTTTTTCTAGCACAGATACTGTATCAAGCAAAGTTTCTAGTAGTGTTGGATGCGAGTTCACAGGCAGACATGAATGCGTTTCCGAAAAGTATAGGCATTAAGAGCTTCGTGGTATCTGAACAAGATAATCTCTCTCGATTTTCTTTCATGGCTCGTGCGGTCAAGATCGCGCACTTAATCGACTTCTGACTCTGTATATTATTCAGTGAACTTTCTTCACTTCCTCACTGCGAGATGAACCCCGGCGCTTCGCTGTTGTCTCGCTACAGTTCGATATGTCTATAGTTCGATGTGTAGAACTTCATATGAGGAGAGTTCATCTAGAGTGATGAGATAAGAAAGGAAGACTTGTCTGGTGATCACTCTATTAGTTACTGATATTGACGTTCAGTCTGCGTTCGACGAAAAGGTAGCAATGCAAATCAAGTCGATAATGAAATAAGTGAATGAGATAGAGTCTTTCTTCTTTAATACATAGGAATTTGTTCGAAGAATTTCCTCAAGACTTCTGCCGATAAAGTCGAACAGTATCACTTTACTAAATTCATAAGTACCTTCGACAGTCTCATGCCTTGAAGAACACATTAGCATTTAAACACTTCATATTAATTCTCTGAAGCTGCGAATCTGGGCAAGCTCGTGGAAGGAATCCATGCCGCCTCGTTGCGTAACATACAGCTCCGGCTTCTTCCAGATACTCTGACTTTTGCATGGTGCCATACGCCTCGACTTTTCGTCAAGGCTAACCTCGGAAAGAAGGACTTGTTTCTATCTCATACGAGCAGTGAGAGAAAAAACGAAATACGGTACGCGTTACTCAGGGCAGTTTACTCCGTATATGCAGCAACTAACCCATGTATCGCTTAATTTGAGCGAAATATTAAAAAACCGCCCTGAGTACCGTACCGTATGCTTCGTACTTGGTCTACCAGGGAGTTAATACATAGCGTGCGGGAGCAATACGTTAGTTTCTCCACGCCGCTCTAACCATTTAGGTACTATGGCAGCTCTGGAGACAGTATCTTACTCAACGCTTTTACATCACATTTAATCAATCAATCAATCAAGATGATTCTTTACTTAAGATGAAGCTTACTTCAAATTTTACGAAGCTTTCTCCATCTTTTACGCTTATTCGCAAGCAATTAACTCCAGAGCTGTCATAATAAATTGTTGGAGCGGCGTGAAGAATACAGCGCTTTGCTCCCGTACGCTAGAGTTTAACTCCCTGGAGGACGAGTAGTAAAGTAACTTACTACGTACTCCGTGCGGGAGGTACAACAGTACGGAATACGACGTTCGAGGCCTCCTGTGGCTTGATGCTCGAGGGGCTGTCCTGTCGGGTGGTGGCCGAAAGCCCCCAAAAGCAGGTTTTTTACCGGCCCAAGTAGCTAATTTTCCGGTTAGCCGAAGTACTTATTCCGTACTAGTAGTACAGTAGTCCCACTTGACTGCTCGGGATTTGAGCGTTTCTTTGTCGATTGATATTAATCAGGGCCATGAAAACGATCTGCTGTTATTTCCAGATATACATACTGTATAAGTCAGAACGACAGCGACACGTTTACCCATCTTCGGTGATGGCTCTGGATATAACCGTTTGATCTTGCTCTTTGTTGAAAACCCCAGAACTTAGAAGGGTTTTAGAGTTCTGAACCCCTGGACTTCTTCGACTGGTCTGATAGGTCGTACTCGTCGAGAAGCCGTCTAGGCTTACCTCCATATGCACGCCTGCATCATCATAGCTACGTAGTCAACGTTGCTCCAGTGTTTCGAAACCCCCCCAACGGCTCCAGCCACTCTGCGCCATCCTCTCATTGGCTGCCGGGTAGTCTAAGAGCCCCCCTTTTGCTTCGGAGTCACTGACGCAATGTCCAATCTAAACGCGCAAAGAGCTCCAGCCCCCGCCCTTTTCCTGTTTAGACAGCCACAGCAGCCTTCTGTCGCGCATCCAAGTTGTTGCTGCAAGTGACGTAGTGTTCGCAAGGCCTTCCTGTCTCCTGTGTAATGGCAGCTATATTATAGTTAGTTAGTCCCAGCCACCCCCCTTATATTTTGAATTTAAACCCACACGAACAAAACTCCACCCCACCAGTTTTGCTCAATCTGCTCTTTGTATATGACAAGCGAGAACCCTCGTTCTTCTGCTTCTTACGCGTATTATTCCTTTCCTCCTACCCCAAATAGAGACTCTCTACCCGGAAGTTCGAATCCGAGTCCGCAATCACCACCCCCAAAGACTCCCAGTCAAAGCGAGAAATCCAATTCCGACACTCCCTCTCCACAAACCGCTCGCACATCTAAAAGCATGGCTCCTTCACCCGCGGCTGGTAAGGGAGCGCCCAACGCCCCCAAAACACCCACAAAGCCAGGTAAAAACCCTGCGTCAAGTGCAACGTCAAAACTTGGCCAATCAACAAGTGCTGCCGATACACCTAAAAACACCGCCAAATCGGCCACTAATACCCCTAAATCATCTACCAAGGGCGCAACAGACAAGGCGAAATCTTCCGCCCCTAAATCGACTTCGTCTCCAAAGCTACCGCCCAGACCAAAGGAGGCTGAGGGAGCAACCGATAAGGCCAAAGAGTCCGCTCCCAAGGCTCCCGATACCGCAGAAGAGACTAAAGAAAAAGCCGAAGACACTTCCGAAGATACGGGCAAAAAGATTGGTCTTAAAGACAACGATCCTGCTGAGGAAGCCGATACCGAAGACGCCGATGATACCCCTGTAGGCAAGGTTAGCCAGGCGGGCAACGAAACTGGTGCTGAAGATGAGAGCACCGCGTCCCAAGCTGATAACGAAGGTGACGACGACGCCCAAGATACCGGCGCCGGCGCGCAAGAAACTGCCGAAGATGCAGGCGAAGATACCGAAGTTCCAGACACCGACGACGCGGCAGAGACCGCTGACGGCGCCAAAGGTACAGCCGAAGATGCAGTAGACGGTGTTGCAGCCAAGGCAGGCGGCGCGAAAACCGCCGCTGGCAAAGCCACTGGTGGCGATGTCAAAGGTGCTGCTGATGACACAGCCGACGAAGCACAAGATACTGCTGGCGAAGCTAAGGAAGGTGCTGAAGATGCAGCTGGTGAAGTTCAAGAAGATACTGAAGATGCAGCTGGTGACGCCAAAGAAGGTGTTGAAGATGCAGCTGACGAAGCTGGTGGAGATCTAGAAGATGCCGCTCCAGAGCCGGTCAACGAGGCTGATGAAGCTGTTGACGGTGCCAAGGACACTGCCGAAGACGCTGCGGACAAGGCCCCCGTCGACCTTTCAGTACTCAAGGACCTCGAGGTTGGTGAAGACGGACAGATTCTGGATAAAGACGGTGAGCCAATAGGACAGTTAGACGAAGGCTCTCCGGAGGATCTCGCCGGTAAGACTATCGGCGATGATGGTGAAATTCTTGACGAAGACGGCGATGTCATCGGCCGAGCTAGTGTCCTACCCGAGAGAGCACAGCAACTCGCTGATCAAGCTGATGATGAGATTCCAGATGTCGGTGTTCTCGATGGCCTAGAGGTTGGTGAAGATGGCAACATTATGGGCGCCGATGGTACACCGTTAGGCAAACTAGTGGAGGGTGACCCGAAGGACTTGAAGGGCTTGAAGCTGAACGAGAAGGGAGAGATAGTCGACGAAGATGGTGATGTTGTAGGAAGGGCTGAGGTCATTCCTGGCGATGCCGATAATGCAGTGGACGACGCGAAAGACCAACTTCCAGACGTTGACGCTCTCGAAGGTCTCGAAGTTGGTGAAGGTGGAGAGATTATGGGCGAAGATGGCACCCCGCTGGGCAAAATTGTTGAGGGTGACACGGAAGATCTCGTCGGCCAGAAGATCAACGACAACGGCGAGGTACTTGATGACGAAGGTAATGTCATCGGCAAAGCAGAAATTGTCCCCGGTGAGGCTGCCGATAAATTGGTCGAAAGTGCCCGCGGACTTCAGCCAGATCTCTCAATTCTCCAGGGAAAGAAGATCAACAAGAAGGGTAGCATTCTCGACGAAGATGGTGAACAAATTGGGAAGCTCACTGAGGACTCTGATTTGAAGCAATGCGTAGGCAAGATTCCCAACGAAAACGGCGAGATCCTTGATAAGAAAGGCGAGGTCGTCGGTAAAGTCGAGGTTGTTCCTGGAGAAGCCGCCGACGAAGCCATGAAGGCCCTTCACCCAGAATTACTCGAGGAAGCACAAGAAACCGCCGACGACGCTACCCCAGAAGATGAGCTACCCGATCTCTCAGAACTGGAAGGTCTCAAGGTCAACAAAAAAGGTGAGGTACTGAATGAGGATGGGGAGCCGATCGCGAGGCTGACAGAGGGTGAACTTGCTGATGTCGCTGGCAAGAAGCTCAACGCCCAGGGAGAGGTCCTTGACAAGAACGGCAACGTCATAGGCAGAGTTGAGATGATCCCCCAAGCTGGTGAAGAGGCTGGCGAAGAGGCTGGCGAAGGCGCTGAGGAGGGTGTCGATGGTGTGCCTGAGACCGCCCTACCAGATTTGTCCATTTTGGATGGTCTTAAGGTGAATAAGAAGGGTGAGGTCGTCAACGAGGACGGTGACCCCGTTGCCAAGCTTTCCGAGGGTGAGCTTGCAAACTGCATCGGCAAGAAGAGTAATGCAAAGGGAGAAATCCTCGACAGTGAAGGCAATGTCATTGGCAAACTCGAACTTATCGGCAAAGCAGCCGAAGAGGCAGCCGAGGCTGCCAAGGAAGCCGGCCCCGATATGTCCAGCTTAGAAGGCCTCAAAGTCAACAAGAAGGGTGATGTCATTAATGAGGATGGTGACGTCGTTGCCAAACTTTCCGAGGGCGAACTTTCTGATGTGGCCGGGAAGAAGATCAACGCAAAGGGTGAAATCGTGGACGGTGAAGGTAATGTTATCGGCAAAGTCGAGCTCGTTTCTGATGAGCCAGAAGAGGAAGAGCCAGGCCTACCACCTTTGTCAATATTGGAAGGCTTGAAGTGCAACAAATCTGGCAAGATTGTCACTGACGATGGTAAGCCTGTTGGTGAGCTTATCGAAGGTGACGCCAAGAAGCTGGCCAAAAGCGGGACAGAGTGCGATGCTGAAGGCCAGTTCTGGGACGGCAAGGGACACGTCATTGGCAAAGCGCAAACACTTCCCCAGGAAGACGATGAAGATGACTCGCCCTTCGCAGGCCTGGAGGGTCTCATTGTTGTCAAAGATGGTTTCGTCGAAGACGTTAACGAGAACAAGGTTGGTGTACTCACAGAAGGTGACCCCAAGAAATTGGTCGGCCGTACTGTGGACGAAGATGGAGACGTTCTTGATAAACGCGGTAACGTCATCGGACATGCCGAACGCTACGAAGAGCCCGAAGAACCCGAAGAAGAAAAACCAGATCTATCCGTCTTGAAGGGATTGACCTTGAACAAGCAAGGCAATGTCATTGGCAACGAGGGAGTGCCTATCGCCCGACTCGTCGAAGGCAACGCCAAGGAGCTTGCTGGCAGACAGTGTGATGAGGAAGGCCAAATCTGGAATGACTCTGGCAAGGTCGTTGGACGTTGCGAGCTTATCCCGGAAAATGAGCGCGAAGCTAAACCGGAGGGTCCTTTCGCAGGGCTGGAGGGCTGTGTTGTAGTGAAAGAGGGTATGGTGGAGGACGAAGATGGGAATGTTGTGGGGCAGGTTGTCGAAGGCGATCCCAAGAGATTGGTCGGCCGCGCAGTCGACGAGGACGGAGACATCGTCGACAAGCACGGTAACGTCAAGGGTCATGCTGAGCCATACGAGGAGCCCGAAGAAGAAAAGCCAGATCTATCCATCTTGAAGGGGTTGACATTGAACAAGCAAGGCAATGTCATTGGCAACCAGGGAGTGCCTATTGCCCGACTCGTCGAAGGCAACGCCAAGGAGCTTGCTGGCAGACAGTGTGACGAGGAAGGCCAAATCTGGAATGACTCTGGCAAGGTCGTTGGACGTTGCGAGCTTATCCCGGAAAATGAGCGCGAAGCTAAACCGGAAGGTCCTTTCGCAGGGCTGGAGAGCTGTGTTGTAGTGAAAGATGGTATGGTGGAGGACGAAGATGGGAATGTTGTGGGACAGGTTGTCGAAGGCGATGCTAAGAGATTGGTCGGCCGCGCAGTTGACGAGGACGGAGACATCATCGATAAGTATGGTAACGTCAAGGGTCATGCTGAGCCATACGAGGAGCCCGAAGAGGAGGCTGTCGACTTGTCAACACTCGAAGGCAAGACCGTCAATAAGGTTGGAAATGTCGTCGATGAACATGGCACAATATTTGGCCGTGTTGCGGAAGGAGACCCTAAAGCATTAGCTGGAAAGATGGTTGACGGACAAGGCCAAATCTGGGGCAGCAACGGAAAGGTCGTTGGCAGGGCAGAACTCATCCCAGGAGGTGTACCTCAGAAACCAGAAGGAGTATTCGCAGGCTTTGAAAATCTCGTCGTCGCCAAGGACGGCTTGGTTACAGATTCAAATGCTCAAGTCGTCGGTAAAGTTATCGAGGGTGATCCCGAGAAACTCCTTGGTCGTAAAGTCGACGAGGATGGTGACATCCTTGACACATCTGGCAACCCTATCGGCAAGGCGGAGCGATACACAGAACCAGAAAAGGAGAGACACATCAACCCGATGTCAGGTCACAAGGTCAATAAGGATGGTGAAGTTCGCGATGAAAATGGTGAATTGCTAGGCAGAGTCACTGACGGTCATATTCCATCTCTCATCGGTATGGAGGTCGATGATAACGGATATGTCGTTGATAACGATGGCAACAAAGTCGGTGAATGTACATTGATCGAAAATATTCCGGAGCCAGAGGAAGAGGAAGAGGGCCCAACGGAAGAGGAGCTTGCAGAGATGAAGAAACAAGAGGAAGATAGGGAGGTTGCAAAGAAGATGAACTACATCCTGCAACAAACCCTAGACAAAATGGAACCGCTCTGCAAGAACATCACTGAGGTAAGCATATGCAGTTCAGTTTCAAACTCCTATCATGCTAACAAGACAACAGCGTGTCGAACGTGCAGACCGAACACCAAAGGAGGAGCTTGACGAAGAGCAGCTTGTTCAAGACGTAAGGCCTATGATCGAGGAAGGTAGCCGCATTCTGCAGGAGTGCAATGGCGCCATCCGAGGTCTTGACCCAGATGGACACGTTGCTGCAAATGCCAAGGCACGCGCTGCAAGTGGAGAAGCTACCAAGGAAGAGTATGCCGTTGCCGAGTCACTGAAGACTTTGACAGCGACCGTCGTTACTACAATCGAAAACGCAAAGAAGAAGATCAGCGACATGCCACATGCCAAGAAGGAGCTCAGCCCCTTGTGGGGTCTCTTGACTGAGCCGCTCTTCCAGATCCTTGCCGCCGTCGGTCTGCTACTAAGCGGTGTCCTCGGGCTTGTTGGCAAGCTGCTTGGTGGTCTGGGTCTGGGTGGTCTCGTCAATGGGCTACTTGGTGGCTTAGGTATCGACAAGCTACTTGGCAGTATCACCAAATCGCTAGGCATCCCAGGTCTTGGAGGAAAGAAGTGATGAGCCATTTTTTGCCTAATTGTTGGAAATTGATGTATACTTTCTCTTGATAGCGTTGGGTCCACAAAAGGACTTCTGTTGTTGTGTAGCGTTTATTTCTTTAGCCTGAGGCCTCCATGTACATTAAGCTAATACAGAGTGCCACTCAAGTTCGTGTTGTTTGTTTGACTGATGCAATTGCACGGTGAAGGAGCATTGCTGCATCCCGTTCATTGGGCTCAACGATGTACGTTTTGCCTGATAGTCAAATTGATCAACATGCTGGAAGTCAGGAATAACGGGCTTGACAGTGTCGTTACGATCGTGGGTCGAAGGAGGGATGGAAAAGTCTTGGAGGTAATTTATCAAAGACGGCAACCTCCCTTCCATATTACAAAACAGGCATGGTTGTGACGAAGCAAGATTATGATGGTAACACCACGGCGTTACGTTATCCTACGTTTACTTAGGTGGTTACCTACTGATCTTTGAATATGAATCGAGTTTCCCATCTTATGTCACCTCTAAATCCCTCCACTGCAAGTGCGGCTATGCTGCCCAACCTGTAAAGCAGACGACAGCCCTTCCCAAACAGATGCAACTATGCAAGGAATCACTCGATCAACAGCACGATTTGCGTAGCTCACCATATACTCATGAAGCCAACGTTCCTGCCATGGCCTTTCAATCCCCTTTCCGAGAGAATCCCCCAACCGAGGCCTGCTTTTCCACTGCTGGTGCACTGGCACCGGCACCGACTTTCCCATTTACCGTGCTCTGGTTGGGAGCAGCTTGGCTGGTTATCGTCAGGCAGTTTATGCCCAGGTAGGTGCAGATGCTATTGATCACTAGGAGCGCCCAACGAAAGTATACGATCAGGGCAAAGGCTAAGTACGCCCTCAGATACCATAGCTCGACGTGCGCGCTTACGGCTGGTAGGCCTATTCTTGGTAAATTACCTAGGACAGCACCTCCTATTAGAGGTACTAGCATGACGGTCCAGTAAGGAAACGGCTGCCGTGTCAGATGAGCAAGTATGATCTTGGTTGTCATACGCCCAAAGACAAATGACATCGTCACACAGAAAAGCACTAGTCTATTGTCGCGCATGAGGGTCGAGTATGGCGAGTAGAGCCATGCACCGATGGTTCCGGTATAGACAGCCATAGGTGTCCACTCCAGGAACACTGGAGCAACAGGGAGACCATGTGCCCGACGAGCCTTCACAACATTGTATACACATGCCGGAAGGTGGGCGACAAAGAACGAAAACAGTAGAATTGGGATCCATAGATCTATAAGAGAGGATGAGCCAAAAATTTCGGGCTGGTCGACAAGATCGGTAATGGGTCGAGTCCAGATGTGAGGTCCATAGTAGCCAGATAGTATCATTAACGTGCATGCTAGAATTAACCCCTCTGCCGTTATAATGTCAGCGTACGTACAAGAAATGAGAACGTGCAGAACTACCTGTGGGTCCGTTGAAGTATCCGAGATACAGGGTGTGTGTGTGATAGGTCTCCCAGGTTGAGAAGAACATAGGTAGACATGGTATTAGAGCGGTGAAGACACCCTTCCGAGAAGGCCCTAGGCCCATCACAGCCGTCTCACACAAGCTTGCCAGTGTACAATTCAAAGAGTCGATTCCATGGCTACGACATTGTTAACGCTGGATCCGTCGGTCATGTAGCTGGAGGGGCCGTACTCAAAAAGCTCTCCTAGCCCACTTGATTGTCCTGTTCTTCGTGCTTGCTTGCCATCAATATTGTCCATAGTCGAGTACCTGTCTCCGCAGATCAAGTCAGCTCCAATGTCGCAGAGCCCGATTTCCCCATCTTCTCACATCCACAACCCGAAAGCAAAGCTATAGTACAACCATGGCGGACCCTAGGGCGCCGTTTAGTACCCAGAGTAAGAATCCGCCGCAGAACGACTTAAGAAATGAGCTATCCTACCGGCCCTATTAAATCTGGCATGAATATCTCGAGGCATATAACGTTGGCTAGAATAAAAAAGAATCCCAGAAGTGTCACCATATTGGGCGCCAGCCATAATGGTAATAGCTCGACGGCAGCATTCCACTGTGTGTTTTGGGTAATCAGTGCCTAAGTCTAGATCGAAAGGGAAGTGTTGAAGGTACGTAATGCCGCAAGATATATTTCGAAATGAGAGATTTATCCACGCTCGAGTACTTGTAGGACTTGAGATGCACAAGTGCCTCTTCTGAGACACACTCATGCGCAGCCGTACCTGCCAGTACTCTGAGATTAGCGTCTGTTACGGTAGGTAGCAAAGAATCGCTTGGGGGTCCGGATCCATGGGATGCTTGAGCTATCATACTTTTCTTCATACTGCCTATTTCTGACGGGTTCTTGGTATTTGCCAAGTCTTTGTACAGGGGGAGAAGGGGCGTTCAACGAATATGAAGCAATTCAAGCCATCTCCTTCGTTGCAGACCAGCTTCTCGGCACGTTACAGACTTCCACGGAGAAATCGGTAGCACTAATCGCTGTACGGAATACTTGTAGGGGCAGGGGAACAAACATGGCCGTTAGTTAACCGAGCCCGCAGACGCGCCAGGGGCAAGAAAATAATAAGTGAGAGTTTGTCGCGAGAGACTCCACCCCTTTTTCCCACCTCTCCTCGACTTCGACTTATGCAAAACACACTCAATTAATTACTAATTGATCTTACTTAGCTCAAAGTGATATAGAGTCAGACCATACAGTGTGACAGTATATAAATGTAGCTCTGAGAGTTGCATAGATTTATCAAGGCCTGTCTTACATGCCTCTCGCTGCTGACGACAAATGATTCTACGAGTATACCGAAGGCCTTTCAGATTATCTGATTGTACCTTCGTGGAACATGATGTGCTATCGCAAAGGCTACAGTTTTCATCTTCTATGCTAATCTACTTTCTATGTTCATCGAAAAAATTCGACTCCATTCTCTACGCATCATCGGCCTACGTGTCGATGATTCCACCTGATAGTTTTTTCTTTGACGAAAGAGGCACGACAATGACGCCGTTCCCAATTTTGACCTTTACAGTATCTACAGAGACTTGAAATCCCGCTGACTGTTCTACGGATACACTGTTGAGCGTCAGAACCATGTCTTGAGATGGGGCTTTGAGCATCCATCCGATGCTAATATGGAAGTTAGGGGACATATCCAGATCTTTGTCGCTTGATAGCCCTTTCTGGGAGTGCGATCCAGTAGACGAACCTTTCTCCCGCGCTGTCTTCCCGGTGACGCTCCGTTGGCTCAACTTTCGGGAACCATCATCCATCCCAGGTGGGAGTTGTTCGGTATAGAGCGGTGGCTGTTTGAAGGCCTTTGCAGTCTCATTGGAGACTCGGAGAAGCTTGTTCAGTTCGTTTCCAGGAGGCTTTTGAACCTGCATTACCAAGAACCACCGAGTGTTCTCATAGTTAGCGACCCAACCGAGACCCCTGGCGGGTATCTCGAGTCTGGTCATATTCTGTCAGAACAAAACTATTTGCAGACCTGGAAATCAACATACGGACGTATACCAGACTTGCTGATCGCAAGAGTCAGAGCATCAATAAAAGGTTGACGTTCGTGAGCGAGAAGTACAATCGGCCGTGAAAGACTTATGTGAAGGGGCAACTCTGCACCAAGTTCACTAATCAACAAACTATGAAAACGAACCGCTGAAGGTTGTGGATGGTTGATGCTGGCTAGCAAGCTATGTAGACGGCTTGACTCTTCTTTTGAAGGATGCCCTCCTATCCATCAGCTATCTCGACCAGTAGCGAAGCCTGGAAGCCAAACATGAGACTCACACTCTATATACACATGGGTCGGCCATTGCCCTTCAACATGTGGGGCAGCTCGCAGGCGCCCGTCATGTAAGCTTGGGTCGTCGTTGTTGCTGGTTCTTGATGTTGAAGTATAGAGATCACGGAAGGTTTTTGGCAATGGCGGTAGACCAGGGTTCGGATCACTGGCGCCCTTGCTCTTCAATGAATCGCTGTCACCAGCGTTCCCTGTAGTCTCTGGATGTGCCCTCCCTTGTGTTTCATTCGAGTCGTCCGAGTCAGGATAGTCAACCAGTGCCATCAGTAAGCCGGATAATGATGACTGGCGAGAGATAGAGTGGTCTTGTGGTACTACCTTAGTGTACGTATAGCTTGCAAGGCCCCACTTTTAAGGTTTAGATCGGTAAGCGGCACAGGTGACGTTTGCGTTGCGGCCGCGTGGCTTTGGTTTCTTGATACGAGTTCGTGTATATAACTTATCTCTATTACTTCTTCCTCTAGCCTTAGCGAACATATTCTCATTCACACCTAACCTACCTACACAGCATAGTTAGTTCCTATAGCTGCTGACAAATTCCTAAGGTGCATCAGTCTTTAGATAATACTTGGTATCCAGACCATGACAGCGCACGATAAGCAATGGGTATGACGATAACATCACTCGTTAGACAAGACTCCCTCACAGTTGATACCTTGATCAGGCTTCAAAGTACCTGCTCGACCCACTCAATGCTCCAGAGCCAAGCCAAGAAACCGGCCCGGGAACCCACTATAGTTCCACATTCGACCCTCTACCCAGCCATCAGCCTACAGCAAGTTCGTCTGGTGAGACACAAAGGTCTTCTATGCACGTCCGAAACACAATTACGAACAGACAAAATGGATATCCCTCGCCGTCCAATGCGGCCAGTTCCCGCCGGGACAAACCTCCCAGTCGCCGCCAAGAAGCATACTCTGCCTTCAGTGGTGATTCCGGCGTCTCTAATCGGCTAAGCCAATTATCTACCCAAATCCCAACTTCCACCGGTGGTTCTACTCGAGGTCAACGCAGAAATGGCTCTCCCTCATCTCGCTTCAATGGTGATCCATCGTACCGACCTCTTGAGATGATCAAGCGAGACACCAAGCTCGCGAACCGCGCCCCACACCTCCGCAAGAAGAATCACGTGGGCCCGGATGTCATCGATAGCCTAGACAATATTGGGCCAGGGGCTTACCATCACGAAGGTCCTTACGATGCGACCTTACTTGCCAGAAACACCTCTTCCACATTCAGTCCTGTCGAGGCCGTCAGAGCTTCAAATGAAGAGGCGCTAAAAGCTACACCCAAAGAGAAAATCCAAGACAGCATTGAGAAACATCGGCCATTGGATGGGGTGGCGATCGTTCCGCCAGGTAAGGCGTTTCCATCACTTTGAGCGCCGAGAACAGATAAACTGACTGATGCTGACTATAGGATTGACTGATTCGATGGGGCGCAAATACGAGTATGAAGAAGGCGCAGATATGAATATTGAGAATGGAGGTAACTACAAGCGCTGGCCCGGCGTGGTACGTTGGATTACTGATCCCGAACATTAATTTTTACTAATGTTTTGGGTAGCAATACCACCCCAATGACCTAAAGGGCAAAGGTGAGCCGTCATACTCAATAGAGAAAGCCCTGAAGGAGCACAAAAACCATCGCCGTGGTATTGCCGACGGCGATTCCGGTATCGAGATGGCCCCTCGCCGTCCTATTACTTCTGGCGCGGAAGCACGACCTACAAGCGACGGACAGAAGTATAGCGAATGGGAAGGCAATATGCGTCGTAGTTCATCGCTTCGAAGAGCTGGCGGCTCATTAAGGAAGCGTATCGGAAGTCTCGGGAGAAAAGACATTAATCATGAAATCGACTCCTGAACGATGTCAGTCGAGATTGATGGTTCAAGGATAGACGGCGGGCAGTGGTTGTCATGGCGTTCGAAGGGTCAACCTACAACCAGAGTCTTGAGGCATTGTACACAATGTCTCTCATTTACAATTGCGATGGGCCTTCCATGAAACATAAAGCAAGAAAAATAAGTAATCTCGTTAATTCTACTTTGATAATTAATTAACTCACGCGCTTTGCGGGCCTACTGTAACAGGTACGGCCGCGATTAGCGCAAAAATGATGCTAATAATAGAGTTTCCGCGGTTCACTAAGGTACGATGATATAGCAGTAGGTAGGAGAGGCCAGATATTGCTACAGCAGTCTGTGCTTTCACTTTGATTGTTTATGATACCTTTCGCTGTGTACACAATCCCTTCACATTCTTGAAACAATTTAGGAGAATTGAACGCCCTTTGTTCAGACTGTCAAAGCCTGTTTCCCGCTTCCTTTCCTTACCCTTCAAAGCTGCATCCGCTTACCAATAGAACCAACTGAACCAACTTTTCCAATAAAAATCCCCGAATTCCTTGAAGGAGATCGTGAAACATAGCAACACTGGCAAGGCTTGTTGAAATAGCATCACTTGTCTGCATCCTCAGTGCCTCCGACCGCTAGCAACATGCGGTCCGCCGCAAAGGGGTTTTACTTAGCAGTCTTTGCCCTGCTAGGACCTGCTCACGCTTTAAGTGACCCAGCGGGAAATTGGAAACCAACTGCTTCAGAAACTTGCGCTGTAGGCTCTGTTGCCGTCTTCTGAAAGCTCATCGGCTCACTATAGACCAGATTGACCCCAAAGCCATAGTCTCCGACGCATGTGCCTCTTACTCTGCTCTCGATTCGCTCAACAAGGCCCTCTCACCTTCCCTTAAAGCGATAACCCAATCTACCGACTTCTTCGCCTACTACCGTCTCAACCTATTTGACAAAACATGTCCGGTCCGCGCCTGGGACGACGAAACAGGGACATGCGGCAACATAGCTTGCAAGGTCGACACGCTTGAAGATGAGAAAGACATACCTCTCGTGTGGAGAGCAAAAGAGCTTAGCAAATTAGAAGGACCCAAAGCAGCACACCCGGGGCGGTTGTTGCAGCAAGAACGAGGCAGTCGAAGACCGCTGCAGGGAACACTAGGTGACAACGTTGGAGAAAGCTGCGTGGTGGAATATGACGATGAATGTGATGACCGGGATTACTGTGTTCCAGAAGACGAAAGCGCAACCGCAAAAGGCGACTATGTCAGTCTAGTAGAGAACCCTGAGCGTTTCACCGGCTACGCAGGGGCCAACGTCTGGGACTCCATCTACCGAGAAAACTGCTTCTCCAAAGACATTTCCGCAACTACCCTTACCGGCAACCCACAACCCCTGGGCATCTTCCAAGCCGCCAACGACCTCCGCACCGTCATCCAAGCCGGCTCCCCTTCCTTGGATCTCTCCCTGGACGACGAATGCCTTGAAAAGCGTGTATTCTATCGCATCATAAGCGGCATGCACGCCTCTATCACCACCCACATCTGTAACGACTACCTCAATCAAACTACTGGGACCTGGGGCCCCAATCTCCAATGCTACCAGGATCGGCTAGCCACCCACCCAGAACGTATTTCAAACCTCTACTTCAACTACGCCCTTCTCCTCCGCGCCGTCACAAAACTCCGCACCTACCTCAAAAACTATACTTTTTGCTCTGGTGACGCTATGCAGGATTCCAGTACTCGCACCGCCGTCCTTGCTCTTGCGGACGCCGCGGCAAAGCAACCCCGTATCTTTGACGAGAACACCATGTTCCAGAATCCTCACGACACGCAACTGAAAGAGGACTTCCGCAACCGGTTCAGGAACGTGAGTAGCCTAATGGATTGTGTGGGTTGCGACAAGTGCCGGCTTTGGGGGAAGCTCCAAACCGTCGGTTATGGCACAGCACTCAAGGTGTTGTTCGAGTACGATGAGACGAAGAATGGGGAGAATCCTCCATTACGCAGGACAGAGCTCGTAGCGCTAGTAAATACCCTAGACCGCGTTTCCAACAGCCTGACAGCTCTTGGCCGGCTTCAGGAAATGACGCTTCCAAAACAATCGTTGCCTATACCGGAAAATAACAAGTCAGAAACCCCTCTCTACGACGAAGACGAAGAGGACATCCCTCACCTCTATCCTGATGACTCGGAAGAAGAAACTGTCTGGGAAAGCATCATGGCTGAGCTCACTCTTGTATGGCGTACCTATTTGTATGTACTAAGAAGCTGGATTGAGCTCCCCGGGAAACTTGGAAGGATTTTTGCGATTGAGGCAAGTCGACTATGGGCGTTTTGGCTGGGAATGCCGATGGCGAGGAGGGAGTGGGAGGTCAGTAGGCCGGGGAGGGAGGATTTGTAGATACGGACATATAGATACCTGTTATAGATGTTCCACAGGGAATTTGGGGGCAATTTAGCGAGGAGTTCGGGCGCGCATATCGGAAAGCATATCGAAAAGCACGGTTGTTTTGAGCTAGATAGAGGCCGTAATAGTGGTCCCTCCAAGTACATGAACGCGCACTGAGTATCTCTTTTTCATAAAAGCTTGCAGTGAACAAGGGGAAATATTCAGGTCAAGACTTAGCCGTTAGTAAGAATCTCTCACATGGGAGGACCTAGCAAAAGAAAAAGGTTGGCCGAACGAGCAAACTTTCCAGATGGGTATACTCCCAAAGCGTCAATCGTTGAAGCAGGCTTCTAAGCTTTTGCGGGTAATTCGGATGCACATATCGAAACTCATGGTTAAAAGCATCATTAATTGTGGCTAGACATAGATCGTACTAACGATCTGTTCATCATAGCGAAACGCAGACGGGGGTATTGAGCAAGCCCGCAGAGAACAAAAGAAATAGCCAAGTGATTACTTAGCCAATGGTACAAATCCCCACACCGGAGGATCCAGCAAGAGGAAGGGACGGCCCGGTGAATGGTTTCCCAGGTGGGCACACCCTCAATGGGGTGCCCACCATGTGACCCGGCCGGGGGAAGAAGTCTTCAAGGAGTCTTTGTAGACTCCTCCTTCTCCCCCTCCCCTTCCTCCATCTTCGCCCCCTCCCCCGCCTTCCCCCCGCCCATCTCGACACGCGCGTACCACGCGCCGCCCACAAGGGTGAGGGCAATGCCTGTGATCCATTAGCTCATGTCTTCAAATAGATAACAGCAGTGCTTACCCAGAGCGTTGATCCACCCAACCTTCAAGTCCCAGAAGAGGATCGCAAGCAAGACCGTTAGGATCTGCTTGATATTGGCCGCCACCGTCATCGTGAGGGCTCCAGCCTTCTTGTTCGCCGAGAAGCTTGCTATATTCAGCCCGAAGGCCATGAGTCCGTTGACCAGGATGATGAGAATAGCGGCGTTGGAAAACTTGTCTGGCGCGTGCGTAAACGCGTGGAATCCCGCAATTTCGCCATTGAGATAGGCCATAACGAGCGACTGCAGGAAGGCGAGCGGAGACATGCGGTACAGGAGCTCGAGCGCGCTGAGGTGAATGCCGGCGGTCTGGATACGGTTCGTGACGACGGTTTTGAGCGCTGCGAGAACGGTGCCGAGCAAAGTCATGACGAAGCCGAGGCGCGTATAGTAATAGTCGCCGTAGGTGGCGAGACCGACGCCCACAATGATGGGGAGGAGGGAGACGTAGATGTCGAGGGGGTATGTGGAGCGGTAGAAAACGCGGTAGATGGCGATGATGAAAATCGGAGCCGTGGCGCGCAGGACTTGGTGGAACGGAATAGTCACCATATGACTAATTTTGAGGTTAGGGGGATTGTAGGGTGAGAGCTTGGGGTGAGAACTCACAGGGAGAGGTTAGAGACGGCGATATTAGCCGTGTACAAGAGCGAGAACAGCAACAGGACAGAGCTGTCCTTGGATGTGATGGGTGTCAGATTGAAGTAACCGCATGAAAGTAACACGGCGGTTCCAAGTGCCCCAGCTGCAGCGTGAAGAGCGGTCAAAAGGAATGGGAACGGGAACTGCAGCGTGGTCCGTTAGTCTCAACTTCTAGATAGTCTCTTGGAGAATGAACAGAGCAATTATGGCTGAGCAGCAAAATCACAAACGATCTGACTTCCGCAACTCTTTCTTGTGATTTTGAGTTTTTGGGGGAGGGAATGGCGCACGCGACGAACTGACTGAACGACAGATTGAACGCAGAGAACGAGCAGCGAGATAATCGCGTAGCCTAAGTCTTGGTGGCGAAGTCGACGACATGATAAGATTTTGCACAGCCATCGAGCTCAAGAAGGAAATAGGGGAACTATTAGATTGGTGGAAAGACCTACTTTAATCATCACCGCCTTGTTGTAGAGGGTCAAGCCCAGGTTAAAGAAGAAGTAAACCGCAAGGTACTTCATCTTCATAGCGGTAGAAACGTAAACGCTGCCATCAATTACACCAGCTGAAGTCATGGTGGCGGTGGGGTTGGTAATGTCGGATGTCGCGTCTTTACCTGCGATTTCGTGGAGATCGTTCATAAACTTGATCGTCTCGGCTGAGGTATGTGGGATAGGTGAACCAAGAGTGGGTGATCCGGAACGCGTTTGAGCTGGTGTCGCTGTTGGTGAGCGTTCATAAAACTGCAGAGTAGAGCCTGAGATTTCTCCTGTAGACTGAGGCATACTTGTTCTAGGATTTCTCTGACGGAGTTCTACACCACCGGTGGCCGACATGATTAGCTGTAGTTCAATGTTTCTTGGGGTGTATCTATGTCGCTTTGAGATTGGGTGGTTGAGCGTGGGTTTGTGTGGACAGAAACATCAGGGAAATCGGGTAAAAGCGGAAATTTGAGCACTGACCGCGCCTTAAACACAAATTGGACACTTACAGGTTGTTCAGTGCAATAAAAAGTATTTGAAAACGGCGATTTGTACGTTACAACAGGTGTGTTGTGATTCTGTAGGCGGTGATGAACGGTGATGGTGAGGAATTGGGATGGGGTTGGCGAAGCCTGAATATCAGTATTTCTGTGGATACCGGGAGCTAGACTAGCCGTCATTTTGGAGAGCTGACAATGGTAGAACACAGGGCATCTAGGAAAGATATAGTAAGCATTGGGATGTATATAGAGCGGAGGCATTACCATACAATCACTTGGAAGTAAGTGGGACTGAAGAGTGGCAAAGAGCAGGACTGTCAACCACGCCCTCCTGCTTCGTCCTTTGAGACTACTCTATGGGGATGGAGCCTGTACTTCCATGTAGAGGACCAACGCAGTCTTCAAGGCACCAAAGCTTCAGTCTGGACCCTTAGCGATGTCTCCCATAGGGTTGGGCGGCAGGCAGAGGGTAGGATGATACTCTGGCCAAAAAAAAAGACAGCAGAGTTGTATAGCGAGATGTGATACTTTCGAGAATGACGTCAAAATCTTGACAAATCTCTAGCATACCAGCAACCCAACGAATTTCCCAGGTGCAAAGATCAGAATACGAAGAAGTAAGGGCATAGTGTAATTGAAGGAACAGTGTCAAAGGAACAGATGTCCAGGGTTAATTGTGGTTGAACAAAGTAAGGGAATTTACTCACAACGCAGTGGCGGTCAAGTCAAATACACTGCCCTGACCGGATAAGTTCCTGAGCCGAGCCAAAGGAGAGACGTCAGAGGGAACCAAGTGAATCGGATTGCATGAGCAAGTCACGATACTTATTCACACGATTTCTGGGTTCCCAGAGCCGTGAAACCCCTCAACACCGTAGCTATGCATGCAACATCAATACGCTCATAGTGAAAACCAACACAATCACGCACTAAAAAGAAGATCAGTTACCGCCCTTGGGACCTTGCTTCCGCTGCTGAAATCGTCGTATACCAATGCCAATAACCACCCATCTCGAATCTCCAGGATGGTACGCAGCCTGCACATCTAACACACACACGGCCTTTGAACCCGCTAATTCTATGAGACCCGAGACCATGAACGTGCCTCGCTCTGGAGGAGTGGATGGCGAGTGCCACGTTTTTGCAAGAGTGCGTTTGAATGCCATCAGGGCAGAACTCATGTCTTCCCCTGGCTGTGGAATAGATGGTAAAGGAGGGAACACCCCCGCTGAGTCGGACGAAGCCGCTTTTGACGACGACTTGGTGGGCATTATCTCAGGAGACTTAGTTTCGGAGCCGGAAGTCTTCTCGATTCCTGCACCACTGTGGGACTCCTGCTTGTTCGTACTTTTCGCCAGTTTTTGAAAATCAACAAAGCCGGCTGGAGCCTGAGAGCCTTGCTTTTCCGGCTCTGACTTTATGCCAAGAAATTGCTTGGCCCTAGCCACCTGCAACGACAGTATAGTTGTGTAGCTTGCCCAAAATGATGATGCCATCGGTGTTGGCCAAAGAGCCGTCTGAAGCCGGGAGTATTGAATTGGAGATACTGGTCTTGTTGTCCAGGCGACATAATCGGGTGTGATTTCTAACCTATAAGTACTTTAATCAAGGGCTCCGGACATAGAACTAGGGGCACTCTTACCCTGACCGCTCATACTCCGGAGGTGGGCCATCAGGGAAGTCTATATCTAACCAGTACTTATGCGGCTCGATTGGCGGCCCTAGTATTTTTTGAAAAGCCTTCATATTGGCTGTACGATGACCTACAAGCCCGGCTAGCTCGTCTTACTTTTTATTAGTCCCCCCCAATGTAGACCAATTTTCAAACAGTGCTTACTCCGTAAAAATAAACCCCTTTTTCTATCATTCGCAAATTCTATAAAGCTCTGCCATTCTGGGTCGCTGCCCTTGTAGAATGTTTGCGGACGTTGACGTGCAAATCCCAAGGGAATGAAACGGGCGTCTTCAGGCATTATGTCTGGTACCTGAACGTCATCTTCGTCCTCCGCCTTATCTCCGCCCTCATCTTCTGCTAGTTCCTGCCCATCTATGGCTGTAATTTGTTTATCTTCTCCTTTACTACCCTCGTGTTGTGGGAGGGACTTGTCTTCCACCTCATCCGTTATCATAAAATAATAGAACACCGCAAAGAGTGACGCGTTAATGAAAACGGACTGCAAGCGCCTAGGAGAGCCATGTCAGCCGCCCTGGTCTATGGAGAGGAACAAGCTGCGGAAAGTATACTTCGTTGTGAATATAGGGCGGCTGAAGCGCACACGTTGCACGATGATTGGACCATCATGTTTAAGCAGAGAACGATGAGAATAAGATAATCGGCGGCTGAAAGATGAGAAGGGTCGGAGAGTTCTGAACATGGGGTGGTGTGGGGCAAGGCCCGCCACCTAGCTGGCGAGCTCTTGCGCGGTCTTATGAAGCAGATTCGCGAGGATATTGAAACGAGCTGTGTGCGTGACTAGCGGTAGGATAGCTCGAAATTGTTCTGGAGTTCTGAATCAGTCCAACGCTGTAATAGGGATCCGGACACGGTGACACTGGGAAATCTACAAGACAGCCCTAAGTAAACTTCTAGCGTTTTCGGCAGCCCAAACGTTGTTCCAAGTCTAGACAGTTCGTGGTTAGATCAAGTACGCTTTATCATGCCTGCTATCACCACATCATCGATCAAGCTCAAGGATATTAATCGCCATCTTTTCTAAACAGGTTCAACATGAGGGTGCTCGCTGGCCTGGTCTGGGCAAGTGCAGCTCTTCAGACTTACGCCACTTCGCCCGAAGCCTCTGTCTATTTCTTTGACAAGAATACAGAGCCCTCGGATGCGCAGCCGCCTTCGGTGCCTCCAAGCACAGCAAGATTATTACTCGCCCAACGATTAGAACTCTCACAATACCACAGTCTGAAAGACGCTGATGGCTCTACAATACGACAACTGAATGCACTTGGGGGGACACAAAAGCAGATCTTTCTGAATGGAGAGCAAGACGAGACGCTTATGAAGCTCCTTATTATTGTTGAAGGCTGTCAGGATCCGAAAGGTTCTTCGCGAATACGTAGTACTGAGGGGTTATTGAATTAGTCCTGACAGCTTATACTAGACATCCTCGATCGCATTACCGCAGGGCCTGCCTTCACCATTACACAACCGCCATCTCCCTCACAGAATCTACAGCTAGCCTTGGACCTACTTGCTCAAGACAGGCATAGACGATCAGATATAGGTTGCAGCGGCTCTTTTGACTTACCTAAGGAAAAACATATCCAGGGTGGTACGAGCGGAGGAGATGAGGTCAGCCGACCTTACAAACACACGAGAAAGACTGCTAATAGTCATTCGTGTAGGGATCTAAAGAATGCAGCTTAAGCGGCTACATGAGTAGCCACACAGAAGATGATCCTACCGGAAACACCGAGTATCTAGCCAATTGCCCTAATCATGGGCGTACCACGATCTTACATATATCTTCTTTACTAGTAGGATCTGCGTCGCCCCGCCACAAACGCGAGGCTAACAACGTTCCAGGGACTTCTTGAGGGAGACAGACAAGCCTACGTCAGAACCACCGAATACCTAAGAAGGGCCTTTATGAACCTTCGACTCATGCCCAACGCCCCAGAAACGACCATCGTCGTCATGCCTCCCCACTCAACTGAAACTAAGCGAACAGGCTACGGCTCCTACTACATGCCTAGCAAACCGCTCCATGCTCGCCAATTCCAACCCGAAGAGCCCCTCTCCGCCCCAGAACCCATCTCAACATCCAAAACCCCCTCCCACCCCAGCCATCTACAACCCCTCGCCACCTCCGCCCCTCATAAAGGCCCCCTCCCAGTTTGCCACACTTCCCCCGAAGAAGCCATAATCGCCACGAACAACTGCTCCTCCCACGGCACCGTCTACAAGAAGTACAGCCCGCCAAATCCCGAGGAGAAGGGATTCGAATGCTACGCCTGTAAATGTAACAAAACAGTCATCACGAACGATGATGGCACGACCAAGACGATATACTGGGGCGGACCGGCGTGCCAGAAGAAGGATGTCAGTGTGCCGTTTCTCTTGCTGGCCGGGTTCACGATTGCCATGCTAGCGACGGTGAGTTGGGCGATCGGGTTGCTGTTTAGCATTGGGCAGGAGGACTTGCCGAGCGTGATTGGAGCGGGGGTGGCTGGACCGAGGGCGCAGAAGTAGGTGTTGTTTTTAGGGAATTGGGGAATTTGTAGAGTTAGGGGCTCATATCGGCGCTTTTGTATATCGTTGTGACGACTGATAGGAATCTGAAATACTAAGCATCACGCTTCTTGTCCTCCAGCATTTTCTACACCATGAACATTCATTTCATGACGTGAAACCCTTGTATCCCCACCCCCTTATCTTCCCCTACCCCCCCAACAGCTCCCCACTACCCCCTACCCACTTTCCCCCTTCCTCCCCATCCCCTTCCTCAACCTCTTCGCCTCCTTCTCCCCAATCTCCTCCCTCCACACCTCCTCCACCCCGCCCTTCCTCTTCTCCCCCGTCTTCTTCACACTCCGCACACTGACCGTCACCTCCCCTTTCTTCTTCTTCTCGCTGCGCTGGACCTGTTGTTCGGCGTCGGCCCAGTCAGCCGCGGCGGTGCCGCTTTCGATTTCGTATCTATGGTACGGTACTTTTTTTAGAACGCGATTTTCTTAGGATTCAAAGGTGGGAGGGGAAGTACTTGTCTAGGGGTAGGGCATCGATCAACGCCCTCTGCTTTTCTTTCAGTTCTAGGTCGACGGCTTCGCTGCCCTCGCGCAGCTCGTCGTTCAGGTCCGTAGCCAGTGGCTTGAAGTCGCCTCCTCCCTCAACTCCGTCCATGACTTCCTCCCTGGTAGTCGTCGCAGGAGCCGGCATGGTTTCTGCCAGAGCTCCTTCCACCAGCGAGCGGAAATGCGCAGACGCTTTTCGGACAATCTTGACGAACATGGCGAGTAGCTGGCTCGATGGTAGACCGAGCTCTTTCTCTACGTCGTCGAGGATTTTGCGCTGTAGGCCTATGGCTAGCAGGATTGAAGATTGTACGCCTGTGAGTGAGAGAGCTGGGGAAAGCCGCGCGGTGAAGTAGAGGGTAGCGATTTGCGGTATCAAATCAAGGACAACGTGGTAGTCGAGCATGTTGCTCGCGTAGCTGTCAAGCCGCTTCAGATCAAACGGCGAGAACAGCTTATCAAGCTCTTGCTTCGTGAGGGGGGGTGCCGCGCTCTCTGGATCGAGCTTCGAACCCGCATTGGCGGACTCGTTGATGCTGAGTGCGAGAACGGAGGGGAATGCGCGGAATTGGAAGGATAGCAAGGAGAGGAAGCGCTTATGGAAGTCGCGCGTGAAGGCGCCTAGCCAGGCGGGGTCGTTGGTGCTGGTGGAGAGAGCGCGTAGCATGATGCAGGTGTGCTCGCCTGTGAGATCGTTGGGCGTTTGACGTAGGTAGACCGGGGCAAAGGAGGCGCGTTTCCAGAATTTGTGCAAGGGGGGGGTAAGCCCGAAGGACACGCCTATGTAATCTAGGCCATTGGGGCGGCGCTCAGAGAGTTTGGAGAAGAGAGGGGGCATGCTGTGGATGTCGCGGACTTTGATATTTTCGGAGAGGAGGGTGGATTGTTCTAGTTCAGTGTCGGTAACGCGTACCATGGAGTCGGATTGAGGGGGTTCGGTTTCCGAGAGAGAGGTGAATTTGCCTTCGTAGAAGTCCGTGAGAAGAGTGAGGGCGCGGCTGCCATAGCCCATGCCGATGTATTCGGGGTTTGTGGCGATGCGAACGATACGAGCGCCGGAGAGACCGGCGAATTCTTCGTCTTGGAATTGTTGGCTGACGAGCCAGGGGATTAGGTCGCCCCCTGCTCGTTGGCCACGGCTTAGGCTATTTAGTACGCTTTGTCTGCTGATTTGACCTTCTAAAGCAACTTGAACCACGCACAGTGGTTCTGGTAAGCGGGGACTGTCGTTGTCGATGGGAGGGACGAGAACGAAAAGTTGATGGGCAGGGGCGTCGCTCATAAGTTGCAGGTCGTTTGGCGAGTTCTTGTAGTGACTTGCAACATACAGAGCGATCATTTGTTGAAGGAACTTCTCGGAGACTGGGTGAAATGAAAAAAGGGTATCTCGATTAACATGTAAGAGCTCGCATTTCGAAGGGTGAGGACATCCTTGGGTATTAATTTTTGGTGAAGGCAGAGTCGCATCCAAGCAAAGTACCTTATTCAGCCATTTTTCGACCGAGTCGCCTTGAGCGTACCGAATAGGCTCTGATAGAGTGATTTCTCTCAGAGCTCGGCCTCTGGCGTGTATTTTCTCCCCATTGCTTTGAACTACATCTCCATCGCCAGCACCGTTGGCCTTGGCGCCTCCCCTTGATTGTTCACGTAATTGTTGTATCAGTTTCAAGGATAGAGATCGACCTGTCCCCTCGTAACCATTAATGGTCGATGCCATAAAAACGAGATACGGGCCCATCAGCTTCCGAACAAGCGGAAGTGGTATTGCAGCTGCCTCGTCGATGACAAGAAGCTCTGCCTGCCCTAAAGTGTAAGCATCTTGAGGCTGAATGTACTGTATTGTCTGTCTGTGTTGTCGGTGGACATTGACTCGCACAATTGCCTTGTTGAAGTCTGGGTTAGTCGACTGGATAATCGTATAGTCGAGATGATCTTGGTAGTTAAGAGCATCGAAGCCTTTAAAAATGAACTCGAAGAGTGTTTTCAGGTTCTCCGGGCTAGGTGAAGTAATGAAGATGTTGCTATATCCATGTGCTATAGCAGCTGCAATCGCCACCCCTAAAGCTGCAGACTTCCCTCTCCCACGCGCTGCCGTCAGAGTCACAGTGCTCCTCAGCGTCTTCTCAGCGATAGCATCCACAAATGTCAAAAGCGCCTTAGCTTGGTCAACGGTTTTGGCAAGTGGGATAAGGGAGCTAACGGGCTGTGAGTCGGCCAGGCTCTCCTTGATACCTTCAAGCTCCTTCCTGGCTGGAGTTTTTCCTTCTGCTTCTGGATCCGCAGGAGGGAGTGGTTTCACGTTCTTACCCCCCGAGATAGGTAGGACGTTCAACTCATCATCCACAAAGAGGCAAGACTCGCAACTACCCAGCGATAGTACGAAACGTTCATTGAATCGTGCAGTAACATCATCGTGTGCCTCTGTCCTGTATCTTGAATGTATGTCCATTGATAAGGTATACAACTGTTTCAGACTCTTCATGCCCTTCAAGAGTAAAAGAACTAGCCCTCCACCTTCTACTGTCTCAATTGTTCTTGCCAGCAGGTTTGGGGTGATAGCTTCGAAATCCTGTAATATGCACATACCAAAAGTATTTCCGAGAATTTTCTCGGTTTCTTTATAGTATACATATCGTATATTATGTAAAGTCAAGAATAACTCGAACGGATCCTCAGTATTAGCTTCACGGATGCCACGCTTGATCTCTTTCTTGATTTTATTCTCTCGCTTCTTCCGATGGCTATAATAAAAGAAGGTTACCAAACATTTTACATCAGCGAGATACAAGGATATGCGTACCTTGTGAAGCCCAGTAGGTCTTTCTTATATGCCCATAGCACAGATTTGTTCTGCTTGATATCTACACTTGACATGATGTAGTGCAAGTGAACAATCACATCTTTAGCCCTATCACCAACAACAACAATAAAGCTACGCTTCTTTTCCTAGATTTACATTATGTTAGTATCAGATAATAATTCTGGAATTTAAAGTCCAGAAGTAGGCTGACCTGAATTCCATTTCGAATGAGAGCGGGAATCCGCGAGTCCCTAATGAATGGTAAGAATATAATATCATCCTGAAGATGGGGGGATATGTAAGAAGCACATACACTGCTTTTCGCGGCATGTTCTTGTGCGCACTATCTCCCCCAATGCCTCGATTATCAACAATATATTATCAAATTAGCAAAAAGAACAGGTAATAGTCCCGGTAGCTCATCCAGTCATGATTGTTCTAGACAACTTAGTGGCCTATAGGAATCAAGATATATTCTCCTTTCTTTGGTTTTAAGACTTCTAAGCTTCGTCGCCTGCGCTCGACCATCCAATAGCCAATCCACTCATATCAAAGCGTGCAAGATGCCTTAGTTTCTGGGTATTTCCAGAAACATAGAGAATTTGAAATTGAAGTTGCTGTGTGGGTATCAGAATTTCGACCTGGGCGTGCTGGGTTGGAATTTAGGGTTATATATAAGCTCATGGACTAGCGGCGGGAAGCTACAGCTGCCGCTGAGCTAGCACCTAGTCAAGCTACCTTACTCTCTATCAAGGCGACGTTTTCTGTGTTCGTCGCTCATAAGCTCATAACGTGTCTGGAAGGTTAAATTTATTGCGTTCAGGTCAGTATATGGAACAATAAGCATGTTGGATCATGAAAAACGGTTACTGATGGGATGTGTAGCTTACTATATCTCTATTTGCTCATGCTTCATTTCGACAGGTCTTGGGCAAGGCCATGCTCCTTTCCCTAGCGTATTGAACCCCCCAAACTCTTGGAGGTGCTGTAGCCTGACCGCTGACTGCTTTGCAGTTTGCTTATTGCTTCAACATGCATCATTTCTTTGTCTTATGAGCATTCGCCGGTTTATGGTAATTCCCTTGACCTGGAGCCTCGGCGAACCCTAGTCCCATTGGCTAACCATGCAACCTGAATAGTACGGCCAACCCAATCCTCCACTGTTCTTTTTCTTGTTTCTGGCATTTGCATCTTTTTTTTGCGGAAAACGATACCCAAGCTCTTTCTCTCTACCTCAAACATCCATGATGACACTCTGCCACTGCAGACCCGATATTCCCGGCCTACGTCTGGGGATGCCTCCCCCAAAATCTCCATAACTGTTGAAACTCTTATTGCCGGAATAAACCGGTCTTTCTTCGTTTCTTTACTTGTTGCTATCTGTCTTCGAGTGGAAATATTTAGGCTGGTCCTAGATCAACAGCAATGCAAAATCCCTGGGTTGGAAGTGCGCATCCCCTTTCCCATGACCGAGTCTACCATTATTGACCCTGCGTCAGGGCTTCGTGCCGCTCATCCTGGCCTTTAAAGATTATCGATATGTTCAGCGCGATAAAAAACCGGACGAAAGTTTTCCTGGCAATAGTGTGCGTAGATCATGGCTACACAAAGCTCTCAATGGGCCGGCGAAATACATTTTACCGGCTACATTTTTGGGCTGTGGCAATTTCCTGGCAGCTTCTGTTGTAGCTGAGCCTCGTTCTACGTACATCTGTCAATTCGCTTGGTATGCCAGAAGCATTGTGCCAGTCATGCAATTCGTCGAAGTCAGTCTTGATTGCTACATATTGATTAGCATTGCTACGCTCCTCAAGTCTCGCAGGACTGCTGTAGCCCCAAAGTCCAATATGGTCCCTGTGACAGTGGCCTTGCTTCTTATTGTGAGTGCTGAAACAGGATTGAACCATGAATAGAACGATGTGATTAACTATCGACCTAAAGGTTTCAGCCATAGTGATGTTCGTTGGTGGCTTTATTGCTTTTATTTTTCACCCAGGTTATTGGGATTGGACATTCGCCATTGACCGAAAATACATCACAAGCTTGGCTTTCCATACATTAATTGCTACCCTCATGGTTGTATCTGGGTTTCGATCGGTAAGTCTGCCATCCAAAGTGCCCTTAGTAATCCTAATCCCCAATAGTTACGATATTACAACATTCTGCATCTCGCGACGGTTACTGAATTCGTCTGCGTATACTCCTCAAGCCTCGTATCTGCAGTGGCCAACAAGGACCCCTTTCCACCCCCTGCTCCAATATCAAATATCGTATCTCTCGTTTTGATCTTCCTCGGCGCCGCACTATTTGTGCATGTAGCATCTAACTCTGAAACCTCGCTATTTTTCAAGCCTACGCAACGACTGTTCCCTCGGATACCCATATCTGTCAATGTTTTGCTAGTCATCTTGTTTACAGTACGCGCCTGTTTGTTCTTTCCGCGGAATCTTATAGTCGATTTCCACCCTATTGATTTACTCATCCGCAACGCCAGTAAGGAGTCCGAAGCCTGGGCGACACAAGCCTTAGCAAGTACGACCCTCGAAGAAGCTGTAGCAGAGTACCAACGTCGCTACCGTCGTCTCCCTCCTCCAAGTTTTGACTTGTGGTATGACTTCGCAGTAGTCAGATCGTCTATGGTCATCGACGACTATGATAGCATGCAGGAGAATTTACTGCCATTCTGGGACCTCGAACCCAAGGAGATCCGGCTACGTACGCGTAAAATCCTTGCGAATCCCTGGAATGAGGTTGCGGAGGTTACTATACGCGGTGGTGGTGCATCCCTCGGAAAGAATCTCGTCCCAACGCATCGGTGGATGGAAGATGGAATATTAGCAATGCTGCGGGAATTCGTCCACTTGCTACCTGATATGGACTTGGCGTTCAACATTCATGACGAGCCAAGGGTAGCTATACCCTACGAATTTCTGCAAAAGATTCGAAGCAGTGGCATGAATTCAGGAATGCACGAGGGAAATGTCTCCAAAAGCTTCAGCAAGCATCGGGAACTGTCATGGCGGACCGCGAATGCAACCATTGCAGGCAGACACCGCAAGCCGACGCTCCCCTTCGAAGACCACTCCTTCCAAGGCGGAACCAATAGCTTCTACCGCTACGGCTCCATTGCCTGCCCCTCAACCTCGCCGGCTCGCCAAACCTACATTTGGGATCCCAGCACCCACTGCACCACCTGCGCATCTCCCCACTCTCATGGTCTCTTTCTCAGCAATTGGGCTCTCTCTGCCTCCCCCTGCCACCAACCCGACCTCGCCAACCTCCATGGCTTCTACCTCTCCCCTTCCTCCCTTAAAAATACGCACGATCTTCTCCCCGTCTTTTCCCAGAGTAAAACCCACGGGTACGCAGACATCCTTTACCCAAGTGCTTGGAATTATATCGATAAAGTCCTTTACAACGCCACCCCAGCCCAGGATCCCCCTTTTGCAGAAAAAGAAAACACGTTCTTCTGGCGCGGCGCCACCTCCGAAGGTGTCTCCCGCTACGGCAACTGGAAAGGCATGGCGCGCCAGCGTCTCGTGCACCTTGTTAACAACCACACTTTCCCCACCACGATGCTCCTCCCCCATCCTTCGATCCCAGGAAAATATTCCTACCAAACCGTCCCCGCCTCCGACTTCCCAGCCCTCAATCTAAGTCACGACATCGCCTTCGTGGACAACATCACCCGCTGCTGGGATTTCGACTGCGACGTGCAGACCGCCGAGTTCGGCCTAGCAAGCAAATCGGATTTTCAGCAGCATTGGCGCTACAGGTACCTGCTGGATATGGATGGCGCGGGTTTCAGCGGGCGCTTTCTCCCTTTTCTGCAGTCAAGGAGCCTCCCTTTCAAATCAGCCCTGTGCCGGGAATGGTACGATAGCCGCCTCACGGCCTGGACCCATTTCGTGCCCCTCGACCTGCGCTGGCAGGGGCTCTGGAGCACTCTGGCCTACTTTTCTGGGACGGGCGGGGCGAGCAGCGCGAGTGGCGCGAGCGGGACTGATGGCGGGAACAAAAAATCCAAAACAAGCAAATACCCACCCCTAAAGCCGCACAAAGAAGTCGGAGAGAAAATTGCAGAGGAAGGGAGGAGGTGGGCGGGGAAGGTGCTTAGGAAGGAGGATATGGAGATTTATATGTTTAGGCTGTTGTTGGAGTGGGGGAGGCTGACGGATGATGGGAGGGAGGGAATTGGGTTTGTGGTGTGAAGGAGGGAGGGAGGGAAGAAGGAGGAGGGGCGGAGGGGAGTGGGAAGACTGTTTTCGTGATGTTTGGATTGTGGTCGTTGGATACAATTTGCTTTGATGGGTTTTGGCGTTGGACGTTTGTCATTCAGTACCGCTCCATCTCCTTATTTTCTGTTTCGACGTTCCGCGAATCCTGGCAACCTTGTAGTTACTGTTAGACTGAGGATCTACCTTACATTCCTTCTTACCCATGTAGGAATCACCAACTCATCAATCGAAATTTCTCGGCCTTTATATCTCGATTACACCCAGCAGATACGGATTCGAACTCTAGTACCTCGAACCTTTCTCTCACGCCACTTCTCTCCCTTCCTTTTCTCCTTCATGTCCCTCTCATTTCCCATCTCCCCATCCATCCACCCATCCATCCATCCATCCACCACCACCACCTTCCATCAAGCACCAACTCTGCCCAAGTAAACACCGCATCTTCCATTCAATCGAGTTGTGCCCATGGAAGCGGTGTAGGGGTGGGTGGGTGGGCTGAAAGTAAGAGCATGGAATGACGGATCGGATATGGGCATGAAAGATATACGGCCCCGGAGGGATGGACACGGGGCGGGGTGGAAGGATGGGTGGAAAAGGATGTGCAGAGCGGATACGGGGGTAGGAGGGATAGAGACGAGGATGGAGATTGGGGGACGGAGAGAGAGAGAAAGAGAGAGAGAGAGCGGATATATGTAGGGCATGAGCGAGCGAGCGGAATGGGAAAGGCTGGGATGGGGAGGGGGGGGTGAGATGAGTTAGGGCGTAGAGAGAGTGAGAGAGTGAGTGAGTGCGTGAGAAAGTAGTATATCGTTAGGGAACATGTTTGGAAGCAGTTGTGTTTTAGTTGGTTGTATATTCTGCCATCAGGCCTTGAGTTTACTTCACTCCTTCTTTCCTTGTCGGTTTTACTGCATCAGATCTATCTGAAGCATACTCGTTAAAGCCCCTTTACGAATTTTGATATTTTTCTTAGTCGATGTTTCGGAAATGGAAAATTAGGAATGTGTGTGGATATTGTTGTTTTCTTTCCGGAAATTGTTGCAGCTGGGTTGAGGTTGTTATGGACGAGGGAATATGATGGGGAAGATGGGATTGGGGGGTTTATGATGGTAGTAGGAGAAAGGGGTGGAGATGGTTTGGAGTAAGAGAGAGGGATCAATGGATCGTTGTAATCATATGGATATTGGCTTGTCTGGAATATCCGTCTGTTCCGCAGTCTTCGAACTCATTGTTGGAGCGTCTACACTTCCCCCCAACGTGCAACCGTCACCATGTCGTTTTTCTCGAAGATTCTGTAGGAGTGCGATCGAAGATGAACAGGCAACGACCATTCCACATCTAGCAGGTGGAGCACGAAGCATCGCGGGGCCATGTGATATACTGATAGGTATCTATCGTGCTTGCTCTCTATCGCAAGGCTTTCTCGCACCTTCGGTGTTCTCCACTCGATATCTTTGTCTATTATGGCCAAGGGATGCTGCTATCTATCCTGGCTTTCTGCGAGGGTTGGAATCATACGCTAGTCATTGTTGTGAGGGAAAATACCCAAGGGCTGGTTTGGCTTTTCCCGGGCCATGCATAGAAGGTTTGTCTACATGCTTATGCTTGAAATGGTGTTTGAGGCCAGTATAATCTCTGTTAGAAGGTATGAGACCATACACTACCCTTTCTGGCCATAGTAAGGGGGGCCGAGGACCAAAACCTTCCTCTCCATGTTGATGCTCGCAAGGTTGTTCATGGTCTGTGCCTTTGGGGGCCGCCCGCTAGAAATGTCTTTGCATATTCTTAAAGCAATTCTATATCCTAGACCCGATTGGCGGTTTTGGGGGCCGAAGGGCTAGGTGTTTCTTAACAGGATTCCTGTGTAATTTCGATTCTTGAGGACCTTGGCGTGGCTTCGTTCTGGGAAAACTTTCCCTGCATTGACTCACTGCTATTTTGGACTTTAAACAATTCTTCCCACTGCATGCAGAGATGTGTTTTGAGCCGCTGACGCTGATTGGGAATCCTCCCGTGATTTCAGGAGGTTGTTCCGTCGTTCTGCGGTGAGATTGGTTTGGAACTGATTGGGACGTATTTCTAAATATTCTCCCACAATAAGCCTTTAGGCTGTTCTGAAGATTCGAAGCACCTGATGCCAGGATGGGAGAAGATGCACTATCTTGACAACTAGAAAAGCTAATCGTAAACCGCCATGGGCGTATAGGAAATTGTCAGAGCAGGGAAATGGGTAGAGTATGGTGAATGATCTGATATATCCGGTCTGCGGTCATCGTCGATGACAACAATATGCTTTGAGAACATTTCGATAGGTCTTGGAAGAGTTTCTGACATTGGTAGTGAGGCTGACAGTAAGGCTTTCTTACGAATATGTATGCCGTGCCACTGGTGATAAGCGAAAGAAGCGTGAACCGAGGTACAGAAACCGAGCAGCAGTAGAATAGTAACAACGTGGGTGAACGGACCGCAGAGGGGGGTGTGCACATTAGCAGCGGAAAGATGCCTGTGGACAACATGGACTCGAATGTGGTGCACCTTGAGTCTAAGCTTGATTCATCTTCGAAATTTTGGAGGACATGGGCGCCGTGTGCCGTAGGTTTTTGTTTTTGGGATTTGTGGATCAAACCTCCCGAGTTTCACCCTGAGGCTGTTCTCAATACACTACAGAACGATCTCTCGACACTGTATAGAAATCAACCCAAAGCCTCTGACGTTGATTGGAGCTCTTCCATTGATTTTCCGCAAGGTGTCTTTGGACTTCTGAATTCTTTGCGCTTTTCGTCTTGAACGCATTCCCGCTTTTTCCCGTGCTTGGCTCTGATCTGAGCTCCTGAATATCTTCGCTTTGAATCTTTAGTCGAAAAGCCATGCCAATAACTGTATGGCTGCCACGATGTCTCGGGGAATTTTTGATTGGTTATTGAAAAGTGTCTTTTTGCTAGATACCCGAAGGCTTTTTTAGACCTTGAAACGTAATGGTTCGGGCCCTAGTATGGACGATGGATTGTTCCCATTTGTATGCACATGCACCCGTGACCCTCTTGATTATAGCGCGGAACGAAACATAGGTCTGAATTCTCCATTATGCACGCTCAAAATATGACATAGATGTAACATTTCTGTCTCGCCGTCTCGGGCTTTCGATGCCCATCATGCTTTGAACAACTCGCGTCCGTTTCCCTTATTCTAACCTCCTCACTTACAGACCTAGGCTGGTCAGTGGCCAGGGGCTGACTCTGTCGGTTAACCTTTTCCAAATAGCCACTTCTCCTACCCCCTTCGACTGCACTTTTCATCACCTCTGGCATACCATTTGCATCTCTCGATATCAATTACGATAGCTATTCCCTTTACTCCTTTTCCCCCCTGCTTCACATCTGTTACTATATCTCGCTTATTCACAACCCTCGAGCATCTTCCTCAACACCCCAACCAATGTCCCGTTTTCCAATGCCGCGGCTACTCGCTCTTTGTCCCCCAATTGCCGGTTTACCTGTTCTGCTGTACTGTGCGTGCCCTCTTTGATTCTGACATCTACTCTAAATCTTGGTGGAAGGGCCTGTTCAAGGCGCACACGCACACCTAACCCAATGACAGTTGCTAGCGAGCAATGCGTAATCGTAGGGGTGACAAGCACGGTGAGGGTGGTAAGATTAGTTGTGGGAGATGTGGTAAGGTGGATGTCCGGTAGGTTAACAACTGACAAAGAGCCGAGGGTCAGAGGGTGTTCAGGGTCGGCGATGGGGGCAATGAGATCTACGATGGTGGTTAGATGGATGTGTCGAAGACAAAACAAGCTTCAAATGGATAGGTGGAGAAGCAATTACGACATGCAGTTTAGAGCTCATGTTTCAAGTAAGAAAATGAGGAGGCAATACCATAAATCTCTTGCTCATCAATGGGATCGACCGAGTCATCTTCGGAATCCGAATTGTCTGGATCGGATGTAGCTGGCGAGAATGGATCTGGAAGGTACGCAGACGCAGGTACGGTGCTTGCAAACAGACCCAGTGGAGACTTGCTGGAAGTCTGAGATGAAAGTTGCCTTCGACGGCTTGGGAGGTCAGAAGCGTTCCGAATGGTGGGGTTAGCGTTAAGGATTTCAGACATCGTCTTGTGAGACTTTCGTAAGACAGATATGGAAATCAAGAAAGGTCTTGGATGTGGTTATACGCGCGCGAGTAATGCGGTGTTGCTGGCGAAGAGAAGATGCTAAATTTGGAAAATGCTCGCTAATCGATAGGCATCGGCTTCGTAAGGCTTCCCCCGGCTAACACTCTTCCTCGGTTCGGACCATTATATTAATTAATACATATGCATGTTGTTACACCAACAGCCATTGTAATTTACCATATGCATCCCATATGCATCCCATATGCATCCCATATGCATGCAGCCTGTCAAGCCTCGAACGAGTTGGTGTGAGTTTGGTACATATGACTTGGTGGGTGAACCAACTGAGATTACCTGATCTGCCTGAGGTTGCCCACAGCCTAGCAAATCACAGAAACATGGTGCACGGTATTGTACATATATGTGGGCGGAGCCTCGTTGGAAGGCTGCCCCCAATGCCCCCCACGCCGGTACCTGGAGCTAATCCACAATGTACTGTGTAGGTAGATAAGATCGAAGGACCTCTTGATGAACCGATTTAGACCTCAGACACTGTGCTTGAGCTTTCCGTTCCACAAACGCTACGGAGGGTACACAGAGACAGTGAACGATGTTTGGTTCTGCTGATATGCCTTGCCTCCAGATCTACATCGGATTGAAGCATCCAACGGGCAGATGCAGCGACCTGCGATAGCAATGAAATGACAATGGCTACGGTAAATCACTAACGAGAACTGTATATCTTTCATCATGGCGAGAGTACCTAAGCGTGCTAAGGTACTTGATCCTAGTACTACACACATACAGTACATGCAGAAGTCCCTGGGCCATGCACATGGTCGGTGGCGTATGGGCTTAAGCGATCTCCCTTTCTTCTGTTCTCCAGATGATTGCGTTTCTAGAACTACGATGACCCAGGTTTCTCGAACCTATCCAGGTCTGAATCGACAGATGCCGTTCCGCTGGGGATAATAGGTGTGGCACGCCTACCTTAGGGCTCTCCCATTGTGGTTTCTCATTGGTTATGTAGACTTGGGATCCGTCTATTCTTATCCTCGGCATCACCTGTCAAAGACAGAATCCTACATTCTGCGCCGTATACCAGAGCGCATCAGGAGCCTCCAAGATACGGGCGTAGTCTATTAGACGAGACCAGGCACGCCAGGATGATCTGTCTGGGGACCGAGGCGGTATGTACCACTGAGAATGCTTTGTTATCAATCATTCAATGAGACAATTGCCACAATATAATTGCTTTATTGGGAGCAGGTCTGTACCAACCGACATGACTGGTTATATTTATTACAACACTTTTACCTACCTAGGTATGTGATGACCGTAGGGCATTCTTTGGCTGCAGAACATTGCGACGGCAAGACTAAGGTAGGTAAGAGGTGGATGATCCACCAGGGATAACAATAAGGCACGGAACAGTCCAGGGGATTTCCTGGTGTCTTGATTTCTTACTAGGCTTTTGGCGGTTGATTGATACAATACAAAGGACATTACGGAGTACGGAAGTACCTTGCTGTGTTCCCGTCACGGCTTGCATCCTGCCCAGGCAGACTTGGGTGTCAGCCAAGAACTGCTACGGACATGGATTGTTTCTTACTCCACCTCAGCGTTCCTTGTCTGGCCCACACAACGCTGATGTGACCGTTACGGGTCCATATTGGTAGTAGCGACAGCAGATGTATGAGCTGATCATCAGCCATCGGTCAGCCTGTCAAGGGAACAATGGATACCTGAGCAGACAGGTCTCTCCTTTGTGGTAGTGCCTGTGTGAGATTTAGTTGCACTGCCTGCCCAATACATTAAAGCATCAATCAACGTGTACAATAATAAATATTGTTATGTTCTATGATTTAGTTGAAACACTCTCGCAACAACCTCCTTTACCGAACAGCCGTACAGTACACCTGGAGTAGTAGTGGCCTGGATATAGCGGTCAGTCAATTCGAACAGCTTCGATAACAGAACTGCCACACTACTACGACATACCCCGCGCCCGTGCAAACATTAAGTACCAAGAGCGCATCCATCATCGCCCACATCCTCGGTGAGCCCGGACTTTCTTCATTGTGTATTGTATGCCCATATCATTTGGTGATATCCTCTTGCGACAAGTGCTGGAGAGAGTTACCTGACTCTCGAAGAGCTTGAAACCCCCCAACCGGCTTCCCCGGCCGCTGCATTCCGCATAGAATATCACAACCTTCAACAAGCCACCGCCCAAGTGCATACCTACGCGCACCACCAACTTCACTCCCTGGACTCTTGATTGACTCGCCGGACCCCACCGTTACAATTCAAGAGATAAGATAGCGACAATATCGTATGCCAAAAGAGAAAGGGATATATATACGCGGGTCTTTAACTGCCTTACCGGACTCCTTCCAAAAGAGGATTTCATCCGGATCCTGTACCTTACATTGGTCCTGGGAACCAAGCTGCTTAAATTTATCCGTATCATTCATCGTCATATGCATGTTCGTATATCAACGTCTGATTTGTCTCACTCCTTCGATAACCCTCTAACACGACATAGTATTCTCGATCCTTCAACATATACGCGAGAGACAGGCCTCATCTAGCTGCCCTCAGGAACGGTCAATAAGCTTCAGCTTTCTCCTCAAATATTAGGCATCCCTGTCCTACTTTTCAAACCATAAAGAGCTTCCATACAAGCCTCTCCTAGCCATACGATAGCTTCGACGAACCTCATCTTATTCAAGCTCGATCTCTCCTCCGTTTCTGTCTTGGGCATCTGTCCAGTTAGGCAGTACGCGAGCTTCGATATCAATATATCTCTACAGTCCATGTTTCCAGTACATGCCAGTACCTTCTCGGCGGAAAGACTATTAAGTCCGTGTGTGAAATCAGAAGCGCAACAGCTTGTGGATGAACAGTAGCCCCGGAAGCCGGGCTCTGCTGCCACGCACAGCAAATATGCAAACATTCTCCTTCGCGCCTCCCAATCTGGGGCTTGGTGACAACAAGAAAAGTATGTTGTTTTCATGAGATTATAGCTATCTGGTGTGGCATTGCATGCTAACAGATACCTAGACTATGTCTTCGTTGACGAACACAATCGTCATAAAAGACTCAAAGGTACGTGCGCCAGAAGAAATATGCAGAGTGCCCTTATGCTAATATCCGCTGTAGTTATGAGAGCTTGCGAAGGCTGCAGAAGAAGGAAAATCAAATGCGACGCTGCTACGACCAATGCATGGCCTTGTGCGGCATGTGTACGACTCAAGCTGCACTGCGTACCTCCTACGGTGAATTATGACCGTACCCACTCGGGGAGTGGCCATATTTCTGGACTCGAACGTGTGCTGGATTTCGATAACTCAAGTGGGAGCGGTGAGGATGACTATGGTCAGCATGTGAACGCACCCCAAGTATATGAATTAGGAAACCCTCAAGGGCAGATGCATGTACCCCAAACACCATACAACGATGCCCTTGGAGTTTTCCACACTCCACCATATTCCGACAGAGCTATTAGCCAGCACGAATTCAGTACTTACGAGGAGGTACCACCAATGCCTGCACATTTTACGGATCACACTGCCTTTCAGACATCCACAGCTCCCTCAATGGCTCCTACTGGCGGTGTCGCTATCTGGCCCGATGAGCAGCAACCCGTAGTTGAGCTCAGTGATGTTATGGGAGAGCTTAAGATCAACGAGAATGGTATAGGTACGTGACAAGACTCGTGACAGGATCTGCTTGTGCATGACTGACTCTGTTAGCTCCGTACATCTCACAGCAAAAGAAAAGTCTTGCCGAGGCGCCTGCACTGGAAGAGTTTGAAGTGAAGCTACCTTCTACTATCACGGGCTCCGGTTCCACCGTCAGAATTCCACCGGAGCTCATGCCCTCAGAAGAGCAATGTATGGAATGGTTTGACATATTCTTCACGCATATACATCCCTATGTACCGGTTATCAGCAAGCCATATTTTTATCAGCAGTGGCGCACGAATCGGCGATCAATATCACCTCTGATCTTGGAAGCGATTTTTGCTTGTGCAGGAAGAATGTCTGACGATCCTGCACAAGGTGCACAGTGGTTAGCCTTGGCTTCAAGTAAGCACGGAGACAAGAAGCCAGGCCCAAAAACTCACTAACAAGCAATACAGAGCACGAAGACTGCTTCATGGATGTTCCAAGGCTGAGTACTATCCAAGCGCTGTTGTTACTTTTGAAAGCGCGAGAGTCAGCCCCAAAACGAGGGTATTACTATAGGTCTTGGATGACCGTTAAAACCCTCGTTACGATGGCGAAAGACCTCGAGCTTCACCAACACTACAGCGAGCATCAGCAGGGTCGTGACTGTGGATCAGATCCTACGGAGTGTTTGATCAAGACACGGATTTGGCAAAACATCTTTGTTTGCGAGATGATGATTGGTGGTCCACAAGGTAACATTCCGGTGACTTTCTTATTGAAGCTTCAAGACTTCTGACTTCACATAGGCCGCACGGATATGGATGTTGATCCCGAGACTGTCGACTTCAGCATTGAACGGCCATCACCCAGTATTGATGCATCCGACTACCAAGTGTCTAGGCAATTCACGTATCTCGTGCGAAATTTAAAGAATGTACGAAACATGAGCGACTTAGTCACGAAGATCAAGAAACAGAAAGACTGGGCGTCAGACCCAACCTTCATCAACCTGAACCCGGCTGTTATGAAATGGCTCGATGATCTTCCAAGCGATCTTCGAGTCACCTTCCCTGAGGGTGACGCACCTCCTTGGCTCCCAAATCATTTCGTCGGGAACATGCACGCATACTACCATCTCAACATCATTATGCTTCATCGACCACAACTGATGTCTTCTAACTCATTCTCCACCGGCGGTAACTGGAAGAAACACATGACTCTCTGCTATAATTCCGCCAAGGCTATGTGCAGATTACAAGCAGCTGTCCTGCAAACATTTGGACTATCGGGGCTGTTGTGCATGCAGCGCGGCATCAATTTCGTAATCTACTCTATCCTAACTTGCACAATGATCCACCTTGTAAGTCATTTTATTTCATTGAAGACTCTTAGGTCCACTCTAATCAAATTCAGGTTGCTATCACCTCACCAGACCCGGACTTTAACAGCGATGCAAGAGAATACTTTACCCGACACATGCGCATTCTCGAAAAATGCACTTCTGCATGGCCGATGCCAGAGATGCAAACGCAGATCGATGCTCTGCGAGAAGCTTTTTCCGCTGATACAACCAAGGCGTTTGAATTAAAAGGTAGTTTCCCATATGGGAGCCCTGGTTCAGCATTGAGGACGAGTCCTCCCCTCGATATTAAATACCAACATCAAACTCTCAGCTGCGAACCATCTCGCGAGCAGACTCATCAGATTCAGTACAATGCGCGGCCTTTGACGCCCCCAATGACGGCAGGCCTCGATGGTTGTAAAGACAGACCGCTAGCGATGATGGCCAACGGGCAACAACAGCCAATGAGGATGGCCTCCAGTTCAATTGGAAACGATCAACTGCAGTGGAACCCTACCAGGATCTTTGAGTATGGGCCTGAAAAGAAACCTAAGGTAACGCCAGAGACTGACAAGACTAACAGTCAATGGAACACCGCATTCGGTAATACAAGTACTATCACGACATCAACGACGACTCCGATGCCTGAGCCGTCGCCACCGCTGTATTCCGCACAACCAATATTATCGCAAGACCTACCTCATTTGCAAGATGCAATGCAGCAAAACTCATACTCGTTATCAACTAGTATGGCGCCGTTATCACAACTCCCGCCTCAATCGATGTCAACACGCCGTACACCATCGTACTCAAGTGCTGGGCCAAACTTTGTAACGCCCGGCATGTGGCGAGACACTGTTGCGAGTACTTATGATCCTGCTGGATTGAAACGACGATGGGATATGGAAACTTCTTTTATCATTGATCCTATGCAAAACAAGCGTTTAAGATGAAAGCGAGTCATTCAAAAGTTCTAATGGTGTTCAAGACCGTCATGAATGATACGAGAAGAGGAATAATGAAGTGGTGGATGTATCACTAATTGGGTTCCTGGCGTTTGATAGTGTTTGAGGTTAAGCCTTCACTATAGTGTGGAGGTTTTGATTAAGAAGCAATATGTATACTATTTACCACGCTGCATATTTGTCCTATTTCTTATCTTTTATGTCGCTTCTCATCCAGAGTATCACTGGCCTCAAACGTTTAGTGAGATTCAGAGCTGATTTATGCACTTGGAAAGAACACATTATCGTCATTGATAGCAATCTGAATCGAGACAGAAAGTGGGAATGAAAGATTCATGAGCTTGGCTAGCAATTCTTCTGAATAGTTGTTCAGTTATCTTTGCCGGCACCAGGAAAAAGCACAAATGGGCAGCGATACGAATAATACAGAATAGCGAACAGGCATTCCCAGATCGAGTCTTCCGCTGGGCTGAACTCTGATGATATCTCAACTAGCCCAGAGGAGGTCAAGTCCTGTAGGTATGCCAAAGGCTACCTTTGATCAACCACTTGAGACTCCCACTACTCAAATGGTATTTTCTCCTGCCAGAAGGGTTTTCTGCTCATCTGCCAGCTCCAGTCCCGGTGACATGGGTTTCCACCTCCTAGACTGCGAATGTCACCATCACCTATCCCTGTCCCCACCAATACGCTCCAGTGCCTGTTGAAAACCCGCTCGTTAGCACATTATGCCAGTAACCCAGCGCTGTCGCCGTAAGCGCAAGAAAACCTCTACGTACCTCCAGCATAACCACTGAGTTCCCTCGAATGACCTTCACACCATTTATTAGTTTTTCTCCGACACGGTCGCTATATCTGAAGACGGTCTCGTACCACCATCCCAATCCTCACTTTCTCCCCTCCCGCTTTCTCCTCGACTGCGTCGTCTAGCACGATGTTCAGGAATACCTGGTCGCTTAATATCAGCATACCACCCACAGGAGAATTAATTTCTATCCAGGCACAGCAATGGGACGGAATCCACACACATCGTATCCTCGTAGAACGCCGATGACTTTTCGACTGCCGTTTAGTTGCACGAAGAGTCGCTTGTCGAGATACTAGTGGGTAACAGTTAGCAGGCGGGCAATCGAGGGGATGATATCTTCTATAGGTTGGAATACCTTTTTCAGCTCGGGTTGAGCTTGAGGCATGTTGAGGTTTGTCGTGGAGGCCCGTCTGGGTTCCTATTGATGGAGGTTTGTGTGAGTAAGGATATGCGGAGCGCGCTAGTGCGGCTCTTCGTATTTATCTATGCCGCCAACACGATAAAAGCTACATGTGCCTACCTTAGTCTAGCAGTGGAACAAGTCGGCAACCTGCAGGGCCCAGTGTATTGATGAAACGCGTATCGATCATTTTACTTCGTTGAGTAACCTCTCTAACGGCAGTATGCGATCTTCTTTCGCCGCAAGGCGCAAACCTCGACGAGTAGGACAGGATGACGAAGATGATGGCGGTGGGGACGTTCAAATGCAAGGGGCACCAAACGACGAGCAAGGTGTGTCTCAATCCATCGCTTTATAATGCGTTATTCTAATCTATATGGCCTCAGACAACTGACCGCTTGCCTAGACCGCCCCAGGAGTATGATTCGCGCATCCAAAGGATCGACCAAACCAAGGAAGAGCTCCTCACTTCGATCATCTTTTGGACCAGGGGGAACGTCCATGCTTGATGACGACGATGATGCACCCGCTGTATTCTTTACCCCCAAGAAATCGAATCTCAGCAGACAAGCCGTTGAGAAGAACGCTCTCCGGAAGTCCTTGGCGCCTTCGCTCTCATCAGAGCATCTCCCTTTCCGCCAGACGGAGGAGCGACCTAGCTACAGCAAGAATTACCTAGACGAACTCAAGACATCGACTCCGTCAACTCCAAAGGACCTGAAATCACTCTCCGATGTCGAGGATGGACAGAGCAAAGCACTTGATCTAGCCGCGAAGTTCGGGTCAGACCCAGAACTGCAACAAGATTCTGCTATTCCTACGGATGCAGAGATTCGAGAGAAGAAAGAACGGCGAGCGCGTCTAGCTAAAGAGGAAGAGTATATCAACCTAAGTGATGACGACGAGAGCAACGAAATCTCCCTCCTCCCTCAAAAGCAAAAACCCGAGACCCGCCTCGTCCGGGACGATGAAGACATTGCTGAAGGCTTCGACGAGTTTGTCGATGATGGGCGTGTAGCACTGGGGAAGAAAGCAGAGCGGGAGCAGAAAAGAAGACAGGAGGCTCAGATGCGAGAGCTCATCAACGAAGCAGAAGGATCTTCGGATGAGGATACCGATGATTCCGAAGCCGAGCGCAAAGCTGCTTACGAAGCCGCGCAGACACGAGCTGGCATGGACGGACTACGTAAGGAAGACCCCTACGCTCGACCCCGGCGTCCAAAAACCCCACCGAAGATAACCCCACTGCCAACTTTAACGGCATGTCTGGAGCGCCTACAGGCCAGTTTAGCGAGTATGCAGTACACGAAGATGCAGAAGATCAAGCGTATGGAGGAGCTGCAACGTGAGAAGGCAGATATTGCGGTTCGAGAAGAAGAGATACAGAGGCTGCTGAAAGAGGCAGGAGAGAACTACGAAAAGCTGAGGGCTGAGGCCGGACTTGCCGAGGGTGAACACCGGAACGGGCAGAGGATGATTGGGGATGGGACAAGTACGCCCGGCAGAGGGCTAGAGAGTCTGGGAAATACACCGATTGCGTCGGAAGGGATGAGTCCTTGATACGCTTGGTCAAGGTGTCTTCTCCACCGGGAGTTCAAGAGCAAATGCCCGCTGTGTAAAGGATGAGGCTACGAAAACACTTCAGCAAGCCCCCTTCCACTCGATCCGGCCTGTTCACCACGACGGACTGTGGTCATACAAGCAAGCTTTACAGTGGCAAGGGCCAAGTTCTACACCACCGAGCCTCATTACTACCGCAGACCACGGCTCGGGGCTTTTCTACAAGCAAAGGATCTTCTCTCCACCACCGCACATGCACAGCAAGCCGACTGCAGCCCCATCCGCCAAAGACACAACGAAGATTTCTTCAAGGACGTGAGAACAGTAACACATCCACGGATACATCCAGCCTCGATATGCCGCCTACGATATTCTGCAACATGCTTCCGGTTATTCGACTGTTGGGCTACCTCTACAAACCCCCTCACTATCTATAAAGTAACCACACCAAACCCCCGTCTAAACCAACCACTCCATCCAAACATCTCCCCACTTCCTCCATCCCTAAACCATCTATACATAACCACACCCTAGCTATCCCGATTATCCTGAGCAACGTATCAAACGTGATAGGCAAGATGTGTATGTGAATATGCTGGACTGGTGTCATACGGTTGAGCAGAATAGGGCAGTATACCTGGGGGAGGGAGGGACGCGGGGGAAGTGTGGGATTCTTGGGCGGGGTGTTGGTAGTTGGGGGATAGGGCTGGTTGGAGCGTATGGCTAGTGAGGATTAGGTCGGACGGGAGGTTCGGGATGGGGTTCTGGGAGGAATGGGGGTTTTGGGAGGGGAGGGTGTTCGAAGGCAAGGATGGGGAGAATAAACACTTTCTCTAACCCTACAGGTGACGGTGCTCAGGCCCCTAAACCAGATATGCAGCTGTGCCTACACCAACCAATCTGCACTGCAATTTTTGCGTGTGGAGCTAGACGATGAAAAACCCGTCGTCTCTCAGCATCTCCTTTTTGTTATAGTTGTCACCACGTTATGTGGCTCTGTGGCTCTGTAGCCTTCAGAGCTCTCTGTTTCAATTGCCTTGGACGGTGCGGTAAGTCTTTCAAGCCCTGGTTGGTAGTGAGTGATACGTATGAAATTCTTAGATTGGTGGTTTTTGATCGTAGCGATGATGGCTGTGATGGAACGGATGCTGCTGTGAGATCCGGAAGATCCGTTGATTGATTGATTGTGAAGCTCCTCTGGCGAACAGTATTTGTAGATCAGTGTTGTGGATGTGTGTGTGTGGGGGGGTCTTCCAGAGAGAAGTGGTTTTGCTTTCTTTTCTCGAGCGTTCGGGTTGGTGAAATGGATCTTCCGAGGGGATTAATTGGTCATTGGTGGTGGTGGTGCCTCATGGGCGTGTTTCATGAGGCTGATGGCTCCTGTCCGTATCAAGTTGTTCTCTCTTACTTTGACTTGAACTGATGAGTTTGCAGACGGGATGGATTCATGACTTGTGCGAAGGTTTCTAATCAGAGGGCATGGAATGATGGATACTCCTTAAATAAATCCTGCACTTAGCCATGAGGTGGTACTAGTCCGTAGCACCACCTAGAGGTGGAGCTTCTGCTGGAGCTGATCTCGTATGTCATCTTTCGGTTGTGAGAGTGCTCGTCAGTGACATTGCCACGTATTCAACCGTTCAGTGAAAGACGGGTTATCTCGAAAAGCACCTCCAGGTATTCTCGAAACCAAAACCGGTCACAAATAATTCCCCCTCGCAAACCTATCCCCGAAATCCTTCGCCCGGCTCAACATCTCCCTCTTCTGCGCATGCCCAATCTTCATCCCCAACCCCACATCCTTCTCCTTATCAAACGCCCGCGCGCTCGGATCATCTTCCTTTTCTTTCGGCCCAGCATTTTTGTGCTCGGCGTACAGACTCGTATTCCGGTTCTTCTCATTATACTCCCGAATCCGCCTCTCCGTCTCCCTAGCCTCCGCTCCTGTGCCTTTCTGCCTATCATCATCAGACGGCCCCAGCTGCGCCGGCTTTTTCACCCCCATCACCTCATCCTCCAGCCTTTGACGTTTTTGCTCCGGCGTCTCGGTCCAGAGGGCATTGTCCCCGCTGCCGCCTTTTGGAGCAGGGGCTTTGGAGCCTTTACCCGTATTGAATTTGCGGTTACGCAGTTTAGTTGGGTCGACGCGCGCTGTCCAGTCGTCTTGTTTGGGCGGCACCAACATCCATTCTTCGCGTTGGGGCTTCTTGGATGTTGCAAGGGCGGCGGCGGCGGCTTCGGAGGCGAGGGCGTCGCGGCGGCGGGATTCGGCTGTTGGGGAGGTTTGGCCGGGTGGGGGGAGGGAAGGACCAAAGGCGCCGTCGTCCTCGTCGCTGCTGCTGGCAGATTGGGAGTCTGGCGTGGTGGATGGAAGTTCCGATAGAGGAGCTGGTGGAAGGGTAGGGCCTAGTACTCGTCGGCGTTTGAAGCCACATTCGTTGCTTGAGGAGGATGAGCTGCGTGCGCGAGTAGGTGAGGCGGGTGCGGGGCCTGGTGTCTCCTCCTCCTCCTCCTCCTCCTCCTCCTCCTCCTCCTCCTCCTCCTCTTCTTCTTGCTGCCGCTTGCGCTTGGCGAGGAGATGGGGTGGGAGTTCTGGGCCTACGGTGGACATGATGTATCAAGAGCAATTTGCCAAGTGTGGTGCTTTACTGATGTCCTGCACAAAACCGCAGAGTCTCCGGCAAGTCCCGTCGTCTCGCATGCCGCGCCTAGCCCTAAGCTACAAGGCAGTGAATACCGTACCTTACTCTTGCAACGGATCGATCTAAGTACTCTAGAGTCTCACCTGCATATAAAGCGCCTTTGTTCACATTATCCGAACTTCTGCATTGCTCATTGAGACTTCTATGGAACCAGGAACCCAGGTGATACTGCTACAGAAGCTCCAATGCTAGGTATTGAAAAGAGATGTGGGCTTGCAGACGGCTCCGATGAGCAGTGTACAAGAGGAGGCCAACAGTGGTCATGTACAGTTGACCGACGATGAGAAAAGTGAGGAGGAGAAAACCAATACGAATATTAAGCAGGATGATGACGAGATAGCGTCTTTCGGAACGCTCGAAGAGCCTGGCGACCATGAACATGAAGGGGAGAGCCTGACACCCAATGGCGCTTTTTTACTAGATTCTGGTAGCCAGATCCTAGAGACTCGAGGGGAAGAATCTGAAAACTCTGACCTACCTTCCCACCGGGCTCTTGAGAGGCCATCAAGTGCTGATGGATCTCTTTCAATCCCGGACGATACACCGTCTATACAGGTACACCCACGGCATCAGACTTTATACATCACATTAATCACCTCTCTAGGGTTCTTTAGCGTCCTCTCCAAGTCGAAGCGCACGTCCATCGAGCTATGGCCGAAGTCCTACGCCCTCTTTGCGCCCATTCGATAGACGTTTTCAAGCGCAACTATCCCCATCTCCATTAAACTCCCCTCGAGCTTCGTCGCCTGCCTTTCTCAATATACACTCTCGTCAGTCTTCTACGGCCAGCCGCCCTATTCAAGGTATATCCAATACGGACTCTCCTGAAGCGGCCTGGGAGGTTGTGAGATGGACAAAGCTGAGGAAGATCAGTGGGCAGGCATTCTCAGAAATCGGGAGGCGGAACTTTGGCCGACCTACGTGCATTGCAGTTGCGGCATTGATTGCTTTGGGTACCTCAAAGGGCATTATACTAGTGTTCGATTACAGTCAAAATCTGAAATCGATTGTTGGACCAGGAACAAAAGGTAGGGTGCGTTTCTCTGGTTTGAATCACAAACGTCGCTGATTCTACCTTTCAGCTGTCGAATCTGGAGCTGTCACATCTATCAGTATCTCGGCCGATTATTCGACCATTGCAGGCGGACATGCTTCCGGCAGCATTTTTACATGGGACGTATCGAGGCCCGCAAAACCCTTTTTGCATGTTCCGCCCGTGGATAGACGGCGAACTGCAAACGTTGATGGCCATGCTCCAGAGGCTGCAATCTTGCATATTGGGTTTCTCGGAACAAGGCATACAGCATTAGTCTCTGCGGACGATAAGGGAATGGCCTTTTCTCATCTCGCTACTAGGGGTATGGGCGTTGTTGCGCGGGCCGTACGAACCACACGAATACTTGGACGATACCCCGATAACAACATAGCTACTGCTCGACATAGAAAACCTAGTAGTGTGTTAGCTTTCTCACCATTACCGCTGGGGAACGCCGAGCATGCCGCTGATACAATGGGACTAGTGGCCATGCTCACCCCGTATCTGCTCGTAATTGTCTCAACAACTCCGGTAGCACAGACTCAGTACAAGACACCCAGGTCCAAGGACCTGGCTGCTCATGGGACAATGAGCGCTGCTCTAGCTTGGTTCCCAAGTATCAAGCTTAAGGCCAATCCAACTACTGCGGAGGCGTCATCGAGAGCCAAACTCGTTTATTGCTGGTCAAATATACTTACTGTACTGGAAGTGGTTGAGGTAGAGCCGTTAGAATCCAGTGCCCAGGCAGAACCACCTAGTCTTCAATTCCGGCCGCGAAGTAGGTGGAAAGCTGAAGAAGCAATCGTTGGTATACAGTGGCTCAGTCGTTCTGTGCTGGCAGTTCTCACAGTTACCCAACAGCTGATCATACTAGAAGATTATTCCCTTCAGGTGACTGATTCATCCGACCTCATCCAGAAACATATATACCACATAGATCTGTTCTCACAGCAGCTCAGTCAGCTCGTCGATCAACTGGACGAAGAAGATGCTTCGATGCATGGAGTTGTTGCTGATGCGTTTTACATGAGCTTCCGAGCTTACAAAGGGAGGCTGTTCTTATTGGGGTATAACGAGGTTTCTATAGGCACTTTGTCTAATTGGGCTGATCGTTTGCTTGCATTGATGGAAGAGGGAAATTTCATTGGAGCAATCCAGCTTGCAACGTCGTACTACAAAGGCCAAGGTGACAAAGTAACGGTCGCGCTGCCAGAGGATGACACATCGAGACATAAGGTCGTGCAAGAAAAGCTGTCAGAAATGATGTCCGCGTCACTCAAATACGCTTTTGGCAAGAACAAGGAAGCTAAAACAGGACGCATCGAGCAGGTTCAGCTTGAGGAGCTCGCCAATGCATGTATCGCAGCATGCATTAGCATGGATGATATGGACTTCTTGTTTGAAGACGCTTACGCATGGTACCAAGATGGCAATATCGAAGGTATCTTTTTGGAGACCCTCGAATCATACATCTTAGATCGTGAGATTGAGGTGATGCCTCCTTCCGTCATCAAAGATTTGGTAGCCCATTACACCGGCAAAGGACTCGAAAAGCGTCTTGAGTCGATGATCTGCCAACTAGACCCACGAATGATGGATATTGATCAAATAACAACCCTTTGCAAAAAAAACAACCTCTACGACGCTCTTTTTTATGTCTGGAACCAGGCTCTAGACGACTATACTAGCCTTTTGATAGACCTTTTAGACCTCGCTGAACAGCCAAAAGATGTTGAAGCAGAAATGGATCCACTGTCGAGAGGACTACAATTAGCCAGTGCTTCCAAAATCTTCCCCTATCTGTCTTACGTGCTTACTAGCCGGATTTACCCAACCGGAAAAGAAATATCAAAGGAGAGAGCGACCATGGCCAAGGCCGATATTTATCACTTCCTTTTCTCAGGCCGCGGTGATGGACGTCCTAACTCTGGAAGTTCCACAGCGCGTGATGGCGTAGAGCCTTCGTTCCCAAACCTCCGAAGAATCCTTCATTTCGATGCACCAAGTTTCCTCAGCATGCTCAACGAAGCGTTCGAGGACAGTTTCTTGAACGGATCACAGAGTCAGACCACCAACGATCCAGCTCAGCGTTTGACCGAAGGCCAGACCTTTGGCCTGTCAGTCAGTCGGCAAAGGATTGTTAGTATCCTTATTGAAGTCATGACGCCTCCAACGTATGGACCAGAAGATACTGTCTACCTGAACATGTTCATTGCTCGTAATCTGCCCAAATTCCCACAATTCATCCTTCTCCCCGGTCATGTCCTTCATCGTGTACTCATTGGCTTATGTCAATTTCCTAGTGAGGATATTGCCGAGGACTGCCAGCTCAGTGTCGAGTATCTTCTGTCAATGTACCAACCTCCGGATCTACCATTATTAATACCGTTGCTCTGGGAAGCGGGGTTTTATCGTGTGCTGAAGTCTATTTACAAGGCGGACAAGCAATACGCAAAGCTTCTACAAACATGTTTCGAGGATCACGAAAACCAAGATGCAGTATTTGATTGCATTGGCGATTGTCTAAGGCCTAGGTCTGGGCTGGATGAGAGACAAATCCGCGAGGTTCGGGCGGTCATCGCTGATCATGCTCACGAGCTTGTGGCAGCGGACGTTTGTAAAGCGGCATCCACTATAGAAGATTATGTCCCGGATCTGCACGGGGCGATGCTGCAAGTACTTGAAGGGGACGAAGCTGGCCAATTCCATTACCTACAAACTATCCTCGAGCCGCCAAAGCAGAGCACCGAGGAAAACCCAAAGCCTCCCCGACGTGCCAGCAACCGTAGTTTCATCGAGCAATACGTGCGACTTCTTTGTAGCTACGATCGACATCATGTAAGCGACTATATCGAGCAGCTCAAGACTGGAGATCTCCGACTGGACGAAGTTCTCCCTGCATTGGAACAAAGCGGTGTAATCGACGCAGCAGTGGTCCTGATGGCCAGAGAAGGCAGAGTTCGAGAGGCTATTCGTCGACTCACTGAACACCTCAGTACGCTGGAAGCCGCACTACTTGGTCTCCTGGATGGTGTCTCGGATGGTCCTGACCTTGGCAGCACTGTGGAAGCGGTCAACGACTTGATCGCATCGGTGCAGAAATACGTTCGAGTTGGAGTATGGTTATGTAGGGGCCAGTCAAGATCTGCTCAGCAAAGCAAAGCCCAAATCCAGCACACCAAGCGGGGAAAGTCCGTTGATGATGACCTCTCAGCAGACGAGGACCTGTGGTTGGATCTTATTGGGGCTGTGGTGGGTGTGACGAAAAATGTCAGCGAGGTACTCGAAAACGGATCCGACACAGACGCCGACGGAAGAGGCCAGTTGCCGCGACATCCTCGCTCGACTCTACTTGAATCGTCAAAGTTGATTAGAGACCTCCGCACGGTTGTGCAGGAAACCTTCACGGCGCTGCTAGCAACGACTAGTGCTCCCCTCACACATGATGCACGTCGAACAGACGTGTCTTTCTTACGGATATTTCGGGCGTTCCTCAGTCGGGCGTCGCTGTCTTCGCCATCATTATCAAACCTTCGCGCTGTCCTCGGGGCCATCTTCTCAGCTTACTCGTATGAGGAATCGTTACTGGCGCTAGCTAATCGGTTACTGGACAAAGATTTGTTCGTGCATGTGGCAGAGGCCGATGGATTACGGAGAAGAGGATGGAGGCCGTTGGGCCAACTGTGTGAAGGCTGCGGGCGGAGAGTGTGGGGTCCCGGCGCTGGTGCCTATATCTGGGACGCTTGGCAGCAAAGGAACGAGGCCGACGAAACGAGGGCACATGGAAAACAATCAGGAGCTACGGCACAGGAGCGACGAACAGGAACAGTGGGCCATAATGGCAAAGGCAAAGCAGTGATGGGAGACGGTCGCGACGAGTTGGAAGCAACAGCGGCGCGGAAAGTAATCTCGGAGTTGAAGCCGCCACAGAGCAGACGGGGGGAGATGGCAAGCAGCAAAGCTTCTCCTGGCGACCGGGCGGAGATGCTGGTGGAGGAAGACATGGGCGCGTTGGTCATTTTCACATGCAGGCACCTCTTCCACCGGGCATGCTTGCACCAGATGCAGGAAACAGTGAAAGGGGAGTCGGAGCCTGATCCCAGGGGCCGGCACTTGGACTGCCCGCTGTGCCCCGATGAAGCATGAGTATCCAACAAGAAGATTTCCGAATCCGGAATTGCTTGATGGTTTCGCCCCTACGTGAAGAAACTCTGACTGAACCATGCTACTTCTAGCTTCGTCGTATAAGTATGCCGTCGGTAATGTTTTCCTGCCTCTTCCTCACTGTACTACTCCATGCTACCGTATACTTTCTTGTTGCAGGATGCGGCAAGTCTTTACTCGGTAAGTCGTAGTGGATACGACGGTGGGATGGAAGACGAACATGATACATCAGAGGTGGTGGTTGAAACATGGTTGTACTGTACTAGACTACTACTTAGTACGGTCCTGTGCATCCTTCAATCTCTGCATCATTCATCATCATCATCATTATTCATCATTCATCAGCGATCAAACACCCGACTGCCGCGGTATCAGGACTGACCCCCACCTGAAGGTGAAGTCGAGATGCCCTGGTTCTGCTGGGCCCGAAAGGTATTAGCGCTGTTTTTACCGCCATACGGAAGATAAGGTTAGGGTACTCTCTACCCTACTTACTGCAGGCGTCTAAAGTCCAATCAACGATTTAAAAGGCATAGGAAGCGGCGGACAGGGAATTTCAACATGGTAAAATCCAGTCGGTCAGTGGTACAGTATATGTACCTTCGTACCACCAATGCCAACTTGAAGAACAATAAAGAAGTTCAAGATCCTCGATCCTACGCACGTCTCCCTTATCATTTGAACTCCAAACATTGTTGATCAACCTCTAACATGATCAAGTCGGCTACTTTACCCTACCTTCGCTCTTGCACCCCACCACTGGGTCTCGGCACGTGTTCGCAATCCGTTAGCTCTCCCGCTGCGTCTCATACTTTGCTTCAATCGGCTAGAGTACGTCCGTATGTAGAAGAAGTGTGAGTGCCAGGATGATGGTTGGGTCGCGCATGAAACGACAACCCTCCTTCTTCTTCCAACCAAACAAACGCTGGATCTGTCTGATGCCTTCTAAAGGTAATTCCCCCCCGTATCTGGATCTACAATACGGAAGTAAGATATGTACAACTTAATCAAACGCCGGTGAGTGGCCAAGGCCCCCCACGTAAGCCAATGTTCTTTAATTTCTCTCAAACATCCTTCCTTGCCGTCATGCCTGGTCAGAGCCTCTCGAGCCCTGGCGGTCTCCCGAACCCCATGGTACCGCGAACCAGGCCCGGTCGACAGCACCCATGCATCCTGGATGTGACTTGAGCAACTTGAAGTTGAGGTGCTTGCTTGTAGAACCATGGACGAATCACCCCCCCCGTGGCAGACTGAACTGCTATCTTCACCACCAGGGTGGGCGGGATGGCCTGGCCTGGCCTGACCTGAACCAGTTCTCCTCCTTTCCCATGCTGTCGCTGAGCGCCTGCTTTGGTTTCAATAATTTTTATAATACGAGGGCGTCTCCCGCTCCATCTCTTCTAGTTTCTGTTCAACCTCTTTTCGGTCTTTCCACTGCTGGTCATTTGGAAGTATTTCACAAGAATTCTCTTGTAGCCATTCATTCATTCATTACCATTATGCATTTCTCTACACTCCTTGCTGCCGGCGGACTGGTCCGTTTGGCGTCTGCTGCCTACTCACTGGCCGATGACTTCAGTGGGGACGGCTTTTTCAACGGCTTCAATTTTGAAACGGCATGTTTCTCTTCGTGTCGTGGCATGGGCTACGCTAAATTCGGTGATAGGAGACTGATCCCACAAACGGATACGTCAACTACCTCTCCAAGCAGGAGGCGCAAACCGCAAAGCTGTGGGATGTCACCAATGGTGTCGTCAATATGCGCGTGGACTCCACCAACGTGGCTTCTGGCCGAGGCCGAGACAGTATCCGCGTCTCAACCGGCAAGACATACCAACACGCCCTGGTCGTCCTTGACCTGGCTCACATGCCCGGTAACGCCTGCGGGATCTGGCCTGCATTTTGGATGCTTGGCCCTCCCACTTGGTCAGTAGACAACAGCATCAGATGTGGACAGATATTGACGTCTTCATAGGCCCGCTAATGGCGAAATCGATATCCTTGAAGGTGTAAACCACCAATCCGGCAACGTTATGACCATGCACACCTCCGACGGCTGCTCCATGGCCGGCAGCTCCTGTCTCGCCAACAAGGGATGTGGCATCGACGGCGGAGGCTCGTCCTCGTACGGAGACGGCCTCAACAACGCTGGTGGAGGCGTCTACGCCACCGAATGGAACTCTGACCACATTAACATCTGGTTCTGGCCCAAAGGCCAAGCCCCCTCGGACGCCACGGGCGCAAACCCCGACCCAACGGCATGGGGGACTCCTGCGGCCAACTTCCAGGGCGGATCTGGATGCAACATCGACAACCACTTCAACAACATGCAAATCGTCTTCGACACCACTTTCTGCGGTGACTGGGCCGGACAGAGCGCCGTCTTTGGCGCCGACAGCCAGTGCTCGGGAACATGCAAAGACTACGTCCAGAACAACCCCCAGGCGTTCAAGGACGCGTACTGGAGCATCAACGCCTTGAAGGTGTACAGCTCCGATGGCGCCGCGGCCAGCGTCTCGGCCTCGGGCTCCGCTAACGCGACTCTCCCCGTCTCTACCGATCAGCTCTCCAGCATCGCCTCCGCATCCTCCAGCATCCTATCCGCCCCGTCAAACTCCGCACCTCTGTCCCCCTCCTCCACAGCCCAACCCACCGCCTCCCTCGCCACCACCGGTGCCTCCACCCCCCTCGTCACCACCACCGCCACCACGACCACCAACTCCTTCAAACACCCCCAGCCCCTCGTCGAGACCCTGACCGACGGCCACTGGAACGTCGGATACCCCGCCAACAATCCGCCAAAGGAGAAGAGAGCCGCGCCGCACCGGGCTGCGAGGCATTTGGCCCTGCATGCGAGGAAGGCTGCTGAGGCGAGGATGTAGGATATAGGTGGTGTGGGGGCAAAAGGCGCGCGAGGTTGGCAGGGTGGGGAATTGTATATATTTCCGTCTCGGCGCTGTGCGTGTGGGAAGGGCGTGGGAGGGATAACGTGTGAGGCAGCATATATTCTTCGCTTCTTTTTTTCTCTATAGACAACCATATTACCCAAAGAAGTATCAACTTTACATTCGAGATGCAGCGCCCTATTTCCTCCCCACTCCCCATTACCGCGGTTTGCGATGCGTTCGTTGTGTTCTCATCTTTGTCCATTGTCACTAGTTTAGTTTAGTTTAGATTAGCTTTAGTCTCTCGGTTTTTTTTTTCTTTTTCTTTTTTTTCTTTTTCTTCTTCTTCTTCTTTTTCTTTTTCTTCCTCTTCTTTCCCTTTCTTCTCCTTCTCCTTCTTCTTCCCCTTCCCCTTCTCCTTCTCCTTCTTCTTCCCCTTCTTCTTCTCCTTCTCCTTCTCCTTCTCCTTCTTCTCCTTCTCCTTCTCCTTCTTCTTCTTCTTCTCCTTCTTCTTCTTCTCCTTCTCCTTCTTCTTCTCCTTCTCCTTCTCCTTCTTCTTCTTCTTCTCCTTCTTCTTCTTCTCCTTCTTCTTCTTCTCCTTCTCCTTCTTCTTCTTCTCCTTCTTCTTCTTCTCCTTCTTCTTCTTCTCCTTCTTCTTCTCCTTCTTCTCCGTGTTTCTTCCGTCTCTTCTCCGTGTTTCTTCCGTCTCTTCCGTCTTTCTAGTCCCTCGGGCCTCGGCTTTTCCACCGCATTAGATCCCCTTTCGCCCCCCTTACCGCCGCGTACTGTACATCGAACGGACTTTTTGCAGTGGTTTCCCATGGCGCTGCTCTGCGCTCGGTCGCGGGGTGGATTTGTTTTGGGGTGGGGTGGGGTGGGGTGGGGTGGGGTGGGGGGAAGAGGGAGTTTTGGGGGGGGGATGTGGGATGTGGGATGTGGATGTGGGATGTGGATGGGGTATGTATGTATGTATGTATGTATGTATGTATGGGAAAGAGAGAGTTTGTTTCGCTTTTTTGGGGGGGGGCGAGTCTTATATCTTTTGGGCATTTTTGTTTGGAGGGGCTGTTGTTGGGGGAGGATCTTGTGGCATGTCTTCATGTTGTTTTCCGCCTCGGAACACTACAAGCACCTACATATACTTTCACTTCTCCCACCCTCACAAGGGGCCCCTCATCTTTCTCACAGCCTCTATCAGCTTTCAGATCATCTACTGCATACTTTCCAAAACCAATGCGCTCGCCCCCCCACCCCCATTGCAAATCCCCACACAGCCCAACCTCCCCTTCTTCTCCCTCAACACCCCCAGCACCGTCGTCACAATCCTCGCCCCACTGCACCCAAGCGGATGCCCTAGCGCCACCGCCCCGCCATGCACATTCACCTTTTCCTCGCCCAAACCGAGCAGTTTCAGGTTCGCGAGCGCGACAACGCTGAAGGCTTCGTTGATTTCAAAGGCGTCGATGTCGGCCATGTTGACGCCTGCGTGCTTGAGAGCTTTTGGGATCGCGAGGGAGGGCGCGGTGGTGAATTTGGACGGTTTTTGCGCGGCGTCGCCCCAGCCGAGGATTTTGGCAATAGGATTTAGAGAGTGTGACTTTAGAAAGGACTCGGAAACTAGGACGAGGGCGGAGGCGCCGTCGGAGAGGGGAGAGGCATTGGGAGCGGTGACGGTCCCGGAGCCGTCGGTGATGAAGGCTGGTTTCATGGATTGGAGTTTTTCGACATTAAGGGGCATTTGGGCTTTTTCGTCTTTGTCGACTACTGTTGCGGGTTTGCCTCTAGCGCCGGGGATGGTGACGGGAGTGATTTCGTGAGAGAAGAGACCAGACTGGGTGGCATGCTGGGCTTTCTGGATGGAGCGGACGGCATAGGCGTCTTGGTCGGCACGGGGAATGGAGTGGTCGGCTGCGCACTCTTCTGCTTGTAGGCCCATGTGGTCGCTGGAATAGGCGTCTGAAAGACCATCTTTGAGTAGACCGTCAACCAGGGTGTCGTTGCCGTATTTGAAGCCTTTGCGGAGGGTTGGTAGGTAGTGAGGGACGTTGGACATTGATTCAGTACCGCCGGCTATTATGACAGAGGCGTTGCCAGTCATGATTGTCTGGGTGGCGAGGATGATGGACTTAAGGCCAGAGGCGCAGACCTTGTTGACGGTGGTGCAGACGGTGGAGTCCGGGAGGCCGGCGCCGATGGCACACTGTCGGGCTGGATTTTGGCCAAGACTGGATGGAGAGAGGTGTGAATGTTTGCGACAGAAGCAGTTCTTGAGGTTTAGGCCTACTTTGCAGAGAGCACATTGCCGAAAAAGATCTCCTCGATATCTTCAGCCTTGACGGCTGGAAGCCGCTCGAGGGCAGCTGATATACAGAATTAGTAGTGCTGGTAGCCTGGAGATGGGCTATCTTACCTTTGATGGCATGCGATCCTAGTTGCACGGCGCTCAAGCTTGAAAGAGAGCTGGAGGTTGATTCAGAAGAGGTTCAGCTTCGAATAGGCACGAATCTTACCCCTGGAACCCACCGATGGGAGTCCTAACCGCGGAGACGATATATACCGGGGGAAACGAGGATTGACCTTGAGAACCCATTGTGAATACTGCAAGTGTTTACTGGGATTGATGTAGTAGCTGTAAGTGTATAATTCAATCTCTTATAGTCTCGCAACAAAAACAACAACAAAGTAGTAAGAGACGCAGCTGCTTAAGTATCGTTGATGAGTGAGACTGACCAAAAAGCTCGGACCGAGAAGCTGACAATAAGCGAACGTTTAGCTTCCGGAGCTTGATCCAAGCTCGTTTCGGAATATTCCTGCGGACAGCCCGAGAGTGAAAATGGTCGGCATAAGCCTTTTATGCTGTCTAGAATCCTAGGTAGTCACTCAGTCATCCGAGGGTTTACTGTCTCTGAAGTGCTGGCCTAGAACAACAACTGATGGTAGAATAAGGTTGAGGCTCAAAACTTTATTTGTCTTCAAGGGTTCAGATTTGAGAAAATCCGAAGCTCTGAACAACCGACCTTAGAGTCGCATAGAGCAGCGCAGCATGGATGATCTCTACGACGAGTATGGTTCGACCGCTGAAGAAGTGAATCTGTTCTAACTTTCAATGATAGGTTCGGAAATTTCATTGGAGAGGCAGAAGAGTCCGAGGAAGAGTCGCTACATGGCGCAAATGGCCATGATGCCTACATTGATGACGACGATGCGGAGGAAGATGGAGCCCATAATGACCAAGCGTTGATGGAAGTTGATGGTTAGCCCAAGTCGTATAATTCAATTGCCCGAGCTGACCACTGGTTATAGATGAAGGGCCCTCTAATGCCGTCGTCTTGCACGAAGACAAGCAATACTATCCTACTGCACAACAAGTATATGGTGCAGGCGTCGAGACTCTTGTAGAGGAAGAAGATGCCCAACCACTCACCCAACCAATTATTGCACCTGTCCAGAAGAAGAAGTTTGTCGTTCAGGAAGCGGATTTACCGCCCGTACATTTTGCTCGCGACTTCATGACGGATCTGATGAACTTCCCGGAACAGATCAGGAACATTGCATTTGCAGGTCATTTGCATCATGGGAAAACCGCGTTGATGGACATGCTGGTGATGCAGACACACGATATCAACGACAGGCTAAAGAAAATCACGGGCAAGAGGCGGAACGAGCAACTGCGATATACCGACGTTCATATTCTGGAGCGAGCAAGAGGTATATCGATCAAGGCCGCACCTATGAGTCTGATTCTTCAGGGCACACGCGGCAAATCACATCTATTTAATATTCTAGATACCCCGGGTCATGTCAACTTTGTGGACGAAGTGGCGGCTTCGTTGCGTCTTGTCGATGGAGTTGTTTTGGTAGTCGACGTGGTGGAAGGGGTCCAGATAAATACGGAACAGATAATCAAATACGCTGTGCTGGAAGATTTGCCGCTTACTTTAATAGTCAACAAAATGGATCGATTAATTCTCGAGTTGAAGCTCCCGCCAACAGATGCTTACTTCAAGCTCAAGCACGTTATTGAGGAAGTCAATACCGTGATTGAAAATACCTTGCCTGGACAAGGAGAAAGGAGGCGTCTTAGTCCTGAAAAAGGCAACATTGCTTTTGCAAGTAGCAGTATGGGCTGGTGCTTTACGCTGCCGTCCTTTGCGAAGATGTACGCAGATAGCTATCCTGAGGTCAATCCAAAAGATTTCAGTGTACGTTTATGGGGTGATGTTTTCTTCAATCCCCAAAGGAGGTCCTTTACTCGAAAAGGCACGGAGGAACGATCAAAACGAACATTTGTTAATTTCATACTTGAACCAATCTACAAACTCTATTCGCATACAATTAGCGAGAGCCCTGAGGATCTAAAAGAAACGTTAGCAACGTTGGGCATCTATTTGAAACCATCACAATACAAGACCGATGCTAAAGACCTACTTAAAAGGGTCTGCGAGCAGTTCTTTGGCGGAGCCGAGGGCTTTGTCGACATGGTAGTAGACCATATACCATCGCCACTAGAAGGGGCTCCAAAGAAGTTGAGTCGATACTATACTGGACCTATGAATACCAAGGTTGCATCTTCGATAGAGAAGTGCGACCAAGACGGCCCTCTTGTGGTCCAGATCACAAAATTATTCAACACTCCCGATGCTTCAGGATTCTATTCATTCGGTCGAGTCATGAGTGGTGTTGCAAAGGCAGGGGAGCAAGTCAGGGTATTGGGCGAAGGGTATACAATTGACGATGAAGAGGACATGACAGTCTCAACGATATCGGATACGTGGATTGCAGAATCCAGATACAACATCCCCACAAGTGGTGTCCCGGCGGGAAATTGGGTCTTACTTGGTGGCATTGACAATTCGATCGTCAAAACCGCGACGCTGGTACCACCACGCCTCGAAGACGATGAAGACGCCTACATCTTCAAACCTATCAGGCATTTCACCGAGTCCGTGTTTAAAGTTGCCGTCGAGCCTATTAACCCTTCAGAGCTGCCAAAGATGTTGGACGGCTTACGCAAGGTGAACAAGAGCTATCCTCTGATTACTACCAAAGTCGAAGAATCAGGCGAACACGTTATTCTTGGAACAGGGGAGCTATACATGGACTGCGTCCTCCACGACCTCCGCAGGCTTTATTCCGAAATGGAACTCAAAGTGTCGGACCCGGTTACCCGCTTCTGCGAAACGGTTGTCGAAACCTCTGCAATAATGTGCTACGCCATCACCCCGAACAAAAAGAACAAAATTACCATGGTTGCCGAGCCCCTCGATGACGGTATTGCAGAGGATATTGAAAGCGGCAAGGTCAACATCAAAGACCCTGTCCGCAAAGTCGGCCAATTCTTTGAAGAGAACTATGGCTGGGACAAGCTCGCCTCGCGCAATATCTGGGCCTTTGGGCCGGACGAAATGGGCCCTAACATCCTTCAGAATGACACACTTCCTTCTCAAGTTGACAAGAAACTCATCACCAGTGTCCGCGATGCAATCTGTCAAGGTTTTAGCTGGGGCACCCGCGAAGGGCCCTTATGTGAAGAACGTTAGTATACTCCTATCCCGTTTCGCAATTCATCTTGCTATAACTCAAAACTAACCTACCTACAGCAATCCGCAACACCCGCTTTAAACTCACCGACCTCTCCCTCGCCCCAGACTCCATCTCCCGCGGCGGCGGCCAAATCATCCCCACCACCCGCCGGGCCATCTACTCCTCCTTTCTCACCGCCTCCCCCCGCCTCCTCGAACCCCTCTACACCGTCTCCATGACCGGCCCAGCCGACTCCGTCGCCTCCCTCTACACCGTCCTCTCCCGCCGCCGCGGCCACGTCCTCTCTGACGGCCCCATCGCCGGCACCCCGCTCTACGGCGTGCGCGGCCTCGTTCCCGTTATCGACAGCTTTGGCTTCGAGACCGACGTCCGCATCCATACGCAGGGGCAGGCGACGGTAAGTTTGACGTTTGAGAAGTGGAGCGTTGTGCCTGGGGATCCGCTCGATCGAGAGGTTAAGCTACGCCCGCTGGAGATGGCGAGTGTGGCGGCAACGGCGAGGGATTTTGTAGTGAAGACGAGGAGGCGGAAGGGGCTGAGTGAGGATGTGGGGGTTGGGAAGTTTTTGGAGGCGGAGCTTTGGAGGGGGTTGAGGGAAGGGGGCGTGTTGGATGGGTAGGGGGGTAGGGGGGGAGCCGTGGAGCGGGGTTAGGGAAGAGGCGTCAGATGGTGATGCTAGTGTGTGAGATCGGCCAACTGGGTGTTTATATCATTCTCTATCACCAACTCGCTCTCTCGCTCTCTCCCTCTCTCACCCTCTCATCCTCCCCCCTCCCCCCTTCTCCTTTTTTATCAGCACACCCTCTCTCCCCCATCTGCTTCCTTACCCGCCACCCGCCACCCCCCCATCCATCCATCCACCACTTCCGACCCAATAACCCCAACACAAGAACAACCACCACTAAAACCTTACTAGCATCCCCTTCAGCGAAATCTCCCCAAGAAAAAACCCCCGCGATCCTTAGCACATCCACCACACCGCCCGCTCTTCCAACTACCGTAACCCCGTGAAAGGTCGAAACAAATCCCGCTGATGGCTACCTCAGGCGCTGTTTGTTTCCAGGCACAAAGGTCATCTATGTATATCCTCTACCTTTCTTCTTCTTCTTCGACGTGTCTGGGCAATGCAACGATCGAAAAAATGCATCGACGTTCTGCGTGTGTTTCGGATAAGGTAGCGGCATAAGGTAAGGCTTTTTATATACCTCTTCTCGTTACTTTAAAAAAAAAAAGGGGGGGGGGGGCAGCCGATTTTCATTCCCGCCACAACCTCCGCCACAACCTCTATTCTGAAATGTTTGCGTGAATACATACGTGATCGTGAATTAGAGGGCATGACATCTCGGGCTTGGGCTCTTC